>Ga0315913_1000023_pt1 | contig 92028 bp, 51 predicted proteins | sample MpolsnodulesMG_FD_207736 | JGI IMG/M metagenome (GOLD analysis project Ga0315913, IMG submission 207736) | Medicago polymorpha root nodule microbial communities from Los Angeles, California, United States - small nodules | ecosystem: Host-associated > Plants > Roots > Nodule | place: USA...
CGTTGCGTTGTTCCTCTGATATATCTTTTCTAATGCGTAGTATATAAATTAACATTTTATCCAAAAATCTGACATTTGATCTTAATTTATCTTCAAGTTTAGAGACATCTTTGACTTTTGAGCTTGGTTTTGCTCCAGCACTTAGTAATATACCCTTGATTGCGGCGCTTTCTGCTACGTCTAATGCCGTTGAGTTTTCTGAATTCTTTGCATTCAAATTTATCTTGGTCTTTACCAACAGTCGAAGCGCCTGTGGATAAAATAGTTGTTATCGATCATTTCTTTAACCGATAACTAAATCTTTGCAAGCTAGTAATAGTTTTAAAAGTCTGTAACAACATCTCAGGCCTCAGCCTCAATTTAGAACTAACATATCTGTTATGTCTTTTCTTTCATGTGCTTCCAATAAAGACTGACATATGAACAACATAAATTATAGGACAAATAAAGAGATATAAAGGGGACATGTTAGAAAAATGGATCTTCTTAGGCAAAATGGGTTCAGCCTGATGGGACAATCCATATAGTCCTAGTTTTTTGACGGGGCGAGTTGAGAATTTGAACTGTCAGACATGCCCTCCCCACCTAAACCGCTAAACAAACGAGACATGGTTTCCCTCAACAAAAAAAACGAGACATGGCGGATAGGCTCCTTTCACCATCTTTGTTCAATCATACCATAGTTATTCATCAAAAACAAAAATAAAATATACTAAATAGAAGGTTACCTTTAAGTCATTGTTTAGTGCTGAAATGTGCAAAACCGTGTTTCCTTTCTCATCCTTATAGTTAAGTATTAATTTCTCCAACTCCCTAGCACCTCTCTGGCGATTCGTCTTCAACCAACCAACCAACACATGAAGAGCCTCATACTGATCATTTTTCACAGCAATATGAAGTGCAGTCTCACCACTCACAGTAACATCTTCAATAGAATTTGGACAAACAAATAAAAAGTTGGCTAAAAGGTCAATTTCTCCATTCTGACAAGCAAGATGAAGAGGAGTTAAACCTTCCCTTCCTTTGATTCTAACAATTTCCTTATTCATGTCGACAAATCGAAGCACCATACTCTTTTGATTGTTTTGCATGGCAAGGTGGATTGGACTGAACCCTTGTTGATTTAGCTTCCAAGCAAATGAAGGTTTCAATCTCATAATTTCAGTGGCAAATTGGACATGTCCTATAGATGCAGCTATATGTAGAGGAGTTTCAACAAATGGTATGAAATCTATATATTCTAAAACATATGGATCCTCCTCAATTAGTGTATAGAGAAGGTTTATATCACCTTCTAGAGTTGCAACCTTCACTTTGTAATCAATATCATTCATTGTGTTCATGTTTGAAGTTGTAATAATTATGTAATTATATTAGATTAGGTATGGAGCATATTCATAGCTCTTAAATAAGCATCCACAAGAACATTTCTTGTTTCACACGTCATGTTTTATTTGATTTTTTTAGTAGGAATTGAATTCGGTATCCATGTGTATCAATCATTTTTGCTACGTACTAGTTTATTTCATTTAATTGAAGGTCAAAGGAATATATATGCCTTCCACTTGCGACAACACAAGCTATGAATATATGAGGAAGAAACCTTAATATAAACTAACATCTTTGATTACACTAGGTTTTATTTTTTTAGTTTTTATAGGAGATTGGACTATGTCTTATCTTATCATTTGTGTCACATATGTCATAAATTACTAATATAATAATAATTGACATGGAATTATTTTCATTTGTTTATTCATTTATTTTGAATACTAAGACAGTCCTTTAAAACTATTACAATACCTATCAACGAAAAGACAAATTTGGGTTTTGACATTATCCAAATTGAAATGGTACCATCAATTACTATTAAAACATCAATCAAATTAACTAGCAACATTTGTTTATAAAAAAATAAAAATAAAAATAAAAACAATCAAAATATTTGTTCCTAACCCCAAAGTTAAAAAATAAAATTGGACGATAGAATAACTATCTATTTTTTGAGAACTTTCTATACAGTTTCTGATATGAACATACGTGAAAGATGGAACTTCTAACAAACCACTTGACTGATTCTTTCCTTTTTTAGTTCTAATAACTTTTTATGCGCGTTACTTTCTTCACCCTCAGCACGAGTACAAATATCTTCAAATATACACATTCTCGAAAGAAAAAAGAAAAAAAAATCGGACATTTTGTTACAAATAAATAACACTTAAGTCGAAAATGGTTTTCAAAATCAATCTTCAACACAATAAGATAAGTGAGTCCAAGTGAGATTTGTTGCAAACAATGTTATTAGAGATTTATTTTTACCCCACATTTAAAGCTTCTCATGCGTCCTCCAATTTTCTCATGTTATCCCAGTTCGAATTCTATAATTTGAAACTTCAAAACACGCAACAACTTATAGAGTCCGAACCATACCAATATATAAGTTAGGCTCAAGCTCCTTCCTCACTTAGAATTTGCCCTAAAATCTAAATTTCGTTGCATTGTACCATATTTTAAGTCAAGTTGTTCGAGTCCATCGCATTTGAGACCTTACCCACCACTAAATAAAAGGTTAGTTTATGATTGCTTAAAGATTTGGTGGTTTATTTGATTTTTTTTTTCTTTCTGGGTACTGACATTTTCAAAGAAGAAATCAGTCTGGTCAAAGAAGACATTAGATCGGAGTAGCAATTAAAGTTTCATTCAATTACAACATTAGTTTAACAATATTAGCTACAAAATTCAAACGATGATTCATTCATTTGCAAATGAACACGAAGCACATAACAGATACACAAAAAAAGTCAATTAAGTAATGTGGTGTCATTTGTTGATATTAATGTTTAGAAGATAGTTATGACTGCTTGTAGTTTTAGATATATTTAATTTAACAGCCATCGATCAATTTATTATAAAAAAACTGAACCACGTTAATGGTTCAGTTCAATTTTTAAAACCACTTTAAAAAATAATTGGTTTATTTTTAAAAACAATTTAGTTCAGGTTTAAAACTGGTTCGAAACTACTTCAATATATTTGAACTGTATTGTATATCAAAACAAGTTTTTTTAGTTTTTTTATTGAGAGATTTTTACGTATTATATTTTTACGTATTATATTTTTTTTGTTGCATTTTTTTTTCAGATTTTTATATTAATTTTTAATTAAATAATTTAATATATAAATAATTTAAATGAATAATATAATATTTATAAAAGAGAGGGTGGCAGGTGGTGGTTAGAGTGGCCACCGCTGGTGGTTCACAGCAGACCTCCGGTGATCAACGGCAGCGCTCCGGCAAGGTCCGGTGTCCGGTGGTGGTTGAAGGCGGCATTGGTAGGATGCGAGATGGCTGCCACTTATCAATTAATTTAATATATCTTTTAAATAAAAAATCATTTAACAAAATGTTGAACCATGATCTTTAACATTTTGCAAGACCAATTAACCACTACACCAATATGATTTATATGTACATTATTTATTTTTGTATATATAAATATGTTTTAATTATCTTGTCAAAAACAAAAATCTGTTTTGTTTATAAATTTGTAATTTTTCTTAAAATTAAATTTTGGTTAAACATTTGTAAAAGAAAATAATAAAGAGTTCTAAACAAGTTAAAACTGGTTTTTAAATTAAGTTTGGTTAACTGAATTGGTTTAAATTTGTGGTTCAGTTCATAAACCATTTAATATGGTTCAATTTTTTTGTGGTCCAGTTTGGTTTAGTTTATGGATACAATTCAGTTAGCCATATTTTTGCACAACCCTATTAATATGTATGCTTCATATATATTGTATTGGAAGAAGAAAAAAAACCATACATTATACATTCTCTATTATGCTGGAGCTTCCTTTCAATTGAAGTAAAAATGTTCTTGAGGTATTAACTTATTAATAAGAATTTGATTTTAAAAATTTTCAAAAAAATAAAAGATTGATTTTAAAATTTTAAAAGATGGAATTTAAATCCTCTTATAAATAGTTTAGTGGCTTTAAATTATTAAATTCACATTTTTTAAGGTCAATAAGTGGGATGTATGGGTTCGAATCCCGCCCATGTATTTATCATGCAATGTCTCTATCAACTGAACAAAGTTCATAGGAACACTAGATTTTTGACCCGTGCTCCGCACGGGTTTATTGTAAAGGAATTGACATACGAATCATAAAATAAAATATATAATTGGTAACAGTGAAAAAATAACACGTGATAATCAATAGTAGACAAAATAAAACACTTCATAAAATGTATGAAATCTGAAAATATTATAAAAGAAAATCCGGTAATCCTATCAATAATTCGGTAAAAGAAATATGAAATTTTTAGTATATTGGCATGTAGTTTCATCACACATTGCGAAATACTTCCTCATATACGACGTTAGATGTTACATTGGTATCTTCACCATCTTCATCAGTGATCAATATATTTAGTCCTTCTTTGGATGTAACTCTTGAAACAGCAAAATACAACTGTCCGTGAGAAAATACAGGTGTTGGTAGATATACACCAACATGTTTAAGCGACTGCCCTTGACTTTTGTTAATTGTCATTGCAAATGATACAGTCAAATGAAATTGTCTTCGTTAGGTTAAATTAGTGCTAACCTAATAAAGCAAATTGGAGGGAAAATATTAGGTTAAGTTGATGCAGACCTAACAAAATTAATAAATAAAGATAAATGTAGAAAATATTGTAAAAAAAAAGGCAAGAGGATAGGAATGAAATTGGTGCGATGCATTTTTTAAATTACTTCTAACCTAATAAAGCAAATGGGAGGGAAAAATATTATGTTAAGTTGCTGCAGACCTAACAAAATTAATAAATAAGGATATGTGTAGAAAATATTGTCAAAAAAAAAGGCAAGAGGATAGGAATGAAATTGGTGCAATGCATTTTTTAAATTATTTCTAACCTATAAAGCAAATGGGAGGGAAAATATTAGGTTAAGTTGTTGCAGACCTAACAAAATTGCATTTTTTAAATTAATTCTAACCTATAAAGCAAATGAGAGGGAAAATATTAGGTTAAGTTGCTGCAGACCTAACAAAATTAATAAATAAGGATAAGTGTAGAAAATACTGTCAAAAAAAAGACAAGAGGATATGAATGAAATTGGTGCGATACATTTTTAAAATTACTTCTAACCTAATAAAGCAAATGGGATAGAAAATATTAAGTTAAGTTGCTGCAGACCTAACAAAATTAATAAATAAGGATATCTTTCGTGCCTTTTTGTTTGGACACACGTTTCAAATGTCAGAACAACGATTAGCTTCACGGAAGATATTGTCGAAGTGGCAAATTCAGTTATTGGAGTCTAATAAATGGATGATGTAATCGGGAAGAGAATGATTGAAGTTGTTGTCTGACAGCACGTAATCCTATTGACTTTCGTTCTTCACTTACACTCGCGAGTAGTTTGTAGTTTCTGACTGTTATTGGATGTATGTTGCATTCCACGTTTGACCTTAATCCCTTTAATTTGCGGCGCAACACTTTCATTTAGTTGGTAAACACAACACTTTGTATCTTTTAATGCTCCTCAAATTATAATTTTGTTTGTTACTTCAAACTTAAAATATGGAACACAAGTCATTGATGCTGAATTACTGGTTTCGTGTGTCTTTTACTAGTTCTGACACCCTCACGATTCTCGTAAGACTCTTCAAACCTAAAATAGATTTGACTCCCTCCTATTCCATTCTTTCTAACTTGATTAATCTTTCATTCAACTAAATCTTAATTCAGTTATAGATTATTTTCTATTAAGAGTTTACATTTGTTTTATGTGAAAACAATCCGGATAATTTTGCCAAAAAAGAAAAATTTCTGATTGGCCATTAACATGCAATTTTTGTTGTTGTTAAAAGAAACATGCAAATTTTCATATAAAATTTATCATTCATTCTGTAGTTCATAATAACACCAAAACTAAAACATTAACATTAATTGAAGGAACAACAAGAATAATTACATTAATGCTTTTAGCAATTAGAGTAAAGACCCTTACAAAAAATTAGAGTAATAAATAAATTGATATGACAATATTTTTCCCAAATGAAAAAGTTAATGTCCTTTTAAGCTTGACACCAGCAATGTCACTTTTGACCTAGAAATCAACATCATGAAAAAGAACGATATAATCCAACCAAACAAACAGTGTTTTATCGTGATTAACTTACCTTTTAGCTTAGTCAATCTTTATTTATACTAACATTTATTTATCCTACACATTACACAAGATATTCTATATTGTTCTTTGAGTAGAAGCAAGGGTGTAATAGTCAAAAGAAAAGAATAAAAATCTCTCTACAAAACACCTATACCTCTTTACTCTGAACAATTTTCTATTAACAAGTCACTTTCACCTTTTACTGTCTTCATTAATCAGAGTTTACCTGAGTAAGTGACTACAACCAAAACACAAACATAAAAACAAAAACACTCTCTTCATTAATGTTCTGTTTTTTTTTTCTTTCACTCTCTTCATTCTTTTCTTCTTCTCCTCTTTACCTTAAAGTACCATTTTTTTCCTTAACTTCTTGCTTCCTAAATTTAGCATACACCATTTTCCTCTAATTATTCTTCTCAACTTGTATTCTTTCACTTTGGATTTTTCCCTTCTTTTTTTTTTTGTCTTTTTTCATCAAAAAAAGCTTATTTTTTTAAGCTGGTTTCATCTTAATCTGAATTTTTTTCTTCATTTTTTGATTTTTCTTAGCTGAATTTGTAGTGGGGTGTTTCATTTTCCTTCAAATCTAGATCAAGTTATTTCCTTTATTTTCCTCCATTGAAACAAGCTTTGGGCAAAGCTTGCTCTTTTACAACCCCTGAGCTCAAACTGATTCCATTTCCACCATTTTCTTTGATCCTTTTACCTCAAAATTGTTTTCAGCTGTTTATTTCTAAGCAATGATTCTCCTAGGAAAACCCCATTTGAAGTTGCTTCAATTTGTTCTATTTTTGTTTTACCTTCATTTCAACAGTAGTAGTTCGTATCAGATGGCTCCAATGAACTGTACGGACACAAGACGAGTTTGCACATCTTTCTTGGCCTATAAGCCTCAACAGAATCAATCTTTGGGAGTGATTCAAAGCATGTTTGATGTGTTGCCAAGTGACATCACAGTTGAAGGAAATGGTTGGGATTATATATTCATAAGGAAGAATTGTTCTTGTGCATCTGGGATCAAGAAATATGTGTCTAATACAACTTTTACTGTTAAAACCAATGAAGGGTTTGTGGATGATTTGGTTATGGATGCTTATGATGGGCTTATTTTGCTTCCAAATACTTCAAGGAAGGCAAGGAATGGTGCTGTTATATCATTGAGGTTGTTTTGTGGCTGTTCTAGTGGATTGTGGAATTATTTGTTGAGTTATGTGTTGAGAGATGGGGATAGTGTTGAATCTTTGGCTAGTAGATTTGGGGTTAGTATGGATAGTATTGAGGGTGTGAATGGCCTTGATGGTCCTGATAATGTTACTGTCGGTTCGCTTTATTATATTCCTCTTGATTCTGGTTAGTCTTTCTTTCGTTGCAATCTTATTCAATCCTTTCTTAGAACTTGTTTGTGTGTATATTTATTAATGTATGTGTGTTTATATGTTTGAGAGGGATGTTTTGGTTGAGGATGTGTTAAGAGTCCCCTAATTGGATGGGATATGACTTGAAAATGTGTTCATATGTGGCTTACAATCCTCGCCTAACAAGCCGATTTTGTAGGGTAGAGTTAGGCTCAGCCCAAATTATAAGATGCTATAAGAACTTAGCCATTGTTCGTTAGGCTACCTTCATCAGGTCACAATACATATGTCCAGTCTTGAGCGGGAGGTGTGTGTGTGTAAAAAGTCTTACATTGGATACGAGTTTAGTTCTATATAACTTTGTGATGGTATCATAACCTACCCAATATCCATAGGCCACCTTATATCGGACCAATCAAGTCACGCTACATATGTCCAGTCTTGAGCATGAGGGGAGTGTGTTAAGAGTACTAAATTTGATGAAGTTTAATTCTATATAACTTCGTGCGGTGGCATATTGTTTGTTTTATGGCAATTGGGTGGAATTTGAGCATTGGGACTATTTCGGTTGAATGGTTTATGAGGTTTTTGTAATTTGGTATTTGGGGATAAAATGACTGAATTGATAAAATGATATTTGAGCATTCTAGTTTGATGGTTTTCTTAGATCACTTAGGGTCAGTTTGGTTGGGATTGACTTATTTGAGCTTATTTATGTCAATAGATACCTTAAGAAAGCAGTTTGGTTTGGTTTGGATTGACATAAGCACTTGTGAGGTTGTTTGGAAGAACTTATGGAAATAACTTATAACATGTCAGTAAGCTGTTTTTAGCTTATTTCCATAAGCTCCTGAGGATACCTTAAGAAAACTGCTTATAGTTTATATGGAAACAGTTGGACTTTATTCTATCTATTGTTATAGAAATAGTTTAAACATGAGCACTGGTATGATTAATACTTGATTTAGTTTGTTTCTCCAAACACGACTTTTAAGCTAATAGAATAAACTTCCCCATGATAAATGTGAATTTAAAGACAGTTTGGAAAAATGAGATATGTGAAGATAATGTGTACATTTAAGATGTAAGGGATTGAGTATCAAGTGAAAGTGATTTCATTTAAGTGCCATTACCTTTTCCCTGATCATCTTCATATGATGAATCAATATTCAAATTGAATTTATTAAATTGCAATAATAATGTTACTCACCCTTGAATCCTAACCACAATTTTAATTACTTTACTTCATTTCAGTTCCTGGTGATCCTTATCCTCTGAACAATGCTTCTCCACCAGCTTCTGTTCCTACCCCTTCTGTTGATAATATTTCAGGTATTCATCAATGCACAGACTGGTGTAAATAAAATATATCGTTATTTTCACTGCAGTAGAATGTTCAATTTAATTAACTAATTAATTTTAATTTATATATATTTTTGTTACAGGTGATCAGGACAATCATAAGTATCATGTACCATATGGATGGATCATTGGAGGTTTAGGAGTTGGTCTTATTCTGATAATATTAGGCATAATTCTGTGTGTTTGCCTGAGATCATCAAATTGCTTTTCTGATTCTCGAAGTCATGAAAAAGATGCTGAGGGAAAGGTCTCCCATAAATTCCAAATTCTTCGGAATCCAAGTTTTTTTTGTGGTTCTGGACGGTACATATGCGGCAAACATGTTGACCAAAAGCAAACAGACGGCGACTCCAGCACTCACACAATTACTGTTCCCAAAGCTCCAAGTATGTAACCTTCTTATTGTATTCTTAAGTTGTATATTTTATCTATGATTGTAGCTCAAAGTAATTATGTTTCGCTTGTACTGTGTTTCGGTGTGAATATGCATTATATGTGTACATTTATAATTGTAGCGCTAGGGCCTGACGTATTTGACATGGATAAGCCGGTAGTGTTTGCATATGAAGAGATTTTTTCCTCAACTGAAGGCTTCTCTGATTCAAATCTACTTGGACATGGAACATATGGATCTGTCTACTATTGCCTCCTTCGTGACCAGGTTCATGACTGTATACTTGAAATCATGTTATAGTATAAACTATAAAGTGTGTATTTTTCTCATACAATTTTTACTTGAATCCTTCTAGGAAGTCGCTATTAAAAGAATGACAGCTACAAAAACAAAAGAGTTTACATCAGAGATTAAAGTTCTGTGCAAGGTTCATCATGCTAATCTGGTAATTTCTTTTTCGATCAGAATGTATCACACTCTTTGAGTCTGAAGCCAATTGTTAGGCATATATCTCGTGTCTGAGTTGTATTTTTTTTTTTAATTTGTCAAGGTAGAATTGATTGGCTATGCAGCTAGTCACGATGAGCTTTTCCTAGTTTATGAATATGCTCAGAAGGGTTCACTCAGAAGCCATTTGCATGATCCTCAAAATAAGGGTAAGTTTATGCACCTATATTTTGGTCTGTTTAATGCTAATCTCCCCTATTTGTGTGGACCTATAAATTTATATCTATATTGAGTTTTTAAAAAGTTAATGAAATGTTTTGGTCTTACGGGAACAACTTACGACATGTCTATAAGTCGTTTTTAGTTTATTTCCGTAAGCTCTCTAGGATAGCTTATCTTATAGCTTATATGCAAATAATTTAACTTTATTTTATCTTTTATTATAGAAATAGCTTATAGATAACCACTTGCATAATAAACGTTTATGCTGTGAGCACTTGATTAAGTTGTTTATCCAAACAAGACCATAGTTCATGCCCATTATGTTCTTGATTATAGGTCATTCACCACTTTCATGGATCATGAGGGTCCAGATTGCACTTGATGCTGCTAGGGGACTTGAATATATACATGAGCACACAAAAGCTCATTATGTCCACCGTGATATCAAGACAAGCAACATTTTACTTGATGCTTCTTTTAAAGCAAAGGCAATGATGACTAATTTATACGCTATTACATATTTTCTATATGCTGATTGTCATTTGTTACTGAACACTCTTTGTTTCTCCAGATTTCAGATTTTGGGTTGGCGAAACTTGTCGGGATAACAAATGAGGGAGGAGACGTTTCAACTACAAAAGTTGTTGGTACATATGGATATCTTGCCCCGGAGTAAGTAATGTTCGGTATACTTTTTTTACATTCTAATTTAATTCTCCTTTGTAAAAAAAATAATATAGAGAAAACCTTTATGTTGTACTTCAGATACTTGAGTGACGGCCTTGCGACAACCAAAAGTGACGTCTACGCATTTGGTGTTGTCCTTTTTGAGACTATAACCGGAAAGGAGGCCATTATTCGAACAGAAGGCATGATGACAAAAAATCCTGAAAGACGATCACTCGCATCAATAGTAAGTTCTACTTATAAGACATAATTGTGAATTGAAGGTTCTACATGCATGCAGTTCTTCCTTGCTTTGCAGAATAGTTGTAGCTGGTAAATATTAGACCGAAAGTGATGAGAATTTATCAAATACTTTTCTACAGTTTCCTTATTTATTGCATCTTACATTCAAAACTTGACTGTAACATGTTTTTCTCAGTGTCAATTGTTGGTTCCACGCTTTCTTAAACTTTTTCATTGCTCCTTTACTTATTTCATTCATGAATCATGATGGCACTTCCTAGTGTTTAACCGTTTCAAATTTTTTCCGACGTATAGCTTTAAACGTTTGTTAAATTGCAGATGTTGGCAGTTCTTAGGAACTCACCTGATTCCTTGAGCATGTCAAGCATGAAAGATTACATTGATCCAAATATGATGAATCTGTATCCCCATGATTGTGTATTTAAGGCAAGTTTCCTTATTTTTCACCTATTTTTCTTATGCATTATATTATTATGATTCGTTAAGGAAGAAAATTTAAGACTGTTCAGCCCAAAGCATAATTGATGTGAAGTTCATCATATACCTCCCACATGAATCCACAAATCTGCACAATTTCCCACCTTAGCTTTAAGCGATAAAAATTTGTGTTGGATATGGCTCATAGTTTATTGATAAGTAGGCACGTCGCACCAGCATTATGGTTTAGGAGTAATATTGTAAAATGGACCTTAGTATTTAAACATAAGTTGTAATCTATAATCCTAAGTTTGAATAATAGAAAGGCACTGCCGTCACTCTTCACTTGGACGTAGGCAAAATTGGCCGAATTTTGTGATCAAATCCTGAATATCTGTTCTCTAACAATTTGCATGAAATTTAACCGTCGTGACTCATTTATGTTTTGGTGTTTTTGTGTGCATAGATGGCTATGCTGGCGAAGCAATGTGTGGACGACGATCCAATCTTACGACCTGATATGAAAACAGTAGTGATTTCCATCTCACAGATTCTTTTGTCTTCTATTGAGTGGGAAGCAACACTAGCTGGGAATAGCCAAGTATTTAGTGGACTTGTTCAGGGAAGATAGGAATCAAATAAAAAGGGTATAAAAAGCTCTTAGTATTTTTTTGCATGATTGTGATGTATCAATAGGAGCAGAGACTTGTGAATGACATGTTTGTCAATCAATGTCTTCTTTTTGGTCATTTACTTTCCCAAATGTCTTGAAAGCTATATCTAGATTTTATTTTTAGCTATGTAGAAAATTTTAGGAGTAATTTAGAGCATGTGATGATGGGGCTAAGGATGGATTTTATTTCCTTGTGAATTTGATGAGTTGTAATTTTGACAGTAATATATATGTATGTTTATATTCTTTGATTCCTTGTATTTCTTCATTTTTATTCTTCTTTGGTTTGAGTAGTAATGTAAACGTATTACTTTATTTTATAGTTTAACTTTGTTGCCCCCTTCAGTTAGTAGGGATATTGCAGGATGCACGAGCCGAGGTTCAAACCTTGCATTCATTTTAAATGAATTTCTACCCACGAGATTAAAAAAAAGAGTAAGTAGAGATGTCAACGAGGTGGGGGCGGGAGTACTTCCCTGCAACCCATAGTGTCCCCCCCCATCTCGGGGAGTTTTTTTAATTTCTAGTTTTAGTGAAACAAAATGTAAAAGGAATGAAGCTTCTACTTCCTCATCTTCTTATGAATAAAAATGAGTAACCCCCTCGGTCAAATTTTTCTGTTAGTCAACATGACGTTTTGCAAATACCTTATTGAAGTTTTGCACTTATGTGCAAAATGCCCTTCGAACTTTAAAATTTATAAAAAAAAATTCTTATCCTTGACTCAAATGATATTAAAGACAAACAATTAACAGTTAGCTTTATGTCTTCTCTTAAGTTCTTGGAATAGAATTATTGAATTTTATCAATGTCATGTGTATCATCATTGTGATTTCACCTTTGACTTATTAACCTTCCTTTACAAGTTAATTATAGTGCCATTCTCCTTTGTCCATTTGTTTATTTCCATTTGTGTTTGTTTACAATTTCCATTCATGAAGCTCATGAACATTGTTCGGATTGGATAGGGTTTTTGTGTTCTTTTTATGCATATAGATATAGATTATGTTTTTGGAGCATTTGAGATCAATAGTAAACAGCTACTCATTATACCATACAACAAAAATGGTTAATGAGTAGTTCAAAAATTAACAAGATTTGCTATAAATTTTGATTATGGTGGATAATAATGTGATGGGAATTGACCCAACATAAAGCTAAATGTTAATTGCTTGCCTTTAAGAAAAAAAATAAAAAATTCAAGTTCAAGGGGCATTTTGCACATAAGTGCAAAACTTCAACGGGGATATTTACAAAACGTCATGTTGACTAACAGAAAAATTTGACGAGGGGGTAAATTGATTAACGTTGTGCAATTTCAGGGGGGTAATTGAAGTTTTGTTAATTTCATGAAGGTAATTGACGAAACTTACAATTTCGGGGGGTAATTGCCTATTTACTCGAATAAAAATGGCTGAGGCAATTTCAGTTTCTTATTTTGTTTTTGTATCATATTTCTTCTTCATCCTATTATTATTTTTTCTTTCAATAAAAAAAATCCACCCTAATTACATATTAGAATTATTGTGGTTAAGTGGACTACCTTGGTGAAGAAATCTACTGTCCCATCCTAAACTCCTCCATTAAAATTTTGTGGAAGTAACATATCCTGATCCTCTAATAATTTTATGAATAGTAAAAAAGTTAGTAATAAATTTTTTTTTTATTAATAATGCAAAATTGAGAGGAATGAAATAGTCAAAATTAAAGAATGAATTAATTGATAATTAAGAAAGTTAAGTTAATTAACTTACACAAGTTAATCTAAAATTCAATAAAGATCTCCCTTACTTATGTGCTTAGGAATTAATTAATAATTTGTACCGTTATACAAAACGACGTGGTTGTGTCGCGTTTAAGAACCCGCTTCAATCAAAAAATTCAAATAACACTGAAACAGAGTTCGAAGATTGATGAAGATGAAGAACAACACTACAACAACGAATCGCTTCAATCCCCAAAACCAAATCAACGATGATGATGATAATTCCTCCCTCACTCTCCTTCACTCCGATCTCTCCACTCTTCTTCATCAGGTTTCTCTTCTTTTCAATTTTTTTTCCATTTTTTTTTTCATTTTAGGGATTCGATGTGGTTAATTTATTCTATTATAATCATTTTGGTGAAAATTTCTATAGTTTGATTGTTTAATTTTAGGTTTTTGAATGAAAAATGAAAAATGAAAAAAAGTTATAATTTTTATTTGAATATTGTTAGATTGATGAGCTTGTTGTGAAAGCGCTTGAAGTGAAGAAAAGTGTAAGCAAAGAGGGGAAAAGTGATGTTGAATCTTTCTCTAATTTGTTGTCTGAAATGCTGTCGCGTTTAAAGGTAAAAACCCTAAATTTGGTTCTTCACTGTATTATTTTACTTTGTTCGGTTTTGTGTTTACAAAAATTGATTTTGAGTGAATTAAATTTGTAAAATTGTTTTCGGATAAAAATTGAGTTGAAGGTAAAGTGGTTTATGTTAGGATACATTCAGAAAAAATTGCGTTGAACACTACTAGTGTATGTTTGGATACATTCTTGTAAAAGTGAGTTGAACAATAAATTTGAGTGTGTGTGTGTGTGTAGTTCTAGAATCTGAAGCTACATTTTCTATCTTCAAGCACAATCAATTTTGGTGGCAAAATGAATTCTACTCTAGAGGAACCAAACATGTCAAAATGAATTCTACACTTCTAGTATCAATTTTGGCTCCTCCAAAAGTGAAACCAAACATGAAAATTTGAGTATAAAAATCAATTCTAGAATCATTAGCTCCAATTTCTAGCTTCAGGATAGAATCAAATCTGGAGACCAAATCAATTATACTAGAGAGCGACTAAACATGTCAAAATCAATTTTACACCTCTAGAATCAATTTAGGCTCATCCAAAAGTTGAACCAAACATACACTTAAGAGTGAACTATCATTGTAATCATTAAATGTATGAAAAGGTGACATTCTAGTTTCTGAATGCATCAAAATTAATTAAAATATTTCTGAGTGAGTGTGTCTTTTGTTAGTGATTTCATGGACCAAACTGATCAAGGAAAGACACATTCAAGAACTGAGCTAATTAACAAAATACACATTTGAGAATCAAACTGACTAAGAAAGAGATGTTCGGAGATACTTTTATGATTTTGATGCATTCAGAGACTATATTGACAACACTACACATTCAAGGACCAAGATTGTTGTTTACTCTTTGTTTTAGTTCTTCAATATTCTATTTCTCAAAATTTGCTCAGTTGAGTGTTTTGGTTGTTGTTATCAAATGCAGCCATGGGGACCAAAATTACAAAGTTCACTTTCATCAACTTCAGTGGAATCTGAAAGTAAAAGTGAAGAAGTTTCTTGTGATGAAAGTAATGTGAGTGATTGCGTAAGTCCTAAAGAGACTACGTTAGTATCTCCTTCGCCCCTTGTATCATGGCGTGCTAATTGTACTGTTCAGCGAGGTAGACAAATGTTTATGCTCACGCCACTTCCATTATCGAAATCATTGTTATCATCCAAACAACACCAACCACAAACCAAATTAGATTTCACTGAGTTGACTTCCTCCAATAATAATTCAGTGCTTTACGGTGTTGTAACGAAACCAACTCCAATAAAGCCTGCCCTTTCTCTGGTGAGTGAAGAGGCAACAAATAATGAAGAGCGTGAATTGATTTCTTCGCCGGATCATTCTAAAATAGACACCTCCATGCTTTATATGATGACTCCTTGCTTGAAAATGTCACCTCCAAAATCTTGTGTTTTGCTTGAACCCATATCTGAAATATGTCGTGTGGGTAATGATAAGTTTCGAAAGGCCACCCCTTTTCCTGTTGGAGTTCATTACAGTGATTCAGAAGATTCTGAAGCTTCTGGCAGCGATGGTGTGACGCGGGGTTTGGCGTTGAAGTATCCAGATCTCATGGGGAAACATTGTGTTCCAAAGTCAGGAATTGGAAAGGAAAATGTTGAAGCATCACCTGTTTGGCTTACCTCACCTCCAAAAACATGTGTTTTGTTAGGGACACCTGATGAGAAATCATTGGACAAGGAAAAGGCTGATAATGAATCGTGTAAGCGTGTCACTAAATCCATTTTTAAACAACAGGTCAATAAATTGAATTTGGAAGAGAATATTTCCAAAGGTCATAATCAAGCCAAAAAAACTTGTTGTAACCAAGGTAGTGGTTCACCTGTTATATATTCCTTATAGCTTGTTTGGTTAACATGGGCTGCGTGCTTGATCATAGCTGTTGTGTTTTTTCTTCTTTACAGGTGATTTTGTTGGCGACCTATCACATATAGAGAGCACTCCCATGTGGCTGAATCCTGAAAACACGATACAAAGAGGGAAGCGTGCTGGTGAAAATACTTTGAAGAAGGAATTATGGGCTAAGTTTGAAGAAGCATCTGATTGTCCATTTGAGTCTAAGTTTCAAACGGTCAGTAAGAGTTCTCAGAAAGGGTTTCTTGACCTATTGGAAGAAGCTTCCTGTGATGAATAAACTGAAAATATGAAATTGTCTAAAAATCTTTTTTGATCAGAAAAATGTCTCAAGATCTAAGCAAGCAAATAATATCTTATTGGAAAGTTTTGACATGTCCATGCTTGTTTTTGTTGTATGATTTGTAACAAAGAGCCCTGGTGCATCCTATTCTAGTTCCACTTTGTGGACAACAGAACTCATGTCAATCACAAATGATACATGATAAAAATGTACATTTTTTGCCTAATGTACTTTGTGTATTTTTATATATTAGAATTCTCTGGCATTGTTTAAGAGATTAAACACGATATGCAAATATTTCAAGATTCATTTTTGGGTCAGCAATAAGATACTTCGATGGAAGGGATATCTTTTTGTGGTCGGGTTAGTGACTTGTAGAGGTGTCAATAGAGCCCCAAATTTTAAAACCCACTTAAAAAAGCCCTCATTAAGCCTACTAAATTAAAGCCCCCTAATTGAACAAAATATTTGGGGCCAAACCCACTCTAAAATCTATTTATTTGTGAGCCTAAAAAAGCCCACTATAAAGGTAAAAAAAAAGTTTTTTTCCAGTAAAAAAAAGTTTTTCCACTAAAAAAATGTTTTTTTCGGTAAAAAAAGTTATTTTTTTTTATAAAAATGTTATAGAAATTTTGGGGCTTTGGGGCCTTTTGATTTTTTTATTTGTGGGCTTGCATGAATGTGAATTTTTTAATCTTGTGAATTTTTAAGCCTCCTTACTATGTGGGCTGGGGCCTAAACTTCAAAGCCCATGACACCTCTAGGGACTTGCATGTTTTCAACAATTTCAAAAATTTGGAGCTGGTCAATGTGATTATCAGCTTTTTGGAGATAAATGAGTGCTGCAGTATTGTGAGTCATCGAAACTTATACTCAATGTTGATAAAATGAAGGGCATTTGATACCCTGGTTACGGTACATTTTAATCTCATATTTCTAATCAGGAAAAAGCTAGCAACTAATAATCTTTGACATGCTTTCGAACGTACTGTATCAATATGTATATATTGAAAAGAATTTGTTCATGACTTTATTTCCATAAGTAAATATGTTAGTAATTTTATGAAATTAAAAAAATGTGTTGATGATTACTAATTTTGTTAAGTGGTCATTTATTCTCTTAAAATGCCTGACAATTATAAATAATTTATATCAGAATCATAAACTTGCGAATATTCATTGCAATATAGTATAATTTTTAAGATATGGTAAATCTTTTGGTTTTTTCCCTCTTAAAATGAACTCAAATGTTTGAATTTATTGAAGTTGTTAGTATAGATCAATTTAATGTGTTCAATTTTGATTGAAAAAATTCAACATGTTCAATTGGTGAACCATAACTCAATGTCTTTCTACGGTGGTACACGGGCCAGTGAACTATAACTCAATGTCTCTTCACGGAGTCGGTGCGTGTTTAAAATTTGTGTCAATAACAATGAAAGTCAATACCGAATTTAATTGACAAAATCGATATTGTTAAACTAGACACTTTATCTAAGTTTGAACCTAAGACCTTACAGACACAAGTCCTTTGAAAATCGATATCGTAGTTATGTATCTGAATTTTATTGGTGCTTGCCACTTCCTTTGAAAAAATGAATATCAGGATTTCTCTTTTAACAATTTGATCAACATGACACAAGTCAAAAAAAACAAAGAAGTAAACCAACATAATTTTAAAAATTTCCTCTCAAAAGACATAATTTTAAAAGTTGGCTAGTCGAGCTTGTAGCTTGTTAAACTTTTTCTTTTAAAAAAAAGTTCGATAAATCACTCAATCTTAAAAACAAATTAATCATCCAAGAGTACAGTCCCTTTCAACAAGACAGATATAGAAAACTAAAGTGTTACACTGTTAAATGTATATAAAAGTCTAATTAATGTGAAGAATAACATAAATGTGTACATCCAAGAGCATACTTTTTCTCGAAAGAAAAGGAAATTATTTCCCCTCTTACTCACTCATTCTCCGCCATATCTATTATAGTATTCATCACCATATGATCATATTTGGCAGTTTTAATGTTACGGATATTGATTACTTTTTGTTATCAACATAATGAAACTATTGATCATCTTTTTATGGAGTGTGTATACGCGTAAACGATTTTTTATGGAGTCTGAATACCCAAAATGATTTGGTTTGCATCTTCTCTCGGAGTTACTTGTCATCAATCAATTTCTACTCCTTGCTCCTTCAGTGCCTTGACTGCAAATATCATTGTGAACGAATCGGAACATGTGATGAAATTAGTGAGCTATGCTATGAACTTTGGAAAGTCTGAAACAATGCTTTGAGGGTCTTGACATTCCATTTAAATAATTAACAATTATAATGCTTTTATTTTGCAAAATCAGATGCAAGTCATGTTCCATTTCCTGTTTCGAATGTTCGCTGGACTCTTCCACCCTGGGGTTGGTGTAAGTTAATGTTGATGCAGAAGGTCGAGCTTAGGATGGGAGATGAGGGTTGTCCGCAGTTGTTAGAGACGCTGAAGGGAATCCTGCTGCCAAACACAGCTGCTACCTGATTCTGATCTGGCAGTAAACCATAACCATGTAAAAGCTCTGCTGGACTTTTAGACTATTTCCTCTTATGCGCACAAAAGATGATGATTGCATGAGTTTATTTTCCAGTTTTCATAGTTTAAAACGTTTGCATGTTAGGCTTTTTGCTAATCAAGTTCCACATTATCTAGCAAAATATGCAACTTCGAATTATGATTTTGTGTGAATTGAGGACTAGTTGTATTTATGCTACCTTACCTTTCAATTCATTTGCATGTCAAAAAATATTTGACAGCTTTAATTTTCTTTCATATTGAAATTCAATCTCATCATTGTAAGACTTGAAAACGTTCTGAAGTCATCATGACTTCTCATATATGTTATCTTGAAGAGTTTATATATCTTCCACTGGAACTTCATTACAATGGCCGTAAAGGTATTCTTTCACCAATCATGTATAAGATATACTAATGTGAGAAGTGGCACTAAAAACTACCTACTTATGTGTAAGATCCCAATTTTGTACAGCTCAGAATCATAACTTTATTTAAGACTTAGAAATTAGTCCCACTCAACATTGGCAGAAAACATTTACAGCACTACTCTGTCATTTTTTTTCACCTACAATCACAACTCTGCCTCTAGACCTCCACCAAAGCATCCCCAACCACATTTTGATCAACCCACCGGACCTCCATTGATCAAAAGTATGTTTACAAGCATATACTTTTTTAGATTGCCATTGAATTATTGGAAATAATTGAGTCTCTGAGAGTTGCTAAAAATGTTCACAAAAAACATTCAGGGCAATGATAGGATTCCATGGAGACTAACATGCTTTAAAATTTCATTATTTCTCGACATTTTCTATTATAAACGTGTGTAAACAAAATCTCTGTTAATTTAACAGCTGCCTACAATCTGAAAGTATATGCATTAGGTTAAATTAGACATAAAAAATGAGATTTGTCATTATTTAACCTTCATTAGAACACATACAAACTCAGCTATCCATGGCCAATCCAACAACCAACTTCATTGAACAAATTTGCTTAAGGTAGCGGCATCTGCACCAAAGAATCATTCGGACATTTCATCTTCTGCTCCACTAGATTGGAAGTTATCATGGTGATCTGCATCCCCATGTTGGTCGTCGAGATCGTCATCCATGTCTAGGTTCTTTGATGAATTGCCCTTTAACCTTGTATAAACCTTGAAAGGAACACATATATAGGGAATTATTTCGCGAATTCAAATAAAATGGCAAGCTTAAAGATAAAATGGTTGCCATACCTCAGAATCCTTCAGCTCAATTGCAGCAACATTTGGTCTTCTTCTCACAGTCACTCTAGAAGGAGCTGGAAATTGCTCAACCTCATCACCCGATCTTCCCTCTTTAGCCCTCTTTTTTCTTAAAACAAGTTTAGTCGGAAGAGGCTGCACATCAAATTACTATAAAATTAACACGTTGATGCTGAACGATTAAGAAACAACATGCCAAGTAGGAAAGCTGAGAAAGAAATAGACATTGGCTCCAGGAAATACCAAATAACGAGCTTCTGACTCATCAAATGAAACTAAGAATGTTGTGGGGTCATCTGCATCGTCACCTCGAACCTGATGAGGAGTGGAAAGAAAATGTCAGAAAAGTGTTGAATGGGGAATTTCTTTAGCAGTTAATGAATGGAATTTTGAAAATATTCTGACATACATCCCAATGATACTCGCGAACCCAAGAATAAGAGACGTCTTCATCTTCATCATATATATCTTTTGACAACTGCCATAACGAAGTTTATATAAGCCCAAATGTTAGAAACATTTTTTTTCCTAAATAACCAGTACTTCAAATTTGGAATCCAGTCAAAAAGTAATGCATACCTCTCCTGGTTGTGGGACCATGTATGCCAAAAATTTCTCAGGATTTGCAGGATCTGAGCTTGTTGCAACATAACTTTTCATTACTGCCTGCAGACCACAAAATAATAGGAGTCAACCTAACAACATTCAGCAGCCAACACCATTGATCGACAGTGTAACCAAAAAACAACCACTTATATATTTCATAAGTCATTGCTTGCAAAACACATACATAACCGGAAGAACACCAATCAAGTATGAAATTAACGACCAAAAACTATATCTCAGTAATGGGATTTATCATACAGGATTTCTCATTTTAATTGAACATTAATAGTGTAATTGAGTCGATCACTATCCTACCAAGTAAACAACCTTATAGACAATATTTCAGAATTATAGTTCCACTCCACTACATAGTAAGTCAAACTACAAGAGCAAATTAAGAACATTTAATGAATAGAGTTACAATTGGTTATAGTAACAATGCAATTCCTTTTTATACCGTCTACTGTATTACTTTCAAATCTTTCCCCAGCATCTCCTGGATTTTGAACTTCATGAAACAGGCAAAAAGAATATTTAGTTACTGATGAAGACTACATGCATCACTGCAACATAGCTTACCCTTGATTCAGAGATATCACGAACAGATTTGTCCAACTTATTGTACACTTCTGAATCAACCGTTGGAGCATTATCAAATGCAGCAATGACAAACTGATCATCATACCTGCCAAGCAGAACAATAGACAATAACTTAATTAATATGAACAAATATACGAATGCCGTGAAGCAGTTTGCGTCTTACAGTATCAAAAGATTGGATTTCCATACAACAAAAAAATGGGTGATTAATAGAACACACCAGGGTAAGTAATAATATGACTTATGGAAGGTATATATGGAGCCGTACCTATCAAAATCAGGCAACAATGGCATAAACTCAACAGGATACAACTCTTTTTTAGTTGCATGAACAGGTTGTGACTTAGCTGCTTCAAATGATGCTTCGATTTCCCTCATTCGTCTATCCCTAAGAGAGAGAATACAATAACAAGTTAGACAATGATAATTACTTCTGCAAATTAATTTATGTCTAAAATTGACTTCGGATAGATAAGTTGGCATATACATACCTATTGTTAAGATTTTCCAGAAGACTGCGGCCTCCCTTCTTCTCTCTAAGCTCCTTAGCTTGTTTTTCAGTTAAGGACTACAATAATATGTTTATAAGTTGTTGGTTGTAGAGATAGCAATTCATCCCTATATCAACATATATGCCTAATACCTGTTTGGCCGATTCCATGCTTAAAGGAGATATATATTGTGTTTTAACAAGCCATGCTACACCTTTATCAGTAGGTCTCTCTTTTCTTTTAATACCATCTTTTTTCAAAGGAGTAACAGCTTCATCATCTCGCAATAAATCTTCATCTTCAGGAGCAAGAGGTGGGCGGACACTGGGAGGACTGTACAAAAAGGGTTCATCCGACCTACTCATTCAGTATTATTCATTGATGTATATGTATTCAAATTTATAAAAGGGACCGAGGATAATACTTGTAAACACTGAGATCAAGCAGGTCCAGAGGTATCCCTAGATCTGGCTCCACAAAGAGTTTGGGTTTGTACATTTTCTCCAGAGATGTTATTGTATATTTTGCATATCTGGACAACAATCATACATGTGTTCATAAGAAGCACATACAAATCAAGAAACTTAATTTAGAAAGCATCATCAAAATAAAGTTTTCAAATAAAACAATGGTGATCAGTGCATCACATATGCCCGTAAAGCTTCAAAAACCATAAATATCAGTTCCTTACACGCAAACTGTTGACATCTTATAGGGATGTCCATTTGAAAAATAATATCTTTTACCTCCTCTATAGTTTCCCCTTGTCTGCTAACTAAATGGTAAAACAGTGTGTGTATGCACGCATACACACACACGCACACAAACACACCTCATCCCCCCAGAACAAAATACTTAATAAACAAACTATTGCATCTAGCATGATGGATCAATATGAAAAGACCAACTCGTGTGACATTTCAATCAGACAGTCACAAATTACTTTCTTTAGGGCAAATGTCATTAAATACCAGAATTATACCATCCTAGCTACAAATTCCCCATAAAAAATCAACCATTTTATGTTTCTTGTTCAGGTATCAGTTATCCTTTTGAACACTTACCACCCACTAGTTGGCATTGCAATATAGGTTTAGTTATTACGGTGAAAGAAAATATATAAATTGATAACATTCAAATCTAATATAGGTTTTGGTAGCTCTATACTAATGGAAAACATGGGAATGAGATAACATACTGATCTTTATCTTTCTTGAATGCCATTAGCTTAGGTTGTGCAGTTGGATCCGGAAGCTCATTTCGAAACCTTGAATGAGAATACAAATATAAAATTGTCAGTGCTGGAAGTAAACACCAAAACACTAGATCAGATTAAAGCTTCACAAATGCAAGAAAGTTAAGAACACTAAAAACACTTCAATAACATGTTTACTTGGATAACTATTCTTACATTTACTAGCATTTATTTTGTTTAAAACGAAAAAATTAACCCAATTAACTCCCCTATCATGAAAATTCTCACCTGAGCTTACACAAAAAAGTTGTAGGCTTTTTCAACCTATTTTCAACCCTCTCGCCACCCAACAACGGAGTAGCTCTCTTATCTCCCATTCGAGACCCGGCAATTGAACCGTGCACCTTTCCAGCTCCCCCAGATGACACCATCTGAGTCTTTTGCAACACACTATTCTGTGATTCTTTCAACTGCTTCTGCTGGTGCCTATGCTTTTCCTCTTGCCTGTGCTTCTCATACTCCTTCTTCTTCCTCGTTCTCTTCTCTTCCTCTGTCTCAACTCTCCTCGGAGGATGAGCATGAGAAGACTTCTGATGCTGTTTATGCGAATGTGAAACTCCATCACGCTCGCGTTTACCCAATGACCCTTTATTGACTACCCTCTCTACTTCATTGTTTGTCGGAGGGGGTGGTGGCGGCGAGGCTGGAGGAGGCGGTGGAGGTGGCATTGAAGAACCCGGTGGCGGAGGCGGTGGTTGCTGCTGTTGTTGATGATTATATTGATTATTATTATTAGAAGGAAAATACATAGAACCCGGTGGCGGTGGTGGTGGCTGATATGAATTATCTGGTGGAGGAGGTGGTGGTGGTGGCTGATATGGATAATAATTCGACGGTGGCGGAGGCGGAGGAGCATGAGGAACATGGTGATGCTGAATTTGATGCTGATGATGTTGAAAGTTTGAATTTTGAGGTGGTATTTCAACAACACCACCGTAACCGTAACCACCCCAATTACTTGGCCGTTGTTGCGGCGGCGGTGGTGGTGGTGCGATAGGGTTTTGACTCGCCGGAGGTGGGAAAGGCCTATAAGAGGCCATTCCTGATAATAATTATTCAAAAATCAAATCAATAATCACTAGGGTTAGGGTTAACTTTTTGAACTCTGTTCACAAATTTATAAACCCTAGAATGATAAATTAACGAATCAAAACGAGGTTACCGTTCACGATTGAAGTGTAGAAGATGAAGAATTCGAATCTATGATGGATCGAAGAAATTGGAATAACAATGGAGATGAAAGAGGGAAAAAGAAGAGTGAGTAATTTTGAGCTTCACGGTTTACGGGAAAAGGTTCTCTATTATCACAAACATGGATCAAAACATATGTTTTTTTTTACAAGATTTGATCAAAATATATACTTTTTTTTTTAATAAAGATGGATCAAAATATATGTCATATGTCACTTCTAAATCACTAAATATTTCATTTAAATTTTTAAGTAGTTTATAATATTTTCTTTCAAAAGAAAAGCAATTTATAATATTTTATGTAGCATAAATATATCAATAAACTACACATATTTTTTCATTTAATTTTTTTACTTGTTTTAAAATATTTTTCCAATAAGTTTAACAATTTAATCCAAATTCAAAATTCAAACATATTTTACATTTATTTTGAAGAAAAAAACAATTTATATTTTATTTTTTTATGTACGTGTGTCACTCCGATTAAAATTTTTTTCCATTTTTTCTACTTTTTTGTTTGTTTTTTGTGTGAATCGGAAATTATTTACATGCAACTGTAGATACTTATATAATATATTGAGTCGATTAAGGTCACAATGAATGAAAAAACTCTCAAAATACATATATTAATTTGATATTACCGTCTAAATATTTCATTTAGATGTTTAATTGATTTCTAATATTTATGTAGCATAAATATATATTTTTAAAATACACATATAAATTTTGATTATATATAACCAATTTTTTCTAATTTATAATTTTAGTTTAACATGTTTTTTCAACTAATTTAACTATTTAATATTAATTTAAATTTAAAAATTATATTTTTTTTGTTTTTATTGACACAAAACAAACGACATTCATTCAATCAAATTGACAAAGTAAATCGATGCAATACAAATTCGCTAGAAACAAAAAGGATGAATCTGTGAACAAACTCACAACATCTATGTTAATAGCATAAAACGACAAAGTACATAAGCCTACAAATATGACTATTAAAATCTCCGGAATAGTCATGCCTCCGGATCTGCAACGTTGATGACACCAAAGTCATTGGTTGGATCTGCACTGGATCGAAGCTTGATATGACAATCTAAACCGAACAAACACCTGAGCAAGAGGGAAAAAACAAACAACATCGCACAAAGACGACAAACAAAACAATGTCGCACTAAGACGACGACATCACAAAAGAAAAACCTAATTCGATATGAAAATCACTTATTTAAATAAAAGGGAAGGAGAAAAACGATTTAGAGGGGTAATTTTGGGTCGAAAATTGACCCTAAACCACCCTTCTTTGATGGATGAAGAAGAAGAAATTAAGGGACGGCTCCCAAAAAAGAGAGATATTTAATAATTTTTATAAAATTATAAATTTTTTGTTTGTTATACATGTGACCACTCCTGTGTTGATTTTCATATTTTTTATCTTTACGAAATTAACTTCTTTTTTATCTATCAAATATATCTCAACAAAATGCACCAAATTTCAATCACTTGCAAATTTGAAAATAGTATATTTATATTCTAATTTTTAAATAAGGTTTAATTGTTTATCACTTTTTATCTTTTAACAACATATTTAGTTTCATCTGCTCATCGCTCATTAGCAACCTGTTTCTTAAGTTTACGAATGTTATAAAGTTTACGACAAATTAACAAAATAGCTTAGGTCAATCCCTTGATCCTAAGCCCTCTTTTCAGAATATAATTCCCTGAACCCTCTGGTGAACCTATAATCATCAAAGGTTTTAAGTTCGTTAATTCAATTATCACAACCTAACAACGCTCCATCCCTAGATTGTCCGTTAGATTGAACAAACTAGAATGACATTCATAAAGATTAAGAGTTACAGGTTACATAAACATGAGCTAGAACAGAATCATCTCTTGACCTAATCACAAAAGATCTAGCTACCTATGGCTAAAGCACAAATAACTAATGTAAAAGAAGGATTCATTACATGAAATTGGTAACCAGATATGAGTTTTGATGGTCTCCCACTTTCTCTCCAGATCTCCAGCTCCAAAAGTCAGTTTCTTTCTCCAAAATTTCGAACCCTTGGCTCAGAACGCAGCTTGGCTTTTATAGGGAAATCTTAGATACACTGAAATCGTACTCCGATGCTGTAAATCGAAGCACGATGGCTTCATTAAAGTCAGATCCGAGCTGGAGCGTCTGCCAAATCTTAGCCCGATGCTCATAAATCGGAGCACAATTTTTTACGAGACAAAATGCTCAAACTTGCAGTAAAATCGTAGCCCAATGCTTATAAATCGGAGCACGATTTCTCCTTTGCTTGCAACATCAAATGTGTCATTTGTACCTTCTAACTAATGCATAATCATCTGAACTCAAACAAAATTACATAAAAACTATAACAAAAGTGATATATGACCTAGTGTCATCAGTAACACATTAACAGTTTTTAAATTAAAACCCTGATGTTTTATATAGTATAAATATTTTTACACAAATTATCCGTCTTAATTATCATTATAAATTGTGTGTAGACTGTTGAGATACCATGACTTCTACGTTTATATTCATTAATTTAAGAGCAGTGTTATATTAACAACCAAAAAACAACAACTTTTAGCCACACCGTATCATTCTCAAGAGACAATTCAAGCTGACACAGATTTCGAGATAGCATAAAATGAATAAAAAAAAAATCAATTTATACAACTTTATCGTATCAAAATACGGTGTGGACAACCTCAAGGTTGTTCATATATCATTCCCGTTAATATCAAGTACTTGAAATATTAATTTATTTTATCCATGTGTACATGTTAAACTATCCACTTTATGTAAATGGTGGATTTTATCCATGGATATTCATATAAATTTTTTATCATCCCTAATTACTATTGTTACTATTATTTTTTTTCTTCATAAGTCTATTATTACAGTTATATTCATTTGATATTTTATTTATTTATATATTTTGTGTTCTTTTTTAACAACTAACTGTCAATAGTTGTCATTTTAAAAATTCTTTATTTTAAAGATAAATCTTAGGTGCATTTTCCTCGCATGCTTTTTGTATTGTTCTACACATAATTAAAATTCATTTTTTGTAGTTATGACAAACTTTTAAAAAAAATTGTGAATTTGAGAAATCATAGTTAGTTGTGAGTGTTTTATGTGAAGTAACACACGAAAAGTATTTAAGAAAATGCACCTAAGTTTTATCCTTATTTTTTACTTCAAAAAAAAAAGTTTTATCCTTATTTTAATTCTAGCAAAAAAACTTTGATGCATTTTCGTATGGTTCATAAATAAACTACTCATGAAAAGAGTATTTTTAGCTAAAAATCATATGAAAAACACACAAAGAAATTCACATGAGTTTTGTCCTTATTTCAAACTATTAACTTGTTTCTTAGTTTTCTCATTCATTAAATTTCATTTTAAATTATGTTTCATTTAACATAGATTTTGTCACATTTAATAGATAAGTCATTCATTTTTTAAATATTAAATTGATAGCGGAAATTTTAGATAATTATTTGATTAAATTATTTATTTTAATCAACTTTTTATATATATATATATATATATATATATATATATATATATATATATATATATTTGCCAACATGTGCTCATTATTTTCATTGTAAACACAATTTTTCAATTTGATAACTAGGATTTATTTATTTATTTATTTATTTATTTTTGAAAGGGGGGATATATTTATTTTATATTTTAAGTAATTTTTTCTTTTTTTTACCAACTAATCTGAAGGGTCCAATCCATCTGTCCATTTGAGGGACCCATTTAAATTCATATTTTTGGTAGATATTAATAGTTTATTTAATAAGTTTTTTTTGAAGAAGAGTTTATTTAATAAATTACGGGGTTATATCACAACAAAAAAATTATGTGTCATAATATGAATAATCTTTTTTCTTTTATTACTTTTGAATTATATGGATTGTCAATAAATATTATACATACCAGCGAAAAGATGGACACTCACGTGCTCGTCTTTCTGCTCTATTTATTACGCTAACATTTGAAAATTATGAACGGTTTTTTTTCTATGAAATTTTAACTTTGATTAAAAGTAAAAATATAATGCTTTTTGCTTTCAAATTATAACAAATCAAACTAACCATGTTTATCTATTCAATGACATCAACAATATAACAAAAAAATATAATCTAAATTCTTATTTTCTAATGACACTGACAACAATTTTTATTATAGAAAAAGATGAAGGGTATAATTGGGATAATGAAAAAGTAAGTATATATATACTCATTTATTTTGTTATACTTTTTAAAGGATAAAAGAAAAAAATCTAGACATATTATACTCATATCATGTTTGTTACACTTTTATTTTAATATTTGAATTCACTCTTATCTATTTGTTATATGTATTTTTTTAAAATAAACATACTATCAAATTAGATTGTGTAAAATTCATTGTCAAGACTCAAAAACCATAAGTTTAATCAAAAGAAAAACTAGCTAGGAAATTTTGGTACTTCCTATCATTGACTCACTATTCCTACCCTGCAAATAGTCCAAAAACTCAAGTATGTCTCCTTGGTATTCTAGCCCTTCACATCATATATTCAAAATGTGCATCCCCAAAAATTTACACAATTCAACGTAAAACACTCCTTAGACTAGATTTTTGCGGAGTTAACGTTGAGGGATGTCAAATTTGATTTTTAAAGTTCCCTTCCTCCCTGGTTGTTTGGTTATTGGCATCCCTTCATTGGAGGTTTTGTGCTCATAGTTAGGTGTGACTACATTTGGCAACTGGACCAAAAGAATCCTTCCATCCAAAGCAGGAATTTCCAATGTTTTATTTGTGAGAGGATCCGCCACAATTATCTTTTGTGTAATCACAATATCATTTACATTCATGGTATAACGAGCGTGTGGTTTCTCGTCAATCACAAAAACAATATATGATACCAGACTTCTTGTCACCCTTTATCCCTTTTTTCATCCAGCTTTTACATCAATAGTCAACACCTCCTCCTCAATATTACTATACCCAGCATAATTAACCACGCTTATGGTAATCTTTAACCTTATAATAGTCCCATTGTACAATTCTTTAAGAGTGCAAAACAATGTTCTCTCAATAGGATCATCCTTCTTCTTTGCAAAACCATTCTCACGACGAAAGAATTCATTATAAATATCCTCAGTAGAGCGAGGATTATACTGATATGCTGAAGATGGAGCGTTGCAGCGAGAAGAAGAAGAATGTCGGGGAGGGGCGGCACCACCGTATTGAATGCTTTCTTTGCCGTATTGGTCGTAGATTTTTCGTTTTATTGGATTACTGAGAATATCGTAAGATTAAGAAACGAGAATGAATCTGTGTTCAACATTGATTCTTTTTTCGAGGGATTTTTATCTGTATTAAAGCTAATCTTTTGTAAGATGTTCTTAATTATTCTTCCGTTGCGTATCAGTTCACTTTTAGAACGTCAGTAGTCCATGGTTGGACTGCACTAACGGTGTAATGAAAACACAGTAAAATGATTTGGTTTTGAATGTTTTTTTTTTGTTATGTGTTATTTGTATTAGAACCATCATTCCATTTAATAGTTTGAGAGAAATATCAAATAGATAAAAACAGTTTCAACAAAGTGTTTATTAGAGAAATCTAACAAATGTTAGATTTTTGTATTATTTACTATGTTCAGTAAGATTTTAATATAATTTTCAAAACTAATATAATAAACAAAAACATTTTTAAACCCGTGTAAAACACTTTTACGAGTCTCAATCAAGTATATGGTGTTTATTTTTCGGGTGTTCCGCCTATATACGGCGCCTTCGTTTGTATTTTTTGTTTCATCGGTCTCTGCTCGTCTTGAGCAGGGATCTGGTTTTTAATAAAATTTGCGATTCAAAAAGAAAATCAAGTATATCTAATTGCAGAATAATTAAAATCACAAAAAAAAAAGAATAATATAATAAAAAATACAGTTACAAAAGATAAGAAAGAAACCAATGATATATACATCTAACATCTAACTAACATATATTCTTAAAAAAAATAAAAAAATTAACTAACATATATTCTGTTTTGATTATTATCCCAATTTGATTCACGACACTGTTGCCAAAAGCTAAAGATTTATAATTTCACTTATCCCAAAAGTTTGGTCCATCAAAATATGAGCATGTATTGGTTTCGCATACATGGATGAAATCATTTGTCAATAGATGTTTTGATAGGAATGAAATGGTTCACGTACTATTGAATTATGAAAAACGATTCAACTGCATTGAACTTAAACACATTACTGATACAAAAATGAATTTGTGACAAAGTACTTATATCGATATCCCAATAACTCAATTCATACATCAGATAAAAAATTATTTAAAAATGTTAGATTACAAAAAGAAACCTTTAAAATTATACACATACAAATCAAATTTGCATCCAAAAATAGTATAACTCCATCTACGCCTTCATCTAGTCCAACTCTCTCCATCTCCGATGTTCCTTCTATTGTAAATTTTGTATTATTTCAAAAGTTTTAATCGTACTTTGTCTCTTAATTTTAAGTTTAGAGATACAAAAAATATAGTTCGAGTTTAATGGTAGCGTGTTGGCCGTTTAAAACAACTTTGCACACATATTCAATTAAAATATTTCGAATTGTCAGGTAAATTAAATAACATTAATTGATGTGATAATTTTAAATATTTTAATTGATTGTATGTAAAAGATGTTTTGGACCGATAACCCACCACATTAAACTCATATAGTTTTTATTAGAAAACATGTTTTATTTGAACAAATCCGTTTTTGAATTGGTCTTTTGGTGGAAATACTACCTTTGCCACATTTACTAAATTATCTCACATGTTGCTCAAATTTACAGGAACCGGATTGCTTTTAGGAACTGATTTTTCTTTCTTTAAAATCTCTAAAACTCACATATTTTAAAAAGTAGAGAATGCAATACGTGACCATTTTTCACTATCACAGCACAACCATTTTCTTAATTAAAACAAAATTACATTATATTTCTTACTTAGTGTTTTAGGGAAAAAAATTCATGTTCATAAAGAGTATTAACACAAACTTCACCTATTGTATTTTGGGGAAGTTGCACAATCTTACGCACGGTCTTTATACACACCTTAGGTTTATTAGTTTCCCAGTCATCCACAATAACACATTCATCTTGTAAAACTTTTTCCATCTTCCATCTATGCAACTCTTCTAAACCTAAAACAAGAAATATGAACACAAGAATGTCAAAATAAGTATAAACTACATTATGGAAGGTTGATTTATTTATACCGAAACTATGGAGTTTTTTTTAGGAAAGTTGCTTAACTTGATTACTTTTATCCTAAACCAACTACCAATACAAATTTTGTTTAAGTAGAAAAGATAAATAAATTGAATGTAAACCAATTGCTTGGGGTATTTGAAAACAAATGTCTTTATGCATGCAAATGAGAAATCAGAGCATAATATGAAAGCAAGATAGATATATAAGCATATATTTTTCTTTTCTTTTTTCTCTTTGCTAATTATATACATGCATCTTTGATATATAGATCTTCTTCACTTGGAGGGCTCAGCCTGGCCAACTAAGTATATAAAAGGAGAAAATAAGCTTGAATTGGATTTAAACATAATGCCCAAGATACCAACAAATTCACAATACATACATGTGCACGGGAGTCCAAGTAACACGGGAGAAACAACATGCAAAATGCTCTAGGACCACAAGAGAGTGAGATGCCACATCTCACTGAAAATCATAAGAAATGGAGACGCCACATCTTTTTTAAAAATGGTTTTACATGATGCATGCACTCAACTTATTATTTTAATAATGGAGTCCACGGTTCATTTGTTTTTGCGCTGTGACATATTTGGCAGCTTGTGGCATCTCATTTATCAGTGGGTTAGTATTTCTTTTATTCCCCCTGCATTGGTTGCTGATCATTTCCATCAGTTTGGTCAGTTGGCGGGTTTACCGCGTTTTGCTCATTCATATTTCCAACTGATTTGGCATACTTCTGTCTGGGTCATTTGGAAGGAACGAAACGACATGATTTTTCAGCACAAAGCACGCGATTTGACACAATTATTAGATTATGTTAAGCTGATGTCTTTTTTATGGCTAAAAGTAAAGCTGCTTACTTCTGCTTTCAGTTACAATGACTGGTGGTGACACCCTTTTTTATGTATGGGTGTTAGGGAGTAGTTTTTCTTCCGCTTTATTTTTTCCTTGTGCCTTATGGTAACATACTCTTAACATTGTATTCTTTTTGATCAGTGGTTCTTTTCGACACACCTTGTGCGATTTGAGCCACTCTTGTTGAGCTATATTTCATTTTGGTTTCTTCAAAAAAAAAACTTATTATTTTAATAATAATAATAATTTTCCTTTTTACATCAAAAAATAAATAATAATAATAATAATAATATTAATAAATTAATAATAATATGGGATGATATTTTTTTAAAGAAAATAACAATGATGCTGATAATTGTTAATATTTTCTCGTGGGCAATTTTATATATCTACCTTGAACTACTTCGTGTTAACTGATGCATAAGTGTATCCAACTTGTTGAAATGCAACAGGTTCCTCTCCTTGCATATGGCGTAAGCACAAAATTGAAGGAAGTTTGATGATATGGTACAATATTAAAAAAAAAATAATCATGAAATAGAAAGAATGGTGAAATCAATAATTACTTATACATCGTGCTCTATGCTTGAATGACAATTTTCTCAACAAAATTAGGATTAGCATCATCCTACAGTTCTTCCAGTTGGATGAATTGTTCATTAAATAATCCTCACAGAAAATTGCCTCAATTATCCGTTAATAGCTCTTTTTAATTGACCATGGAAAATAACACAACTTCCACATTAGCCAACAGTCAGAGGAAGCTTAAAGAAAATCCTTATATTTTTTTTTTTGAGGGAATAGAAAATCCTTATATGAAAAATTGGTTTATATGATTGAATATGTCAAAGCCTAATTCAGCTACTTAGAGACGTGGCCTATAAAATTAAGAAAATTTATCATTCATTAATTCATCAATTTACAATTTATAAACATAGCTAAGCCTCCTTTTAGAATTCCGTGGATAAAGTCATGCCCAACAATCATCCCATCCACTACGGTGGCACCCACTTGCCAAACATGGATTTTAATGGTAGCAAAAATCCTCATAAAACCACCACCAACAATTTCTTCAACTTTCATATCCCTTCAACTTTCATATCCCATACATTAAACACCAACTTTCCAGTAACAAGAAAAAACAACAAGATGTAAGCCTCAACATCTTGATAGCCATAATTGTGTTATTTCAAAATGTCACAATTACTTGCACCCCTGTCATTCTTATGACGGACAGTTAATGGTGGGGAAACAAGTAATTGCGGCGTTTAAAAATAATACATAGATGGCTATGCAAACATTGAAACCTAAATCTTATAATTTTACTGTTACTAGGTGGTTGTCGTTTGACATTTGGGATTTAAGAGCCGAGGAAGTTGTTAGCGGTGGTTTTACGAGAATTTATGATAATATAAAAGTTCCGGTTAATGTTGATATAGTTAACAAGTTTGTCAAATGGGGCTTCTGTAATGGTTGAATGATTCCTTGACATGTTTTTAATCCACCAAATTTGAATTTTGAATTTTAAAGGGAAGCTAATCTTGAATCAAGTAAGGCCTAGTTTTCCTAAATTTAAAAGTTATCTACATTAATTGTATTTTTTATTTAAAAATTCAAACATATTTTGGAAGAAAAATATATTATTTGTTTGTTATCGATTCAAAGCTTTCATCTCTGATTTTATGGTAATTAATTATTTTATTTTTTTTAGAGATTTATGGTGATTATTGTTGTTGAATATTGAAATATAATATCTCAAATTAATAAACAACATATACAATATTAAATACTAATGAGGTTAAAATAGAATAGAGATTTTGTCAAAAAAAAAATAAAAATAGGATAGAGATAGCTTAAACTCATCTGTCCTTAAGATCATTGTGAGTATGCAGAACTCACAACTCAATCTGAAGCATTGAACAACTCAAATAAAAATTGTGACTCAACCATAAAGACCTGCACTATTAACAAACTTTGAAATGGTTCGACAAGCGTAATATACGATAATCCCCATTGATTTATAGCTTATAAAGTGTTGTTCTTCTCGTTAGAACTGATTGTTTCAGTTCCTTATAATGAGAAACCAATGCATAATTATAGGGAAAATATGATTGATACATATGCTAAAACGTAGGCTTTGACTTATGATATGGACAACACTTGTTGACATTCTGGTGTCAATGTCAATCAACACAATGGTTGACAAATATCACATGACATTGACAACCACAATGTCACATGTCACACAAGTGTGATACATTCGGGAAATGACATTTAAAAAGTCTTCGAACTAAAATAAGTGTAACATAAAAATAAACCAAAATAGACCAAGTCTACTTTAAACGTAAATACATAACAATAACTTTCTATAAAGCATTTTTTCATATTTCTCACTCAACAAAATATGAGACACAACCGGTACTCCTGCTTCAAAAATTTATAATTTAACGAACATTTTATGAAATAAAGAGTTATTTATTAATATTTATATTTTATAAAACATCATTTTATAAGAAAAAACATCATTTCTATTGTTTATAAAAATCATATTAAATTTTTAACATTTTCTCATAAAAAATAATCAATATTCTTTGTTACATGTAACAAAAATTCAAAAAAAGTAAAAATTTTATTTCGTTGACACTTTTGGTAAATAAGATCTAATTATTATAATTGTTAATGATAGAAAACAATTATTTTTCTTCAAAAAAACAACTCGTTTCAATATTAATTTGATGATGTGGTGGTGTACCCGGTACACTCAAATAGAATTTGCCATATTTAAAACTTTTGAAATATACAGAAAAATTTATAATCAGTGTTGGACACACGACATCATGTATTCTTATTGCAATAGACACAACTCTATCTATCATCCTTCTACAACTCAAATCGAACATGTTGAATCAACCACAAAGACCTACAAAATGAATAAACGGTGAAACAATTCGCGCTGATCGCATCAGCCTTAAAAGATTTTCCATATAACATGGAACAACAAGAAATATTATGTAACATATAATAGCGAGATAAAACCCAAAATGATTGGAAGTGAGAGGGTGGTGTTTGCGGTATGTGAAGGGTTTTTATTTATCAGACTTGAAAATATTGTTCGTACTCCACAGTGTTATAACTCACAGGATAAATATATAGAGTTCTTGTGCCTGAAAAATATTTTTCATATAGTGTGCAACAAACTCCATAGAAATAGGCACATGAAGACTAATTTTTTGATCAGATAATGAGTAACCGTTTAACATATAATTTCATGGTCAAAGCCAAACTGACGTTGAGAATTACAAGGCTTAAATGCAGCACACTTGCAACGTGCTCTTTTTGAAGGACTGTTAAATAAATAGTTTTTTTTCAGAGGCATTAAATTAAAAAAAAATGACGGTTTGGTGCACTCTCACGTATGCAGATCGGAAAGGGGTCTTATCAATTGGTGTATTGTTTGCAACCTTACCGTGTTTTTATTGTTAAGTAAATTCTTGATATTAGTCTTTTAATAAAAGCATGAAATCGCACAAACAAATAGAATTTCTGATTTATGCTATAAGGTTGGTTTTGATAATCATTTCCCTATCGATCAAATTGATAGAATCAATGGCCTTGCAATCTTCCGGCACAATTCAATCAACTATTCCCTAATAAATTATTCCCTAAATTTTATCAATATATGGTTATTCAAGACCATCTCATTGGCAATTAGAGACTCGTCGCCTTTTACTATTATTAAGTATCTCCTTCGTCACCTCAGTAGCCTGTCCAATGACCTGTGGTACATTATGGGTGATTTTAGCAATCATCTTTCATCATCGGATAAAAGGGGAGGCCATGACCGTCCTCTTTGTCTTACCCGAGGGGTTTCAAAATGTCGTCAATGACTGTGACCTATTCGACTTGCCTCTCAAGGGTACCAATTCACATAGTTTAAGCACTGACTCATCAAAGGAAGCTCGTAGTGACAGTGACAGAGTCTTGTCACTTCTTCGTGGCAAAACATGTTCTCAAATGTTTCTCTTTAAACTCTAGTTACTCCAATCTCCGATCACACTCCTCTTTTGTTGCAACTTGACCCCATTCCTTGGAGACTACCGCACCAAAACTTTAGGTTTAATAATGCTTGGTTTCTTGAGACAGACCTTGATAATGCTTCACCACTTTCCATTTTTTGTTGAATGACATATCCTATCCACTCTTTCGATGAAACTGCAAATGTTTTCTACTACCGTGGAAAAAGATTTATTGATAAGCCAATGATTATTGAATCAGAAAGGTTTAAGCCCTTAATCATGCATATCATATATAATAATAAAAGGATAATGATCTGATACATCCATCTTGAGGGCCCAAAGACTTAAATACCCTCATTATGCTAACAAATGATCGGAGACAAAAATTCTTTCTAACCAGTTCACGCACTTTTCATTTGTTTGAACCCAAGTGAACCTTCTTGCTAAAAGGGGTAGATCAATCAAACCTAACTCATCAATAAAATTAGTAAAGACTCTTGATTCCTCTTGTCTACCTATGAAAATGCTCCACCTCTTCCATTCATGTCTTCCCCTTACGAAATTAAAGTCCCCCAACACACGCCACAAATGCTTATTTTGCCTCATGGCCAAAATTTCCTCCCACAAATTCCTTTTCTCCCTAGTGTTGCAAGGAGCGTAAATATTGACTATAACACTTTCTTCTTCTTCTTTTGGGATCCTCTCCTCAACACCACACTCAAATAACCATTCCCTTGAAAAGAGTCAATTAACACCCCTTTCCAACTATCTGACATGGATAAAATTTCGTCACTTCTCTGAATCGCCCTAGCAAACGCCCAATCAAAATCATCTCCCACCATAATCTAGCACACATTTTTTTTTATCAAGGACCTCCATTTTCACTTTTTGTAAGGCCAAAAACTCCACTTTATGACTTCTAATAAGCTCCCAAAATTTCCCACTTTTTATTCTATTTTTTGAGTCAAATAATTTAGTAGTTAAAAATTTATCCCTTAAAGTGAATACGTGGAGTCCGGGTTTTTCATGTTTTATTCTAACCCCATACCTCTTATATCTCAAGAGCTAAGAATCATTGATTCACTTCATCTTCCCCTAAAACTTCCTCAATATCCTTCGAGTCCTCCAAATCAAGCAACAATTACTGCTGCAACAACTGAGGCTCTGTTTGGATTGGCGGAACAGAATGGAGCGGAACGGAATGTAACGGAACAGAATGTAGTGGAACGGAACAAATATTCCATTCCATCGTTTGGAAATTTTAAGATGTGCAGGAATAATGTTTCCATTCCATTGTTTGGAAAATGGACGGAATAGAACAAATTATAATTTTTATTCCATTTTCACCCCTATTTAAAACCACTATTATGTAAAATATATCATTACTAAAAATTTATCTTCTTCAATAATTTAACCACCTAAACAAAAGGTCATAGATCATACCAATGAGGAGCTCGTAGGAATTGCACTCACAAAAAATTAATTGCACTCACCAAGAATTGCCCTCTCCTCACCTCCATGAGAATAACAATGGAATAAGAAAGCAAATTTTTTTTTCCACTACATATACAAACAATGCACGGAAATAAGAACTCAAACTCGATGGGTATACAAAGCAAGAAAAATAGCTCAAACTCGCTGGGTATACAAAGCAAAGAATAAGAAAAAAAAGGTCCACTACATATACAAAGCAATGCACAAACATAAAAGCAAAGAAGAAAAAATAAGCAAGCATACAAATATGTAGAAGAAGAAAAACACACACAGATCGGAAAAATAATGTATTTGAGAGGAAGAAGGGCATATTTGAGAGGAAGAGGAAATAATAATGATAAAATAAAATAGAGGTAAAAGGTTAATATATACATTATGATGCTCCATTCTATTGCATACACCCCAAATTAGGGGGAATGAAAAATTGAAGGATTGGATGGTATGGGATGGAATGAGTTCCATTATATTCCATTCCACTTCGTCATTCACTTTTTGTTAATCCCAACAATGAAATATAATTAGTTACCACTCCATTATATTCCATTCTATCACATACCATCAATGCAAACATAGCTCAACAAAGGTAATATATTGTTGCATTATGCAATAATTTTAGAGATTACTATTTTTTAGATAAAATGTTTCTGAAAATTGAAGACATGAAGAAGACACTCCATAAAATCGTTAAAGAACCAAATCTTACAACAAAAAAAAAATTCAGTCTGTGAGATATGTCGTGGCGGATGTGAAATTAGGATGTAAGCATTTTTTTATAGAATTTTTTTAGAGTGGGGATAGTGTCTCTGTTGAAGGCATTAGTAGAGTTTGAATGATGACCTCAAAGTCCTAGGCACATCTCTTAACATATTTTTTTAGGTGATTAACATACTCCCTACGATCTCATATGTAAGAAAAATAAAATAAAAACACACCCTTTAAAAAAGTTGTCTAAGTGCATTTAATTCATCATTAAAAACTCTCTTTTTTCATATTTATCCTTGAAAGTGCTTTGAAAAGTATTGAAAACATTGAAATATGAATTAGTTTGGAATAATGACATAAACTATAATAATTATAATAGATTTTTTTTTGGGTACAAAATATAGTAGACTTTTGCTTATATTTGAGAGATATTTTTTTTCATTAATTATTTATTAATATAGAATTTTAATGAAAGATAACAAAAATTTAAATGAAATAAAAATATACGTAAATTTCTTTAAAATAAAAAAAGAGTTACATGGCCCAATAAAGCTCGTAAACCCGAATCACTGTTAAGGGTATTGCAACTTCTATTTTTTGGTTCACAAGGGTTGCAGTTATTCGTTATACTTCTTCTCTGTATTGGGGCTTAGGGTTTACAACTTAGGGTTTCTTTTTAGTGATATTTATAGAAATTGAGTGTGTTTTGATGAAAATAATTCCTTAATCATACTGGCCATGTTTGGATAAACAACTTATTTGTAGTTTATAACACAAGCCGAGGTAAGCGCTTGTGTATAGCAAGATAAAATAAAGTTAAATTGTTTTTTATATTTTGTAATCTGCTTTCACAAGTTTCTCCGAACAATCTCACAAAACTTATGTTAGTAGATAAGCTAAATCGTAAGTCAATTCAACCGGACATTAAATCAAATTATCGTTAAATTAAATTTGTCTTTCTATCGGTTTTAAGAATTTTGTTATTTCGTATAGTTGTGCTCTCTGTTGGAGCTTAAAGGAAGTTGCCAACAATAGTCGACTGTCTCTCCTTAATCGTCATAATCTCACAATCAAAAATTAAATGGGTAAACTCAAACCACCTCCTTTTCATTTTATCAATCTATTTTGTGTGTGCGCGTGTGTGTTTTATTTTATTTTATTTTGGATTGGGAAAGTTAAAGTAATTAATTGCTCAATGTTGTACTGTTGAATTACTATATTTTTTGCAATTGAATTTATTTGAACTTCATCCATCTGTTATTGTAGTTTTGATTTTCACTTTAGAACCATGTCAAGATACAATTCTTTTTTCCTTCTGTGTTTTATGAAAATGCATGCTCTTGATTGAGTGTAATACGCATATAAGTTTGTTATGTATATCTTGCTATTGTTGCACTTGGGAAATTCAACCCATTTCATTCTCTATTACTTTCTATGTTATTTTGTGTTTCTTCTGTTTTGTTTGTGGCTGTTTCACCTCCGTGCTTGTCTTTTTCTTATTTGATCAAAACATTAAAATAAATAAACAGAAGTTGCTAAGAAGCAAGAAGTAAAGAGCACAGAGGAAGAGCCTCATGTGACGATCAACCCCTTTCTAGATAAGAAGAAAAAAGTAGACAGTAAGTTTTACGCGATGCTTTAATGTTGTATCAACATGTTCTTTGTAGTTAAATTAGTTTGGGTTAACGTGCACTTCATCCACCTGTTATGATTCATATTTTGATGTCAAGACACAATTCTTTTTGATGTCACCCTTTCGTTTCTTATTTGATCAAAACATTAAACAGAATTTGCCGAGAAGCGCCGTTCAAAAAACAAAAATAACAAAGTTGCTAAGAAGCAAAAAGTAGGGAACACAGAGGGAGGTCCTCATGCGACGATCAAAACCCCGTTTCTTCCTAAGAAGCAAAAAGTACAAAGTAAGTTTTACTCAATGCTTTAATGTTGTAGTATTAACATGTTCTTTGCAGGTATATTAATTCGAGTTAACATGCACTTCATCCATCTGTTATGATCTAGATTTTGACTTTAAAACCATGGGAAAACACAATTCCTTTTGCTTTCTTGTTTTATGAAAAATTCAAGCTCTTGATTGAGTGTTAATATGCACATAAGCTAGTTATGTTTATCTTACTATTGTTGCCAAACTTGGTTAATTGAGCCATTTCGTTTTGTTTGTCTTCTATTCTGGCTGTGGTGCCTTTTCTTTTTTTAGCTTTCATCCTTATTTAAATAATCTCACTCTTTTGTTTCTTATCTGATCAAAAAATTAAGCAGAAACTGCTGAGAAGTGCCGATCAAAAAAAAAGAAAAGTGAAGTTCCATCCCATTAAGTTTTATGACAAACCATTTCCTAAGGTGAGTTTTTCTACAAGTCTCAACAAAGTTTATCGTGCTTTTAGCAAATGCCCTAAATACAAGTTTCACAAATTTAGTTTCTTTATGCATATATGAATTATTTAATATCAATCTCTAAACCAACAGGTGCCTCTCAGGATAGATTGGGATGTTGTCTCTGATGCAAGGTGCAAAGGGATTAATTTGTTAGGGGAAATTATATCAAAATTTAAGATTCAGAGGGCCCGAGAGTTAGAGGAATGGGAAGAAAAGAAGAGGGCTCGAGAGGAAGAGGAAGAGGAAAAGAAAGAAAAGAAGAGCCGTAAGCATTATTATTAATATAGGAGCAGTTACTGAAGTACTTTCATTTATAGGTTGGAATCATGTGTGTTAGTGAGTTGTTATGTTAAGTGTAGCTTATGTTGTTGGTAAGAGAAATGCATCGTCTCATGCTGTAGAAAGACAATACTTTTTGCATATCTTTTGTAATATAAACGAGATTATGATTTGCATCTCCAATTATTCTGATCTTCTTGAACCCATTGGTGTTGGTCTGCAATATATATCAACAATATCAAGATAGTCATGTTTACACAATGAGCCTCTATAGTGGCAGAACATGTTGTATTTCCTTCATTAATTTTTAGATGACATGCAGTCTAGTAGAAGCTTGAGAGATATTTGGCTTGATGATCTTTCAAACCTTGAAAAATATCTGGATGTTGAGATAAAACATTAAGTGTTCATTTTCTCCTATTTAAATTGTTCTTTAAACTTCTAATATTTCTCACAACCATCCAAAAATTACATAAATATTCTCAATAACAATTAACTGTCATTTTGGGAAACTTCTTAAATCAATTATAATGATTTGAAAAGTAATTGAACCGCTCTCAAACATACCGAATGACACATAACTGTTGTTGGAAAGTCAAACTGTAAGTGCTGTTCGAAAAAGCTTTTGAGAAATTTGAGAAACCTAAAGATAAATTTCCTTTTTAGAAAAAACATTTATCATTATTATTGACCAAATCATCATTATTATTTATACCCCATCCAACAGAAAATCAAACAATTATTTCGAAATGAATACATTTAGATTCAAATATAAGTGTACAATCAACAATTCCCGTAAGATAAAGGAGCAGTTAAAATGAAACTTACTTCTCTTTCAAGCTTATATAAAGACCTTGAGGATATATGAAGGTAGATCCATAATGCTAGCAAGATTCACCAATAGCTGGAGTATAAACAACCAGAAGTAACTCCTCAACGCTGTCAATTAAAAGTTTGTAAAATAGTCTTTCATTTCTCTCCTGCAATGCAACATATAACAAACTAAAATCATTACAATCTTACTTCAAAGTTTGCAAATCAAATCGTGATGAAGCATCCCTTAATCACGTCAGGTTGTACATTACAATTCATGCCTGCTAATCAAACATCACATTAACCAACAAATTTTAACATAAATCATCATTTTAGTCTTTTTGAATCACTTAATTTGATTCACAAAATTTAAAAATAATCTCCATGAAAATTACATTTAGACTAAATGAATAATCTCAAAAGGAATAATATAATCAGTTAAGTTGAAAGAAGTTACATACACAACATGACACTGAAATGATACATTGAGATAAGTACCGACACAACACAAATACATTAGTTTTTACGGTGTTCACAAGATATATCATAAACAACTATTTTAAGATGATTTCCTTCTACTTTGTCATAGTAAGACCACCATCAAGCAATCTCCCAACAACAATTCATCGGGACCTATGAAGTTCAAAACAACTTGTGCTATAAAACAAAACAATATCGGTGTTTGTAAGATCCTTTCCTTTCTTTCTTTTGCATCACCCAATCAATCTTTCAGATCAAGTTCCGGTTGGTGACTCTATATTAGACACCTTGCAAACAAAGAAATGACTATTCTTTTTCCTCTTATTTTTTTGTTCTTATTTTGCAAACAATGTTTAGCTTTTTATATTCTCATACAACCTATCTTTTTACAGTAAATCTTGATTAGACACTAAGAAATGTCTACTCTTTTTCCTCCCATGTTTATGTTTTTATTTTGCAACTGAATCATCAGACTCTACATACAAATTGAATATAATTTAATTCATTGATTGTGTTTTTATTATTGAATGTGCCTTATTTTATGGGCTTATTAGAATTTGAAAATAAACCTAAAAGATTAACCTCATTTAAACAAAACATTAATTAATATTTGGTTAAATAAGTTTTTAGTCTTTCAAGCACGTTTAAGCAGAAACTATTGTTAAAAAATTATAAAATGTTTGAGAATTTATTAAAAAATCAAACAAGGTTGATGGTTACAAAATAAGAGCAGGAATTCGACTACTCATTTTTTACTTATTAACATTAATGAAAATGTTTATTACTAAAACAAACGAGAATAACAATGTGACAAGAAATTTTTTTATTAAGAAAAAAACAAATATTGAGTTGACTTGAAAGAATTTGGAGAAACGCAAGGGAGATGTTAAAGGAGGTTAGACACTTTGCAAACAAAGAAATACGTACTCTTTTCCTGTTTATCCTGTTATGTTTTACAAACAATGGTCATATTTTTATATTATCAATACAACCACATCTTTTTGTAGTAGTAATCTTGCCCCATTTAGCATTTTAATGAGGTTGACATGATGATAAGTGGATGAGATAGATTGAACTTGAACATGCCTCCACTTCTACTTGAATCTAAAATCAATGTGAAGGAGCATTCAATATGAACTTTTTTCATAAATGTTCTAAGATTTGGACCTGCATTATAATATTGAGTGAATTTGTTTATGACACAATTTAGAAATAATCGAATTGGATCCAAATTACAATGTTAGTCTACTGATATAAAATTCAAAGCATTTTTTTGATACAAATTTAGAGTATTTGGTTGAACAATAGAATTAAATAAATATGCCCTTCATTGAAGTTGCTTGAATATCAACATAATAATAATGAATTGAATCTTAAAAAAAATGAATTGAATAAAAGTAAGGCTAAAATAGAAAAGCAAGTTAAATGGTTTTAATAACCCTAACTCAAAGATTGACCCATTGAAAATCATAAAACACATAAGGGTGAGATCCCTAAAATAAAGATTGCTGAAAACATTACCATCTATTTCAAAATCGGGAAAATCAATGTAATAGTCGTTGTAGGAGGAAAAAAAAAGTCGTTGTAGGAGAAACAAAATCGGAAAAATATTATGAAGAGAAAATCTCTTTCACGAAGATTTTATGAAAACAACAATAAGAAGAAATAAAATTTTGATGCAAAAGAGAAGAAGAGAAAATCTCCTTTTAAAATCTACGATGAAATGATAAAGAAAGACTACTCACTTCCAGTAAAAGATTTTTCAAAACAAGATTCATATGCAAAGGAGAACAAACCAAATATCATGAATATAAAATATATTTGACAAAGTTATGATGAAAATAATAACCTTTCAAAAAAAAAGTTATGATAAAAATAATAAAAAACCATTTCTCCCTGAGATCACATACCACATATAACATTGTGATTCCTATACAACATGTTATTTGGATCCATTTTAAAGATATATTAGATTACTTATTTAAACTCGTTAATACGAAATAAATTTTTAAGTATGCTCATATGTCAATAGACAAATATTTCATATTTTCCCTCACTGTAGTTTTGTATGTAAATGGACTAAAAAAAAGGTTTTGTAGGTAATGAAAAACTTTTAGTAGAAGACTGAAACATGCATATACATGTGTATTATATGGTTCAATATAAAGAAACGAATAAAATACAAAATAATAGAAAGAAACATGCATATGCATGTGCATTATATGGTTCAATATAAAGACAAATAATGTTGTTGATGTTATTCGTCTACTATCAAAATGATAAATGATATAGTATTTTTTTTGAGAGAATAAATGATATAGTATATAATTTGTTCATGAAATTATAGACCGTTGTAATATTTTATGCAACTATTTATAAAAACATATCAGTTATTTGATAGATAAATGATACATAAAATATAAATTTAATAGGGTTAAACTTTACGATCACTTTCTATTTCTACCATATAAGATATTTATTCTCACATAACATGCATGAGTCAAAGAGACATATTTAATACATGAAAAATGACGGAGATGTGTACTCTTTGCAAGATAATAAATGGTTCGAGTATATTGTTGGTGTTGTTTGTAATTGAAATGCATGACTCAAGAGTCACGTTTAATACATGAAAAATGAGTGAGATATAAATTCTATATAAGATATAATGATGATTTATGTATGTAGCTGGTGTTGTTTTTTGTGATTAAAACACATGACTTAAAAAGTTATGTTTAATTTATGATAATGTGAGAAACTTAATTATGTGTGATTCATATAATATTTTAAAAGGTTAATTTTTGAAAAATATACATTTGCAAATAAAAAATTAGGGAAAAATATAAATTTTAATTCCATTTAGAGAGATAAACATAAAGCGTAGATAGTAAGTCCTATCATTAAGTGTATTCCACTAACATTAATTATTTTTATAATTTTTTTAAACTTTTTTTTTTATATCTTTAAATGGAATAACACGGGTCATATTAGCTTTACGAGTTTAATTTCTATCGTTGCAGTTGTGTGGTATGTTCAATTATGCCAAATTGATCTATACATGTTATGTCGATAAGTAATTGTACTTAAATAAACAAATTATGGAATCTGACATAATACAATAAAAGTTGAAATATATGTCATAATTTTTTTTAAATTAGAATAGAAGTAGCGATGAACTTTGGGTTATGCCTTCTAATGACTTTGTACATGATGTTGCTGACTATAACGTTGATAACGATGATGATCATAGATCGGTTTGATATAGTTATGTGACACGCTGCATAATTTGTCATGCAATAACATACACACACATCAAAATTAACTAATATAATTTTATTTTATGTAAAAGTTATTAATGATTTAACCCTGATAGGATCAATAGATTTCTAGATACATATCTAACTCCTATCCGATATTGCAAATGTCTTACACACAATTCAAACTACTTTCAATCTTTCTCATGGTTTTCAAAATCCAATGTCACCATAAAGTAACTTTGATTTTGATTTTCTCTTTTCTCCTCCTTTGATGATACATTTATTCTAGAAGGGTAATATCGTTTCAAAACTTTCATTAGAGAAATTTGTAAGGATGCATTTAGAAGTTTTTTTAAAAAAAAATCATTTTGAAAAATAGTTTTAATATACATAATAATATATATCACTTAAACTAGTCAAATTTTTAATTATATTATAACAAATCATATGTTGAAATATTCTCATACACTACATCAGTTAATTTTACAACATTCATAGTTGTTTAAGAACTTAAAACATTGTTCACATAGAACATAATATTATAAGTCTTTTTCAATCTCTGAGTTTTCTCCTTAAGAATCTCTTACAGGTCTAGTGAATAACTTCACATCTCAAGATATCATAAAAAATCATTTAAGAAGAAGGAATGTTTTTGAAAAACAAACAAAAGTTTGTTGGAACCAAATATTGTTTTGATTAAGCCAATCCATGTTTTTAAAGAAAAATAAACAAAATCTTGTTGAAAAGAAAAATATTTAACTCAATCCATGTTTTAAGTCAATCCATGTTTTTAAGTTATGGATGATCTTTTGTTGGATCCTCTTAACAAGTTTTCCTAAACGTGTATAATTCGTTATCAAAATATTTAGCTCTATTGGAAAAATAATATTATTAGAGTTAAACCATAATGGACTCCCGTGCATCTAAATAAAATAGACAGAAAGAGAAAGGAAACCACACAATTTGTTTATACTAGCTCATAGTCTACCCAATTTCTACTTCTAGTCCCCCTATAAAGAGAGATTTCACCTCAAATCTTTGAGGACTTAATCCACTATAATAATCCAACTAGATTGACGAGAGTATGTCCGACTTGATTGGAGATTTCTCACAAGGTATCTGACTCCCAAGTCTTTTGCTCTCTACATTTCAGCTTCGACAAGCATGTTGAGTCTTCTGTAAAATTTCCAACGAAGTCTGAATTAACCTTCTCTTTTCAAAGATCCAAACTCAACTAAGTTAGTAACTACGGAAATCAATAATCACTAACTCATTCTTAACTACACATGCAAATTTTAGATCGACCTGCTCTGATATTAAATATAACACCTTCATATAATTTTCTACATTATCATTAAAAAAATGGTGATTATGGCCACCACGATGATTCATGCAATATGTTGTTTGAGGTTGAGGAGAACAACGAAGTACGCAAGTAAGTTAGGGCCAGAGGTTTGTGTTGCGATGAACAAGAGGGGAGTATAGGATGCAAGGGCAATATATCAAATAGCAATGACTTTGATTTTTCATGATTTCATTGATCATTTCATGAAGCTATACATTGATGATGTTGTGGTCAAATTATAATAAAAATGGACCAATTCAAAATGAGAAAATTTAATTTAAAGTTGAATCAAATTTAATGTTTTTTTTTGGTGTGCCCGTAGGGAGATTCCTTGGATTTCTTATACTAGAAAAGGAAAAGGGAGAGAAAAACAATTTTGGGATGTGCTTCACCAAAGAACACATTGAAAGTCCAATTTTTTCTTAGTAAAGTCAATTATATATTCGTAGATTAATTTCTAAAATCTTAGAAAGAACAAATGTTTTTACACCTTGGATTTCTTTAAAAGGCATTTAAAGAAATCAAGAGATACTTAGTTAACCCTTCTATCGTGACGTCTCCCATGAAAGGAAAACCTTCGAAATTGTATGTATTAGTATCGAAAGATACAATTGGAAGCTTGCTTACACAAGAGGATTCGAATGCCAATGAAAGATGCATCTATTATCTAAGTAGAAATCTTAACCGGAGCAAAAATCTTCAAAACCAACATCTTCCTTGGTTTTCGTATCCCAAATATCAAATGACAACTTTCTAAGAACAATAAACCATAAGATTTAACCTTCAACGTTTTCATAATCATAATTGTAGTTTAATGTTTGGGATATGAAATCTGAGAGGGTGTTGGTGGTGGTTTTATGAAGATTTTTGTGCATGGTTTTTAATCCACCGAATTAGAATTCTAAAGGGAGGCTTAGCTTGAATGTGGCTAAGGATTAGTTTTCCTAAATTGAAAACTTGTTATGCATTAATTCATTGATTTATAAGTATTTATTTTAAAAATTCAAACATATTTTTGAAGAAAAATATATCATTCGTAACCAAAAAAAGAAGAAAAGAAAAATATATCATTCACTTGAATTCAATCAATCAATCCCTCATTCACTTGTTGAATCTCCGTCAACCACTTTTCTCAGAATGGATTGCTTCTCACCTCCACGAGTCATACTTGTTGTTCCATCGATTCCGTCGATTTCCTCTTCCGTCACAATAGTATTTTTATTAACCATTTAAAAATGGTTCTTATTTATCTACTACAATTTTAAATTTAAAGGTTACATTAAGTACTCTTTATCGATCATACCATTATCTTATCAATGAATTTCCACTTACACTGATGAACATAGACAAAAAATGAATGGATGGGCCAATAAAAGTTAAGGTATAAGGTATTTGAAAGTTGCTTATTAAATTATAAATAATTAATGGATGGCCAATTTATCGGGGGTAATGTAGAAAAAAAACCATTCATGATTGATATTACGTGTACATTCAACTACTCAATGTATCACTTCTTTGTTTTCTTGACGAAAATGTGTCACTTTGTATGCTTTCTTGTGGGAGTAATGCTGCACTTACGGTTCAACAAACCTTAGACCAATGATTTTGATATATAAATCAATAAAGGGAAGAGAAAAAGGAAACTAGAAATACATAATACATACATTATTTTTTAAAAATGTACAAGCATTATTTATGCTTGCAGATGCTTTCAACTGCTTCATTTTCTATTTTATTTGTTGTAACCTAAAATTTATCACAGAATAAAAAATATTTCAACCGATACTAAAGTCCAGCTACCACTCCTTATTCCACCAAATGGAATAGAAAAACATACAGGAGCAGAAAAGGTACATTAAAAAAGAGATAATCCTCATGATAAAATCCTAAAAATTTGAAAGAAAAAAAGGACTAATGTTATTTCACCGGTAGCTTCTGTAATTTGGGCTATACATACAGCTCTCAGCAAATTTCACCAAATCTTTTGGTTGAGGAAGGCGAGTAGCCAAGCCTGAACAATATGTCAGCAAAATTTATTAAATAATCTAAAATTCGAGAAGAAAAACCATTAAGGTTTAAATATGATTAGTCATCCAAATACAAAATATGATAATTTTCTCTTTTGGTCGTTATAGCTACCTCTGTCAGTCAGAGTGCCCACGTAAAAGCTAGCGAACCTTGTTTGCAACTATCCAAGTAAGGCATGTAATCAACACATATTGTTTCATGGATTTGGATATGCTGCACTCACAAATTCCACGCAATCTAGCGGTCACTGATGTGCTGACTCTACTAATGCGTGAATTTGTTATTGCAGCAAATCCAAATCCGTTGTCTCATAGGTTGTCTGACCAGCGGAAATAATTGTAAAGAGCAATGTCGATGCATTTTAAGAAATGAAGTGACAAGATGAGTCAAAAAAATGGGGGACCAAAAGCAAAAATTACCACAGTTTAAGGACTAATAACATATTTAGCCAAACATAAAAAAAAAATGAAATTTTTAACCAAAAGGAAAACTAAGGCTCACCAAGCTCATAAGCCTTCGTAGCAACTTTAGCAGCAATGTGTGCCGAAATTTTTCTGATGTTAGTGAATGGCGGGTATATGAGTCCCCTGTCATAATGCTCTTGGGTAACCTGAGAAGCCAAAGCCTCAGCTATTCCATTGAATAGAAATTTAAGTCAGAGCTCAGAGGTAGTTATATGTCAATCAAGCATCATATTGAAGTGAATGTTTGAATCTCTGAAGCACTTACAAGCTGCCAGAAGCAAGCCATCGTGCATTCGGATTGTACCAGACATTATTAAACCGAGACCAAATCCAGGAAAAATGTATGCGTTATTGGCCTGATTAACAAAAAAAATTCAATTAGAATTCATTTGATACGGATTTTTTTCTGACATTTATAAAATTTCCATTGAGTTGAGACCTGGCCAGGTACAAACACTTTTCCATCATACTCTACTGGGGAAAATGGGCTACCGCTAGCAAAAATGACACGTCCCTGACAGAAACACAAACAGACAATGAACAACAAACAAATGAGAAGAGTCATTGTTCGTTATCATCCATAGGAAGTGATAAGGAAGCCGAATTTTTCAACATAAAGCTACTAGCCGTGTTTTCACATTACCTGGGTCCACGTATAAGCTTCTTCTGCAGTACATTCTGACTGAGATGTTGGGTTGGAAAGAGCAAGAATAATAGGTTTCTGCAAGCATTACCATATGGCGCATGGATTCAGATAACATAAGCATCAAATTGCATATTGAGATAATGAATAGGTTGACAAAGTACCTCATTTAAAGAGGCCATCGCTTTGACCACATCCTGAGTAAAAGTTCTCCCTTGCCCTGATGTTCCAATCAACACTGTTGGCTTAATTTGCTGAAAAAGAAAACATTGAAATGTGAAAAATTTGAAACTTCTTGTCTCTCCGAGTGTGTATGCTTGTGTGTGAGTGGAAGAATAGGAGACAGAGACTGTACTTTAACAGCATCTACAAGTTTCTCAACAGGTTCGTGTTCATGAGCCCATGGCTTCTTAAAATGTTGAAGTGATTCTTTGCGAGAACTCACAATCAAACCCTGCAACGATAAAAGAATTATAAGAGTAATCTAGACAGAAAATGAGAATTTAGTTTCTACATGTAAGAGCTAAATTGGATTATTTACTACCTTTGAGTCCACCAACCATATGTTCTTGCTCACTTCATCCAGTGGGGAATTTGTCTGCACCGTAGTTTTTCGGATAAATATATAACATTCATGAAATGCTCACATCATTAGTCCCTATACATCACTCTGAAAGACAGAACAGAAAAAGGTACCCGTTTTGAAATTTCGAGTGCAATGAGTTCCGCTATTCCAGTGCCTGCCTGCCAAAACAAACAATACCAGTCATTGATAAGGACATTGACGATTTACTAGTTCGCTGTTAGGGAACAATTCAAAGTGATATCATAATGTTCAATGACTAAATTTTTTTGGTTTAAGGGGATATGATACTCAAATTGTAAGGACTTGCCTCTCCAGCACCAAGGAACAAGAACCGATGGTCGCCCAAGCTTCCCCCAACCAAATTTAGAGCTGAAACTATTCCTGCAAGGACCACTGCTGCAGTTCCCTGAAACAAAGTCCATAGCATAGAAGAGATAAATACTAGTCACAATAGTAACTAAATTCATATTTTAAGACATGAATTCCTTACCTGAATATCATCATTAAAAACAAGATGCGTTGACCTATATCTTTCAAGTAGATCAAAAGCATTGTGGTTTGCAAAGTCTTCAAACTAAATCAAAGGGTAAAACTGATTCAGAAAATGGAAAACATGAAAACTAGTGTTCCATTTGTGAGCTAATAAACTAATAAATGATGTCTTTGCACACTTCTTAGTACCTGGATGAGGACTTTTTCTCCGTAATTTTGCTTGCATGCTGTCATGAATTCTTTGAGAAGTTCAGCATATTCCTGGAATCAAAGAGTTTAAACAAATTCAGTATTCTTTAGTTTAAAATGAGCTGGATGCCAAGAAATAAAAAGGATGTCCAGGAAAAAAATAAAAGAGAACCTTCCCAGTTGCTCGTCTATGTTTAAGCCCTATGTATAATTCTTCATTCAACAACTTCTCATTATTTGTACCGACATCAATGGTAATAGGCAAGCACTGAAACATATAATATCAGGGTTGTAATAAGAAATTAAAGCCACATCAAATAAATTAGGGAAAGAAGTATTGAAATTAGGACCAGTCTAAACTAACTTACATAACTTGCATAAATAAACCTAACTTAGAAGTAAGAACACTATAAACACTATTTCAACAGTTTATAAAATATGAATTGAAAAAGTGTTTTTACTTTTCTTTACATATAATCATAATTCACAACAACAATTACTGCAAATTCTATATCTATGTCCATTGTCAAAAACCCATTTATTTTACAAGGGATTAGGTCATATAACATAAGGGCTCAAAGTCCTGAATCCTGATGTACAAAATCAACTATACGAATCTCTCAAACAACTTCCTTATTTTCATTTTCTTGTCATTATTTTGGGTCAGTTTGAACCGACTTGTTTTAGCTTATCTACTGGTATAAGCACTTGTGAGACTATTCGAAAGAACTTATGAAAACAACTTAAGACATGCCCGTAAGCTATTTTTAATTTATTTCCATAATCTCAGTAGGATCGCTTATGAAAACAGCTTATAACTTATATGATAAAATTTTGACTTTTTTTTAATCTTTTGTTTACAAAATAGCTTATAAATAAGCAATTGCATGATAACTACTTAATTAAATTGTTTATTTAAACAGGGCCAAATTATCTTATTTGGGGGGTGGGCGCAATACTTTGCGGATATGTTAGGGGACAAAATCTGCAGCACAAATTTCAGTACTTTTTCAAAACAAAGTAAGAAATCATTAATCTGCAACTCAAGTTTGTGACAGACATAGTAGGCCAAAAACACTTACCGAAGAAGGACGAACTCCACCAAGTGCAGTATATAGAGAAAGTTTTCCTACTGGAATTCCCATCCCCTGAAAATCCAACATGCATTATTATCAAAGGAGATATTACAGTATCAGATCATATGAATATAATGATCATGAATAATATTTGCAATTAAATATAATAGAAATTACTTGACAGCCAAGATCCCCAAGTCCCAAGATCCGCTCTCCGTCAGTTACAACAATGACTTGAATGTTCTTCTCAGGCCAATTCCTAAGTACTTCAAGAATCCTTCCTCTTTATATCTCACCCGAGAGAAAATCAAACAATTATTTTGCGATGAATAATAGACATAGTATATAAAAATTCAATCATAAGTGCACATCAAAAATTAAAAGAGTATAAAGGAGCAATTGAAGTGAAACTTACTTCTCTTTCAAGCTTATATAAAGTCCCTGAGGATGCATGAAGATGGACCCATATTTCTGGCAAGCTTCACCAACAGTTGGAGTATAAACAACTGGGAGTAACTCCTCAACATGATCAATAAGAAGCTTGTAAAACAGCCCTTCGTTTCTCTCCTACAACGATGTAACAAAATGGAAAACGTTACATTCCAATCTCAATGTTTGCAAATCAATTGGGGCGAACGTTCATTAATATCCAACAATATTTATTTAATAACTATCCTAAAAAGCTAGGGATTTTTCACAAACCTGAAGATCCATCATTGCCATGTACTTCTGCAGTGGAACTTGATACTGTCTTATGTTTTGGATCATTTTCTTTACCTATTAAAATGAAGAAGTAATAAGAACTACAGCTTGATATAGTGTGGACTCATGGTCATACACAATCAAACAGCATTGAAATATTTTTCATATAAAAGATAGAAACAGATTACTATGAGAATTTAATACAATGAGATGATGAACCTGAATTTCTTGAGAAATAACTGTTGGGGGAAGAAGACCACGCAAGTAGTGTGCATCCCTCTCTTTCTCGGTGAAGGCTAGTCCTTTATTGAAATGTGGATCTCTCAACAAAGTATATCCACTAAAAAAACCAAACAATTCATCACAAAAAGAAATTACACAAAAATTGAATCATCACTTTAGTCTTTTGGAATGAGACAATTCGTTCCATAAAATTAACAAAATATTAAAACAATCTACTCGAAACGAAATTAATAATCTCGAAAGGACTAATATGATCGATCAACCACTACGAAACACTCTCATAGACACTAGACACGTAGTTGACACATAGACACTTGAAATGTCTTAAATGTGAAGTATCAGGGTTTCATAGGCCAGTGATTTTCAGTTTCATGAATCATTTTTCAATTGAAATTCCGTTAATTACACGAACAAAATTGTGACAGCTACAATTTGAGGACTAATTAGTGATTCTCTTTAAAGAGAAAGCTACGTTACAGTATGAATATGATGTTACAAGTCACATAACACACCTAGCAACAGTAACACTCCAAGGAGTAACAAACTGATCCTCAGTGGCTCTATCCTCACCATAAACATCCCGAACACCGCCGGCAATGGTGGGATTATCATCAATGTCAGCCACCATGGAACTAGAAACATTACTTGTCTCCATGCAATGCTGATGGGTCTGTGATCACCTGAAGACTGCACCCTCAAAGAACCAAAATGCTTTCTCTGGTTACTGCAAGAAGACCACTCACCTATGCTTTAATTGGACTTTGAACAAATTTACCACAAAAATGGAAAAATGTATTAAAACATTTGTTTTTGTTTTTGTTATTACCATGAAAGTGGATGTTTTTGAGGAGATCATGATTGTGAGACAATTGTATGAAGGAGAGAGAGTTGCGGTTGTCTACAAGAAATGATGAGAGGGAGAGTCTTTAGGAGAAGCTTCTTACTTTGCTTTTCTTTTCTCTTCTCTCTCTGACTCTCTTCCTATTCGCTTGTTATATAGTTGCTTGATAAAATAGAATGTTTCATGTCTCCCTTGGCATAACTAAGTTGATATAAACATTCAAATATTGGAAGTTTAAAATTTAAATTACAGATTTTCTATTTATTTATTATAAAGACGAAATATTAGCAAATAGTCTACTTGACAAAAAAATGTCTCACAATTTCATCAATTTTCAATTTAAAAAAACTACTTTGCGGATTAAATCAAAAAGAAAAAGAGATAGATGTGAGGTGGGTATCCTTTATGTGCAACTGAAAAGATCAATTTTCAGATAAATTTGCAATGAATGGTAAACTCAGCCTCAAAAAATTTAACACTGTTGTATTTCCAAAATTTGGTTTGAACTCAGGACATTAAGTTAAACTAGAAGAGCACCAATGGAAAAAAGAGAGCAACTAATTTTTTTACTATTCAAATAGAGAGGATCAATCGGTCAACCTGTAAAAAACACAAAGTCTTGTTAACTTATGCTCTAAAGACATACTTATCTCATTTTAAATATAAGTAAAATGTCTAATGTATTTGATTCAAATTCGGATCAAATACATTTGACCTTTTGCTTGTATTTAAAATCGAAAAGAGTATGTTACACCATCATACAAGTGGATGTTTTGCCTATTTATACTAAAAAAAACTTAGATTTTTTTTATTACCATAATATTTGTGCCAAATTTATACCATATCATAACAATGACTAATTTTTTGGGAAATCTTAAGGGCACATGTGCGTTCCCTAACCGGATTTTTTTTATATGCAAAAAGGCATAACTCAAACCTCTGATCCAATTCTTAAGGGGGGACAAGAAGAGGTCTATAATGAAATAATATTATAATATTATAATTATAAAACCGGTTTAGATATGGGAAAACGTTTGCAATGAATATCTTTATGGACAAGAATTAATTTTGATAGAATTGATTTTGTAAAATTGATTTTGGTTAAAAGTGAATTGAATTTAAAGTGATTCATGTTTGGATACCTTTAAAATATAAGTGATTGTGATGAAAACTGGTGTTTGGATATTTTGTATTAGAAGTGTGAAAGACCAAATGGGTTTTAACATGTGTGAAAAAGAGAGTTGCAAGGTATGTTAAAGACAATTCAATTAAAGGGCAAACAAGTGAAATTGATTGAAGCCAAACCCACGAGGGAATTGATTTGAAGAAGCTATGAATTGGAGCTTCGTTCAAAATTGATTTTCAAAAGCAAAATGTATGCTGGCACCAAAATTGTGTCTGCTTGGTTTTATGCTAATGAAATACGGTCAAATCAATCAATACCAACTTTAAGCATAGATGAAAATTTTGAAAGTTATTGTAAGGGAGTAAGTCCATTTAGTTCATTTTGGGATCATAAGTTGGGTTACTTGAAGGAAAGCATGGCTAGATCACACAAAGTTCTATTCTTGAAATATGAAGATCTTAAAGAAAATGCAAATTTTCAAGTCAAAGGAGAGTAATAAAGAGATAGAAAACATAATCAATTTATGTGGCTTTGAAAAGATGAAGGAATTGGAGGTAAATAAATCTGGATCTGTTGGACTAAACTTTGAGAACAAGTTCTTCTTTAGAGAGGCAGAAGTAGGAGGTTGGATATATTATCTTTCTCCTTTAATGGAAGAAAAACTATCCAAAATCATAGAAGAAAAGTTAAGTGGACCTATCAACAACCTAAAGTGACTCTTTCATGCTATTGTCAAATGGTTAGTGGATATTTTATTACTACATGTAATGTAAGAACCATGCATCTACTTGGTTAAAATGCATGGCACAAATGTTGTTTCTTTTCTTGTGCTGAATAAAGAGGTGCTACATGTCTTGTACACCATATGTGGTTGTCTCAATTGTTACCATTAAATCGGTTGATGGAAAGTGTATGTTTCAAAGGTTGCTTAATGTTTCTTTCGAGTTATTATGTGAAGCCATGTATATACTTCCTTCTTGACTATGTTCCAAAATTTCTGATAAAAACTAGCATTAGGTATTTAGGTTTCATGTTTTTTATGGCTTGATTGATTTCTTCCTCTGGAAACTCCATCTCTAATAAATTCTTCAAATTATCAGTGATTTTCCCTTGAACAACTAAGTAGACTCCTCAGTATTATTTGGATTGCTTGAAGTGAAGTTGTCTTGAAAATGCCTGATTAGCATGTTCCTAATTTCCACAACATTAGTGGCAACACCATTAGCATCATTGTGAATCTTGATTTTATTTTTATTATGTCTTTGACAGGACTTTGATGGGTATTTTTAACACCATTTTGAAGCCAAGATGATTTTGCTCTTTGACTCCATCATCTTCGCGATCCAAAATATTGTCCAGATGAGTTTCGAAATCTTTGGCTCTATCAATTACCTCTTCAGTTTGGATTTGAGTATGAAGATTACTAAGTTGCTTTGAGTCTTTCTCATTTTACTTGGGATGTTACCAAAAGTCCTGAGACCCCAATTGTGAAGAGTATCCATGCAGAATTAAGCTTTGGACTTGACAGAACCACAGTGTTGGTTGATAGAGTCATCAAGTACCTTTATACAATTCTCATTCTATTCTTTAGCTAAATTTGTTCAGATCTTTTAGGTCTCTTGTTGTAGTATGGAACATAAGTATGGTGATCAATGTCCAAGAAGATGGACATATGGTCAAAGGCATCTATAGTAAGATGAAAGACTTTAGCCAAGGGGAACTTGTCTAGTCTGGCTTTGCATGAGTGGAATCTTCTTGATTATTTAAAGAGAGTCAATTAAATTAGAAGAATCAGGATTACACCAGCAGCTCACCATTGTTAGAGATTACACCACTACTGGAGTTATTTGGAGTATCACAACAGACAACTCTAAGTTTTTCAAGCCCATCAATGTTTCTAAGGTTACACGTTTTGGACTCGAGTCGTTTGGTTTCCATAAGGAATGTGAAACGTCGAATTTCTTACCGTGTATTTGTGATTATGTTTATGTGAGATTGCTCTGGTTGAGATGTTTGACCTAAGGGAATTAAGTATATAATCTTAGAATGTGATTCAAATCACATAAGAGTGAGAAAACCAAGTTTGGCCATAAATTTTGTGATGTCTCAACGTACGAGGACATCTCTCCATGCAAGTTAGGTCGATATATTCAACAATTCAATTATGTTTTGTCTTGCCTTGTGACGGATATAGCTCGCCAGTGCGAAAAACAAGTCTAAAGAAACACATAAATTAATTGATATTTATGTATACAATGTTTATAAACTGATTATAGGGTTAATTAAGTTTTTAGTCCCTATAAATATTCACAGTTTTGTTTTTGGTCCCTACAAAATAAAATCACACTTTTTAATCCCTATGACATTTTCCTTAAGCATTTTAGGGACCAAATTTGTTGATGGAAATTTTTTACAGGGACTAAAAGTGCTGATAGAAAATTTTATAGGGACTAAAAATGCTGATGAAATTTTTTATAAGGACTAAAAAGTGTGATTTTATTTTGTAAGGACTAAAAACAAAATTGTGAATATTTATAGGGACTAAAAACTTAATTAACCCCTGTTTATAATCTAGTAATTTTCCTTGGAAAAAAAAAATTAGATTAAGAAAATGCACTTTAATTTATTTTACACCAACAACAAATCACAACTTGTCAGACATCAAAAATTGTATAACTGCATTTTCAATTTTTTATTTTAAAAATGCATATCGTGTTGTGGCAAATTGAAGAATTGTGATTGGACGTCGGTGTATAATAACTTTTCGTCGATTGTACATACCCTTTAATCTAAAAATATATTAAGGCAAAAGAATAAGTTTTTTATTTATGACAATAAACATTTATACAAGAACTGATGAAATGAAACACCAAATTTCTTCTAAGTAGCAAACCAAACTAAGAAAGTAGCATGATCAATTTACACTTAATCAACACAATCCTCTACTAACAAAATTATCGGTAGTCATCTATGAGTAATATGAAATATGCTGCATAAATCACTAAGTTATATACATACACAAGTCACATGGACTGTAATGTAACCATTTTGAAGCAACATAGCTTAATTTTTCCACCAATGTAGATAGCTAGGAAGGTAATTATTCATTTATCTTGATTGGAAGTTCAGTGCCTTGATGCAGAAGGAAAATATAAAGGCAAAGAAGCAAGTGAAACCAACCAAAACTCCTGCAACTGGACCCATGAAATCAGGTTTGAAACCATAATGGTGTTCAATATATCCTTTGACAGTGAAATTTTGAGTAGCTCCGAGCACACGAAGGGGATCATCTATATCGTGATATTGAGACACAATCAATCCATACACTGTCCATGCAACTGGACAAATCCAATAATACCATACCCACCATCCTGGAATTTTCTGCAAATGCCAAAATTGGTAAAAAGAATGTCAGTAAAACATTATAGGATTTTATATCGTGTTGGTATCTAGACTTTAGTCCTTTTTATTGGTAAGGCATCAAATCTGCTGATGTGGAATTAACTAGATGAATTTATAGTATAAGTGTTTTATGCAGTGTCGGTAAAAAAACCTACTAATGCAGTAAAATTGAATGATCGTGATTTTTTTTCAAGTATTGTGTAAGGTTTATTCGTACGCTAATGTGTTGTAATATACTATAAAATAACCAAACTATAATGGTACTCACAGGTCTTGGGATGAAGAAACCAGAGAAGAGGTTAAAGAGTCCATAGAATGCTGCTGCAAAGATTGACGCAACTTGATGGTTTGGTGTGATGGAAACAGTCATCATTCCGTAGTAAGTGAAGTACAAGAAGGAGAAGAAGCTGACGAAGACGAACCAAAAGAACTTTTCTAACTTCCATTGAAAACTCACCATAGCATACACTATGAGTGAGTAATAACATGCTTGAAATAGCACAAATGGTACTTCAATGAGAACCTGTAATTGAAAATTCAGGAACATATAAGGTAATATTCACAAGGCAATGGAAATGATAGAAAGTATCTTGCACCAGAAGTTATCTATATATCAGCCTCTTACCTGTGCTAAGGCATAAGGCAAAGGAGCATACATTCCAGCAGCTCTTTCTCTATAGAACACTGTTCGTTCAATGGCTACAACTGGTTGAACTGTTTGACAATTGTTAATTCCCACAAAAATAACTGCAGCATACATTGCTCCTATAACCAGCGTCAGATCGGTTGAGCTCTCCCTAAACAAAGATAATAAAAAAGAAATTAGCTTAAATCAATAAGTAATAATTTTTGAAAATTACTTAAGATGATTTTAATTCAAATGAAGAAGTTCTCACTTGTTTTCGCCAACTTTCCAAAATACTGTCCCTATCATGAGAGCACAAGCCAAGGTGAAAAAATATCTGACTAGATTGTAATCTGGACTCCTCCAATATGTCAACCACTGCTTCCAAAGACAAGATGCGAATTGTCCAAATGTTGATTGAGAGTACTTCGTAGCGAAAAACAAATCACTACTTCCTGGTGGTGGTGTACTTAACTCCTTTACAAGAGCTTTGCTTCTCCTGTTCAATAAGCATATGTGTTAGCAAAAACAAAGTAACAAACTCGAGGACGGAGTCCAAATCCCCTCGGAAGCAGTTGTATAATGATTATTAGTGCCACTTTAATTAATAATAATTGTATGTTTGCTTACTGAAACAAAGCTGATGACTTGTAGTATTCAGCAAAATCCATTCCAAGACGGACTTCAGCGGCTATGGAGCTAACTTCTAGCATCCATGTTGCAGGATTGTACATTTCCTTGATTTTTGGGACACCAGGAATTTCCTGTTAAAAAAAAAGAGTTAACATGAAACTTTGATATTATACATAAACTTGAACCATATCTTAAAGCACATGATAAAAAAATATATAATCAATCAGTTTTAATACCTCAAAGTATTCGATAATCTTGTGTGAATTCCGACCTAAAGGTCCTCCATAGATCAGTTGCCCTCCTCTTTTCATCAATATGAGCTGGCACAAAAGGAGTTTGTTAGAACAAGAACCCTGATTAAAAAGAAAAAAGATCGAAAAAAGCGAAGGACACACGAGATTTGATCGCGAAGTTCGGCCAAATCTGCCTACGTTTTCGACTGTATAGTGCCTACATTACTTCTCTATTATTCAAGGTTAGGTTTTACAGATTATAACTTGTGGTTAAACAGTGTTTAAATTCCTAAGAAAACGGGATATACAAAGAGAAACACATGAGAAGATGGTTTATTATAGGTAGGGTAGTATACCTCATCAAAGGCTTCAAAGATATCAATGCTAGGTTGATGAATTGTGCACACAACTGTTCTTCCAGTATCAACAGTGTTTCTTACAGTCCTCATAACAATAGCAGCTGCTCTTGCATCTAGACCAGAAGTTGGCTCATCCATGAATATGATTGAAGGATTAGCAACAAGCTCGACCGCAATTGTCAGCCTCTTTCTTTGTTCAGTTGACAACCCTGTGACTCCTGGTAGCCCCACAATAGCATCCTTGAGACTTTGCAGCTCTACCAAATCCATCACTTGCTCCACAAATTGCTGAAAACATCAATCAATTCAAAAGTTTTAATTTTTCACCCTTCTATGTATGAAAAATGCTTAATTCTTATTATACGTCAATGTAAAACTAGTTTACACAAAAGTATTAAAGGATAGAGTTCTGAAGACTTACAATCTTTTCCTCATTACCAACTTCTTTAGGCAACCGAAGGAAAGCAGAGTAAATCAAAGATTCTCTGATAGTAACTTGAGGTGAATGAATATCAGTTTGTTCACAATAACCAGAAACTCTTGCAAAGGTTTCTTGGTTCTTAGGGTATCCAGAGATTCTAACATCTCCTTCAATGTAGCCACCAGTCTTTCTTCCTGCTAAAACATCCATTAAAGTTGTCTTCCCGGCGCCACTAACTCCCATTAGTGCAGTAAGAACTCCAGGCCTAAAGGAACCGGTTACTTCCCTTAGCAATTGTAACCTATCTTCTGTCACTCCCTGCTCTTTCATTTCCTGTCAAAAATTTATATCGATGTTAGAATCGCCTTCGTAAGTACCTCTCGAATCATTGATCATGTTAATTATAAAGTTGTAATAATATCCTTACTGCAGGCATGTCAACAAAGTAATTAACACTCTCAAAGGACATTGCAAGTGGTTGGAAAGGTAGAATCATTCCTCTTCTTGGTGCATTTCCAGTGTCTGCATCAGCATTTCTTAATCCGTTTGGATTTTGGCTACTCATTCTTTGCATTGCCACTTCCCCTAAAGTGATTCATGCACAAGACAAGAACATCAATAAATCAACAAGGACATACATTTATCTAAACCATCCAAATCTAATTTGTTTGGGTTGATGAAGTGCATGCTCGCTGGTAAGAGCTTTGCCTTGCAACTTCAAGGACAAAGTTCAAATTTTCTCAAGAGCGGTTGTAAAATCAACAATGGTCATTAATAACACTTACTTGAATTGTTTCCATCAGCTTTGGATAGTGATCGAAGCATTGATTCTCGGTTGGAAGGCGGCCTCACGAGTCTTGGTTCGTTTACGTCTCCTTCACCCTCCAATTCAGTTGCATCTTCCTCAGATATAATTGCTTGTTTGTTTCCAAAAGCTAGTACAAAAAATAAAAAGTTTTATTAAGACAGAAAGTGAAAGAAGAAACTCACCAGAAAGAAAGAAAGAAAATAAAAAGATTGATGAGAATGCGAGGTCTTACGACTTAGGTACATAAGTGTAAGGGTGAAGAGAACATTGTAAAAAACTATTAAAACAGCAAGAGCTCCAGCACCAATCCAATACCAATTTTCATTAGCATAAACATCAAAGTTCTTCAATACAGCCAGACCCAATGTGGTAGTTTTATCACCAGAAGTCTGCAATAGAATACAAGTTCAAGTCAAAAACTAACTCATAAGCAAATGATTAACATTGGAATTGATTCTTATAATATGTAAAATATTTGACTTTAGTCCTTCCAAAAACAAAAGATAGTATATTTATAGCGACAAAAATATGTTTAAATTTTTTTTATTAATTAAAAGCTTATGCTGATATTTACTTACATTTGGATGCATCCATCTTGGAGCATACATTTCATTCACAACCAAGGCATGGTAAGCATAGGTCAATGGTGAAACCCAATTAGCCCAAACCCACCAGTCAGGAATTGAACCTGGAAACAAATAAATAATCATCCAATGTGAACACATTTTTTGAACAAATAATAATGTAACTTTAGAATTTAGATTTAGAGTCACTTTTCAAATGCTTTTTAATTAGATTATCAATACTCACGTTTAGGAAGGATGAAACCACCAAGTAGAAAAACAACAAGAAGCATGAGTGCTCCACCAGTATTTGCAATAATCATTGTCCTACATGTTCCAGCAATGAACCTAAACATCCCAGCTGCCATTTGTTGGATAAGGAACACCAACAAAAATTGCTTAAAGAACCTGCTGGCTTCGGGAGCGAATCCAATGGTGTAGTAGGTAACAACCATCCAAGCAAGAGATTCAAACATAGAAATCGGAAGACGCAACAGAAAATTTGGAACTGTGTAAGTCCAAGCAGGATGGAAAAGGTGATCTCTTTGTTTATAAAACACAGGAAGCCTTTGAATTGTTAGTGCAAGTTCAGCAAAACCATTGAACATGTTCATAATCATAGCGAACAAAATTGCACCAACGTAAAGTGCAGCATCATCTTCAGTATCTCTTTTCATTTCAGTCCTTAAAAACACAGTTGCTGCTATGATGGCAATGATGCAAATTTGAGCTGTCTTGAAAATGTAGACAAAGGAGTTTCTTTTGATAAGTAGCCATTCTTTGTCCCAACATGCTTTAAAAATGTCCCCTGTTGGAACTGAGTTTTTGCTGTAAACAAGAGCTGCTTTGTGTGCACTTGACTTGTCAAATGGAACAGATAATTCTTGTTCAAGACGTACTCCAACATGGAACCGTTTGAATTTGTTTGCAAATTCTGACACAGAAACATATCTGTATGGTCTGTTTTTGTCTGCCCAGTATTGTTCTTGGTCCTTTCTTGAGGTAACCTGTTCAAAATTTACAAATCATATTTGAGTTTCCCCTTCTTTTTTTTGCCTTCAAAATAACATCATCAACTTATAAATCAAAGATTGTATTTCATTTATGATATAGTTTGCATTTCATTAATGATAGCAATTTTAAGACGCATTTACATCATAGTCATACATAGTCGATACGATAGTTATGTAGAGAATAATAGACTTATTTGAGATCTCGATTTCACTTTAATTGCAAAATTGTTGGAGTTTCTTTTTGTAAATAGGAAACTAATGGAAAACATGGGATGATTTTGCAATTAGAAAAATGAAAATAAGAAATTAAAGTAGAAATTATTTTCAAAATAATACATACCTTACTTTTAAATTTTTTTAATTAGTAGTTTGTCAATTAGAAAAATTACTAATTACCATGTGACATGTTATGTGTGGTAGGGTGCCTTAATGCCAATGCAATGATTGGTATTTGTGAGGAAAAATATCACAATTTTTCTATAAAAAGTCAAACAAATGGTTTTATACTTGTTGATATGCATTGAACTTAACAAAAAAAAGACAAAATCTAAACAGTATTATGGGCCCATGAACCCAAATGAGAAAAAGACAGACATTATTTATGCATTGTTTAATAATAAGGTGTGTGTGAGGTTGCACAACTATGAAGCACGGATACTCCTTTAATTAGACATGTTTCGGTGTCGGACACGTGTATGTCTGATACCGATACGATACTGATATTTATAATTACATTAAATTATGTAATTTTTTTAAAAATTATTAACAGTGTCGGTGTGTTCGTGTTCATGTTCATGTGGTGTCGGGTTTTGTATTCATGTTTTATAGGTGCACAATTAATAAGAAGGATGTTATGATAATCATACCTCTTGCAAGAAATCAGCGGTTCCCTTTCTTTCAGGGCAACGGAACCCACAAGATTCAAAGAATTCAACAATGTGTTCACGTGGACCTTGGTACACAACTTGACCCTCAGATATAAGAATAATGTCATCAAAGAGATCAAATGTCTCAGGAGCTGGTTGAAGAAGTGACATTAAGATTGTTCCTTCAGTTAGGTGCACAATTTGTTGCAAACATTTCACAATTTGGAATGTTGTTGAACTATCAAGACCAGTTGATATTTCATCCATGAATAGTGTTTTTGTAGGACCAACAATCATTTCACCTGTTTTAGAAATCAAATTGTAACAATTAATCTCAATTATGCATTTTACTAGTTGCTTTTGTCATAGTTTCCTACAAAATTTCACATATTTAGTGCATTTTAGGTAACACGACTTTGCAAAAGTTATCATCAAAGGTAGCTTCAACAAAACTATGATGGCTCTCGTCATAATTTAAACAAACCTATGATAATTTGTAGACAAGCATTACTTTAACCGATTATAAGACTGATTTGCATTCAATTAAATATATAATGTGAAAAATATGTATAATATAAAGAAGGTATTATAGAATTTGTATTGTTTTGGAATTTAATAACTATGAATTAATATTATAATAGAAAAATTTATACATATATCTATTATATTTATCACAATGTTAGTATATAATATTATTTTAAAAATATCCAAAAAAATCTAATCAATGATATGATTAAAATTAATTTAAAATTTCTAGTATATATTATCTTTGCATGTTTATTAAAGTCATTTACTTAAAGCAAGTTATTTTTCAAAAAGCAAATAAGAAAAGGGGAACTCTTTGACAATTTATTGGAGGAACACGGTGCAGGTGATGAAGAAGAATGAGAAGTTCTAATATCATCATAGGACTATTTCATAGGACTATTTCTATTGTCTGATCACATACACAAAAAGAAGTATTTTTTAATAATAAAGAGGAAATTAATAAAAAAGATGATTAAATATTTTAAAGAGAATTTTTTTATGTGTGTGTAAACATTATTGATTTGGTCTTATGACCATGAAAGTATTCCTCCCAAGTCTAGTTCCAATTCCCATAAGATTGAGTTTGGTGGACTAAAGTACATGGGCCCATGCGGCAAGATTTTCAAAATCTTTAGAAAAATGTAAATATATATTATATTATATATATCATGATTGAGTAAAAGGGTGTCTTGTCTACAACTTGCAGCCACGTCCAAATATGTTTTATCAATTTAATTCAAACATGTAAGCAAGTGTCAAGTTTGAAAATATTGCAGCAGAAAACTATGAATATGACTTTAGGTGGAAATGTTGAACCAAATAACATGTTCTAGATAATTTGAATAGAGAAGAAAATTATTTTGACTTTTTAGTCCTAACCTGTGGTCACACGCTTCTTTTGACCTCCAGATACACCTCTATTCATTTCATCACCAACTATAGTGTCCTTACAAATATCAAGCCCTAATATCTGTTTCATACAACACAAGGAATTAATTAACAATGTGATTTGTTAGAACATAATCAATCAAACCATTAAGCACAGTAATTAACAATAATTATGTTTCTTGTAGATGAACTAAATTATAATGGTAGTTTATTTAAATCCATATAGAACAATTGATCCACAAGTGGGACCTACTTTAACCATAATATATCTTCAAAGGAGTCACAATGTAGGGTAGGTGAGTGGAAATTTTATGCAAAGGTAATAAACTTTTTTCTTGGTGGTTAAGTATAATAAGGTAAAGCTTGGTGGCTGGAGACTGGTGGGAGTAGTTAAAAAGTCTAATTTATAGGAAAAGTCATAAATAGTAATTTTTGTTTTATTCCCACTCATTTTAATGTGAAAAATAAATGTTGGGACAAAAACAAAAATCAACTTACTTTGAGAGTATAGTCTGTAATGAGACTGCTTTCTGTTCCTTTCACTGCAGTAGCCTACAATAATTGAGATAATTAATAACTATTTACTCTATTGATGTACTATTATAATAATTATCATAAAAATAAAAATAATAATTTCAAAAATTAATAATAATACCTTCATGAACAGGTCAAGTTCTGCTTCTGGAAATATACCAGCTTCCTTTTCCCTTCTAGCAAGCTCACTTAGTAGATCTTTAGTAACATTATTTAAAATCAAAATAAATTTGTTAATAAATTTTTTATTTTAAAATAATACTAAAAAAAATATAATAGTCTTGAGAGAGGTTGATTTTAATTACCATATCTAGTTCCAACTCCTTGGCATCTAGCTGAGAAATCTAAGGTTTCTTTAACAGTCATTTCTCCAACATGAACATCATTTTGACTAATATATGCTGAAGTCTTTCTTGGTACAAACTCATTAAGTCTATGTCCATTGTAAGTAATTTCTCCTTGTACCTGTTTAATAAAAATAAATAAATTATACTATCAATCATGTATACAATTCAACTCTTTTCATGTTTTCGTCATCATAATTATTATTCCTTAAATTGGCATTAATTATTATAAACTATATAAAGGTCAAATTTGTAATTAACTAAAATTAAGGGGTTGGAATGTACCCTCAATTCAGAGTCCAATTTTCCAGCCAATGCCAGCAACAGGGTCGTTTTCCCTGAAGAAGGGGGACCTAACAATAGGGCCATCCTATACATAACCAAAAAGATTATTATAAAATAAAAAACTATATAATAAATTCACCTAGTAGCATATAAAAATTTTGGGAATAAATTACAATGCATTATTAAAGGAAAATTATTTTACTCCGACAATCAATCACAACTCGTCAAGATACCAAACAATTACATAATTGAAGAGTTGTGATTGAATATCAGTGTAAAATAACTTTACCGTGATAGTGTATATTCGTTAATCTCAAAAACTTAAGGTAATATTGTTCCAATCAAACTATGAATAAAAGCCTGATTATATTACCTTGATGGTTTAACAATGCCAGAAGCATTTTTAAGAATTGTGAGTTTTGTTCTCTTAGTTGTACTAAATCCAAACAGGCCAATAAGTGATTCAAGAATGTTTAGTGCAGTATTTGGTAAAGTTGGCAAAGCTCTGCTGCCAACAAAGGAATCAGCTTCAACAGTCAAATTCTTAAACCTCACTTCTACTGTTGGAAGTCTTATTCCAACCCTGCAAAATTGGATAACAAAATTATTAGTAAATATGTTTTGAACAGTATTGTCACGTTTTTAAAGAAAAATGTTTAGGCACTTTTGTAAGTAACATTACTTTCAACATTGAATCATTTAATAGCATTAATACATACTACATACCCCTTTGTTAAGGAAATTTTATCTTCAAATACTTGGTACTATAAGCATTAAATTAAATTCATTGTCTATTCTATTTGGCAAAGCTTAAGTCTAAAATTTAACCTTTGATTATCGAAGGAATAGAAAAGTATAGCCTATAAAATTCTACTAATTTGCAATAATTAAAAAAAATCTGCTAATTTAATTGATGTAATATATGTAATAAATATCCATACGTAGGATGTGTGCGACAAGTGATGGCCCATGTTATGTATGGTCCCCCCTATTGCATTGCAATTTACACAATTGGAACATGTTTTGTCTTTAGCAAATGGCAGAGTCAAATGGATATAATAATGGGAGGAAAAAAATATTGAAAACCAACAAAATCTTGCATAATTTCAAATCAATTTTTTCACTTCAATTTTTTCTCATTTTATTTCTCCATAGATGGCTATAAGGCTATAACATTAGATTGTATGGTAATTAAACGCTAATTTTTGTTGAGAAATTTCAACAAACTAAAACTGTTTCAAACTTAAATTATAGGAGAAAGCAAAGGCATCTAAAGGGATGAATTTTGTAGATTTTATAAAAGATTAAGGCTAAAAAGCTTATTTAAGGCTAAAATTTTGTGTTTAATCTCAATCGTTGATGAATATGGACGATTGAGGTTTTTGGTTCCAAAATCAACGGAGTTAAATATTAGTCGTCTGATCTCAATTCAACAACTTAAATTAGCCGATTACGTGGACTACACAAATTATTGATGCAAGTGTCCAAGGAACAAACAACCCATGTGTAAAAAGAAATTGATGAAACTCACTTGTCAATTCTGTTTCTGAATTTCCTGAGGTATTTTTCATTATCTTCTTCAGCAACCTTGAAAATTTTGTCAATAATTTGTTGCCTTTCATTCATATCCAATTTGGTAACATCAACTTCCTTGTGTTGCTGTCTGTTTCCTGGCTGAGGTTGATCACCCTCAGTAAAAGTTTGCATAATACTTGTTCTTAACCTATCATAGGTTGGTAGTTTCTCTATTGCAGCCCATTTAAGAGCTTCTTCATCTTCATCAACTTGAGAAGTTCTTCTTGAATATCTTCCACTAGCAAATACTTCTTCCATTTTCCAACTTGACCTACTCAAGCTTCTACTTATACTTCTACTTAAATTACTATCCATTTTTGCTTCTCCTTGTTCTGAAAAAAAATAAGTCAATTGAAACCAAATTAGGAGGAAATTAAAACATGAGCTGAACAAATTAACTATATGGTAGTTTTTAATTGCTTCTAATATCACATAAGCTTGAAGAAAACCAAAAAATAATCTTTTATTTTGATTTTTGGATTTCCATATTTCTTATCTACCAAAGAAAGAGCATAAGTACAATACAATCCACAGATGCAGCCTTTATCACTTCGATTCGTACAAACAAAAAAAAGAACAAATATGAAGATGAAAAAAGTGTATATACTTACATGAATATACTTGATTATTTGATGGGTCTATCAAAACAGAAACTGAACAAAGAAAAGCCAATCAAAAAGGGGAAGATTGGTTTCAAAGTACACTTCTCCCCCTCTTGTTTACTTTCTTGACTTTTTGTTCTTAATATCTCAACTCATCCAAGAGTTTTTGAACTATATGGAACTAGTCTGAGCTGAGTTTCAAGTTGAAGCAATGAAAGGTTTTGTTGTAAGATATCAAAATATGTTATCAAGATTAATATTTATATGTGCTATATATAAGAGTGTGACAAAGTAGTTTGTGCTGGAAGAATTGTCGTACATGATTATTTAATTTTCCAATTAGATAATTTCATAAATCCCCTTTATTTTATAATTAATAATGAAAATAATAAATTTATATAAAGAATATTTTCCTTCCCGTTGAATGCAACTTGAGTCTATAGAAACATAAAAGTCCATTCAAACATGACCGCTAGGTTTTGCAGCCTTCTCACCAGCTTCCTTCAAACACCCAGTTTTGAAAAATACCAATCATTCATTTTTCTTGCTTAAAAATATTGGGGGCTTCAATATTATCATTAAAAATTGGGGTAATAGTTATTTTTGTATCTGAATGTGTAAGGACTAGTCACAATAATTCTTTAATGTATCAAAAATTTCAAAATAGTCATTGGTTGCGGGTTTTATTAGTAAAATAGTCACTAACGCTAAAATAATCTCTCGGTCCTTATAGTAACTCTTTTTATATAGATACTAAAATAACAATAAACAACTACACATAAGAATTGATATGATAATATGTAAGTATATTGAAGGGCTAATAAAACAATATTAACAAAGTATTTTAATGTCAAAGACTATTTTGACTAATAAAGTATACAATCAAAGATTATTTTAAAATTTCAATACATTGATGGACTATTATGACTACTCACTACACATTGAGGACCAAAATAACTATTATGCGTTAAAAAATTGTTGGTCATTTTTTTTATGAACAAAATATTTTGGTTTGCAGCAGCCATGATCAATCCTTATCCTGCCATGTGAAGTTCATTTGGGATGCGGCATTCTCTTCATTATATTATAATTTCATATTTAACTTGGCATTAAAAAATGTTATTTTAATTTCCAACTAAAGAAAATATCCCAACCCAACTATTAGAAAGAAATAAATGGAAAAATAATAGCTAGGGAACTATTTGATTAGTATTCTTCATCATCATCATAATATTCGAATGATCATTATTTATTATAATTTATAATAGAGTACCTTGTCATGGAAAAAAAAATGAAGGTAAGACTTTTAATAGTTTTGTCATACTTTTTTTGTTGTTGAATAAATATAGTTTTGTCCTGCTTAATATTTTTTTGGTACATGGAAAATGTCTCGATCTTTTAGACCAATTCATTTGCAAAATAAATAACGGAGCATAACATAAATTCAGTAACTTGTATGAATGAATCATCTTTGTCACACTTTCAATTTTCCCTTTCTTTTCAATATAAAAAAAAATTTAGTTATGCTTGGATTTGGTCAATTATTCGTGTGATTAATGGTACTCGGTACTCACCAAGAGCCAAGAACTATGGAACCTTCAATTCTTCAAATTTGTAAAATGGGTGATTATTTTTTTTTTAGGGGAAAATGGGTGATTGATATGTAAACGGATTTGAGGAGAAAAAAATTTCATCTAGATGTTTAGAGCTTGACCAAGTAATATCCACCATAGACACTAGTGATAATTGGTGAAAGAGAAAGAAAAAGACCGTCCTTATAGGCTTATAGTACCAAGTTTAGGAGAATAAAAGTCCATTTCGGCAACTAAAGTACAGGGTAATGCTTCCCCACTCTTACCTTGCATCTACATCACTATTTTACCAACTTGTCTATATGGATTTTGTTAAAGTTGCTCCTTCACACAATTTTTTATCTCCACCTTCCATTCTGAAAAGAACTCTGCTCTTTACCAAACGGTTTTACTCATTCCTAAAGTAAATTTTCTTTTTATCCTTATTTGACTTAACCTACGCTAGTACAGAATGTTACGTGACTTAAGTCACGCTAGTGTTAGCTAAACCAAAAAGTAGCGTGAGTTAAGTCACGCTGGTTCTGTGCACGAACCAGAACAGACAAGCAGTAGCTACTGCCCTATTCCCTGCTTATCTTCGTTCCTTCATTCGTTCATAGGAACAACCATTCATTCATTCAACCAAGTCTCATAATTTAGAACACATGCATTCATTCATTCATAATTTAGATACGCAATATTAACGAAAAATAACGTAAATGTCATAAATAAGCGCTATCGCGCAAATGTAAATATAATACAACCAAAATGTCAGGAAAATACTACAAATATCCAAAAAGTCATAAAAACAAGTCATAAAATAAGACACTACTGCTGCTCCTGTGGACTATGACTCCTAGACCTCCTCCTCGGAACCTGCTGATGGTCAAACACGCTATAATTGCTCTGGAGGCTCTCCAAAATGCTGAAGAAGAGTGGATTTGAAACCACCTCTTGAATCTGCATCGCATGCTCCACTCTGCCTCTGATGCTGCTGATGACCTGCAATGGATCAGGAGGATGTCTGGCCCACTCCTAGTCAACAAGAATATCCTAGTAGACAGGTCTCGGCATGACATTGTCAGGCTCTGGAGCAGGGTTGACGATGAGAGCATGGGATACACGGTAGAACCACCTAATGTACCTATCTGAATGCTTCCAAAGCTCGTCGTCCGGGACCTGGTGACCCCTCTGCTGCTGGAAAACGACATGCAGAGCAAACTCCAAGAAGGCAGCAGCCACATCTGCTGGGGCAAGAGGCATAACCGTAGTAGGAGGTCGGGGAACCCTCTGAACATGGTCGTACTGCCTCAGAACCCGCTCCGGCAAGTGACGCACCATCCTTTGTTTGCCGGCCATGATCTATCTAGAGTACCAACACACGTCCTGAAAAGGCGTCACGTCTCGTCGGTGCTCGTACGGCCTCCAGGTGACATGACAATGCTCCATCGAATCCAACAAGTCTCTGAAGTGCTCAACATCAGCACCCACGAACGGGTTATACCGTTCGTAATCATCATATTTCTTCCTCGGAACGACATGTCTGATGTGAGCTATAACCAATCCCTGCAAACACAAAAAGACAGATTTATATCAGCACACAAGTATCATACAAAAAACTATACATTTACGATTAACTTAAAAAAAATAAGAAAATAATATATTACCACAAGCAAGGTCATGTAACCACCAACGGAGCCAACATGTTCGCTGGAGGTAAGATTCAGCTGCCCGTACAAGAAAGCAAGTCCCATCGGGCCCATGACCACGTGTCTATGTTAGGCAAATCCCGAATCGCAACCATCCAAAGCAGACTAATGGTTTTGCTGTTCTTGCCGGCAAAAAGGGTGTAGCCAAGCAAGAACAACAAAAACGCCTTCACACAAGCGGGCCTAATACGACTCAACTCCTCCTCCTTTGATAAATCCTCCCCCAGCAAATGGTTACACCTATTCAACAGGTGCTCATAACGCTCTTTCAGGGTCGTGTAAGTGACACATGCACCAAAATCACTCACCTGCCCAACCGCTTCCTCCACCGGAAACAATAGGTGAGTCACCAGTAGATCTACAACATGGTCATGATCTAACTCATCCTCCTGAATGTGCCGTCCAGCGACGGGGATGCCTAGAAGACAAGCCACATCATCTAGTGTGATGGTCATCTCCCCAACAGGTAGATGGAAGTTGCTGGTCTCCTCATGTCATCTCTCGGTCATAGTACAAACTAACCCGTGGTTGATGATATCGTACCCAATTAGAAGGAGGGGCCTAAGACCGGATGCATCCACCGGGTTCCAGAACCAAGGATTATCTTCTTCTGGCAACGGAAGGGACAAAGCAGAAAGCCTAAGTTTCCTCCCGTGCGAGACGTCAGTCAACTTACGATCCACTTGCAACTGAAATACAAAAAAACAAATTAAATTAGTAAAATAAACATGACATATTCTACGTAAAATATAAATCAATTATACTTAAATACGTAAAATAAGCATGACATATTCTTTTGTTTTTTGGGTACAAAAGCATGACATATTCTACGTAATCATACTTAAATTAAATAAACACAACATATTCTACGTAAAATAAACTTCACATAATATCATTAAATTAAATAAAATAATTATACTTAAAATACGTAAATATGTAAATAAATCAATTATACTTAAATACGTAAAATATCATTAAATTAAATAAAACAATTATACTTACTGTTTTATCGTTCCAAAGCCTGCATGCCACGTGTTTACCGAAGTTCGGTAAAAGTGACATCTCATAAGGCCCCCCTGAAAAGCCCTCATCCTCGTCCTCCATAACAGGCTCTGCATGATGCTGCTCAGGCTGTTGCTGCTGAGGAGGCTGCTCAGGCTGATACCCCTCGTGAAAATGAGTCTGATACCCCTGGTGATACTCATACCCCTCGTGATACTGATAACCTGGCTGAAATTCAGGCTGCTCCTAATACGTCTGCTTCTGATAATGTTGCTCATGCTGGTACTATGGCGGGTCCACAATCAGGGATGGACCCGTATGTGACGTTGATCCCCCGCAGCATCAACAGTAGCAAGTCTCGTGGCCACCACTCTCCCTCGACCAGCCGGAGGGTGTAGCGCTTGCTTCTCCCTACGTGCACTACTAGTAGGGGCATGCCTCCCTGACCTAAGTCTGTCAGTCCTCTCCTGCTCAGACATATCTGCACAAAAAGCAAAAAATCTTTAACACATTTTCACACGAACATAACATTTCGACAATGTCATCTTTAACAATATAACAACACTATAATGTCGACAATGTCTTTTGAATCCATAAACTACCACATTGCAGTCAAATTAACTATAATCAACATTAACAAACATAGCTCTAACTAATTACATCATTAACAATCCAAAAAAAACAAAAAAAATATCATTGAGGCATTTCACCGAACACGTAGTGTGCAATTTTCAAACAACTATGTAATCTAACAATTTTTAAACCCTTAACTACCACATTGTACCCTAAACAACATCTAAACAACAATTTCTAACTTAAATCATCACTAACAATCATAATCTTTAACATGCAAGCAAAATTTTAAAAAACCTAAATATGTTCAATTACTTGAAAAATTCAAAATTTTCAACCAAAATAATGCAAAGAAGTTGGATAATCGTCACTTACTTGATGTTGTGGACGATTTTGGCTTTGAATGACGCAAGAATGATGAATTTCGATTTTTGTGGTGGAATTTTCGTGTTTTGGACAAGTTGGGAAATGAGGGTTGTTGTGTTGCTCTTAACTGACTTAACTCACGCAGCGTGACTTAAGTCGCGTTTACCTCATAACTGACGTGAGTCACGTTGCGTGAGTTAACTTACATAGGGGTATATCCGTCATTTACTTTGGGAATGAGCAAAACGTTTTGGGTAAAGAGCAGAATTCTTCTGAAAATAACAGTCAGGATTGTTTTGAATTGATTTTATTATTGTATAATCTAGATTGTTTGATCTCATATTAACGATCACCAAAAAAAATTGTGTGTAATTGCATTCTTATGAACTAAACCAAACTATTATAAGTTTTATGTTATTAGTATGTATGTTGTGAATTTGTTCGTAAATTTATCTATTTTGATTTTAGCGATTTCGAATTTGCATCGCATCGATGTATTATATCAATATGAATGAATTTCGTTTATTTTTGTCAAAAAAATCTTTAGACGCCTTTTTGTTCCCAAATTAACGCAAATTTCAAAAAATAAAAAATAGAAAATGTTTTCAAAGTAAATGAGATCTAATGGTCCTTTTTTTGGTACAAATCTAAGGGTCCTTTATTATCAATGTTTCCTATTTTCATTTTCACTTCAAATAAAGACAGGAAAATATAAATCTAATATATTCCTTATCCTTTTCAAAAAACAAAAAAAAACTCAAAACATTATTATCATTGTTTTTTAAAATTCATTCTTTCAAGCCTGTCTTTGTGCCTCTCTATCACAAATATCGTTGCTACATGAGTCTTCCATCCCATTATTGGTTATTTAAAATAAACAAAGTTTTAGAAAATAAAACTATAAATTGTTTCACCATATAAGATCATGGAGGGGGAAACCACTTTTTGGAATCGGTAGGGAGATTATAAAGCCAGTCTTATAACCAGGGACGGTCCTACATACAATGGTATGTAGGTATGTAGGCTTGGACCCTCACTACTTTGAGGAAAAAGATAGTATCTATCTGATTTATATATACACCATGTAACCAATAGAGAAAATGGTAGTGAAATTAGACTATGTCATCATGTTAATAAAGAGGAATCAAGAATTATACCGGAGATGTATGCTCTTATAATAATTCTTTATAATTAGGGGGAGTTGCTGATCTTTTTATAAAGCTAGTGGAGATCGAAAAATATATTGTGTAACTGTCGGTACATTTGCTTTAGAGTTGTCTTTGATCTTACTTTCGGCAACTGCAGAAGTTAAAAGCGAGGTGTGTTTACAGTTAGCTCATTTATATGTTTGTTGTACATAATTTGATATTGATACCTCTGGCTTACGTTTTGATGGTGATTGATCTCTAGTGTGGAACTTGGAAGTCCCTCGTGTCGTGAAAATATTCATTTGCAGGATATAAAGATTTTGTCTGCGAGTAAACCATCAAATTGATCCTTATCTTTATAAGTTACTCTTAAATTAGTCCATGAGTCTATTAATATTTCAAACTAGTCCCTGTCTTTGTCAAAATTTTCTCAAGTAGGTCCTCGTCATGTGACAAAAACATAAAGACAGAGACCTAATTGAGAAAATTTTGCTAAAAAGAGAGACTAGTTTGAAATATTAGTAGAGTCGGAGACTAATTTGAGAATGACTTACAAAGACAGACAGAAATTCGATGGTTTACTTTATTGTCTACCTACATGAGTAAGACTAAGGACTTAAAAGGTACTTTGTCCTTGTTGATATTTCAAGTATGAGTAAAAGTCTCACAACGAATGGAAAAGTGAATGTTGAGCGATATATAAGTGAGACAACATATCTAATGTCTTAAGGTTTTAAGTTAAGACGTTTTGTCCAACTCACTTATGTGATTTCTCAAAGACTAATGTGATGGTGGAACCTACTTCTTGTGTTGAAAGTCTTTTAGTAAAAATAATCATGCAATGTATTCCATTGAGGAGTAGCAACTGTGGTACAGGTAGATATAAATGAAAAAGATTTTGTTTGAGGGTGTCATACCCATAAAAATTGATGAACTCATATTTAAGGTGGACAATGTAGGTATTTTAAGCGAGTAAGAGTCTTATATTGGATGTAAAACTAGATGTTGAACACTAAAAGTGAGAGGACCATACATCTATAGCTAGTCCTCGAGTGTTTGATTTGATATCTTCTTATATTGTGCATGTTGCATATGTTAAAACAACTAATAATAGTAACTTTTTCTTGAAAAACAACAATTAATTATTCAAATGTTTTATATTTAACATTAGAGTAATGATATTTGTACATCTATTTAATGACAACTTTGGTGACAACTATGTTTTTCTCTCTTTTTATTGGTCGAAAACAATGGACAGAGAAAAGGGAAGAGAGAGGATAAGAAAAACATGTGAGTATGAGAGAGAAAGTTGTCAAAAAATTGTCATAAATTGGTTGTACAAATGACATTTCTCTTAATATTAAATGTACAAATTCAAATACAAAATTTCTATTTTAAATTTATTAGCATGTGCAGTTTTAGCTTAATAGCAGTTTTAACCCCCTAACTTTCACGAAGTTGCGATTTTGGTCCCCTAAGAAAAAAACTACAAAACCGTCCCTTAAGTTTTGCCCCTGTGACAATTTTGTCCCCCAAGACCAATTTTGACTCGGTCTATGCTGACATGACACTCACCTCACTTAAGTGAGGGGCCATGTGTCATTTTTTGAGGTGCCACATCAGCGTAGACCGAGTCAAAATTGGTCTTGGGGGCCAAAACTGCCACAGGAGCAAAACTTAGAGGGCGGTTTTGTAGTTTTTTTTTTAGGGGAAAAAAACTGCTATCAAGCCTAATTTTTTTTAAACGAGGACTATTAATAACTCTCAATAACTCTACATTATTACAATTCAATATTCTTATATTAAAAACTTGTGGGTCCTACTGAAAAAGAAAGTTTTTAATGTAGCACCTCTCCTCAATGGGTAAAGATCCTCTCCATTTGGTATAATAAATGGAGGATGCAATTTGAAGAGAGATAGACACATAAAATAGACAGTGGATCCTACTATTAAGTAGGTCCCACCATCATTAATTACTTTTTAGTTTTTTGAAATTTTGTTGTCTATATCTCTCCAAATAGATGAAATTAAGAGAATAATAAATTGAAAGGATCTTAACTCCTCCTCAATATGTAAGTATCCATTTTTTTACTTCAAAGTAGGAGTACTTGTTAGATACCGATCTTCAATATTTGAGTTTTAAAGAAATAGTGAACACTCATTTTCTTCCCTTACAATTATTTGATGTTCCAATTAAGTCTCTGAACAAATAAACTCAAATTAATCTATGACATGTTCATGGAGATGACAAATTAGTCATTGATTTATTATAACTTAATGACTAATTTATCCCTAATAAAAATGTCGAGTATTAATTTTGTCATAGGCTGAATTGAATCTTACAAAATTATGAGAGATCAAAATACAGATCTTCACCAAGTATCAAATCAACATCAATATGATAGTCAAAGCCAGGAATAGTATCAACATCAATATTTAAGGAATTCAACTCAAAATCAACATTCATTAGTTGTGAAGGTCGTGAACTCACCTTCTTCCACCGGGCATAAAGACTTAACCATTCTGTCTTGGAATAAAAAAAAGCACCCAACTCATCTAGAATGCACATTTCCAAACCAACACTAGAAAAAGTCTTAGAAATTGAACACGAAGAATAGTTCCAACTTCCAATTAATAAATAGTCGCTTCAACAATAACTCCATCAATTAATTAGTAACATTTTTCAGGCTGGGTAAAAAGCTTCTAGAAGCAGATTAATGAGTAAACTATACGTTAATTCTATAAATATTCATATGGGTTAAAGTACAAATGAAATAGTTCTTTTTTCCATGTGCAAATGCGTGTGCTTGTTAATTTCTTTGTGATGCATCATGAACATCATACAATAATATATACACGTCACTCAAGAATTTGAAGATTAGAAAAAACTATCTCTCAAAATATATATTAGAAAAAACTTTATTATTTGTAGGAAAAATATATATTACTTGTGTCCTAGCAAGAACCTCTACTTTCTATGTTAGCTCTCATGTCTTTCATTTTGTTCCAAATTATAGTATTGACTTTATTTGCAATAAAATGAAATAATTTTACTCAAGTAACAAAACACTTTTTTTTATGAAACTAAACCATTTTTTGTTATATATAAATGGAAAAAAGCAGACATAAAATTAAAATCTTAAATTACATATATTTAAAAAACATTGTTTATTGAAATAAAATAGTTTGTGTTAAGTGTTCTATCAACCTTAAAAAATGTGTTTTTCTGAAAGTAATCAACTTTGATAGAGTAATAGGTAGAGTGAGACAATAACTAGTAGTAATTTAAGAGTATTAACATAAAAAAAACAAATAATCAGTCATATTAAAAATGGAAAATTATTAGATTTATGGAAATAAAGAAATTAAAGAAAGGAAAAGTGTTTTAATATTTTAATATCTCATTAACTATTACTCTTAGGGCAACCACAACATAATACTCAATTTCATATGTTTCAACGAGTCTCATTTGTCCATATCATTTAGTTAATTGTAGTATTTACAATAAGTACAAAATTTCTTCAATCCATCATCTAAAAAAAAATTATTAAATAGGTCCCACCAAAAAAAAATTATCACTATATTTAAACAAAATTTATTTATTTTATCATAGTTTACTCACTGAGATATGTAAAAAGTGAAGAGAGAGATAGAGGGAGGTTGTTTCCATAACCGTCATTCTTTATAGACGCTCAAATTTTCTACTTCATAATAAGGTGGCTATTTAGTATGATGTTAAACATGTGAAGCAATCATCATTGATTGTGGATGACATTAGCTAACACTTGTTAACATGATCCTAAAATAATTAAGAGTATTTTAGTAACATTAAAATAAGAGAAAAGACTAATTTTAGTTTATGAGAGAAACTATGAGATCTAATTTAATCAATGAGAAAAAAATGAAATATCTTTTTGTCCTTGTGAACAAAAAATTGGAACAAATTCAGTCTTTACCTAGACCATCGTAAAATAAAAAAAAAAGGAAGAAGAAGAAATAACTACAAATGTAACAATATTTTTTTTATTGATATCTAACAATAATTAAAAAACGACAATTCAATCTCTAACAATACTCCATCCGTCTCTATATTTAAGCACCCATTTGATTTTATTTTTGTCCCTAAATGCAAACTCTTTTTCAAATTACTAGATGCATTTATTATTATTTTTTTAAACATCCCCTAATTAATACTACTAATTTATCTTGAAATATGAATAGTCAAATTTAATACACATACAAACAAAGAACAATTTGGTGATATTAACACGCAAAACAGACAAATTAATTACATTGACAATTTTCTTAAGAAATGTGATAAAAGAAAAAAGGGTTTATATATAGGGACGGAGGGAGTAATATTTAAAAAGAGAGAGGATTTGATCCCTGCAAAAGAAAATTGTCCTTACTTGATCTTCTTCAATACATAGATCATATTTGTTTATTTTCTTCTTTAAAATTCAACTTGTTAAATAAGCTTGAATCTCATATCAAAAGTTAGCTCAAATGATGAGGGTATCGAACAATATATAATTTCGACAATCTAAAAACCTTTGCAATGTGGAACTTGAGTCCAATACAACTTCAATATCGACCCTGACGTGTAGCAAGGGCCTTTGCTACATTGACATCCTCAACTTGACATTGATATCATGTTAAATAGATTTGGATCTCATCCATATGATAATTCAAAGATTGAGGTGTCCAACCACACATATACACCTGACAACATGGACACTTTGGTGGTGTGAAACTCCAATGCAACTTCAATACAACTAACCTTCATTTAGAGAGATATATCATTAACCCTCATTTAGAGAGATATATCATTATAAAAATGAACCACATAACATGTATTTTGATTTTTGTTTCATGTTGGTACTACTTTTTGGATATGTTATTGTTGATAGAAGCTGAAATTAGCTGAGGTCGACAATTTGCTCAAACATCGTGGGCTACAACGCTTAACCTCTATTCAACTAATTTTTGCGGGTGTTGCGTGATAACTCCCTTGGTGGTGGGATTGTGGCTCCCCTCATTTTACTTCAACATCCTCTTCTCGTTATGATCCATTGACAATATCCTTTTATGCGCAGCTTCACTACAGTTCGTGTCCTTCCCCTCATTCCTCGAAACTGTTATCGACACTAAGAGAGAAATCGTTGGCAAAGTGTCATTGTCCAGCCCCTCGCTCGGCTGCTCTGTTATTGCCTATCCTTCATTTGGCTGAGGGACTTCCTCGCCTAATAACTTAATCGTCTTTTTGCCAAAATCGGCTAACAAAATAATTATTTTTTGGTATAAACAATTATGAATATTGTTTAGAATTGTCAAGTATAGTTGATATTTAATTGAATAATGATCGACATTGAATGATTTATTTGAATGTTATAAAGAAAAACAAAGAACAAAAAGTTTACTAAATAATTAAATGTTTGAATTTTTTTTTGGAGGGATTAAATTGTCTCTTTAAATGTTATTGTTATAAGAACAATTCTTACGTAGTCACAAACCCAAATAAAAAATATTTTGGCACACATACATAAATTGAGAGAATTAAGAGAAAAATAAATTAATCACATCATTTTTTACTTTTATCTTTAAATTTTTCTTATCTATGTGTATGTGTGTCTATGTCATTTTTATTTGTGTTTGTGACCAAGTTAGATTTTCTCTTGTTAGAGAGATTGATAGAGAGCTAATTGTCTCTTTTATTCAAGTAGGGACTAAGATTTATTTAGAAAAAAGCCAGAGAATAATTATATTAATATTTTTTGGTCAAGTAGTATAATGACTAAAATTTCTTTTTTAATATAAATAAATGAAGTGTTCGAGGTTCGAATCCCGTCTCTTATATGTTAAATGCATTGTCCCTACATATTTAACCAAAGTGTCCATGTTGTTGGGTGTGAATTACCAGAGTCAACATATGATGCAACTATAACAAGTGATCAGCAGGATTTTTTGTGTGCAATCCCTTAGCAGTCACCTTTAAAATAAAGTTTTCTCATTCAAGCTGTTTACCTACCTTTAGCTCATAGCAAAAAACTGGCAACCAAAAGACTCCTTTTTTTGTAATCTTTCCATATATGCCCATCTTTCCAAGTCAACAACCATTGCATTGACTATATAATATAGTTCGGTATGAACCAATCTTAGTTTAGATTCTTTGAACGTCTTCTATTTATACTATAAAAGATACTATAAAAAGATTAACCAGATGGTTGGTGGTACCAAACAACTAATCACAAAATTATACTATTATTGACTGCTAACTATATGTTCATATTAGTTTTGTTCGAATTTGCTTTTTCCTATTCTAATTTCTATTAACATGCTGTTTTTAATATACACTTTTTTAGTTTAAATTCAAATCAATTTCACTAAATCATGGCGGAACACACATAAATTAATGAGACCAATTTAAATTTCAATCAATTAGAGAAGAGCAATGATATTTTGACATCCAAAACTCAACAACTTTTGCTTACACCGACTGTATATGCCATAAAGCAATTCTAAGCTTGCACGGAATCCAAGGTGGTAAGAAAATATTAAAAAAATTGAATTGTACTCAAAACCCTATTAATATACGGTGGAGGACAACCTTTTGGTTGTCAGTTTATCATTTCTCATTAGAGAAATATGTTGAGAGGTTGTCTTGTTAGCACAATTCACTTTATCATAATGATCTATACATATTGCAAAGTTGTGCAAAAATTTTGTTTTTGACAATGTGCGACATGATTATCAACAACATAATTGAAGACTTTTTTAATCGTCATCTATAAGACCTAACCCAATTGAAAATGCTAACATTGTTAGGCTGTATATATTCCATGGTGTTTGTTATTTCATCTATTGACCCAATATTTTTTTTTGTAATAATCAATTTGCTTTTACGTGAGATCAAAAATAACAATTAACTCTTTGATAAGGTGCTTGTAAGTTAACAAATTCTCTATATTTATCTGGAGCAAAAAGATACTGCATTGAAGCCGACTCTGGAAAATAGTTCTTATAGCACCCCATACCCTTATAGAAAATAAATAAATATATGGCAAGGATATTTCTCTATCTCTTTCTCATCAATTTATTGTATCTATCTGTTTTTCCCTCTTGAATATGTTTTCCCCTCTTTCTTTCAACCAAAGGAGAGGATCCATTTCACACTATTTCACAGTCAACGATCAATTTGGTGGAAGAGGCAAGTACTAAAAGAAGTCACATTCTACATTCTTTTCTCCTTAAGCCTAGACATTGCATGACCAATAACAACGGTTCTCCTCTTCATTCTTAATTCATTCCAATTTCTTGATCAAGAGTCATGTGTTTGGAAAGACAAAAATAGGGTAAAAACCCATTCCTCAGTCCATTGTTCTTTCTCCGCATTAAGGTTTAATTGCATGTTTGATCCCTTATGTTTATTTTAATTTTCAAGTTCGTCCCTTATATTTTAAAAGTTTCAAGTTAGTCCCTTACGTTTTAAAAGTTTCAAGTTGGTCTAAAACGCTACTCACGTTGGAATAAATTAATCCCTTCCGTCACTTAACGTTTAAAGATTTCGGTTGACAATAGGGGTGATAGAACTTTAACTTATTTAGAAAATCAGTTTAAAACATTTTTTTAATTTTTTTGGTTTTATTAAACTCAATATCATGTCGCGAAAAAGACTAACTTATTCCAACGTGAGCAACGTTTTGGACCAACTTGAAACTTTTAAAACGTATGGGACAAACTTGAAACTTTTAAAATATAAGGGACCAACTTGAAAACTAAAATAAACATAAGGGATCAAACATGCAATTAAGCCAAACCCCGCATTAATAACCAAAGAAATGATAGTTGACTCGATAAATCGTTTTTTTACTATGTATAAATCTTCGATATATTCCTTCAAAAAAAAACTTTGATATATTGTTGTATTGTTCAAAATTCAATTCAGTGTGTGTTTGGAAATACTATAAATTTTACGTTAACAACTCACATCTAAACCAAAAGATACAATTAGTAGCTTCACACCCACTATAAGTTTACTTTCCCTTCCCACGTTACTAAGCATACACTCAAACAAAAATAATGATATGGGGACATGCAATTAGACACAACGTTCGGTTATTCTTTTTTTAACAATTTCCCCCGCATCTAAATGCGTACCCAAAAATGATGTATTGTATGATATAGATAATACTTGGATGACTTTGGAGGATTTTGGTGACTTTGGTAACTTTAATATATTTGTATGATTAGGATCGAAAAAGATAGAGATAAAATCATTAAACTCAAAATCATTCAAATGAAACCATGATATGTAGCAGTTCGAAATGTCACATTCTTTGTTCAAATAACTCATCTCCTCAAACAATCCCTCTTCTTCATTCTCTTTAATTCATAACATCAGGTAGAATTAGTGGTCAATACTATGTTTCTTTATTGGTTGAGGGTTTTTCTTTGTATATCAAAAAATATTTGTTAGAACTAGCGACCGATCTCTTAAATGTACCGCAGTTGCATACAAAGAGTAAATATTTTTATGTGGTTGAATAACTCAATTGGTTTGTGATAAAGATTAAGAAGTTAGATGTCAGATTCAAGTACTGATTTTTTTTTTATTGAGGAAGCATTCAAGTACCGACAATGTAAAAATTAATATAACAGTTAACATATTAACATTTTTCATTACAAAAAATTGATATGTCTTGATTTATAAATAAAAATAAACAATAAATGGTGGACTCGGTCATACGTGTTTGTAATTTAGCTGTGCTTGGTCCAATTATTCTCTCGCATTGATGGTTGGTGCTACATACATATATATTGAGTCAAAAATAACTTTTGGCACTTTCAAGTAGTTTAATTTATATTGATAATTTGACGTTTTCTAATCACATAATTACAAACTACCAAACTCGAAGCAAAATTAAAAGACCTTAACTGTACCGTTACGCATGTCACAGATATAATAATTGTTAGTAGAATTATTGTTATACATTAGAATAAATTAACAATGACTAGCAGGATTATAATATATAGAAGTGGTGACTCGTGACGACATACTACTGCGCTAAGACTCAGCATGGTAGCTACTTGCATTTGCAACTTACTTGCAAATATCTAGAGACAAAGATTATTAGGAAGTCAGGTAGGACATGTTAATTGTAATTATATCAGAGAAATTGATATTTGATCAATTATTTTATAACAATTTTTATGACAACTTTATCTCTCATATTTATTTTATATTATGTTTTTACTATCTCTTTTAATTATATTGTTTTGGTTTTTGTGTCAATATCCATATTATTTTATATATTTTGATTGTCTAATAAGTTGTCCTAAAAAATAATTGTTTAAATAACATTCCTCTTTATACTAATACCATTCTTGTGTTTCGAATGATTGTCGATGGTGAGAGAGTGATAGGTAGTTTTGGTAAAGCTTTGAGTTGCAAGAGATTTTGTTGTCTCTTTTATTTTTGTTTCATGTAATTTTTCGTTTTTGTCCTTATTCTTCATACAATTTAACTGTGAAAATAACAAGAATTTTGATCTCCTAAACACTGTGAAAATAAGTGTCGTTGTTGAGGGTATTTTTGTGGTGTTTGAAGAGAAAAAATAAAAGTGAGAAGAGTAGCATTTAAATAACAATGATTTTTCTCTCTCATTTATGAAGAAAACTTGATCACTATTAATTTGGCCCATTGGAGCCTCTCAAGCCTCAATCCACTGCAAATTTATTGAAGAAAAAAAAACTATTGATTTAATACACTTGAGGTAGGTTCAATCATAATTATGAACCATATACTCCCTCCGTTTTGAAAACTATTCATTTAAATTTATTGACAAAAAAACTATTGATTTAATACACTTGAGGTAGGTTCATTCATAATTATGAACCACATACATCATTAAATGAATGAACCTAAAAAGTCAATTTTACTTATATTTAGAACATAGGGAGTATGTATAATAGTTTAGACTCTTTAAAGGCGTGGGGCGGGAGCACATACCAAATTCTCATTCATGTCCCCGACTTTGAATAATGAAGAAAACGCTAATCTACCCCACCCCTAATTAAAACAAATTTCTCTAGCGGGGTGGATTCGTTGGGATATTCAATAAGACTTTGTAAGAGGAGACGAAAACTTACTTTTCCTTATTGTTCTTTCAAATTTTTTAAAATATCAAATATATATCAAAATATAAACTTATCATCCAAAATCTAACCCACAGGCTCTAGATTTTGTAAGTATGTTGAAAATTGCTCTTCTCACGAACAAAAATGCTCACTCTCACATGAAATGACCAAACTACCCCTACTTTGCTCTTTCTTATGTTTGTAATCAACTTTAAGGTCAATTCTATGGTGTACAAGTTAGACAAATCTTGCATTATGCATAAATTAGTTTTTACCATTAGATCAATAAATCTCACCTTTAAATTATATGAGACATGATATGACTTATTGATTCATTAGTGAAAAAGACACTTGTGCATGATGCAAAACCATTTAACGGTTACTTTTTTGACATTCAAAATGTCCTATGAACACAAGTAAAAGACCAAAAAACTCAGCGGCAGTTAACTGCCGCCGGTTTTCTAGTTATAACCCAATAGTAGTTAACTACCACTGGAGGTATTTTAGTAATTTAGTTGTGTTATATAGAACTTCTGAATGTCGGAAAAGCAATTCTCAAACCATTTTACTTGTAAATGTTTAACAAAATCTCAACTTCAACTCATATGAATGACATGAATTTTCAAACAAAGGACATGGGTAATTTCTTTTTAGATCCTCTCAATATCTCTTAAGCCCCCAAAATTCTATTTTTACCCCTAATATATACGTCTAATAGATATGTCATAAGGATTAGAGACTTATCTCCTAAAGGGTTAAAGAGTCATATCTCCCGGAGGGTTAGGAAGTTATCTCCCAAATGAGTGTTTTATATGACATAACAATGATTATTTTGGTGTTTCAAACCTACTTCTCACCTAATTCTTGATGTTAAGCTCATTATTATGACATATAAAACAGTCATCTGGGAGATAACTCCCTAACCGTTTAAAGTGTATTTATCTGACATATATATTAAAGATAAAAATGAAATTTCTTGAAAGCACATAGATATTGCAGGTATCTAACAAAAAATTTTCAAAGCCAGGCTTCCACCAAATTTCAGTAGTGTATGTAGGGTAGCTTTGTATGTGCTACCAACCAAATGGCCCCAACATGGACTAATTTTTGTAGTTGGCATATTTGTTGTGAAATAGAAGGGAGAAAAAAAAAATTCTAATAGGTTCAGATTCTGATTTAGATAATTGAGGTACATTACTTTTACTTTTAGCATTGAATTAAGGAGCTTTTGCTTTTAAGAAAAAAATAAAGTGCAAAAATGTCACAGGAAAACCTTGACATCTCAACTAGGTTGACATTCTAAAACTAGCAAATATCATTTGCTAAATATGCTAATAATAAAAAAATAATATATCAAAATACTTTTAGAATGATTTGTACTAACACCTGGTCGTTATCCTTTAACCATTTGATCGAGGATTCGATCATTGATGGGTTTGTATGAAAAATATATAAATCAACATTTTAAATGTATCTTTGTTTTGGATCATATGTTTTTATCCCATGACAAATACAAGACAATCGTATCTCAAACGTACTAGACAATTGTTTTCAAAAGAAAAGGTAAAATATTAATTGTTCAATACCCCCATACTATGCGTATGAGGCTCGTTTCGATATCGGATACACGTCAAACAGAATATTTCATCACATAGATACATATCGGAGCGAGCTTCAAAGCTTAAGTTACATGGATAAACTTTAGCATCCATAGAGCTAAGATAATCGATTGTTAAATTGGATAAATTCTATGGTGCCTGAGGTTAATTTGAAAGATGGCCCCCAGGATGAGTTGTTATTGGGCTCCAATGAAATGATGAGAAAAACACACTGGTATCAATCAACAATGTCCACTGTAAAGGAAAACGAAGCAATCAAAAAGCAAAACAGAAAGGAAAAGTAAATGCAAACGACGTCGTAATGTTGCCGATTCAACAGACACTATCATCATCGCTTTTTCTCAATTGTTACTTTTGTTTTTGAAATAAATAAATTAAAACCATACTCATTGTTGCTTTCAAATAATCACACATTCTCACTCACACGATTTTCACAATGCGATCATTAGTATTAACCCCGCGAACCATGCCGGAAACCACCGTTGATTTCCGTGCACCGCCGCCATCACCGGTTGCCTCCGGTCGTAGATCAACGGTAACAAACAACGAATTTCTCACCGAGTTTCTGGAAACTTCGCTTCGAGTTCCAGATCTAGTATTACCGGACAAGATATTCCCGAAACAGATCAATGACGAAACGCCGCCAAAAGTCGATTTCGTTGCGCTGTGTTTTCACGAAGATGAAGATCTCATCGACATTGTTTCGGATTCCATTGCTAGGTTCGGATGTTTTCAGCTTATTAACCATGGAATATCACCGGGAATTGTGGCTGCTGCAGTGGAGGTTGCCGGAGGAATTTTTACAGTGCCGCCGGAAATGAGAGATGCTGTGACGAGGTCGCCGGAGAAACCTCGGGGTTTTGAAGAGTATCATGATGAAGTAGAAGAAGAAGAGGAGGTAAAAGAGTTGAATGAAGAATTTATTTGGTGTAAGAATGATGAAGAGTTGAAGTTGAAATTGGAGGGAATTTGGCCTATTGGATATCCTAATTTTAGGTATTTCGAATTTTATTGCATCTTCACATTTTTTGTTTTTTAGAATAAAGTTTCAATTTATTTCATCAACTATCAATCCCTTTTTCTCTCAAAATGTTAATAAAGTTTAGCTCAGCCGTAAATAGTTAACTTAAGTCTAAAGTTGTGGATTCAACTTTCGAGTTTGATTTGCGAGAATCATTTTGACAAATGATATGTAGATATCTCGGTTAATGTTCATTGAGTATTGAGCTACTCTAACCTTAATATACTTTGAAGCTCAACTCACATAAAATTTCGTTGAGTTTTGAGACGGTCCTGACCTTGGTGAAACCTTGAAATTCAACTCATCTAAACTATCTTCTATAAAAAAAAAACTGAATTGTTAAAATATATCGTAATATAATAATTTATAGTTTGTCAATTTTATTTTGTTAGTTCTTAATGTAGTAAAGTATATAAACTACTAATAAAAACCTAATACAAACTACTTATGACTTTTCATATACTATATTTTTTTACGATACAAAGATAATTATATATGAAGACTTAATTAGATGTTTACTCTATTTTTACAACAAATATTAATAACAAAATAAAAAAGTATATATAATATTGGGTTTTGACGGGAAACAAGGGATTATTCTATTTTGTTATAAAAAGTACATATAAAAATAAATCAACATTTATCAATATTATCAAATCGATAGTTACAATTACACACACATTCATTTGGGAAATGGATATTCTACTTCTTTATAGATATGAATTAGTGCAATAAAAAATTTCAGCTACATGATTAATATCGTAAAACTTGTATTGTAAGTTGATCTTACGTGATCAAGAAAAATTGGTCGAGATTTAATAGTTTTTATCGAGATTGACGTGGGACAGTACCTGCAGTTACTCTGACGCTCAAGTCAATGACTGAGTAAGAGTGTGAGATATAAAGTGGATAGAAATTTACAAATTATGTACCTTGCATTTGTGGTGAAAGAATATGTATTTTATAGGCACTGATAAGGAGTCGTTAGAGAGCGGTAAAAAGTTCATTGCACACGACGCTCATCAATGTTTAGCTCGAGCGACTATTGCTAGCCATTGAGGCGTTACAGGATAGTGAGAATCCATGGTTGAGCTTGTGTTTAGCCTTGCATAATAAAGATTTTGAGGCCTACGCTAGTTCATAACGTGATGTTTTAAAGTACAAAAATTGGAGCTAAATTATGAACTATTTGATTTTTATATATTGCGTGAATGCATGATTCCCCCTCCAGTTGCACGGAATCTAGGTTCTTCATCATCATGTTATTGCTTATATAAACAATCTATCTTTACGTTTTGGATCAAATAATTAATTAAGATCACATGAATGTGCGATTATCCCGACAAATTTAGATACTTCGTACATAATACTAATTACACAGGATGCTATTGTACGATATGACATTACTTCCTGACATATCTCAAAAAAAAAAAAAAATAGTAGGTATTGGATTATAGGCAGTTTGTTTACTTTGTATATATTGATGGCTATTTGTTATTTGATTATTTTTCAATTTTATTATAAATGTTTTCTAATGTAAAATTTGTTGAAATTGCAGCAAGAAGATGGAAACTCTACAATCACGTGTGGAGAAGGTGGCTGAGAAAATTTTGGCTATCATATTGAAAAATGTTACAAAGAAATTAGCAAGTGATGGTGATATAATTGGTCATGAAAATGAAGTTGGGATACTTTGTTGCATTTACAAGCATTATCGAGATATTAATAGGAACGATCATTGGGTCGATTCTTTGAAATATGATGTGATTAGAATGCTGATTAGGGGAACTGATTACTCTCATTCTTTGTGTTTGCATGTGTGTGATGGCTCTTCAGAGTTTCATGTTTACTCAAAGAAAAGTTGGTTGTCTTTCTGCCCTGAACAAGGTGCACTTGTAATCACTGCTGGAGATCAAATCCAGGTTATTTTACATTTTTGCTTTCTCTTTCTACATAATAGTGATAGTATTTCAACAAAACAAAAAACTCCATCTCCACTTTTGTTTGAAACACGAACAATTATAGATCTTAAAATAAACAAAACTAACCTCTTAATGTTAGTGTGTCAATATTTTGACAATACCTTCAATCTTTCATGACAGCAAAATTGCTGATAGATATTATATCTGCCCATCTCACTTAACGAGTTTGATATTTCAATGGCTATAGGTATTGAGTGGAGGCCATTACAAGGATGTAATTGGAAAGGCAATATTTAAAGGCAAAAGAGAAGACAACATTTCAATGGCTTTCCTCTATTCTCCTCAAAATGCCAAGAAACTTCAAACCAATAGGGAAAGACCTATTTCACTTAGCCAACAAGCCATCTTGGCTGTAATTTTGAACCTTATGTACCACGTTCTAATATTTGTCTTTAAAAAAGTGTGATGATGTTTTCATAGAACATGAACTCGATGAAATACCGATACACATTCATACTAAGTTCAAACATACTTGTACGCTCTCCACTTAAACAATTATATGATAATATTGTGCAGCATACTCCTGTTAGCACCTCAAAATCTTATGCACAGTCTTAATAGCACCCACAACAATCTCAAAGACTAAAAGTTTCCAACAACATAAGTTATAGATAAATTGACTAGTTTATCCTAACCAAGGAAGTTGATATTGCTTTGCTGCACATACTGAGATGTGGGAACTATAAGCAAGTGACAGGAAAGTCTATCATTAAAGGTGAGAATAAAACAGTATTAAATGGCTTTCCTCTGTTCTACGACATTAGGCCAGCTAGCTGAATTAGCTATATATAACAACTAACAAGAACATGTCTTTGTGTACCATGCCCTCGTTAATTTACCAAAATACATAGTAGTTGCCATCAAACCTTTGAACCTAATGAAATAAATATTATATGTTTTGCTCCCATTGTCCACATTTTAATGAAGTCCAAATCATCCGAGCAAGCATGATTCTGTTCATATTTCAAGAGGTAAAGTTTCCTGTGAAATTCAAACAAATTTAAACTACATTAATGCTTCTTTTAATATGGAAAAGAAAGTATGCTTAAACAATATATACATACTGTATGTCTCTTGTAAGACATGGTCAATGAAAAAAACATCGTAATGTAAACTAAGTTCCCTAATGAAATTCATAACAGGTCAATGAAAAAAACATTGTAATATAAACTAAGTTCCCTAATGAAATTCATACCAGAAATGATAAAATTCCAATATTGAACCCACTAATGTATTGCAAAATAATTATCACTAGTACTTAAAAATGTACAAAACAAACAGAGAAAGAAACCTATAACTCAACAATGAACATAAAAAATTTACTTGAATGCAATATATCACAAGACTATTTCCTAATTATTTTAGGTTGTCTAGAATATCAAACTCGTGAATACAAGGTTCGTAACAAGCTTCATCAAGAAAATCACTTTGATCCATCAAAGTGAACACTAATGTCGACCCA
>Ga0315913_1000026_pt1 | contig 84099 bp, 39 predicted proteins | sample MpolsnodulesMG_FD_207736 | JGI IMG/M metagenome (GOLD analysis project Ga0315913, IMG submission 207736) | Medicago polymorpha root nodule microbial communities from Los Angeles, California, United States - small nodules | ecosystem: Host-associated > Plants > Roots > Nodule | place: USA...
TGATAAAAGTTGATTCTAAGTTTTTTTAATTAATAAAAAGTAACTTTGATAAAATAATTGATATAATTTATTTATTCTAACTACTAATAGTTCATCAAATTATTCAATATTCAAAATAAATTGAAAGTGTTTCAATTGATAGGGATAATGCATTGCAATGTGTAGGAGACAGAGTTTTAACCTCGAATTTCTTACTTATTCACTTTTAAGGTGTAAGTAAGTGTATAGCCACTGGGCAATTATTTGAGAGAGAAACCATTTTTAAAATAAAAAATAGTAATTTTAATTATGTCAGTAGATGCGAGAAAAATATTAAAGTAATTTTGACAAACAAAAATTAGCTTATGCTTGATATAAAGATCTTTGCAACTAATCTCTAGATTATTTTATTATACCAAATAATAAACAAAGATTAGCATATGCCATCCCCCAAAAAAAATTAGCATATGCTTAACATAAAATACAGATTTTGGTTTAATCTTAAACAAAAAAAACTATTATGCAATTTTGCAACGTGAGAAAAATACTGACATGATATCTATTTTTTTACAAGATATTAATCATATAATTATTTTACTGGAATAATCAAATAAATAGAGAGCTGGAAATTTGTAAGATCATCGTTGTCCTTTTTAAAATGTTCTGACGCGCTGGACAAAAAAAAAAAGTTCTAAAGCGTGCTTATATCGTAAATCAAAATAATTTTTTTTAGACAAACTCTAAAATTGAGTATTCGTGATTTCAGAAATGTATAATGTACTGGCCAATTCATATGGCAAAATTGTGTTGTGTTGCCACGATTTTCAATTTATACTTTGATTGTAACGTACAAGACATGTAGAGATTATTGGTAGGGAATTACTTTTCCCACCCTATGGTCTTCTCTCGCGCCCTGTAAAATTTTCAAAAATGTCCTTGTACATTCCGGATTCATGTTTACTATTTCGGATTTTATAATCCGGACAATTCTTATGTATAATCAGCAGTTTTGAGTTTTGCTTTTAAAAACAACAAAAAAAACTAAGTAAAAAATGCTAAAAACATGTCAAATAAAATCATAAAAATAGCACCAAAAAATTCTAAAAATCAAATAAAACCAATGCAAATTTTTTCGGATTTTTCTGTTAATATGAAAAATTTTAAAAAATGGGTCTAAACGATGGAATTTTGGATTTTGAGGGGCAGAGTCGCGTAAGAAGTTCCTTCTAAGGGAATCATGGTCCTTGAATTTTTTCTGATTTTCTGGGAGAGTTTCGGAGCAATCCGATCAAGTAGCCCAAAAACCCGATTTTTGACTAAGAACAGGTGAATAATGACACAAATGACACAAGAGTTAAGAAAATTAATATTGTCCCTAAAATGACTATCCATGTTACAAACATGTTTAAAATTTGTGCTGATACAGTAATCCAAACTGTTTTACCTTGAAAAAGGGTGTTTAGGGGGTTTCCAGATTATGTAATCCGGAAACATCATATAACGCGCCCTATTTTTTAAAGTTTCCGGATTACAAAATCCGTTACTCATTTTTTTCACTGTGTTGACACGATTTTCAATTTATTGCAAAATTGACAATATAATGGATAAAGTTGTGTTTGTATTGACTTTAAAATTATGACAAACAAATTAAAAAAAAAAAACTTAAGTATGCATCATCTAAAATGTCCTGAAAATTCCTTGCGCTGGCCAAAGAATTATTAAAAAAAAAAATTGCTGCATATTTAGGCAGAATTAAGTTACATGGTTCCGTCAAAAAAAGTTACATGGTTTCACATGTTACGGATAAAATCATAATCTATTGTACTACTATATCATTTCATGTAAATATACATTAGGCAGTTGCTCCATGGTATAGCAATAAGTAAGTAAAAACATTATGCTTTGCTGTCTTGACTCTCATCATGACTTGATGCAGATGAAGAGGCAGCAATGTATTTGCCTCTGCTATCTGATACCGACGTGTCCTCAACTACACGTTTGTCAACATTTGTTTTCTGTAGGAAAAAATATAACCAGGAATTAATTTTATCTTCATTCAAAAGAAACCATTCTCAGAAGACATGGATCATATGCAATGTTAAAGATGAACGATGGTAGTAGTAGTAACATAAGTTGATATTGGTTTCACGTATAAAAAAATTTGATTATCAAGATATTAGTACATGTCCCTTGTTGAAAAATAGTGGGGCTGTTTACTTCTATTGTTTTATGCTTTCATTTTTACTAATATAAATAAAGATTAGAGAAGGCATCAAGTTTTTTTTTTGACAAATAAGGCATCAAGTTTATGAAAATGCATTTAAAAATAGATTGAAGACATTGAAAGTGAAATTTGAAGACATTGTTTTCAGTATTTCCAGAAATGCATTCTCTCTAGTTAGCTACTATCTTCTCTATATCACAACTAAAAAGATAAAACCATAACCAAATGTCATTCCAGCTACCTATATACAAAATAAAAATTGAACGTGAAAATAGAAAATGATGTTAGAAAGTAAACGGCCACAAAGAATGCAATTGTACCTCGTTCTGGAGTTTTGTCTGAGCTCCCAGCTGGGATCCCTCTCCATAAGTCATGTGGGCTGCATGTGTTTGAGATGGTGGAACATAGAAGCTTTGCACTGGAGAAGAGGATGCATTCATTGGTCCACCGGGGATCACAAACTGCTTTTGTGCTTGCTCACTGGAAACTTGTTCTCCATCAAGCTCAGCATTATTAGATGATTGAACCACTGATCTATGAACCGAGGGATAAAGAGTGTAGCCAGGGGAGCTGTAAGTTTGAGAAATTAGACGACAGTATTAGATTAAAGATATTTTATTAGTTGTTATTATCAAAGTGACATTAATGACCATTTACAACTGTTTCCGAGCGAATTTAAACTTTGTTTCTTGAAGTTACAAGGTCAAACTCCTATCACTAGCTGACACCTCGTGAACAAATATCATCTTAGATTCAAGGAATAGCTCTTGTATCATCTTTACTATACAAAGCTTATGATTCAGTTCATTAATTCTTCCCATGAGAAATCGTCAAAAAGTAGAGTTAGGTTGTTTTCATGATTTAACATTTAAATAGAAAGGAAACAATCTTAATTTAGGAACAACAATCGAATAAACCAAACATTTCACTGCAGTGAAACATATCCTATCCTACAACTTAAATCCAGACTCTAAAAGTAATAAGCCTCATTCTACATAAACCCGCTCTATCTACTTTCCTCCTCGAGCAGTAATCAGAAGGAGGCTTTTCTTATTTGTTTTCAAGCAAAAACAGAAGACGCGTCGCCGTTATTAATTTAAGAGTTTTGCTTAGCAATCTCATCTTACATTCAGTACAATCCACTTTGAACCCACCATTTCCATTTTTTATAAGATGAGAGAGACGCATGAAATTGAGTTTTTCAGCAACTATAGAAAAGAGGCATATTGGCATAGGATAGGATAGATTGCTTACCATGCAAAAGTTGGAGAAGGGTAAACATAAGACTTCTCGTATATTGAAGCTGCAGCTGCTGCAGCTTGAAGTCTTGCTTGATGCCGACTCAAATTATCACGAGCCACCCCATCGCCAACCTCAGTTTGAGCTGAGCTTCCAGTGCCTTCCCCTGTTCTCTTTCGAGGTTAGTATTAAAATAATAAAATACTTAAATATAATAAGTATAATCAAGCCTGTTCTCGCTAGCCCTGGGTGATATTCCAGATTAAAGTAATCAAATTTCCCCTTTCCAAAAAAAGTAAGAATATTTTAGAATTTGGATAGACCTAACTCAACTCCACAAAACCAGCTCGTAAGGTTAGAGCTGTCCACGGCTCATCAATAATTTTTCAAGTCATATCCCATTCAATATGAGACTCTCAACACACCCCATCACAACCAAGACTAGACATCTTGAGTGTGAGCCAAGTGACTACGGGTAGCCTAATGATTCTAGGATAGGCTCTGATATCATCTAATAATTTGGATTTAGCCTAGCCTAACTAAATCCTACAAAATCAACTTGTAAGGTAAGGGATGTTGCTCTCACTTATAAACACTTTTTCAGGTCTAACACATCCAATGTGAGACTCTCAGAGTCTCAACACAGAAGTTAAGCAACGAGTATTTTTACGTACTTCACATGAAATTATGAATAAAAAAAAAAATGACGGGAACTTTTTGCAAGTGGTAAAACAAAGAGCTCATAATTTTTTTGTTATAGGGTTGAAATTAAGATGATTTATAAAATAGCAGGCCACTGTTTGGAAAGGTGCACCGCATATACGAAGTGCAATAGTTTGTCAGGATCATACTTCCAACTACATTTCTTCATTTTTTATTCTAAAGCACCGTATCCTGGAAATAATATAGTTTGTCATGTTTTTTATGTTAATGAATAATGTTTACCTAAAGTAGTTGTTGATCATGTGATTACCTTGTCGATGAGCATCTGACTGTGGTCTTTGCTGTCCCCCAGTAGCAGTTGGTCCATTTTCTGATGGGACAACCAGTGCTCTGCAGGTAGGGCAAGTATGCTGCCGCTCTAGCCATGATCGGAGGCAATGAACATGAAAAAGATGACCGCATATAAGTTTCTTTGCAGTAGTCATCTCTTCACGACAGATGATACAGGTTAAGTCATTTCTGCAAAGCCATATATAGAAAAATTGATTCAAATGCATAAAACAAAAATAATAAGTATAGATGCAATACTAATCTTAGAACTCACGAATTAAGCTCTTCAGGGGTTGCATCTGGAAACCGATCATTCATGTTAGAAGTGATCTTACGATAACGTAGATAATCTGAAATACGAACTTTGAAGTTCCTAAATGTCTCGTATAGCTCCCTTATTAAGTGCAAAGGAACACCATAGTTTCTGATAAATCAATTTAAAGTCAGAAGGTAAAGACAAAAGCCGTAAGGCTGGAATACTTAATCAGATTGATAGAGAAAAAAGCATAAAAAACAGGTGAACCAAATGATTCCCTTACATCTCAAAAAGAGAAGTATTACTAAAAGACGCATAAAAAGTGTGAAACTATAAACTTAGCATGTTGAAAATATTTGAGAGTAAAGCAGACGTATCAAAGCCAGGTATAATGTCTAATAAATATATCAGAAGCTCCTACAGAACTGAGCAATGCAGAACTGATTCTCTTTTCCTATCTTCAAGGGTATCATTCCTATTAGCCATGAATAAATAACACTAAACCTTACATGTTCTTGCATTTAGTCTAATATTCAGAGAATATTAAAATCTAAAATGATTCTAACCACCCATAAAAGCATGCCACTAGCTTTTTAAATGCAACCATGACCTTACCTTCAACGTGTAACTTTTAGAAATTTGAACCAAAAATCAATATTTAGAATCCAATGTTATTTTTTAATTCAGACCTTAAATAATCTGAGGGAACTTCATTTCTGTCCTATGTGTATATGTTGTCAATATTCGTACAACGCAAGCATACTGGGATACTAGCAAAAAATTTGGGACTTTTCAATGAGTCATTGGAAACATTTAAATTTGGACATTAACACTATTTGGCTTATAAACCTCCAAAATGCTCTTTACCCTGAGCAATGTGGCACTTGGTCTCTTTGAAACCTTTTGAAATGCTTTCAAAATAAACAACAACATATACTATGGATTCTATAGTGCACAATGCACATACTGCTATGAAGTTTAAATCATGCGAGGGAATAATACACATAGACACAAGTGATCACTTACATGAAAATTGCCAAAAAGAAGCACATATACATAGACAAGTGAAGCAAGTCCCTAACAAGTTCCAAGTAAAACGTGAAGACTGGTTTCTTTTCCCATTGCCCCTCCATAAGCATGTCACTGACATAGAAAATATATTTTACAAAAATTGATACTGTTGTTGTTGCTAGTATCATGTACCTGGGATAGAAACATGTATTTATATTAAAACAACAGCGAAGGGTAAACTATATTAAAACCAAACCTCCTATAACATTATAAAGAGAATTGTTCTAAATTGACAAAAATGTTTAACTTCTGGATACCACAGAAAGCATCAAATCAGACAGCATATACATGTGAAACTGTGTATAAGTTCAACTTTCTGCGTATAACTTTCAACTATAATGGAGTTTTTAATATATTAACATGTACTAGTTTCATTTGTAGCAGAACAGAATTAAAAGTAAAGCATTACCATCCGTCCAGAGATCATGTTAGAGAATTTTCCATAGTAAAATTAACAATGTCACAAACTATTTGAGAAGGGAAAAAAGGAAGAAATAGGTCTTACTCAAAAGAAAAGAATATCGAAACCGAAGCCTGCTTGGTAGCTAGTAAATGCTTCACTGAACTGTACAAAAACGCGCCATCAAGAAGAAGAAGGAACCCCAAAAAAGATACGATTCGAACTTGAGACAACACGGACACGGAAGGTGTAGTCTCTATGTACTCTACTCTCTTCTGAGCCAACCAATGCAAAGCCTTGATTAACAAGAGTGCCGTAACCATGGCAAGGAATGTAATAGAGAAATCCTGTCTAAAGATAGTAATTGCAAAGAGGATTTCCATAACCTCCCTCCATGCTTGCTCATTAAGCCTCTCAACCTCGGCCTCCCGAAGAGAACCAAGAAACACCTTTTTAGTTAACTGCCACATAACACACATGATGACTAGAGCCATGTTGAGAAGAAGCACTAAACTGATCTTGGAAGTTGCTAAATAAACCATTGCCGGATAAAACTGGCCTCTGCTGTTAAATGCATGATATGTAATAGCCAAAGTGGCAATTAAACTAAGACCCGCATATGTCTGCAACCGCATCATTTTGCTCTGCAAAAAACCACATAAACCATTTGAATCAACTTATGAAAACCCAATTGCAAAACAACTCAAACCCGGTACATATGATAAGAGAAAGTTTAGATAGACTTGACATATGTTTGGTTTCAGTTTTGGAGGGTCAAAACTCAAAAGTGATTCTAGAGATTCTAGAATTGATTTTATCATGTTTGGATGATTTAAAAGAGAATTGATTTTGCTTGTCGAATTGATTCTACTTAAAGCTAGAATTTGTAGCTTTTTGCTTCTACAGTTGATTTTAGTCTTAAATTATTGTCAAATCCACTTTTACACAAAAACAATCCAAACATAAATTATTCAACTCACATTTATCCATAATCAATTTACACAATTAATTCACTCAAAATCAATTTTGCTAACCGCAGAACCAAGCATACACTTATTTGAGCTTACATGCTGGCATAAACACTTGTGATAATGTTTGGTAGAGCTAATGACATGTTATATGCTGTTTTAAGCTTATTTTGATAAGCTCTTCAAGGTAGCTTATGAAAACAACTTATAGCTTATATAAAAACAATTTCACCATAATTTATTTTGGTTAAAGAAATAGTCTCTGCTTATATGATAAAAAGTGTTTGTCTTATAACTGGTTAATTAAGTTGCTTATCCAAAGAAGACCTAGGTCTTACACGTTCATTTGAAAATTGGATATAATAACATGAAAACCCGAAAACCCCAAAAAATGAAATTGGCATAAATTATTCTTAAACACCAACAATAATGGAGAAAATAAAGATTACAAATCGAGCACAAAATTTTCAGCAATATGCGTTCAATGGTTGGGAATCGAGTAGAAAGAAGAAAATATTCTATGATTGTTGAATAAAATGAGAAATTGAAAAGAAAAATGAAAACTTTGAATGAAATTGGTAAATGAGTACCAAATTTCGGAGGAGAATGGAACGGAGAAACCAACGGTGGTGGGTGGCAACTTGGGCAGCTCCGGTTCGGGGGTTCTAGCTTCCGTCGATTTCCATGTTTTTCGACCTTAATACAAAGTCAGTCCATTTATTACATAGTACAAAATAATATAATATACGTATGATGTGTGAATATCCAACCATTTTTTGCCACGTTGGATTTCGTGCAAAGTAAGCACCGCTTGTATTGTTTTAGAGAGAGAGGGGGTAGGAGCGAGGAAAAAATTATCTTGCTCACTTGTTTGGTTAAACCATCAACGATTAAGGTGTTTGATTCCGCATCTTGCCTTCGCCGTCGCACGTTAGGAGATCTTTTTGTCGTGATTTTGAGAAGTTGTTGTTTGTAGTTTCGTCATAAATTTTGTCATGATTACACGTGAAAGTTATATGGCACAACTAAATGTAGACGGTGAAGATAAACTAAAAAAGTGCTTAATTAGCCCTCGCGATGCTAGTGTTTAATAAACATATGATCACATTAACTCGATTCCTCTAAAATCAATGCTATATTAGTTTTATTAATAACTTTACATCGATATGTTTTAAAGATATTTTATTTGTCAATTCATAACTATCACTTTTTTTTTTCAAAAGATATCTCATTTTATTTTTTTAATAGTGGTGTATGTGTCTAAGAGATGAGAGGGAGTTTATACCTCTATTAGTTATTGTTGCCGACAATGCTTTTGAGGTTATGCATGTAATGCAAAGTATTCAAACATACTTCTGCGAACGTTGTACTGAATACTTTGCAAAATACATGCATGTCGTTATCCCCATAAATCAAGAACAGAGAACAAATTATTAAAAAGCCGCATAATATGGTGTGAGGTGTCGTGATTTTTGCTTGCAAATCATTACCAAAAGTATTATTATTTGTAATTCACTATTCTCTATTTTTAATGAGGATTGTCAGTCCTGTTATTGGCCACTGGCCATGTCCTCCCGTTGATTTGGCGATGTTAACTTGTGGTAGCTAAATTTCAAACTCATAGGGTGCTTATGGAGGCGTTTTTTGCAAACATACAAGTTAATTGTAAGGGTTTCTTAAAAGTGGTGTGATGTCAAAATTATGGGCAATTTATTAGTATTTAAATATTGATTTGAGTGAATGATTTTAGTAGGGTATTTGTTATATTTTATGAACTTGACATGCGCGAAAATCAACGAAAATGAAATTAAAGCGCTTAACTTGCATTGTATTAAATAGAAAGGTAATAATGTAACTTCAATTTGCCGGAATACATAGACAGATGGAGTTAAAAATTAATTTTTAATAATGATAAGAATGCAACACTTCCATTCAGCATAATACATTGGTAGTATGTTATTCATCAAAATTCGTTTGTTTTTATCGCACCAACTAGCATTGTTCTTCAGAAGTATTGTGGTTCAATTTGACTCCAATACAGCTATGGAATTAATTCAACAAGGTTGCAGTGTATTTCATTCTCGTCACTCCTTAGTTACAACAATTTATGGTATTGTTAGCATTGCATGGATGAATGTTTTTAAAGAAGCAAATCAAGTTGTCGGTTTTGTGGCTGACCATGATCATTTTTAGATAAATAATATATATTTTTTGAGTTTTGTCTTGTGTACTTCGCCTTGTTGGTGTAACACACAAATCTCCTATAAAACTTACTATTTTAGATTTATTAAACAGTGTATTTAGAAAACTCATTCTTAAATCCCTAAAAAAAATGTTTATCTTCTTAAAATAAAAACTACCACGATAATTGAGATTATAGACAAAAACAGGTTTCCTTTTTAATTTTTCTCCTGACAATGAAATAATTAAAAGCAAATCGCACACTTAATTTATGCACTTATCCGAGGTTTAATAGTTTGACCAAAATCGGATAGTAGTTGATCTAGTTGTGATTAGATGATATTATTTTTTTTTTAATTTTCAATATTTGTAACAAGATACATATAAATACTAAACAAACACTATAGTAATTATAAGATTTTTTCTACTTACACTTAACGAACGTCCTGTTACACCCTTAGACAAAAATATCCTTGGTTATTATTCAATTTTTCGACCATAATTATTTCTTTTATTCCTCTCACTATTTATCCTTTTATTATCTCTCTCGTCCTATTTCTTTCTTTCTTGTATTTCTCTCGTTTTAGAATTTGAAATCATTTTCTATTAATTGTTCTATGTTTATCATAACAACGTATAGAGAGTATACATTCATTTGGACTGTATTTTTTATTTCATGTTTACTCTTCATTTAAACAATTTAATTATGTTTTATAATATTAATAAATTACAAATTAAAAAATTTAATTAAATTTCATTAAAATAGAAACAATCTACAACAATAGGAACAATATTATACTTTATAAAAAAAACCTATAAAAATAGTTTGTGTCATTTTTTATTTCAACTAGACCATCGACCCATGCGTCATATCGAATGTAATATTTGACGGTAATAGTTGACAAAATAGTTTAATGAATGTCATGATTGTCATATAGTATAACATAATATTTTCAAGACATCATCCTTGGTACCGTAACGTAACATGATATGTTAAGTATAGCGAGACGGGTTAAAATTTATAAGTAAGAGAATAAGTTAAGTATAGCGAGACAGGTTAACGGTTATTCCTTTTAAAAAAATAGCATATAATTAGGAACGTAATTTTATTTTACTATTTAGATAAACATTAAATGCAAAAATATGGAGGAAAAAATTAGGTTAATTATAGTGAGACGAGTTAACATTTATAAGTAAGCGATTTTACCGTCCACTTGTCATTTTTTACCACTACATCATTTCTTGCCTGTAAAAATTGTAAAAATTGAAACACAGTCACGAGAGTATTAGTCTTTCTTTCAAAAAAAGAGTAGTATTAGTCTTGACTGTAGTTAATATTAATATAAAAAAAAATCGTAATTTATAATCCGAATATAAAAAAATTGATCAAAATCAAACCACACTCAAATACTATCGAATTGGATTTTTCAATTAATCGTTTAAAACTAAATAGAACCGCATATATATTAGTCTTTGACTTAAAACCAATCCAAACACCGAAAACTCTCTCAATTGTAACTTAAATTAAACACTTAGTGAATCGTCAACTTCGTCCTTAAATTTGCATGAATCGGCCAAAATCGTCCCCCAGTTTAACAAAATATTAAAATAGTCCCTGAATTTGTTAAATGTCAATCAATTTAGTCCCTCCGTCCAATTGAAGTGTTAACGGTGCTGACGTGGCTGTTAACCTCTCACACGTCGGATGCCACATAAGCAGAGACTAATTTGGCCGATAGTGACCAAAATTTCCAAGGACGGAATTGATTGATTTGCATAAAATGTTATTTCCTTCCCAACGGCTATTTCTTCCCCAAATATATAAAAGGGTTAAATATGTTTTTGGTCCCTATAAAATTGGGAACTTCTAAGTTTAGTCATTACTTAATTTTAATAGTTTTTTTAGTCCCTGGTAAAACAAAGTTTGTTTAATTTTCCTTAAACTCTTAAAATTTTGAACGATTTTTTTGACAACAGTTTAGAACACTATGAAAGGTTCATTTACTAAAATTTAGAATTTTTTAACATGAAACAAATTAAATATGAATTTTGTAAAACGACAAAAGTTAAAGATAAAAGTAATAAAATGACGACGTAAAAATCAAATTTTGCGATAATTTTTTGCGGAGGAACTTTCAGTAATGTTCTTAACACGTCTACAAAAAAATTGTTCAAAAATTTAAGACTTTAAGCATAAATTAAACAAATTTAAATTGAGTAGGGACTAATATTAAATGCATATTTTTTTGTATGGACTAAAAGAACTATTAAAATTACGTAAGGACTAAACTTAAAAGGTCTTAGTTTTATAGGGACTAAAAACATATTTAACCCTATATAAAATTGGAACCCTAATTTTACAATCTTTAATCTACACTCCAAAATTTCTTCCAATAATCAGTGGCAACGTTCTTCCCCGATTCAAAAAACTTCAAACCCTAATTATCTGACTAAATATCAAATCGATCCCTACATTATATTAAAAACCCATCAAATAAGTCCTTGAATTATTTAATCAGGTATCAATTTGATCCTTAAAACATATACATTAGTAGCAACAACTTTATCTTCTTTAATACCTTGAGTATCACCAACATTGTCCTCTTGATTTCCTTGAGTAACACCAACTGTTTCATCCATTCCTTGAGTACCATCGAATTTTTCCTCTTGATTATATAGAAGGTTCAATCCAAGGTTAAGGCTAAGGAAAGTAACAATGATGAGGTTTGGAGGGCAAGGTTGATGGACAGAGTTGATTGTATAGAAAGTGAGCTTAGGTTGATTAAGTTTTTGATAGTCATAATTTGCTTGTTTGAGTTTTTTTTAACATGCTATTGTATTGTTCTAAGTGTAAAGAGTTATATGTTACTGCATTCATCTTCAACCTATTTTCATTACAACTCTACAATATTCATCAATCTTGTGTAAAAACCTTCTCCATCAATCATGTCTTTCTTCCATTCAAAGTTATGGAGGTTGACATACTAGCTACTGAGGAAAGAAATATTGTACTGTTTGGTTGCTAGTGTGCAAAATAGAGTATATCATCAAGAGGAAAATTTTGATGGTACTCAAGGAATGGATGAAACAGTTGGTGCTGCTCAAGGAAACTAAGAGGACAATGTATGTGCTACTCAAGGTACCGAAGAAGATAATGTTATTGCTAATGATATATATGCTTCAAGGATCAATTTGACATCTGATTAAATAATTCAAAGACTTATTTGATGAATTTTTAATATAATGTAGGGATTGACTTGATAGTTAGTCAAATAATTAAGGTCAGATGTTTTTTAAATCGAGAAAGAACACTACCACTAATTATTGGAAGAAATTTTGGAGATTTTAGAGTATAGATTAAAGATCGTAAAATAAGGGTTTTAATTTTATATATTTGGGGAAGAAAGAGTCGTTGGAGAAGAAAGAAAGAGCCGCTGAGGAGGAAATAACATTTTATGCAAATCAATCAATTTCGTCCTTGGAAATTTTGGTCACTATCGATCAAATTAGTTCTTGGTTATGCGACATCTTACATACATGTGAGAGGTTAGCAGCTACGTCAACACTGTTAACACTCCAATTAGACCGAGAGACTATTTTAACATTTCGTTAAATTGATAGACGAATTTGACTGATTTGTGAAAATTCGAAGCTGATGATTCACTGTTAAAAGTCCTTACAAGAAAAAAAGAAAAAAGAAAAAAAACTTACACGCAAAACAGTGTTGCATTGCAGAGTTTTGTACCCTAATCTTACCCAAGTGCGTTGCGGCTGCGTGTCTAACAAAAAGCTATACACACACCCTCATTCATATCCTCGCTCACATCACATTCTCTCTTTTCCACCCTCTCTCTCGCGATTGTTTTGGCGGTGGAGCCTCTTCATCTCGCCGGCGACCGAAACTAGATTCAATCACTCTCACCAAAATGGCGGAAGATCGGAAAGCGCCGAAGCTTCCCGTTGAAGGAAAGCGCAACATTCTCATCACAAGCGCGCTTCCCTACGTAAACAACGTCCCTCATCTCGGCAACATCATTGGATGTAATTACTTTTTCTCTTTCACTCGCACATTGAATTCTTTAATCTATTTCTTCGATTCAATTATTATTTCGTTAATTTCCCGTGTTCATAGTTTCGAAATTCACGTGTATCGTTTTGATTTTGCGATCAGGTGTGTTGAGTGCTGATGTGTTTGCTCGATACTGTCGTCTCAGGGGATACAATGCGATTTACATCTGCGGTACCGATGAGTATGGGACTGCAACGGAGACTAAAGCATTGGAGGAGAATTGTTCTCCCAAAGAGATTTGTGACAAGTATTCATTCATTCATTTTATCTATTAAGTTATTTTTTGATTTCAATTCAATTCAATTTTATCATGTTTTCGCTGTTTATTTTGTTATGTTTATCGCCTCAAAGCATTGGCAATGTAACAATATTGTTTCACTAGACCCTAATTTTAACCAGTCAAAAGGCTCCAATTGTTGCAAGCCTATATTTCATGGTGTGTATGTTGTTATGTTGGCATGACATTGATGTGGACTAAAGTTGATAAGGGTCCGATGTGAAAACAGTTTCTATTTTCATTTTCTGAAATTTGTAAGTTTCAGAGCTTATTTGGACTGACTTATTTGAGTTTATCTACTGACACGAGTGTTGTGAGACTGTTTGGGAGAACTTATGAAAATAGCTTATGTCATTTTTTCACAAGTGTTTTTAGCTTATTTTCTATTTCTCCAAGATAGCTTATGAAAACAGTTTATAGCATATACAAAAACAACTTAACATTATTTTATCTTCTGCTCTACAAATAACTTATGTAAGCTTGCTTATACATAAGTTATTTATCATGATAAGTGTTTATTTTATAAACTGCAAATAAGTTGTCGATCCAAACAGTGCCTTACTTTTACTTGTCAATAAGGAGAAAAGAGACCGTCAAAGTTAACAATTGTCTTATATTTCTGAAAACAATGAAAATGTTGAAAGAACTATTCTCTCTATGTTCCAAAAATGCATCATCTATAGTTAGTACTTTATCTTCTCTTTATCACAGCGATTCACTTTAAAAGTCTCTCATCTTCTTATTAGCAAGTTAAAATGAAAGCATATTATAAAAAATGAAAGTCTAAAATGTTTTTCACAAAGTAAACAGCCTCTAATATGAGATATTTCCATTTCTTGTAGTTCAGTGTTTTTGATCCAAGGATATTATTACACCTGTCTGGCACTGGGTTGTTCCTTGAGCAGAATTTGTTTGATGATATTTTTTATGTGTGTGTTTGTAGATACCATGCTATTCACAAGGAGGTCTACGATTGGTTCAATATAAGCTTTGATGAATTTGGACGTACTTCTTCCCCCGAGCAAACTGAAGTGTGCCAAGCAATTTTCAAAAAAGTACATGAAAATAATTGGCTCTCTGAGGACACATTACAGCAGGTGTTCACTTGTCTTTTGTTTATCTTGATGAAGTGTATTTAAATATTTTATCGGTTATTGTTGGCATTGTGCTCTCCAATTTAATTGAAAATTTGAGTTGTTTCATGCATGAAGTGTTTTGGAAAGGTCTTTATGCTTTGCTTATGTGTATAAAATTTCAGCTTTACTGTGATACATGCAAAAGGTTCTTAGCCGATCGACTTGTGGAGGGTACCTGCCCAATTCCACGGTGTGAGTATGATTCTGCCAGAGGGGATCAGTGTGAGAACTGTGGCAACCTTCTAAATCCAACAGAATTGAAGATTCCCAAGTGCAAGGTAGTAAACTCCCCTTCCCTGAATTCTTGCTTTATTACTTAACTAACTGCATCATTCAAATCCCTGAAAGCATTTGTGTGCCGTATGTGTGATTGTTTTGGATGAACTTTGGCTATGTTTGGAAGTTATGGGGGTAGGGAGGGATCAAAGGACTTTGGAGGAGAGGGGAGAAGGTCCTAATTTGGAGGAGGGCTTTAGAGGTGTTTTAAAAATCTCCAAACTCATCCACTCATTTTTAAAAAGTTCTGATATATTTTTGGGGTAGGCTCACCAAAAATCTCCAAAGGCTAGGTCTATATATTTTTGGAATTTAAAAAAAATGGAAAAATACTCATCACAATTTAGTCACACTTCAATCATTTTAGAAGCATTATAGTTTGCTTAATTTTAAAAAGAAAAATAAGCCCTCCCCTACCCTCCAAAACCCCCTTCCCACCTACTCCCTCCGTCCCAATTTATAAGCAAAAAACACAAATTCACACTTATTAAGAAAACAAAAACATAGTAGTTTGAGGTATAATTTTTTGTGTTCTTCTTGGAATAAGTTTCATGGAAAGATGTAAAAGCAATTCTTATTGGTTAATGATTATGGAGAGAATAGAAAGGAGAACAAATTGAATGCAATTTGCATTTAATTTTACTTTGGAAAAGATAATTTTTTTGAAATAACATAAAAGTTGGTCTTTTTTGCTTATGTTTTGGGACAAAGAAAATGAGATTTTTTTGTTTATAATTTGGGACGGAGGGAGTATTAGTTGCTTTGAATTTCATTGTATTCTATGTTCCTTGCAGTTTTGTTTTCCCTTTTCATTGGGCTTTGAGTTTCATTGTAATCTCTTCCCACATAGTACCTTTGTTGAAATTTTTAGTTGCTTTGAGTTTCATGTTGCTCTTTACTACTTGCATTTTTTATTATTTTAAAGGATAAATTTTATTTGAAAAATGCAATTTAAATAAAAACAAATAATTAATTTAATACTATTTAAGCAAAAATTTATATCAAATTTATAGTAAAATATACGGAATATATATGATTTGATATTGATATTATATAAATTTATAAATTATTAGTTTTTAAAATTGCATATACTCAACAATAGTAAATTTAAACTCATTTATTTCTCCAAGCTTCTATTGTTCAATTCTCTACCACTTATTATATATATTCTTGATCCCACTTTCAATATCTATACTTTTTTTTATTAGCTATTAATTATTAATAATATTATTTACAATACTTGAAATTTCGTTTAAATTCTTATATTTATTTACAATATTTTTTTTTATTGAAATCACATTTAAGTTCTTATATTTATCTTCACTTTTTTTTTTTATTTCTTATTGTTGAGTATTTTCGTCTTATGACATTATGAAGCTAAAACATGCAATAATAACAACAACAACAACCAAGATTTTTCCCACTAAATTGATGAAGCTAAAACATGCAATTAAGTAAATTGTATCGATGAGTGGTTTATGCTTTATATTTGCAATTGATATTGATTTTTATGATACCAAAAGTAAAGAATAACAATTGCAACTTAGCAACTTGGAAAAATTACATAATATTGGTGGAGAAAAAAAGATATATGAAGGATATTTCCTTCAAACAAATATCAAAATTACAATGATACCTTACCTAATACCTAAAATGAAATACCCAAATACGATTGGAAATCGGCAAACTAAATTTAAACAACAGTCATAAACCTTTTTTTTTTTGCAGTAACAACACTATCTGTTACACAGTTTAAACAAAATAAAGAAGTTGGCTGCAATTAGACACTTTCCACAATGAAATAATAATTATTCCTTTATTTTTTATTTACCAAGAAAATCAACGAAACACATGAAAACTAAAACAATATCGATGTTGGTCCATTTCTCATGCTTTATAGCACAAGTCAAAAATATTTTATAGCACAAAAAAGTTAATACACAACACAATTATTAATGGAACAATTGATACACAATTCATAACATATTTAAAAAATAATGCAAAACTTAATTACTAAAATGCCCTAATTTAGGCAGGAAAACTACAATAGAACCACCTTACTTTATACATATTTAATTTATTTATTTACTTTATATATAAGATAAGATGAAGATTTAATCACATTTTGTGAAGTAGACATGTTTGTTTACTTTTCATATTCAAGTACAATTCTATAGTTGTTTGGAAGTCTACAGAGGTTTTAAGGCGACATGTTTTGGCATATGTAACAGGTTTGTCGAAACAGTCCTCGTATTTGTGATACGGACCACTTATTTCTTGAGCTCCCTCTTTTGGAAGATAAGTTGCAAAAATACATCAATGAGACGTCTGTGGTGGGATCATGGAGTCAGAATGCTATTCAAACAACAAATTCATGGTTCAAAATGGGATTAAAAAAACGCTGCATTACCAGAGATCTGAAGTGGGGGGTTCCTGTTCCACATGAAAAATACAGTGACAAGGTAAGTTTTTCCTTTGGGTCTTTCAAAATGTCGCTTGTTTTTCATTCACTAATTTTAAACTATATTCTTTAAATTGGAAGGTGTTCTATGTTTGGTTTGATGCTCCGATTGGATATATATCAATCACGGCAGGCTACACACGTGATTGGGAGAAATGGTGGAAAAACCCTGAGAATGTGGAGTTGTTTCAGTTTATGGGAAAGGATAATGTGCCATTCCATACTGTAAGTCATTATCTTATTTTATATGCTGTTATGTTCTCTAATGTTGTTTGTGATTGCACATATCAATATCTTATTTTCTATCATTTACTTCATTGAACAGTGATTCTCTGGCTGAGTTAAAAAAATTCAGATGTTGTTTTCAGTTTGTTTTTTGAAACAATTTTATGACCCAGTTCTGTACATGGTTATCAGTCAGACACCAAAATTGCATCCATTAGCGGATTTTATGTTGTTATTGTATTTCGGAGGTTAAAACCCCATTTTCATACTTTTTCTACTTAAATATTTTGATAATTGCGTCGTTGTTGCATCATGGAGGTTAAAGTTAAAACAACATTTTGCAACCATTTTCTGACTTTTCCTACCCAATTTATTTATATTTTTGTCATTTCACTGACATATTTGGCTTCAGAAAGTTCAAAACATTTCTCCATTCATTTATATCATAATTCATGTTTAAAACAAGTTTCTGTTCATCTTGTACACCGTCATGAGCTCAAGTCCATTGATTGCACGCAGTACTTCCAGTCGTTCGTAGTGTTTTCCACCATTACCGATCAGCGGTTTCCAGTTATTCAATATCCAATGCACTTTATTTCTTATATGCTAATAACCTCTCCGTTCACTCCCCTATATTGCCGCATGCAACTCTTATTATTATTTTCTTTTTTTAACCTTCTATTGTACTGTAGTTTTCAAGTATGTGCTCATAACCTTTCCGTTCACTCAAGTTTTCATTGTTCTGTATTTTTCAAGCATGGCTTATTAATTTGTAACATGTCTTCAATTTTGTTTTTATTTTTTGTGTTTCTGTGTGTAGTTTATTATTCATTATTTATTTTGAATCTTTAATCTTTGAGATAACGGCCATCTTGTTTTAGTATTTGCGCATGACTCTGCAGCTATCCGGGATTGATAACTATGGGTCTGTAATATTTTGTACTGTATATTTTATGCATTGTTGATTTTCAATTTTTTGGACTACATCACTACAATAGTATACTCTCACCAGCCTATCTATTTCTTTATTCTTTTTTCTCTTTTTTGCATGCAATTTGGTGCAAAGGCTGTATGATTACTGTTAAAATATGCTTTGTATTGTTTTCTATTATATTGGGTTCTGCCACTATACCAGCCAGTTTCTTGGCATGCTACCTTCCTCAGCCACTGTTGCATTTTATTTCATTACCACAATCATTCTACTCTGTCAAATTGCTGTCACCAATTGTGAAGTTGTCATGCTGTTTATTTTGCTGCAGCCTTTGTTAATGTTTAGAGTCCAATATTGGATAGTGGAATGGCCTTAATACTAGTTATATGTGGGGGTCAAACCTCACTTTACAACCCGGTTTTGTCGGGTTGAGTTATGCCAACTGAAATTTTAGAATGATATCAAAGATTTGTGTAAGGTCCATTGTGGGTTAGAAACTTATGATAACAAATTTGACATGATCTCTACTCTAAACAGCCAAATATTTTGATTACTAAAAAATATTGAACTCTGTTATAAATGTTCAACAACGCTGGCATTATACTCGGTGTTTCATCTTTTAGAACTTCGGTTTGGTCTTTTTCTTTTGAACATCAAACGATTGATTTATAAATAATAGGTGAAGACAAGTACAGGGGGTGCTAAATCAACACAAAATAAACTTTTAAGGTGAGAGATAGCCCTCACTTATATCACATTTTCAGGCTATATTACACTCAATGTGGGATTCTTAACATTTCATTTGTGTCAAATTGAAACCGTGGAAGTTTATTTATTTGTGAAGCTTTTCCTGCTTGTCACGTTGTTAAATGTCTGTATTAGCTGTTTTGAGCAGCATAGATATAATTATTTCCCCTGGAAAAAAGCTTTCCCAAATAATCACAAGTATGCTGTAAATCCTGATCAACAGGTGTTCATCCTATGCTCTGGCTTCTAAGTACTGAGTTTGACACCTTTTGCTTTGCCATTATGTAATGCCAATGGATCTCTTCAGTGTTAGGAATCTTGGTGTAGCAGCTATTTGCTCAGTGAAGTTTTATTAAAACAAAAGCAACTAGAACTAGCTTTTCGATTCTTAATAAAGTGGATTGTGTTTTATGGTTGTCGAGTAATTAGTTCTTTGGAAAATGATGGAATTTATTCTTCAGGTAATGTTTCCATCTACTCTACTTGGAACCGGTCAAAATTGGACTTTAATGAAGACTATCAGTGTCACCGAATACCTGAATTATGAAGCAGGTTAGTAAATACATTTGACAGTGGTTTATATGTGAACGAAAAGATTTGAAATCTGTAATGTGTGAAATGCTTAAAGGTTTGCTTTGTTTCGGAAAACAATTTCTCTTTTCATTTCTTATATTCACTTATTAGCTTTAAAACTGCCTTTTTTCATTTATAACAAAAATCACCATCTTGTTTTCACCTTTTTCATGTTTTCGAAGACTTGCATAAGAAACAGTTAAAACAACTTTTTTTTATCCGCACTAATTTCTATAGAAATATTGGAAAATAGGACAAAGTGAAAACAATGCAGCTGTTTTGTAACAGAAAATGACAATGTAACAAAATGTTACTTAAATGTCTAGGGAAGTTTTCGAAGAGTAAAGGCGTCGGGGTATTTGGTAATGATGCAAAAGATACTAATATTCCGGTTGAAGTATGGAGATATTACTTGCTAACAAATAGGCCTGAGGTAATTCTATTTTGAACATATGATTTAAATTTGTCTTGAAACATTAAAACGTTATATTTTCTCTCCCTCTATTGAGTACATTGAATGTGATATGCATTTGTAGGTATCAGATACACTTTTTACATGGTCTGACTTGCAAGCAAAATTAAATACTGAGCTTCTGAATAACTTGGGAAACTTTGTCAACCGAGTTTTGAGTTTTATTGCCAAACCTGCAGGTTGGTTTAGCTCTTTGGTAATTTTTCTTTTGAAATATCTGCTGATTAGATGCTAGTTGCTACAAATGATTAGGAATTACATACATGAGGACTGTGAGTATCTTGGACCTATTGATTAACAATTGTCCTGTATAGGAAGTCAGAAGATTTATATCTCTTCCTTTCTTCATTATTACCTGTATTTATTAAAGTTTCTTTTATTGCTGCTTCTTGTCATTCTATTTACATACTAACTTTGTCTTGTAAAGGTCAAGGATATGATTCCATTATTCCCACTGTTCCTGATGATGTAAGTGGCGACTCCCATGATCCAACCAAAAAATTTGCCAACAAGGTTGCTGCATATATGGAGCAATACATAGAGTCAATGGAGAAGGTAGCTAATCCCTATTTTGAAATAGCATGGCACTGTAGGACATGTTTGACTGTGTTCTTTTTTTTTATTCTTAAAATTGAAATCTGTTTTATTAAACAAATTTGAAAATTTGCTTTCATAACAAAACAGAAAGAAAAATATCTGGTAATTTTGGTTTAAAACAGATAGAACATTATGCTCTAATTTGGTCCATGTAGCCAATGCAACATAGTGGGATAAGGCTTGTTGTTGTTGTTGGTTTGAAAACAATTTAAATGGTGAGATAAAAAAAAGGTTGTGGTAAATTTGTTGAGATAATGTTTTAGAAAGTGGAGCATTCTTGCCGATGATGGTGGTGGTGGCATGGCAGCAGAGGGTCCTAGATGACAGTGACAGTGGAGGGTGTCAAACTGCAAGGGTGAAAGATGCCGAACAGTGGCAGCAGCGGAGGTTATTAGGCTGCGACAGTGATATAGGGTCTTATTTTTCAGCAGCAATGGTGAAAGTGGCGGATTGCCATAACAATGGTGGGAGGGACTGGCTTCCACGGGTTGAGGTTGTCCGCAAGGACAGTGGTGGAGGGTGGCAGTGAATAGTGTCAGGTGTAGGTGGCGGCTTTCGTGTGGAAGTGAGTGGCAACGAACATTAAAAAATGAGAAGAAAAAAAAAACTAACAACACTAGGCGGGTCATATTTTTTGTTCAAAAAGATAGAAAACAATAATAAGTTGTCTGCTTGAATAAGTTTTTTTATAACAAAATTTGTATAAACTGCAATTAAACAAGCTTGTAATCGACCAGAATGCACTTGTTTACTTTGAATATGTGTATTACTACAGTCTGATAGTATTTCATTTTGCAAAACTGTAAAGGTTAAACTAAAGCAAGGATTGAAAATTGCAATGAGCATATCTGGTGAGGGGAATGCATATTTGCAGGTAACTTTGGAATTGCTACATTCCCTAATTTTGTCCCCCCTCCCCCCTGAATTTATACTATTGATGCTAATGTTGAATGGCGGTGTAACTTGTGCAATAAACTTTGTAGGAAACTGAGTTTTGGCGTCTTTACAAGCAAAACCAATCTCTCTGCTCCCTTGTTATGAAAACTGCTGCCGGGATTGTGTATCTTCTTGCTTGTTTGTTGGAACCTTTTATGCCATCTTTCAGTCTTGAGGTAATATAACTTCCATACATATTTGTATTCCTGTTTTGTTGGTATTTTGATTACTTATTCTGGTAAGATATAGAAAATGGAGGATTTTGTTATGAGTTGAGGAGTTGGTCAGGGAAGTTGTTAGTTAATGAGGGGAGGTTTTGGAGTTAAAGAGGGTATCATCGAGTATTTTGTAAATTCAGTGAATAGAGTATTTTGTAAATTCAGTGAATAGAGTAGTGACTTTATTCTACGAGGGGGAACCCTTGGAGGAGAGTTTTCTCGCCTATTCTTTCTTATTTTCTCAATAAAATTGTTCTTTCTTTTGACTTCAGTTCTTGGTTCCTATTATATTCCAAGACTTTGATCTTCTCTGTTTTCTGGCACGAAGGTATTCAAGCAACTAAATTTGTCTGTCGACACACATCTTTCACTTTCTGATGATAAAAGAAACGTTGATAGAGTAAAAAGACCCTGGGATCTCCTAAGTGCTGGTCATAAAATTGGAACACCAAAGCCATTGTTCAGGGAGCTGGTATGTGGCAATCTTTGAAAATTAATAAAGGGATTGAAGTTGTGTTTTTGCTTTCGAGTCATTGATCTATTCAAAATCCTTTACCAGAAAGATGAAGAAGTAGAAGTCTTCAGGAAGAAGTTTGAAGGAAGTCAAGCTGACAGGGTTGTTCGTGCAGAGGCCGAAGCTGCTGAAAATGTTGCTGAGCAATTGAAGAAAACTAAAGTTTCAGGTGTTTATTGCATCCATTTCTAATCTGAGTTTATGTTTTAAAACGTCAACTAAGACAGATGATAAGGTATTATCATTATATTTTAATGAAAACATGAATATCTTGACGAAAAAAGGGAAAAAGGTATTTTTTTAATGGCGTTTTTTTTGCTTCCTTGAGAATATAGTAGCCGCCTTTAAGAATATATCTCACCTCAAAGAATGTAACAACTGGCTATATTCCACAGTAAGCTGAATGACACAAACGGTTGGACCTTTTATAATTCCAGTACTCCACTTTAACCGCAATGCATTGCATGTTTAGATATTATATTTTCTAATGTCTTCTATAATTGTTATTAATATAGTAACCAATATAGGCATTTCTCGTTTGTTATTGGTTAAAAGCTGATTGTCTTTAAGAATTTATTCATCTTCCGAAGTTCCGAGATATCAAAATCCTGGACGGTTGTTGGTATTATGGCATTGTTTTTCTTTTTTATTTCCTAAATTGCACTTCACTTGAAAAAGAAACTGTTTATAACAAGGTCTTTTTGTTAATGTAAAATGTAGAAGTTATTGCACTCTTCATTATCTGTGTATGTTGGTAGCAAGCTTAAAGCTTTAGGCTCGATTGGTATCCATTAATTTAAATGAGAGTGGTTGGACCCTTGTTTAGACTCAAGTAAATTCTATCAACGGATAAATGAACTTTCAAGGTTGCTTATATTGATTAGGGCTGTTGTTTGCAACAGATGGAACTGAGAAGAAAAAACCAGCAGCAAAAGCATCATCAAGTGGAACCAAAAACAAGGCTGCTGCTGAACCAGAAATTACCATCACAAGGCTTGATATTCGAGTTGGTCTCATAAAGAAGGCTGAAAAGCATCCTGATGCAGATTCACTGTATGTTGAAGAGATTGATGTCGGTGAAGAACAGACAAGAACCGTTGTCAGTGGACTTGTCAAGTATATACCACTTGATGAAATGCAGGTTTGTGTTTGGTTCTGATGTCTACATGCTGTTTTAAATTACTAGCTGTGATGCTAATGTTTTATTTGTTGATTAATCAATACTAATTACTTTTTTCAGAATCGAAAGGTCTGTGTTCTTTGCAACCTAAAACCAGCAACCATGAGGGGCATCAAATCCCAAGCAATGGTTCTTGCTGCTTCCAATGCTGATCACACCAAGGTAAGGAAGAACACAATTCATTTTTCCTCACAACTGGGGGGTTGGATCGCGCTTGTTAGCATTTTAAATTACACCATGGTTCTACTGTAGTAGTATGCCGAATGTTATGATTGTAAAGATGTAGTATGACCGCATGGGTAGTTCTTTAAGATTTAAAGGTGAAGTGTGTTTGCTTGTGGTTAGTGTTGACTGAATGACAATTAAGAACTCTAATAGTGATAGTAAAAATTTCTTCGTAGTTTTTAACGTTCCCTGTTCATCTAACAGACATCAAATAAATAATCAATCACTGAACTTCCCCTTCCCGGTTGATTACAAGTAGTTTCCCAGATTAAAGTTGAGCTCCATATAGGTTAATAGGGCCCAGAATTAGGTTACCATTTATTTTTGTAATTTCACTTGTCCAAAAATAGTGTTGATAATATCTCCCAGGTTTTCCCCTAGCTTCTGAATGTGGATAATGAGATGAGATGCTTACTACGAGTGCATGTTTATTGCAATATATTGGCAGTGCATGCGCCGGGCGCACATGTGTGGTCATATCCATCACCTGCTGCTATATTTATATTTGATTTTGTTAAGTTATCCTTTGGAGTGCTTCCTCTCACCGAAGTATGTGAGAAGAGTATTATGAGTACTAATCCTTTCTATTGCTGTCCACCCTTTAGGTTGAGTTGGTTGAACCGCCTAGTTCTGCTCTTGTTGGAGAAAGAATCACATTCCCGGGGTATGAAGGCAATCCAGATGAACTCTTGAATCCAAAGAAGAAAGTTTGGGAGACATTGCAAGTCGATCTGCACACGAATGAGAAGCTAGAGGCATGCTACAAAGACATTCCGCTGACCACATCAGCTGGCATTTGCACGGTTCCATCCATAGGCAATGGAACCATACGGTAGACAAACATCAAATATCAGTGTTCAGAGAGATGAATAGAGAGATGCAATTTTAAAAGGAAAAGAAAGCATATTTTAGCCCTTACAATCTGACTATCAGATTTGTCAGTTTTTCATGTTGCCGTAATTGTAGAATTTACGTTGTGTAATTTGACTTACTTTTTGCTCCCCATTCTAATCGCATATTTTAGACGAGCTGGTGCCAAGTGCCAACTTGTTACCATCTTGATTAAATTTTAATTTGAACTTCGGATTTTTCTTTATAAGCTAACCTATATTATTGACTGTTGATACCTTTGTTGTTGGGGTTACATTTTACTATTGGGGTTCCATTTAAGTTGAAAAAGCCAATTCATTTCAATACTAGAAGCCAATTCATTCTACTATTGGGCTTCCAATCTACTTGCCACCACCACATCTATATCTACCACCCTCCAGAACTTGTAAAAATACTAAAATATTCCTATAATCATTCAAGTTGAAAAAACTTAAATTTACTTAGTAGTAAAAAATATCGAACCTTTGAAAGTCAATTTTTGGAATAATTATATTGTAAACCTTTCAAAAAAGAAACTTTCGGAATAAATTGTTTTTAGAGTTTTTGAAAGTTTTCAAATGTTCGGGATTTGCCTTTGAAACTTTTAAACATTTGGAATTGTTTAACAAAATTCTCGAATTGTCTTATATCAAGGGTTAACGGCTTTCAATTCTTGCAAAAGGACGAAGAAAAAGTTTTGCAAAACATTACGATAGACAGATGCAACTGTATCTGACCTTTTCATTTAGAATTCTGCTCTTCTCCCAGCACATTTCGCTCGTGCCCAAATGAAATGACAAGTATACCCTTGTGCTAGTTAACAAATGCAATGTTAGTTAACTAGCGCACCTTATATGCTCTACGTGACTTAAGTCACGCCGCGTTAGTTAAATCACGCAGCGTGACTTAAGTGTATATGACAGCAACATAGACAAAACACTTCACTTTTCCAAAACATCCAAAATTCGAAAAATCTCCCCCAAGTGCGATTTTCACCAAAGTCAAGCGAATCATCATCAAATCATGCAATTGAACAAGTAAGTGTTGCTTATTCTACATCATTGCTTATTTTTTGTTGAAATTTTGTGATTTTTTTTGAAGAAATTAGACATTTTTAGGTTTTTAGAAATTTGGCTTGCATGTTAGTTTTTAGGATGGTTAGTGATGAATTAAGTTAGAAATTGTTGTTTAGACGTTGTTTAGAGTAGAATGTTATAGTTTAGGGTTTAGAAATTGTTAGATTTCTTAGTTGTTTGAAAATTGCACTCTATGTGTTTGGTAAAATGTCTCAATGAATTTTTTCTTGTTTTTTGGATTGCTAATGATGAAATTAGTTAGAATATGGTTTGTTAATGTTGATTATAGTATGTTTGACTACAATGTGGTAGTTTACGGATTGTAATGACACTGCCCAAATATAAGTGTTGTTGTTGTTGAATTGTTGAAAATGACACGATGTCCGTGCGAAAATGTCTCATTGATTTTAAGTGTTGTGTAGATATGCCTCGGAGGAATACGTCTCAGAGGCTGCCTGAGGAGGTGACGAATGACAAACTGAGGTGTGGGAGAGTGCAGAACTCCACTAGTAGTGCACGAGGGGGAAACAAGCAGTACTCCCTCCTTTGGCTGGTAGAGGGAGAAGGGGGCACGAGACTTGGTAGAGTTGATGTTGCGGGGGGATCAACGTCACAGACGGGTCTATCCCACATGGTGGATCCGACGCAGTATCAACAACATTATGAGGTGTATCAGCAGACCCAGAATCAGGCTTATTATAAGGAGCCTCAACAGTATCATTTTGATATGTATCAACGGCATCAATATCATCATGATATTAAGCAGGAGCAGCCAGATATTGAGCAGGAGCAGCCTGATATTAAGCAGGAGCACCCTCAGTAGCAGGAGGGTGGGGGTCATGCTCAAGAGGTGCCGAGGAGACGATTATCGCACTAGATGATGTGGCGTGTCTCCTAGGCATCCCCATCACTGGGAGGCTCCTTCCTGATAGAGAGTTAACTCGTGACGAGAGGATAGAGATGATGCAGGTGGACCTACTTTTTACAGCGGAGGCTGTTGCTAAGGAGGTGGGAAGACAAGGTGTTGCTCATGTCAGTTTTGGTAAATTTAAGAGGCGCTACAAGGATCTCTTGAATACCTGTTGGACAGCTGGTCATGGAGTGGGATGAGACTTGCTTTTCTATATGAGTAGCTATCTCTTACCTCCGACTCATATGTGGCCTCCTGTGGTGGTTACATGACCTTGCTTGTGGTAATAATTGTTTTTCTTATTTTTTACTTATTGGATCATAAATATATAGTTGTTTGTATAATACTTGTGCTGATATAAATTTGTTTCTTTGTGTTTCCAGGGATGGGTTTTTGCGCACTTCAGGAACCTCCTTCCGAGGATTCATAATGATGAGTACGACCCTATTATTGCTCTGCTTGCGAGTCAATGGAAACCTACCAGGGGCTTTATTGATCCTGGACACTACAGAGATGCCATTGATTCGTTAGACCATTTCATGTCACCTGAAGGCCGTACGAGAGACGACAACACGTCACGCCTTTTCAGGACATATGCTGGTTCTCCGGATGGATCATGGTCGGCAAAGACAGGAGGGTCCGTCACTTGCCAGAGCGAGTTCTTAGGCAGTACGGGTATGTCCAGACTATTCCCAGGCCTCCTATAGACATTGGGCATCTTGCGGCAACAGATGTGGCTAGGGCCTTCATGGAGTATGCTCTACATGTCCTCAGCCAGCAGGAGAGGGGTGAACTGGTTCCGGTTCCGGATAACGAGTCGTGGAGCGCTTCTAGGGGGTACATGAGATGGTTTGTTAGAGTATCACATCCTATTGTGAACCCCCCTGTGGCCATTCCTGACTACACAGCTAATGCCCATCCTCGTCTTGTCCCTCCCTACGAGGAGGTTCTTGTTGAGCAGCAGTGGGCTAGACATCCTCCAAACCCATACCAGATCATCAGCAACATTAGAGCCAGAGTGGACAGTGCAATGGGGCATCCTAATGTCTTTGGTAATCCAAAGGTTCTTCGCGTGATGCAGGGCATACAGTATGAGTGGAGCAGATGTCAGCTCCACGGAGGAGGAGTAGGAGTCGACGGGATGGAGCGTTATGACTTTTGTAGTTTTTTTTATGACTTTTTGTTGGATTTGGTTGTAAACCTATTACATTTGCTCTTTTTGGCGTTTTTATGACATTTTTCGTTATTTTAATTCGTTGTTTAATTCCGTTTTTTTCCGTTATTTAATTATGAGTTAATGCTTGATTGAGTGAATGCTTGAACGAATGACGAAAAGTGTATGCAATTGATTGAATGAATGTAATGAAGGAATGAAAAATTTAGGGAAAATAGATGTTCTGTCAGTTCTGGCTTGCTGCACAAACTGGGTGTGAGTTAACTCACGCATGTGCTAGTGGTTGCGTGAGTTAACTCACGCAGTGGTTTTCACTTGTGCGTCTTAAGTCACGCCGCGTTACTTAACTAACACACAAATTTACACATGCGTTAGTTAACTGACGCATAGGTATTTTGATCAGTTTGGTTGGATGGGAGCAAAAGTTACCGGGAGAAGAGCAGAATTCTTTCATTTATACTTCCACCGCTTGTGTTTTCTGATAAGTATCATATGTAATGCTCATAATTCATTTGCGATGAGTTTGTGATCATAGTATTCGTTGTAAATAGTATCTTTCTAAATTATTAAGATGAAAAAATTGAAATAAATGACATTTGGGTATGTGGGGTAGTGAAGTGGTGACTAGTATATTTCACTCAGTATTAAAGAAAAAATATAATTTTAAAAATGCCTAACTATTGTATATACCCATATTTTCTTCGATGCCAATGTGTTATGTTAGAGCATCTTGACGGGGAAATATATTTCCTCTACATTAAAAAATCAACCGCAAGAGATTCCAGGCTATAAAATCTTTTTTTTTTTTTTATAAATAAAATGTCCAAATCAATATAATTTAGTATTCTTTTTGTAGGTATATAATTTAGTATTCTATTCCCTTGTGATAATGAATTGCCATAGATCTGAAACCCAACAAAAAAGCACTTTATCGGGACAAGTTAAAAACCTAATTTTCAACACCTTTCTTCCTAAAAAGTAATCGTTTTAGATATAACCATCGATTCATGCAACAACCTCACGCTCACTGCAAACCATGTCGTAAAACCTCTCCAACTATTTTAGATAATGTCAAATACAATATTTGACCATGATGATTTAGAGGAGGAGCTTTCAACACCATCGTCGTCATTGCTCTTGCTCTTTCTCAGGTGGCTGCCCTTGTGCATTTGTTTCAAGATCCAAAAAAAAGGAAGATAAATAAAATAGTGAGTTTTTTCATGTTAAAAAACAAGGGTTTTTGGTATTTTCATCTCGCCATCACTGTTTCGGTCATCTTGTCATCTTTGTAACACCTTTGCTATTTCTCCTCCATAACACATATATGAGGTGGTAGTAATTGTAAGGTGTAGCAAACATGGGTGGATCTAGACATTTAGTACATGTGAGGCTAAAATTTTGAAGAAACAATAATGCAAATTATATTAAAAATAAGAAGGATTTTTCTATCAAGTGCAAATTTGCACATGTTAAGAAATTTAAAATGGTAAGTTTGTCTTGTAAATTGTGTATTTTATATTAAATATATAACTTTTTAATAAATAATTGGTGTTTTTCAATGAAAAATTACTACTTTTAGTTGCCTTAACACTAGAAGTTGAAGAGTGTTGTCTAGGTTTCTTCCTTTGCGCATACGGTGCATCCATATTAGGCACATCAATACCATGCTTATTGCAGATTTTAATAACTTTAGATATAAGTTCTTCTCATCCATCATCCCTCATTTCTTGTAATTATTTTTTGGGATCGTTAACAAGTGACAAAGCATTCCAAATATCTTATTTTTAACATGTGTTTTATTTATTAAAGAAAAATAGGAAAATTTCATGTGGGGCTTTAGCCACACATAGCCTACAGGTACATCCGTCCCTGGTAGCAAAGTTGCAAGGTTTCACAAATTAAGATTGTTGTTTATCTTCAATGGGGTCAGTATGTGAAGAGAGAATTGTGAGTGTATAATTAATTGACTGATTTGTAAATCATATGTATATTTAGTGATTTATTATTTGCTATCAAAGTGCAAGCTATGATGGAGTTTTCATTGTTGTTGCCTTTTTTTTTCGATGTATGAACCTGAGTTATGTTTGATGAAGAAGAAAATGATAGAAGACGATGAAGATTGGAGGAATCTGTGTGGCACGGGGGTGATATGAATGATATGTGGAAGTCCACGTTATTAAATGTGACCACATAAATCATAACAACGCTTCCAGTTAACTTTTCTTTCACGATATTATTTTATGTTATTTCTCGTCGAATTTAATATTTTCATTTTTGTAATTCCAAGTTTTAGGCAAATGTTAATAACTGGTGATTATGTTAGTTTTTGAAATCAAACTCGAAATCTCATACTTAAAATTTATCAATATATTTTCCATATATAAGAAGAATATTTTTTTTTCTTCTTTAGGCACATGTGACACCTTTTTATCACATGTCACAACATCTATATTTTTAGTTTCATCTATATCTTGTTGTATTCTAAAGATATCTTTTTCCCTTGTATTTTCATTATTTAATAAGATTTCGATTATCTTATGTTTTAATCAAACACGAGAGAGTTATGTTCATCAAAATGTATACTACTTTTAAAATTTAGACTTGTCGTCGATCCAACCAAGGTATCAAATCAATAGATCGTTAAAGAGTGAATCATTAATTTAACAAATTAACTAAAGCCATTAACTATTGTTTTTTTAACCAAACCAAGTTAACTCATACATTTATCAAGCAAAATCATAATACAGTTCGAGGAACACATGAAAGTCAATGGGACAAGCATAATAGAAAGACTTCATAGCTAAAATATGAGTATTAGGCTACCAGCTTATCGCGCAACGAACACGACCTGAAAATTATTGTGGCTCATAATAACAACTCTTCAATCATTTATAATGGAGTTACATTCTAATCTATTTGATCCACCAAAGTGAATGTCATCCATTTATTTTTATTTTTTTACAGTCTAATGCAAAAATAACATTTGTGATACTTGTTATTAAGATCCGTTGTAGCGTATTATATAAGCCCCAAGTTTCACACAACACCGTTTGAAGATTCATATGACTTCAAATTGTCTTTGCCATTACAAATTGACATTGATCATCTCTAACATACATTTTAATGCCATAACAAGTCTGTCGTTGGAACATGGATCCATCTTCATTGAATTTAAAAACCTGACAAGTCTGTTTCTGGTTTGAGTTGTATGACATTTGTGAACATGTCACCGTGATGTGATATTTTTTTAACCAGCGTGGCCATACCCAATAAAGGGATTGGTTTTTTCGATTGTGTGCACATGATACTATTTTTGCACATTTATTAATTTTACTTTGCTTTACATTCATAGTAACAAGCAAGATTAAATAAGTAAGAAAAATATTTTCGTAAAGTTGCTATCTTCGTTTATTTGTTTTGTTATCATGTTTTTTATCTGTTTGAAAAATCTTGAGCGACATTTATTTTAGAACAAAGCTCGATGATGTGTAAAGAACCTTAAGAGACATTTATTACACATAATTGTTCAAATTCAAATATTTTTTGACAGTCATGCATTAATATTCTAACCACTGTCCTTCATCCATTATATCAAATGGCCGATTCCCGTTCCAATTTGCTAGTTTAAAAACACGAGTCTAGCATATTATTTTAACTGACATCTGTTAAGGGTAAGTGGCATCCTTTTTATTTTGAGACCAACATATTATTTTAAGGATTATGGATAACTCTCGCCATTATTTCCTCCCACCTTATTTGTTTGTGACCTCCCGTATGATTTGTTTCCTTCTTTTGTGAATCCTAACCATATTTTGAAAATATGGCACCAAAAATATATTTTCAAATGATTAACACTCATTATGTATGATACAATTGGCGAAGTGTGTCACATTGTGCATGAAAGGAATCTTTGACCGTTAAAGCAATGATTATTGTGACCACATGACATGGTTATGAAAACACTCGAGGATTAGAGCTCCATGCGCACAAGATAACATGCCCTTGACTTATCACGTACGACTCACACATATGCAAGACAAGACAATAATATGCCCATTCATCCTTCTTCTACAAAGTCCCCTTTAATGTTATATTGATTCTCAATATGTGGTAGACTCAATCATCTCAACGAACAATTATATATTAAACGACTTTAACTTTTTAATGTAAAGATTCATGTTTTCAGACATTCAATATTCTTGACATGTTTGATTACTTCTTGAGGTCCTTCAATAAGTAATCGGACTATTTTTATTTTTACAATTGAGTATTTTAAAATTAAACACTTACATATACACACATGTTAAATTTTTAAATAATTCATAACTATGTACTAAACTTTTAAGTAATTTGTAACAAAGTTGATGCTTATTAACAAGGTCATAGATTCATTTACAACTTATTTACAAGGGGAGAAATGTGTTTATACAGTAGTTCAAAATCCAATTAAGAACTTTTTTAGTTCAAGAACATAATTTTACATCTTTTACAAGTTTTAGGGACGATAATCACAACATTTTACAACTCAAAACTTATTTAAAAATTGTTAAATAGCTTAGAGACTGAATTGCATCTTATCTATTTTAGTTTAACAATTTGCTATCGAGTTAATTTGGAGAATAACACATAGTTTTATATATACTTAACCAAGGTGACCACATTATTACCTTGCTCCCAATTTTTATTTGATATCTAAACATATATTCATTAAGGATGACATTTATAACAAGGGTCGATAATGTGACCAATATTTCAACGGAATTTAACAAATGATTGCAAATCGTTAAATGAGCTGTTTACCCCAATTTTCTTTTATTGTTATTTTGTAACTCCCTTTTATTTATTGCAACCAACCTGATTGCACATCCTCAAAGTTCATCGGATAATTGAGTCGTACTACGTATAATCTCTCTTATAATAAGTATAACAGTAGCGTGCAACAAAAGATACAGATGCTCCGTTGTCAATTCAAAAGTTAGTACTATAGAGGCCGACTAAGGAAATTAATTTCTTTTTTCTCAAATAATCAATCTCTCTCGTTTTTATTAGATGACCGAGATTTCCCAAGCGATTCTCGGAGATCAAAGACGTTGACTATGTTAGATTTGGAAAAAATATAATATGATTTCGAAAAAATAGAATGTTACTATACTTTATTAAATTTAAGATATGGTATTTAAACATTTAAATATTTTTTGTTTTCCTCTAATAAAAGGGATTCCCCAAGTCCCCAACCAACCAAGTACTAACCCAATTCTACCCATTTTCTTCTCAAAGAAGATCTACATGTCACTCTCTCCACAAGTTGGATTCCGTTGAACCCGTTTTCCTAGTCATCGTCACCTTATATAGGTCTCTATCCCTTAAGTTTGGTCAGAGTTACAACAACACTTTACACACACAACACAAGCAAGCATAGTACAAGTCCTATATATAGCTTAGTAGCGTCAAATCAAATCAAATCAAATCCAATTACATTACGTGTTCCTTTTCTTCATTCCGTGCAAGCGTTCCCCCCTCTTCTTTCAAACTCACTCACTCACTCTGCTTCATTTTCACGCTGTCCTTTTTTCTCATCATTTTTACCTCAATAAATACATATTATTCTTAACTAAAAAAAAAAGAAAAAAAAAACTAAAAACCCCGAACTCTTCTCTCTCCCCGAAATCTCTCTCTCTAGAATCTCCTCCGAGCGAGTCTAGGGTTTTTGTCACTGTTCATTCACTCTACTCTCGCTCTAGGGTTTAATCATTCTTCTTCTTCTCCGATGGCCGCTGAGAAGCTCAGAGATTTGAGCTCTCCGATCGATGTTCCGTTACTCGACGCCACCGTCGCCGCCTTCTACGGCACCGGATCTAAGCAAGAGGTTAGTTACAATTCTCTCCCTCTCTCTTTAACAATGTCGCTAACACTGCAATGAGTTACACGCATTTTAGGGTTTAATTCTTCAAACATACACTTCGTTGTATAATAAGCTATCATACTTAATTCAATTATACGAGTTTCATTATTTCTCCTGCAATCTACACGAATTCCAATGTTGTTGATGATAATTGATTATTAATCCTGTGATATTGAACTAACTTGTTATCGTTTTAGATAATGTGATGCATTTTACGGTTGTTTTGCTCTTTTTTGTGTGTTTGGATTTTAATATTATTTTTGTGTTTTGATTGTTTCAGAGAAGTGCTGCTGATTCGATTTTGCGGGACTTGCAAAACAATCCTGATATGTGGCTGCAAGTCATGCATATTTTGCAGAATACTCAAAATCTCAATACCAAGTTTTTTGCATTGCAGGTTCGTTTGTTGTTTACTGAACAGTTATTGGAATTTTGGATTTACGGTTACCTACAAATATTACGGCTTCAATCATAGTCTATAAGCCTATATCCATGTGTAGTCAACGCCGATAGTAATTTTTGTCGTTGTCGAAAGAGAAAGCTGTTATTGATTTGTTGTATAATCAAGATGTGCGCGCTAGGTTGGTCAATTAGAAATTCCCTTTTTTTGAAAACATGCTTACTCTAAACTTAATAGCAATGTACATTAGGCGTTTCAGTTTGTAATTACGCGAGATTTGATTGGAAGTATCTGTTGCGAATCTGCTTTGTCCAATGTCTTGAAAAGATAGCTTATGCTTGTTGAAATTTCCATTGGAGGCTGGCTTACTACAAAAATGTTCTTTCCACATCGCTTTGTTGGTTAGATCCGCTGACTCAATACTCATTTGGTTATTGTGTTTTTGCTTGCTGAAATTTCCTTTAGCGGCTGGTTTACGACAAAAATGTTCTTTCCACATCGCTATGTTGGATAGATCCGTTGACTCGATACTCATTTGGTTATTGTGTTTTTTCTTGCTGAAATTTCCTTTAGAGGCTGGCTTACGACAAAAATGTTCTTTCCACATCGCTTTGTGCCTTTGTTGGATAGATCCGTTGACTCGATATTCATTTGGTTATTGTGTTTTTGCTTGCTGAAATTTCCTTTAGAGGCTGGCTTTACGACAAAAATGTTCTTTCCACATCGCTTTGTTGGATACACCCGTTGACTCGATACTCATTTGGTTATTGTGTTTTTGCTTGCTGAAATTTCCTTTAGAGGCTGGCTTACTACAAAAATGTTCTTTCCACATCGCTTTGTTGGTTTGACCCGTTGACTCAATACTCATTTGGTTATTGTGTTTTTGCTTGCCGAAATTTCCTTTAGAGGCTGCCTTACGACAAAAATGTTCTTTCCACATCACATTGTTGGATAGACCCGTTGACTCAATACTCATTTGGTTATTGTGTTTTTGCTTGCTGAAATTTCTTTTAGAGGCTGCCTTACGACAAAAATGTTCTTTCCTCATCGCTTTGTTGGATAGACCCGTTGACTCAATACTCATTGGGTTATGTATTCATATTTGTTTTATATGGATTACTTAGTTTTGACCTCTGCTGCCTACTTACTATTGGAGCTTTGCCTTCGGAAACAACGCTTATTGACTGTTGAACAAGTTTTTCATTTCTTATGAGAATATTATATTAGCTACCTTTCTTAGTACATGTTTTTTACTATGCTTGTATGTTTCACTCAGGTTCTTGAAGGCGTAATTAAATATAGATGGAATGCCTTACCTGCTGAGCAGCGAGATGGAATGAAAAATTTCATCTCCGATATCATCGTTCAGGTATTAGCTGTGTTTGGTTAAAGCAGCTATATGTGCTAGTCAGGCATACATAGATTTTTTTCTGTAAGTTCGTAATTTTTCTACATCCTGGATCTCATTGATGGTTTTTCTTGCATAGCTTTCTAGCAACGAGGTCTCATTTCGAACGGAAAGGTTGTATGTCAACAAGCTCAACATTATATTAGTTCAGGTAAACACCGCAGTTTCTTAACTTTACTTTGACTGATTGTACAGGTGTTTTTGTAGTCCTGAAGAAACTTATAGTTCAATGATTAATTATTATGGTTTCCTTTCCTATACACAAGTTCAGTCCTCTTAAGATCTTTTATACCTTTTCTATAAGCAGATTTTGAAGCATGAGTGGCCAGCAAGATGGCGAAGCTTTATTCCCGATCTTGTCGCAGCGGCTAAAACTAGTGAAACGATCTGTGAGAATTGCATGGCTATATTGAAAGTAAGTTTATCCCATTTTTCATTAGATTATGTTTCTTATGTCGATGATTGACTTAAAAAATGTCTGTTCAGCTTTTGAGCGAAGAGGTTTTTGATTTTTCAAGAGGAGAAATGACACAGCAGAAGATAAAAGAGCTTAAACAATCATTGAACAGGTAGCTGTTGATAGCTCAATGTCTATGTATTCTTTCCTGAAAGATTGAGTTTTAATTACTTGTTGTACAGTAATGGATTTATAAGGTTGCATTCTTAAAGCCCTCACATGTGATGGTCTATAATGTTTTGGGTACACTTTTGATTCTTCAAATGTGCTCTATAGATTGAAATACTAGCCAGTAGTGATAACTGCATATCTAGGTGGCTAGTTAGAGCAATTGGTTTTAACTAGCGAGTTGGAAAATATATTGTAGTTGGTATTAGTATGGCTTTTAACGTGATTTGGTAATTGCTTATATCGCCTCGAAGTTAGACTGGGGCGATTAACATCAAATACTCTTATTGATGATCGGCAATTGCTTGATCATTTTAGGTAAAAAAAATAATTTTTGGCAAGTTACATAGAGGAAAATCATTTTCTAATCTAGGAATTATCACTAAAAAATGGCGCCACTTGCAGCAGGCTTCCACCAGGTGGGGTGGGGTCTTGGTAGGGTAGACGCACACAGCCTTATCCCTGCCAGGCACTAACGGAGATGCTGGTTGTATGATTTGAACCTGTATCTACTTATTGGCTTAATTACTTATTACTTAATGTTTTTGATCTGCAAATATTTTTGCTCACAATTCCGTTGTTAAATCTTACCATTTAGTTTCCTTTTGCTGCACATCTCTGACTCCTTTGTATGTGTCTTTGATATCATGAATATGATGCAATTATAGTAGTCAATAGCGGCCAATAGCGCCGCTATAGCAGCCGCGCGGTGCGGTGCCGGAGCGCTACGCAACAAGCCATAGCGTTGCGGTGTGAGATAGTGGCGCAACGCTTCGTAGCGGTTTTGCGGCTTAGAACCGCTATTTCATTTTAAGAGAAAATACAAAATTGTCCTTGGTTTAAAAGAAAAAACAAGGGTATTTCTGTAGTATGTGGTAGTTGTAAATATAATGATGTGCTGGAGTTTATTCTGTTAAATGGTTCGTTATACATACTTGTTGCTTTCCCTTGTTATAATTATCCTGAAAGCCTAAGCTATTGTGCCAAAGCTTGGTAATAGTTTTATGTCTAACTCTCTTTATCATGCATGATTTGGATGGTTATTTTTTTTGTTCAGCTATTGTTATTGTTATCTATTTACATTTACTTTCTACGAAGTGTCTATATTTCACTAAGAATTGTACTTGGTTGTTTGCAGCGAATTTCAACTCATACATGAGTTATGCTTATATGTGCTATCGGCATCCCAAAGGGCAGAGCTGATACGTGCCACACTATCCACATTGCATGCCTTCTTATCATGGATTCCCTTGGGTTATATATTTGAATCACCATTGGTAGGTTTATTTTTCTGCTCAAAATGAATTTGTTGTTGTTGAACTCACTAACTGAAATCTTATAACTTTTGTCTACACCACAGCTTGAGACACTCCTAAAGTTTTTCCCAGTTCCGGCATATCGAAATCTTACGCTGCAATGTTTAACAGAGGTATGTTCCATCCTTTAAGTTCTGATAATTTACTTGATTTTTTTTATATCAATATTCACTTTTTATGTTTGCAGGTGGCATCCCTTCAATTTGGGAATTTTTATGACGTGCAATATGTCAAGATGTATGGTATATTCATGGGCCAATTGCAGGTGTGTTTGGATCGTTCTCCTTTTTGTAACATGTACTGCATTCCTATTCTATATTTTTATTCATTTTATTTTGGCTACAGCATTTTGACATACTTTGTGATAATGTAATGTTTAATGTAGACCATACTGCCGCCTAACACAAATATCCCTGAGGCATATGCACATGGCAATAGTGAAGAACAAGTAAGTTTTTACTGAAACAGGATGCGTAATTTGCTTAGTTATTTGTAAGTATCTGTCTTACCATGGTTTTTTCCTCTGTTTAGGCATTTATACAGAACCTGGCGCTGTTCTTCACCTCATTTTTTAAGGTTAGATTTTTAAAGTTGTCTTTCATTTTATTTTGCGAATGTATAATAATCCAATGACATGATTGAACTGTGTGTTAGAATGTGGCATTGCTGAGGCTGATGCCTTTAAGCTGCATAGACTATATCATACTTGTGGCTCATTCAATATTAGATCCTGCATTATTGGCTTGCTTGTTGGGTGTTCTGCTCTCTGGCAACAATATTCTGATAGCCTTCCATTAATGCAGGTTCACATCCGCATCCTGGAATCCACTCAAGAGAATATAACAACTTTGCTTTTAGGCCTTGAATATCTTATCAGCATTTCATACGTTGACGATACTGAAGTTTTCAAGGTATGTGCATACTGCATTTGTGTGCCACTCTCTCCTGCTCTAAATAGCCAGATTGATACTGTATCTGGTTTGTTGAAAATAACAGGTCTGTTTGGATTACTGGAATTCCTTGGTATCGGAGCTGTTTGAGCCACATCGAAGTTTGGATAATCCTGCAGCTTCTGCGAACTTGATGGGACTTCAGGTGCTGTGAAACTTACGATATGACTCTCTGAATGTTAAAATCAAGAATTGGCGATTCTCTTTCCCCCTATTAAAACATTTGTCTCACAAGATATGACCTAGCATCTTAATAGAATGCTTCATTTTTTGATGCTGCTCCTTTTGTCCTTAATGTTCACAAGAATGCCACTATCTGTTTAGCATGTTATTATTGGATTAAGAATTAATACTTGGCTGTGAAAGTGACTAATTAAATTAGTAAAATCAATAATCTGACTAGCTGTGATCACAACCATCCTAGTCTCTAAGTTTTGCTTATTTTACTCGCTTTTCCTTGACTTTATCTTTGTTTTTTTGGTTTATATGATCAATTTTAAAGCATGTTCTGTGGTGTTCCTACCACATATCTTCATGTTATATGAAGGATTAGTTTTCAAATTTATGAAGTTCATGGCGAGATACGGTTTTTACCACGACCAGTTGGTCTTAAAGTGAAAATCTTTATTTTTGAACAATTAATTAATTGGCTTTGTTTCATATATATAATTTTCATCTCAGAATCTCTTGTATGCTTCTAGTATATATTCGTTTCTTTTTTCTAACAAAGGTGGCTGTGTATAAATATTGCTGATGTATTTTTCTTAATTGAGTAAGCAGGTATCAGCAATGCTTCCTGGTATGGTTGATGGGCACGGTTCTCAGCTTCTTCAACGTCGGCAGCTTTATGCTGGTCCCATGTCAAAGTTGAGAATGCTTATGATCTGTCGAATGGCTAAACCCGAAGAGGTTCTCATAGTTGAAGATGAAAATGGGAATATCGTCCGTGAAACCTTGAAGGACAATGATGTTCTTGTTCAATATAAGGTTATAAATTGATATCTGAGTTCTGCTAGATTTAAGTGTCTGATATTCATATCTATGTAGATAAAATCTCTAAAAATTACTACCCTTTTGCATATTCTACTTTTATTGTTTGCTCTCAATAAATTCAAATGTGATAAATTTGAGACTCAACATACCAATGTTTACTTGACAGATTATGAGGGAGACTCTTATTTACTTGGCACATCTTGACCATGATGATACTGAAAAGCAGGTATTTGAACCAGAAAACACTGCCCTTTTGTTTTGCTGGAAAGACAATCACATTAAATGGTGTTTTTTTTAATCAGTTCTAAATTTATTGTTGGGAGGCTTGTTCAAAAAAAAATTATTGTTGGGAAGTTTATACTGTTTAAATATGAGACGATTTATTATTTGTCAAATTATGAAACCACAATATCAACTTTCTTTAAATATGGTGTTAATGATCTAATGTTGAATTGAATAACCTAAATATGTAATGTAATATTATATGAACGGATATGTTGTTTCGGTGTAGAGTGTTATGATGCAAAGGCTACCTATCATAAATTTGTCGCACCTTTATTAAATCGTCTCGAATCGTGTAATCTGCAGATGCTGAGGAAATTAAGTAAACAACTCAGTGGTGAGGATTGGACCTGGAACAATTTGAATACACTCTGCTGGGCAATTGGATCTATATCTGGTTCCATGATAGAAGAGCAGGTACTGTAAGCCATATGGTATTGCTTGATTGACTTTATATCCCTACATGCACAGGTTATTTTCAATATTAGGAATTATTAGAGATAAGTTAGTCTAGTTATACAAAGATAGAAAACAGAATTAGTTAGAGTTAGTCAAACAAGTCCTAACAACTTGTAACTAACTTGATGACTCAGCATTGCTCTATATAAGCAATCACTGAGATATATTGTAACTGCATTCAGTTCATAATAACAGAATCAATCTTTTCATCTTCTTCACTCTAACAATGCTCTCTGAAATCTCTGAGTTTCTCTTTTCCTAATAGGAATACGTAGAGCTTTTGATCTGCTGAGGTATTTCCACTATTGGGGTATCCTGCTGTGATAAGATTTGTTAATGTAAATTTTGGAGACAGCCATGTTGACTTCAATGATATCTTGATGGCATTGGAGTATACCTTGAATGTCATATAATGTCTTAGTTAGCAGCAACATCCTCCAATTTAACTTTTAATAGAGTCTCAACTACTCTTTCATGAATTGCTAATCTCTCCATGCATGCATGGCTTCATATTGGCTTGTTTTTGTTTTTTCTAGGACTGATGAATGTGTTGTGTAAATCATTTTCTCAACTGATTCATTCAATTTTTTAACTATCTCTGTAACTCTTTATGCCATTGTTTTATCAGTTTTGGTATTTTATTTCCCTATTTATGTTAGACTTCCTTGATTTGTGACAGGAAAACAGATTTTTGGTTATGGTAATTCGTGATTTATTAAATCTATGTGAAATCACGAAGGGAAAAGATAACAAAGCAGTTATTGCAAGTAATATCATGTAAGAAGTGTTTTTATTTGCAATTTTTTTATTGTTTCATATTGCTATTTTTTAGATATAATATCCAGTTGCTTCGCTTGATAGGTACGTTGTTGGCCAGTATCCCCGATTTTTAAGAGCTCATTGGAAGTTTCTTAAAACTGTTGTGAACAAGTTGTTCGAGTTTATGCATGAGACACATCCTGGAGTTCAGGTTATTTTTTATCCTTTGAAGCTCACTTATTTTCAACTCGTGCATTACCTCTAATGATATTATTTATCGTTAAATTAAATTTTATAACAAACACAGGCTCTGTATATTTTCTCCGTAGCTGGGTTGATTTTCTTGTCTTCCATAATTTGAATATGATTAACCTGAATTTTGACTTGTTATTCATTACGGCTTTCTGAGTTCAGACTTGTTTTTTTTAAATAGTACCTATATAGAAATTTTGACAAGATATGTCACATTCTTTATAGTAGCACCGTAGCCTATTTTACCATCCCAATAAGCTAACTTATAAGTCTGCTGAAGAATGAGCATCTAATTATTTTGTTTTAGTATTCCCTCTGCCCCTAATTTAAGCACATATCGAAAAAATTTGTCTCTAAAAATTGATGAGTTTAATGAAGAAAAAGTCAAATGTTAAAGTATCAATATAACGATTGTACAATTCCCGAGATAAAGTTTCCTCATTAGACTTCTGAAGGGCACTTGTTAGCATTTCCCTTTAGTAATAGTTATACGCAAAATGTAATATCTGCATGGTTCTTTGTGTTATGTATTCAGAAATCATCTGCAATACACTTTAAGTAATGTAATATTGCATTGATAGTCTATATATGATCCTGTTTCATTTGTTTTAGGATATGGCGTGTGACACTTTTTTGAAAATAGTTCAGAAGTGCAAGCGTAAGTTTGTGATCACCCAGGTAATAAGGGCCATAATTTCCTCCCTTTGCCTATCCTCTTGAATTCATATAAAAATAACTAATTTGTGTCCCGCAATTGCTATTTCAGGTTGGCGAAAATGAGCCATTTGTATCTGAACTTCTATCAGGCCTTCCAATCACTATTGCAGATCTTGAACCCCATCAGATACACTCCTTCTATGAATCTGTATGCCTTTTAGATGTCTTAAACTCATTAATTAAAAATTTCATATTCAATTATATATTTTTCGTTTGTCCTATATTTGTTCTTGTAAGTTTTATTGTTGAAAATTGTAGGTTGCTCATATGATTCAAGCAGAGTCTGATTCACAGAAGAGAGATGAATTTCTTCAGCGGTTGATGGAGCTCCCAAATCAGGTCTTTTGCTTGCTTGATAAGTCATTTGCTGAATCACTTTCATTTTATGCATTTGAATTTTGTAAAAAAATTCTGGAAACCAAGTATTATAATTAATGTCTGCAACTTTGGTTTTTACCCCCCTGCAGAAATGGATGGAAATTATAGGCCAGGCACATCAGAATGTTGAATTTTTGAAGGATCAAGATGTAATACGGACAGTGCTTAATATATTGCAGGTATAGTTGTCATTTTTTATGTAATTTTGTGGCATTGCATGCTAAGATGCCATTTGAATTTTGAAATTAATGTTTTATGGTCTGACGGGGTTCAGTAGTGAGAGCTTTTGACAAATCAGTTGCCGATGTTGGCTATGCGAACGGTCAAAGTTTACCATTGTTGACTTGTTCGGGAATTTTTTTTCAGTGTCATTCCTTTTTAGAAATCTTTTGATGTTGTATTTACATAGTTGGTCACAAGCATGTAAAAGGAGTAGGGATGCATTCTCCTCCGTTTAAACTACTATCGTGTGATCTTGGTAACCCTTTGTTAATTGTTCAAACATCTAAGGGAAAGCTGCCTTTATTCAGTCACAGCCTCTGATTTTTTATTGGTTTTTCTATGTTTCGATGTATAACTACGATTATAATCAATGTCAGGTCTTTTGTTTTATTTTGCTGTTCTGTTACTTCACGCTGTTAAATTTGTATTTGAATTCCTCTTAACTGCAGACGAATACAAGTGTTGCATCTTCTTTAGGGACATTTTTCCTGCCTCAAATCACAATGATCTTTTTGGACATGTTGAATGTGTACAGGTGTGTTCTGTTAACTGATAGTTTTTTCATCAGTTATGCTAGTAACAGTTGATACAATCTAAGTAGTTTGATTTGATTCTTCATTTCTGGTATGACATATGCTAAATCAGGTTTTTTGTTTTGCAACAGAATGTACAGTGAGCTTATTTCTAAAAGTATTTTAGAAGGAGGGCCTTATGCATCCAAAACATCCTATGTGAAACTTCTACGGTAAGATTAGTTGAGATTACAGCTGCTTTTAGAAAATATGATTAATGTTCAGTCCCTTTTTACATATTCTTTTTGATGCAGTTCGGTTAAGAGGGAGACACTTAAATTGATTGAGACATTCTTGGATAAGGCTGAAGATCAACCACAGATTGGAAAACAATTTGTGCCGCCAATGATGGATCCTGTTCTGGGAGATTATGCTAGGAATGCTCCTGATGCAAGGGAATCAGAGGTTTTGTCCCTTTTTGCTACAATAGTAAACAAGTATGCTTCTTTCTCCTTTTTTTTATGTTCATTTATTTCCTTGATCGGTATGCTGCTTTGACATCCACATTCTACATGCTTATGTTCTGCTACTTCCTAAGGGTTATATGATATTCATATGTTTCACTCGTTTTCTCTGGCCCCCTCTTACTCCCAGATATAAAGCTACAATGATTGAAGATGTACCTCGCATATTTGAAGCTGTTTTTCAATGCACATTAGAGGTAATTGTGTAGGATATTCAGCTTTGTTGTAAATGTCCTTGTTTGTTGTTGCTGTTGTTGTTAATGTGGTTGTAGCCCTTGTGTTTGATATCCACCTCGGAATCCACTATTCCCCTTGATTTGAATATTTAGTTTTGAAAAATAATATCAGTCTTGTATTGTCTTGTATTTACAAATCAAAATGTAAAATTAAATGTATTTTGATATTAGCATTTAGTTTTGTTTTTACTGGAAATGTATATTTACAGTCAATATTCTGAGTTCATAATTTCAATGATGTAATTTTTAATTACTTGATGACAAATAATTATTGGGTATTTAGCCGGTAAAATATCAACTGAACTATATTTTCTCTTTTTTCTGTTACACAGATGATTACAAAAAACTTTGAAGATTACCCTGAGCACCGGCTTAAGTTCTTCTCTCTTCTCCGCGCCATAGCTACTCATTGTTTTCCTGCACTGATCTGTTTGTCAAGCCAGGTTTTGTTTCTTGCTTTCTCCTTTTCCATGAATCAACAGTGTTTCAGATTTTCTGTGTATGAGATGTTAACTGCATCTGCTTGTCTAATTTTTCAATCTCTGTAGTCTGTGTCTGATATTTTTGGTCATCTGTTTCAGCAATTGAAGCTTGTTATGGATTCAATCATGTGGGCATTTCGGCACACAGAAAGGAATATTGCTGAAACAGGCCTGAACCTGTTGTTGGAGATGCTGAAGAAGTTTCAGGTGTGGTTTCTGTGCTCCTAACCTTGGGGTTTTTCCTGCATACTGTAATTCCTTTTTGTTTTGAAAGAAGGGTTTCTTATCTTTGATGCACTTTCTGTCTTTCTATTAATGATAAATTTTATTTTCCATTCATAACAAAGTTCTTTCCACTCCTGCATGTATCATTTTATTTATTTTGACTGAATGTCTTATTTACAACAGGGCTCAGAGTTCTGTAATCAGTTCTACCGGACATACTTCTTGACAACTGAGAATGAGATATTTGCTGTTTTGACTGATACTTTTCATAAGCCTGGGTTCAAATTACATGTCCTGGTGCTTCAGCATTTGTTTTGTCTGGTACTGTGTCATAGTTATTCTTTGTTTTGTTTTTTTGTTTCTCAATTTAGCAAGAGCACAAATAATTGGTTTGACCTTTCAGCTGGAAACTGGTGTGTTAACTGAGCCCCTTTGGGATGTTGCTACAAGTCCACAGTCATACCCAAATAATGCAGTTTTTGTACGTGAGTATACCATAAAGCTTCTAAGTGCTTCTTTTCCGAACATGACAACAGCTGAGGTAATTAAAGAGAAATTGATTACATTTATTTCCCTCTTGCTAGAACAACTGACTAATTTCATGAAATTTGCAGGTTACCCAATTTGTTAATGGACTATTTGAGTCTACAAATGATCTGTCTACATTTAAAACCCATATACGAGATTTTCTGATACAGTCAAAAGAATTTTCAGCTCAGGTAATGCTTTATTTATTTAATATTGCTACTCAACTTGTGCTAAATTGACGTTCTCTTTTTCGACCAAAGCAAGAAATTGAGAAGTTTGTACAGGCATTTCTATAATGTTGACCAGTACATATTGAAATATATGTTTAATCACATGAATGTTTCTATGATCATTTTAGTAGCTCGTTGCTACAGTTTGATGTTTCTGAGCTCTTTTATGTTCACCTTGTAAATTGTTTGATTGTATTCCTTTGCTACCCATAATACTTCACAAATCTGGTGTTTTTTCAGTCAAAAAAAAATCTGATGTTTGTTCGTCATCTTTTGTACTGCAGGATAACAAAGATCTCTATGCTGAAGAGGCTGCGGCTCAGAGAGAAAGAGAACGGCAAAGAATGCTTTCTATTCCAGGGCTGATTGCCCCAATCGAGTTGCAAGATGAAATGGTGGACTCATAGGTAGGTTAAACAGTGTAGAAATTAATATCAATACCGTGGGCATTTTGGTGTATTTCACAGGCTCCTTCATTCAAAATCAATTAGCAGTGACTTTGAGAATAGATGTAGCTTTTTCCTCCAAGTTTAGTTTTTCCTCTCTTTCCAATATTTTATATTGGGACTGATGTGGCCATGGTTCCTGATTTTCAGAGTTTTAGCTAGCCAGGGGATATAGACTTGTCCATGTGGTGAGTGTAGATTATTGATTTACTAATTGAGGATTATGTTGGGTAATTTTAAGGAATTCATGTAGCCATCTTTGTATTGAACAAAAATGGAAGACTCCTTCGGAGTGATGGTGACTCTTTAGGTGTGACCTAACTTCTGGCGGTTTGTGCAGAAAACCCTTGTGGTTTTATATTTTGTATTTTTTTCCTTCAATTGATTTTTAGGGGTATTGATGTACGGAGTGTACTTACTATATGGTTTCATGAATATTAGTGTTATATATGCCCCATCCCTCCCAATAGAGAGGATATTATTTTACATTTATAATGTCTTCCTTTCTAGCTTCAAATCTCTAGCAATGTTTCTATACATCGTTGAAAACATGAAAATATATTAAGGGAGCCAATTAGCACATCTAATCAGACCAGCTATTGTTGATATGTAAATATAATTTACTTTTGATTGCTTAAACAAGACACTTGTTAGTATTATCCTAAATTTAATACTTCTCTGATCTGACCGTGGGCTACCCTTATTTATAATTTATTTGGATTCATAAGTATGGTTGTGAATTGGCCAGTTTCTTGATTAGTTTATAATAAAATATGGTCATGGTTATGAATTCAAATCCACATAAGTGGTTTATAAATGGATATGGTTTGGTTGGTCTAAGATATCCGACCATACACACCCTTAGCTGTGCATGATATGCAGAAAAGTCAGTTGGTACGAATTAGAAGAGCTTAAAACAATCAGTTAGAGTCTGACTGCCACGGATCAATATAACTGGGCTGTCCTGCACTTATCCCACGAATTTTGGTAAGGAAAATTTACGGGCTCATGTGATCAAATTAAAAAGATGATTTTAGCAAGTAGAATAATAATGTTAAGACTAAGATTAAAACCAAAGGAGTAAGAACCTGCGGATCCCCTTGACGTATTTCCTCTTTATCGAACAAACAATGTAACCTTAATTATTTCAAGGACAAGTAACCTTGAGGATTAGTTTGAAAATGATTTTCAAATGGTAGCAACGGTAAAAGGGCAACCTTGTTCCACTTCTATATTATTCTCACTCCCATACAAAGTATTTCTTTCATCATATGCATTACGATGGTTCTCTCAATCAAAAAATGGTCAACAAGGTAGAGATGCATATCACAAATCCTGGCTGTGTTCAACATCCAAGACTAGCGATTAATCAATCAGTGACAAATCTTTCAAGTTGATCTCCATGTTGGTGTACCCCAATAACCCTAGCAAAAAGCACTTAAAAAACACTCCACTGTACTCTGTGAGGCAAATAATTTACTGATAATATAATAAGAATATTCAAAACGACAATAGTACTTCAGGAGGGTTTGATCCATGCTAATGGTATAGTCTTATTTATTGACACCACACAACAAGTACTCTTCGAACCGGCTGCAGGGCCAGCATGATCATGAAAAAACAAAATGTAATTGAACAGAGAGCAATAAGAAAGATTGAGAGAAAAAATATATATTATAATCTCACCTTGTTATCAACGAAGATACCATGATTTTTATAACCACTGTGCTCTGCTTTACAGCGTTCAATCAGCTGAGGGGAGCAGTCCTTCTTCAGTGTTTCAACATCTCCCTGTATGTTTATAAGTAAAAGCCAATTCATAAACAACAAATAAATTTAATGCAAAAAATATTTAGTGCTTTGTTCCTTGATATCAGGTTTTGCATTTAACAAGTGGTAAGATTTTTAAAAACATCGTTAACCAGCATAAGGCCATTTTTTCCTCTTTAACGCGATATTGGATAACAATGCTTGTGTTCTTTTTCACTCAAATCGTTCCGCTGTATCTTCCTTGATTCAGAGAAAATACACATTTACAGACGGACGGACAGATCAGCACATTTAGAATCAGCACACGGTATCAATGAAGAAGATGAAGGCAAAGGTAACTATTCTGGAAAAGGAGGTGGCAAGCCTCAAAACAGCTCTCTGGGTGATGCAATCTACAGCATTGTTCTTGCTCACTAAGAGCATGCATAGATTAGTTATTGGATGAATTGTATGGAGCTCAAATTTTTCTTAACTAGACCTGAAATTGGATTTATCATCAAGTATAGCTCGGAAGCAAGGTCGTTCTTAAAACAACATCTAGAACACATAAGGGGTCATTATGAGTATCTAGTAATGTCATTTGGGTTAATGAACGCACCTTCTACTTTTCAAGCAATAATTAATGAGATTTTAAGAACCACGTTTAGGATATTTATGTCGATCTTCTTTGGCGATACTTTGATGTATAGTCTAGATTGGGACATACATTAACTGCACTTAGCACAGGTGTTGGAAGTATTAAATAACCAATAGTTGGTCGTGGAGTATTTGGGACATACCATATCCATGATATATATTAAAGGTTGAGCACTCTCTCTAGCACTCACTCTTTTATTGGGTAAAATCATTGTATGTCCCACCACCATATGTGGGTTCCATTTCCAAAGTGTAGGTTCCACATTGATTTCACCTAATAAAAGAGTGAGTGTTAGAGAGAGTGCTCAAAAGAGAGTGTTGCTAGCATTCCTCTAAAGGAAAATCATCAGGACTCTAGCAAGAGAGTTGAACCATTAATCGAGCTCACTGAGGAGAGGGGTTCAAATGGAGTCAAAGGGTACAAGGAGCTTTTGAATTTCTCAAAGGGATGATTACTGTTGCTCCTGTCCTAGCTTTTTCGGACTTCATATAGGAGTTCGCTATTGAAAGTCGCGGTAGGGGTTGGGTGTGTTATGATCTCAAATAACACTAGAATACACACAATAGGCAATAATCGAAATTGAGGAATTTAAGGGACACGTGGCATGTGATCCACACTAGAATACACACATGGCATGCTAACCAAATATTCTTCAACATGCTATAAGAGGCAAAGGAAATGATTGACGGGGTGTCCAGAATTTGATGAAAGTCTCTACTTCCTCCCTTTGGCATTCTTCAGAATGATTTCTTCTTCCTAGGCTTGTTCTTAGATCTATCTTACTTTCAGAACCTTTCCTTTTAATAAGTTGTTCTTATTAGCCGGTACTTGTATCCTTAATCAGTTGTTCCCTTGTACTCATCGTGTGTACCAATGAAAATTGTTTTGAGATTCATTCTTTTGCTTGTGCTAAATTCTGATCATTACAGGGTGCCCTTTTGACACAAAATGGCAGACCTGTAGCATATTAGATTTGGTGAAAGTATAGCTAAATGTGCTTGTAAGAAATAACTTATGGTTGTGGCATTGGCAATTCAACACTAGAGGTCGTACATGATATGCAGAAAAGTCAGTTTGCACGAATCGGAAGAACTTAAAACAATCAGTTAGAGTGTGATTACTCTGCAGATACTTGATCCTGAAAATAAAGTGCAGATGCTATATTTTTCATTTAAGTTTCCCTAAAACTACTCTGTAACGCTGATTATTTCACTAGTTGAGTTGATGTAAGTATCAATACAATTCAGTTTTCTATTCCTTTTCTGGGTCCTATCTAACCTTGATGTAAGTATTAAGCACTGGTTTTATTGCATCCTACACTTCTCCCAAAAAGTTTGGTAAAGAAAATTTACTGGCTCATGTGATCAAATTAAAAGAAAATGATGTTAGCAAGTAGAATAATAAAATGTCAAGACTAAGACAAAAACAAAAGGAGTAAGAACTCGCGGATCCTGTTGACGTATTTCCTCTTTATCGAACAAAAATGTAACCTTAATTATTTCAAGGACAAGTAACCTTGAGGATTAGTTTGAAAATGATTTTCCGGTAGTATGGTAAATGGTAGCAACCTTGTTCGACTTCTATATTATTCTCATTCCTTTACAAAGTATTTCTCTCATCATATGCACTATGGTTCTCTCGATAAAAAAATGGTCAACAAGGTAGAGATGTATATCACAACATGTCCTATCCTGCGTTCAACATCCAAGACTAGCATTTAATAATTTACTGATAAGATAATAAAAATATTCAAAACGACAATAATAATACTTCAGGAGGGTATGTCCAGGCTAACGGTATAGTATAGGAAAAGCCTTTGGATTTGTTTTCTTTTATGTTATAAGCTTGTATGAACAAGTTTACAAACTCGACTTTACGAACTCAACTTTAAAATCAATAGATTATTGGAAAGATCAGTATATAATGCCCTGATGCATGCATTATGCCGTTAGCATGCATCATACATATTACACTGGTCTTTTATTGTTTATATATGAACAAGTTTACAAACTCAACTTTAAAATCATGCAAAATTGAAACTAAAACTTAAACGGAGTGATCACCACTGCAAAAAGAACTAAGAAAAAAGAATATAGAAACAACATAGCAATACACCTTTTTTTGGGGGAGAGGGGGTCCTTTAAGCACATTGGTATCTATGTGGTGATGCGCCATGCTAACAACTCAATCATATAACTAATTCTGTTTAAAATTATGTATGCATGCCTCCAGAGGAAAGTTCACTTGGCTTTTGAGCTTCAAAGATAGCATGATCAACTTGAGGATTGTGACTCCTCTTTACACAGTGGAAATTGCCTGACTCATTTTTCATACAGAGCAGGCCCAGGAACTTAGGCACTCAAAATCCAAAAACAGCCAGCTGAGGATATGTTAATATCATCTATTATCAACTTTGACACAGCCTAGCTCGCCCAGGATTTAGAAGTGATTCTGACATTGTCCAACCCTGCAAGTAAATAGATTTATCATGTATATGCACTAGGCCTCTCTTTGGATCAATCCATTTTAAGAAAAGAGGCCCAATAACTACATGTCTACAAGAAAATTGCTTTTCTGACATTGATAACTTCACAATGACACAAGAAAATTACCTAAAAGCCCCCAACGGTAGTTAACTACCGCTGGGAAAAACAGGCAGCAGTTAACTACCGCTGGCCCCAGCGGTAGTTAACTACTGCTGAATTCATTTCTTCAGTTATTCCTTATTTCTTGTTCCTTATTCATAACAGGCTAGCCACTATGATTTGATAAATAGGCCAATTCCTTATTTCCATAATTCCTTATTTCCATAGATCACTAACCTTTGTTGTCTGCCCTTTCTTCTTCTAACACCCTACGAATTCATGGATCAAAGTTTAAGGTTGTGACTTTTGAGTTTGCGGTGAAGGAAAATGGGTTTTCATGGTTGAGTCAACAAGTTTGATTAGAAAAGGAAAAGGATGTGGTTTGATTGTGACGGTGATATGTTAACTTAGGTGCTTCAGTTACTAGTTTTCTTTTTCAAATTAAATTGAAGATTTTATAAGATCTTCTGTGAGTAGAAAACAGTATAACATCTTAAACTGAAAAATTCAATTTGGATTCTACATCAAAAAAATATAATAAGCAAAATGTGGGGAAATTTATGGGTGAGGTTGAGGAGGTTATTGGTGGCGGTGGTAATTTGCAGTTTGAGAGATAAGGGAAAAGGTTGCCAAGTACAATATCTATGAAAGTGGGTGACCTGCAATTGGAAGAGTGTCTAAGCGAGAGTGGGAAAGCTAAATGAATTCAGCGGTAGTTAACTACCGCTCTGCTGCCTGTTTTTCCCAACGGTAGTTAACTACCGTTGGGGGCTTTTAGGTAATTTTCTTGTATCATTGTGAAGTTATTAATGTCAGAAAAGCAATCTTCTGTCTACAACTACTACAGATATTCAAGGGCCTGCAACACCCTGCCCCAAGGCCCTAATTCTCTCAAGACAATTGCTTTTGTGACATTTAGAAGTTCTTAACAACACAAGTAAATTACTAAAATACCCCCAACGGTATTTAACTACCGTTGGGTTATAACTAGAAACCCAGCGGCAGTTAACTACCGCCGGGTTTTTTGGTCTTTTACTTGTGTTCCCTGGACATTTTGAATGTCAGAAGAGCAACACTATTCTCTCAAAAAATGCCTAGATAATTTCATTCTCTTCCATTCCATTATTTATAACATATTATTTTCCTAAATCTCTTATTTTACCCTACTTCCCTAGTGGTCCTACAGGCTACATCCACTAATTCTATTATATAATTACTCTCTCCTAATTACTCTACTTAGCATATTTAATCATTTTACCACTAGGCCCATCCATATTTCTCCTTTGTATGCACTCCTAACTGGGGTCTGTTACTAACAAAATACAATATTATCCAAGTGTCAGAAAATTGAAGACATTATTCCAAAAATTACATTTCAAAAAAACAACTTATTCAAAGCCAGGTCCACAAATATTTTAGTGTAGACATGTAATATATGATGCAGAACAAACAAGATAGTCTTGCTCCATTACCTGTTCATGGGCTTTATTCTTGAAAAGCCAGTAAGCATTTGTGACAACTTTACAAGAATCAGCAATACAAGCCTCAAGATCAGCAGCTGTGAGCATCACACTTGAATTAAGATCATCCCCTTGCTTCCAAGACGAGACCTTACTTTCATTCAACGACTTTATAAAATTCGAGAGCACGTGAGCCTGGAAAATAAGGTTATTTTAAGTATTTTCCGAAATAAGAACTCCCCAACTGTGCTATAAAGTTGCAAGACAGTCATATCTCACATGGAATGCTGCTTTTAGAATGTCGTCTGACTTCGCCTGATCTTTGAGGACAGCATGGACCTTAGATTTTGAAGGATTATATGTCACAATATACCTCTCCTTCTGCAATCAATTTAAAAGAACGTAAGGATGTATCATACAGAAATGTCAATCAAAGTATAAATATTCAGGATAGTTAAAAATTATTTTGCTCTTAGTAAAGGACATGCATCAAACAAGGGCTCTATGGCAACATATGCACTAGGGCTTTGGAAAGCGTCCTTGATTCTTGATCCTACACAGTCATTTAAAATGAAAAATTCAGTTTTAATTATTCAGACAAAATGGCTGGAGTTGACAAGTAAATTTATTTCAGTCCATTGTAATACCAAGGACAACAGGTCTGTCTTTCCATGGAAAACTAAATATGTCCTCATTCAAATTGCCCTCCCGCAAAGTGGGAACTTGTCCTGAAATGGATTAGTTCAGTTAAAATATGAATGAAGCATATGGCAGAATAGTATATCAGAGAACTTTAGTGCTTGTAGACATTAAAATGACTATGTAAATGAGAACAGATTGCTCAATAATTACGATAAAGATTGACTATTTGATGATGTAAAAAAGATACACAAGTGCAACTACAGAAGTGTTACGATACCTGTCTTGAGGAATGAATCTACCGCCAGAAGTGTTACGACACACACACACACATACATATTGGAAGATATATTATATATTGTGTTGGGATGCTAGTGCCACTACAGAAGTGTTACGATACCTGTCTTGAGGAATGAATCTACCGCCACACTGAATCTTGCAGAGTTAAGTGTGTGCAAAACAACAGATTTTACCTATTGATACAGTAAGCATTATTGTCAAAACCACTGGATTTGATATACAGCTACATACGCATCATAATTAGAAACACAAAACCAAACCTCTTTATAAGAGCTAAGGATATATCCACATGAAAGGAGGGAAAAGGTGGTGATAAGAGACGGATTACTTTTGGCAATCATTATGCTGAACCCAGTACCTAGCTGCAAATTGCAAAAGAGATTCAGTATTTGATTTCATCAAAAGAGGGAAAAGCAAAATTCAAGGTTACCAGCACAAAATTCCTTTATACAAGATTCTAAAGGTATTTAAAAAAGGGAAATGCTAACAGGTGCCCTAAGGGCACTCACTTGTTAAGAAGTTTAAAATGGAAAATTTATCTTGAAAATTGTGCATTCAATACATTGAAACAATAAAAAGTAACTTTTTCTGCCTAAATTTCAGCAATCGTTTCTAATTTAAATCCTTAACAAGTGCCCTTAGGGCACTTGATAGCATGACCCTTTTAAAAAAAACTTGGAGATAAGTTAGTTTAGTGACAAAAAAAGCACAAGCTAAAATATCAAATTGTTTTATGGCAAATAGAAAGCACAATATGTCATACTATAATATACTCCTTCCGTTTCAAAATGAGTGTCGCTTTAGCCAATTGCACACAAATTAAGGAATGGAATAATGTTGTCAAAAGATATGATACTTTTACTAAAATAGCCTCGCTAGTTATTGGTGCATTTGTCATCATTATAAATTAAAGTACAAAATGATAGTTTGAAAGTTGTGTGGATAATAATAATTAAGGGTACTATTGGAAAAAAGTAATTAATAGTACATTGAAAAGTGAGAATGACATTCATTTTGAAACAAATTATTTTTGCTAAAGTGACACTCATTTTGAAACGGAGGGAGTAGATACTGAAAGCTGTTTATAATGCTCAATTGGCTCATCAACAACAACAACCAAGCCTTATCCCACTAAGTGGGATTGGCTACATGGATCAAATGACGCCATAGTGTTCTATCATAAACCAAATTTGGATCCAACTCATTGACCTCTAAATCCTTTCTAATGGTTTCTCTAATAGTTTTCCTAGGTCTTCCTCTACCTCTTTCAAATTGGCTCATAACAATAATTTTTTTTGTTTTGACAAGGCTCATAACAATTTTATAGGTTTAATTGGATGCTGCTTTTAGATGACTTTATACATTCAAAACTAGATGTATAAAGTTTATACACCCAAAAATCTATAAAGCATACATTTTTAAATTCAAAATATTTTAAAAGCTTCAACATACTAAAATATTTCAAATAAAAGTGATATTTTAATGAAACAAAGGGTTCTTGACCGCAATATTGTTGCAAGAAAAGATGGCACCAAAATTTAACAAGACTGCATTCAAAAATAATTGTTGAAGTTGATAAACATACCAGGTCTGCAATATTGCCAACACATTCTCCTTTAGCAGTGACATCACCAATGTTTTCTCCTTTAGCAAAGGCTTTGTAAATTGGTGTTCTAGTTGATGTTGATGTTACAGCACCAACATTCTAAAAGCATGAATAAACTAATTAGCCTGGACAACTGACATGAAAGTGAATTGCTCATCACAACAACAACAAACAAAAAACATCAAACCTTGAGCACATTAGCGGCACAAGCCAAAGGAAGAAAAAGATGTGGCATTGCAGCAGTTGCCAGTTCCACCCCGGCACCCAACTCCATTAGAAGATCACCGGTGAAACGGAGCTGTTTGAGATCGTAATCAAATTTTTTGCCTTGGCGAGCGAAAAGCATCTTTCCGACACGACCAGCTCCATCCTTGAGAATCCAGTTGATAGCAACAGCAGCAGCAGCAGGAGTGGCTCTGTTTCTAGAGACGCCGACAGAACTCAAAAGGGTTTGAGTAGTGAAAACACCCATTGCTCCACCGAAAAAGTGCTTGAGAGCCCTCCAAGTCATGTAGGGGACATAGGAAGGGGTTACAGTGTGAGGGAAACCTTCGGGAACAACGTAGGATGTAATGAATGACATCATTTCATCAAGAGGAGGCTTAGGGGTTTGTAAGCTGAGAGAGCGAAAGGAATTATTCTTGAATTGCCCGGAGGCATTGGTCTCTGCCACGTAATTCCATCGACGGCCATCGATTTCCTCGCAGCAGATGAATCTCAAGGTGGATGGTGTGGTTGTATCAAGGAGGGGTGGTGTGGAGGATGCCAATTGGGCACTGATACGCAGCGTTTCGCGGATTAGAATATCTTGAGAGGAAGGAGATGATATATTGGGTGTCTGTTTCTTCACGTTCAAGGGATTCAGAGGAGCCATGACTATCAACAGTTCAGATCGGATGGATTTAATGCGTTAAATCATAGGTACTACAACACAGTTTTTTGAACAATGAGTACAAGGTACAATTCTTTTAGAAAGTACATAAAGTCATAAGTCATAACATATAGAAAATACAAATCTCAGTGAGCTTCTTCAACTAAACTTCAAACTATAATGTAATTACTACATCCATGTAGTATTTTAGTAGCAAGTTAACACAAGCATAAAATCTTATAAACAGAAACTTCAATTAGCTATATTGTAGTACTACACAATCCACCATAGTGTATGAACCTACGCCTTACAAGTTAATCCAAATTAAGTCCCAATTGAATTTACCATATTTTGATGATTAAATCTATTGGGAATTGTAAAATCACGATTGAATTGAACTCATCAAGTTTACTACAAATCCAATTGCTACCGAATCACTGAAACCCCAAATTTGAATTGGAAAATTAAGAAGAAAACTGACCTAGTCGGAAGGATTTGATTGTTGCATGCAAGACAAACTTTTTCTCATCTTCTTGGTCTGAACTCTCACGTGACGGAGCATGAGAGAGAGAAGTTTCTGAGCTTTCCAAGTTGTATAACTATGTTTAAATTACTATTTTACCCCTTTCTTATTTTCATTCTCAAACCGTGTTTGATATGTTGATTTTTTTCTTCTTCCAAAAACACGACAAAAACCAAAATTTATATGTTTCACTGAACTACAACACAACTTTTTATATCAAATTTAATTATTTAAAGAAAGAAATGACGATTTTTAATCTCCAATAGAATTTATGAGTATTTTATGTATTGAGATATTATATATTACCTTAAAATGAATTTTGTCTTCGAAATTTTGTGGGTCTAAGCAACATCTCTAAATCCTTGTTGTGCTACAAAACTACCCTTGGGTTACCACCTAAGAACTAAATGACATGCACAATAGCTTTCTCATGTTGTACAACGTGATGTTGCGCTTTCGGCACATGCACCTTCAGTTTCTTCTGGTCATGTTCGATGATAGCATCATGTGCGAGGTAGGCTAAAATGCAACATATATGAAGTGTTCTTCACCACTCTAAATAGGACATGTATAGGTATATGTGTCTGAGATGGTGATGGCGCCTTTGTGTTGCAAAGACTATGAGTTTCGTTGATATTTATCGAGTTGATGTGAGAGAAGCGTTGGGTTTATGAAATGTGTTGCAATGGTTAAGTAACATGCAATTTACGAGGGTGTGTAGGATTAGAATTTTAAATGATAATTTTTGTTTAAAAAAATCTTAAGAATCTTAAAAGACTTTGTATGATTTTAATGATTTTGATGATTTTTACAATTTGGATTTCAATAGATTTAACTCATAAGATTTTAAAGGATTTGAAATGATTTTGTGGATTTCAACAGATTTTATGAATAGTAAAGACTCATTGAAAAAAAAAATGATCATAACATACTCTCTTTTACACTATTCTCAATACATACTCTTTTATTTATTTTACCTTTTTTTATGAGAGAGAGAGAGAGATAGATGAGAGATAGATAGAGAGAGAGAGAAAGAGACGAGGGAAAGAGAGAGTGAGAGATAGATATAAAGAGGGGAAGAGAGATAGAGAAGGGAGGAGAGAGATAGTAAAATCTTAACAAAAAAAACAATCCTAAGAAATTTCATGTTTTCAAGGAAGACTTTTTCATGATAAAATTCCACTAGAAAATCCCACAAAATCCAATTTATTAAACAATCCTTCGAAATTTGAATGATTTTAAAAACCACAAGATTTTTTTTAAGTGACCTTGATTGAATACACAAGATTTTTTCTAAATGACAAAGAATCTTGATTGAATACCACAAGACTTTTTTTTAAATTGCAAATAGTCTTGATTGAATACCACAAGACTTTTTCATGATAAAAAAGTCTTTTAAAATCTTTTAGAATCCTAATTTAATATACCCCCCTTAATAATATTGATTTTGAAGTTGATTCAAAAACCACGAACGACGCGTTTCATTTCGAGAAGGGAGGACATCTCTGCCTTTGGATACATCATCACAACATGTCTATCTCTTTTTACTCTCCGCTTAATGGAAGGATCTAATATGGTGTGGCCTCGGTATTCATCTCTTTGGTGGAAGGATGTGGCAAAATTAGGAGACTTTGGTGGTCATGATTGGTTCAACTTGGTGGTGGAGAGAAAAGTGGGGAATGGTTTTCATATAGTTTTTGGAATGATAGGTGGAAAGGAGAGAAATGTTTCTGGTTAAAGTATCCTAGAATTTATTCGGTATCTAATCAAAAGGAAGCGTTGGTGGGGGGAGCATTCAGACCTTGGTTCGGAGTGGAGGTTTCATTGGAGAAGACATATCTTTATGTGGGAAGAGGAGTTGCTTATAAGCCTAAAGGAGGACTTGGATGGAATGGTGTGGTCGGAAGAGGAGGATGGGTGGAGGTGGAGTTTGGAAGATACGAGTGTTTTTACGGCCAAGTCGGCTTATGGAAGGTTGGAAGGCTTAGTGTTACGTGAAGATAGGTGGAGGGAGGATGACAAGTGGAATTTCAAACAACTTTGGAAAATTCCGGCACCTTCGAAGGTGGTGGCCTTCGCATGGAAGGTTCTTCTTGACCGGATTCGCTCAAAGGTGAATCTTGCGTTGCAGAATGTGGTACCTATGGAGGGTTCCATCTTGTGCGATTTATGTACAAGCAGGGCCGGTCCTAGGATTTTTGGTGCCTTGGGCGAAACAATAAATTGTACCCTTTTAATTATTTCAATATTTTTTTTCTTGCATTTTTTGTTGAAAAATATTTATTTATAATCAAAGTTATCTAAAAATATATTTTCAATAGAATGAATCAAAACGAATTAAAAAGCAATATATCTATATAGTACTAACTACTAAATAAAAATAATAATTTTGGTGCCCCTAAAAAGGTGGTGCCCTGGGCTGCCGCCCCTCGCGCCCGCCCTCAGGGCCACCCCTGTGTACAAGGATGGAGGAAACCTCTCTTCATCTCCTCCTTCATTGTGATTTTGCTTCCGTGGTGTGGTCCAAACTTATGTTGTGGTTAGATTGTATTTTTCTTATCCCTCCTAACTTTTTTGTCCGTTGGGAATGTTGGGGAGGGTGGGAAAGAAACAAGAAGATTAAAAAAGGTCGGTGGCTTGTTTGGCTAGCAACGTTATGGGTACTGTGGAAAGTCCGTAATGATAATATTTTCAACCGGAGAATTTATGAGGCGGATGAGGCGGTGGAGAAGATTAAAGTATTGTCTTGGAGGTGGATTTTGAGTCAGACAAAACTTCCGGTTTGCCTTTTTTATGAGTGGAGTTGGGATCCAATTTCTTGTCTCAATAGGGAAGGAAGGAGGCAGGAGTGTTAGCTTCAGGGGTTTCTTTTGGTATTGTGTAGGTTGGTGTTGTTTTTTGGGTGCTTCTGTGGTCCTTTTTAGGGAGGCCGTGCCAGCTGTTGTTGTGCTGCTATCTGTGCAGCGGCTGCTGTCATGGCTAAGCAGCTGCTGTTCCTTTTGGTTTTTTCGGTTTTGAGGCGGTGGTATGCTTAGTCTGTTGAGTATAGTCCAGCCTCATTGTCCGTGGCCTTTATTTGTTTTAGGCGTGGTGGTGTTCCGTATATATGTGCCGCCATTTTGTATTTTTTTCTCCCTTTCCGTGGATTTTGTGCTCCTTGTATAATCTCGACGTGAATAAAATTTGCCTTTTCAAAAAAAAAAAAAACTCTCCGCTTACTAACTCTCAAATGAAGTTTACTACGCGACAAACAAATGTGGTAGTCCACGCTCTTACAGGAGAGACCACGTTAACAAGTAGTCATGTTGTTCAATTTAATATACTCAATTGTATTGGAAGTATTATATTATTATTATTATTTTAATTTTTTTTGACCAAAATGCTATAAAAAAAACTTTATTTAACAAGTATCACACTTTGAATTTCTTTTAGAAGACACTACAAATTATCGTGTTCCCTAAAAAAAGAATACAAATCACCATGTTAGTAATTTATATTTCCTTAAAAAAAAAAAAGTTAGTAATTGATATTTAAAAAACAAAAAAGGTGAAATAAAGATTCCATTATTATTATATTGTAATGTAATTTAGTTAGTTAGTTAGTATCATATTAACATTAACAAAGTGGTGAGAATTGGTTCATTCGTTTTTCCAAATCAAATCAGAATCAGAAGAAACGCAACTGGGAAGAAGGAACAAAGAAATCTACGCAATTCAATTTCCCTTCCCTTTGCTTTTCAGAATTCAATAATTTGTGATCGCATGGGTCAAGCCTTTCGTAAACTCTTCGATTCCTTCTTCGGCAATACCGAGATGCGGGTAATCAACTTTTTTTTTTCTTTTAATTTTTAATTAATATCATAACAATAAATGTCATTTTTTTCTTCATAAAAATGCTGATCTTGTGTTTCATTATTAACTCATATCTATGATTAATAGAGTTTTAATGTCTGTTATGTAAAATTGATTCTGGCTAAAAGTGAAGACAAAGTGATTTATGTTTGAATATATTATTATGTACAAGTTACTTGGTAAATTAACTTCAGTGTAAAAATCAATTCTTGAATCAATTCAGAAAGATAAAAATAAATCTACTCTAGAGCAACCAAATTTGTCAAAATCAATTCTCCACTTCTAAAATCAAATACTGGTTTGAACTAAGGGTTAACGAGTTGGAGTTTCAGGTAAAGAGGAAAAAAACTAACATAACAATTAACATACTAACACTTGTCATTACAAAAAAAAAGCAATTTTTTGATTGTAATTCTTTTTTTCTTTCAAATTTGGTGTGGTTTAGGTTGTCATGCTTGGTCTTGATGCTGCTGGAAAAACAACTATATTGTACAAGCTTCACATTGGAGAAGTTTTATCTACTGTTCCGACAATTGGTGGGTTTTATTTCATAAACTCAATCATTAAGTTCATTGTTTTTTGTTAAAATTTCTTAGAGATAGATCATAGATATCTTGTTAAAATTGTGTTTGGTTATTATGGTTAAAGTGTTTTTAGCTTATGCTTGCTAATTATCTTCTTGGTTGTTTTTCTTTGTCGGTTTGAATATGCTTGTGAGTGGAGTTGGTTTATTACCCTCATTAATTCTGATGTTGTTCTACCAAACTTTTTTTTGATGGAGTTGGTTTCAGTTTGTGCGATGAAACAGAGATTTTCCCCTCTGTAATTGTACTGCAAATATCTGTGGTGGGTTTGCGTGAATTGAATGGATGCAAACATATATGGTATTTTGGTTTAGCAGAACGAAAATTATAATTGGAAATAATCCATTGTTGTTTGAGCCTTGAGGCATATGAGTCTGTCTGCATTGCAGGTTTCAACGTTGAGAAAGTTCAGTATAAGAATGTTATTTTCACGGTTTGGGATGTTGGAGGCCAAGAGAAACTGAGGACACTCTGGAGGCACTATTTTAACAACACAGATGGTTTGGTAAGCATTGATGCTTGTGATTTTATGTGTTTTTCATATTAAAAACGCAACTTGTGTCATTTGGTTTTGTAAAATTTTCCTTTTGCTACAATTATTCTTATATCCTATAGGACTGAAAAGTCAGGAGATTGGGTTAATGTATCAAGGTTAATACATATGTGCATGTTTATACAGATATATGTTGTTGATAGTCTGGACCGCGAGAGAATTGGGAAAGCAAAACAGGAATTTCAGGTGATAAGCCCAGAAACTTACAAATTAACACACACGCACACAACATGTTATTCCAAACAGACTTTGAATTGATCTATGGATTACTTGCAGACAATCATAAATGACCCGTTTATGCTCAACAGTGTCATCTTGGTACTTGCCAACAAACAAGACCTGGTATGTGTATCTTGATCTGTGCTCTACTTCTTCCATCTGAATGACCTATAACTTATACGTGTAAAGATGAAGTTAAAGTCAAATCATGTGAATTGGTTGTCAATTTTTACCGAGTACTATTATAGTTAGCACAATGTGCCATAATTCATGCACATACCAGTGCAAACATTGAAGGGGTAGGCTTTATATCAGTCATTTAAATAGTTGCAATATGTGGAATATGGTTCAAAGTTTAAGGATTTCTTTCCTCATATAATGCTGGTTGTTACAAAAAGAATCCTGCACCTTTTGCACGTGCATGCGTATCTAAAGAAATCTATTTTTTCTCTATTTCAGTTTTCTGTTTTTCTTTTCACCCATCCGTGTAATTAGTCTGGTACTAAGTGGAAAAACTCTATTCCGCTGCCAATAGGCCACCAACCACAAGAACCAAGTACAGTTGAAAATATTCTTTATTTATTTACTGGCTGTTGACAATAGCCTTCACTATTTTTATATGTTGTCATTATTGGATGATGCATGATACATCCAACAGATCGTGTCATTTGTGTTCTCCATGTGAACATTCTGAGTCAGTTCTGATCTTGTAGCAACTTCTTTAATTGATTTATTTTATGCTTTCTTTCTGTTGTCTAAGTTAAAGGGAAGCAAACTTATTTTAGGACGATCCAACCAGTGTTGTTAAATGGGGACCATGGCGCTGCCATGGCGGAACGGCGTGGCGGGTTTTTGGATAACCACCATAGACAATTTGTGAAGGGGTGCCCGCCATGGCAACAACATAGGCTCCAATGGCGTGTTTATATGGTGGATGTTTGGCCTTCCGTCATATCCGCCATTGATTCTAACCCGTGTATTTTTTTCAATTCTTGAGGGAGGTTAGTGTAACCTCATAATATAATAAGAAATTCAATTTCAAAGCACACAAGCAAGAACTTTTTTAAGCAAAAACGGTTTTCTTGTCTTCCCATCATTATGCTTGACCACAAAAAGTCTTGATGCTAGTGAGACTTGAGTTTTGGTGGAATCTGTGACTTTTTGTATTGCACGTTCAAGTTCAATTCTTACTTGTACACCACTTGAATTCTTTATGTAATCTTTCCCACATGATCATGGTTCATGACTGACACTGTTTTCGTTCCCAATATGTCAAATTTCATCAGTGGGACTTCTATCTGTCTAAAAACACTTGCTCTTTTGTATGATTATGTATATCCTTGTATTGCTAGCTGATAACTCCTCTTCAATTAACTAGCTTACTCCTAAGTTTGCCTTAATTTAGCTATAACTGCAAATGTTTTCCTCTTCTTTTCTAGAGAGGAGCGATGACGGCAAGGGAAGTGTGTGACGGATTAGGTCTCTTTGATCTAAAGAATAGAAAATGGCACATACAAGGCACCTGTGCACTTAAGGGCGATGGCCTTTATGAGGGTTTGGACTGGTTGTCCTCAACACTGAAGGAGATGAAGGCTGCTGGATACTCTTCATTAGGACTAGGAACTTCATCCTTCTAATTTTTCAGGTTTAAACTATCTTCATCTCTCAATCATCAGTTACCTTTCTATTTATCATTTCATTATATTATAATGTATATTTTCATTCTTTTGTAGGTATTTTGGCCTTGGGATTTGGTGAATGTGCAGACCGTGACCAGTTCCAAAATGTCGTGATTGGTAATCAAATTCTTTTGGTTTTCGTGTGAAGCTGATGAAGAATACAGTTACTTTGCCTATCAGGGTATTTAAAGATATGTGACTTTCTACAATTATAGAAGTTTGTACATGTCGAATGATTAACTAAATTTTGTTGCTGTATTGATACCACACGTTAAGTGCACGAGTACTGGATAGAAGGTCTTGGATACCGGCCAGATCAGTTGTTCATTCTCCCTTGATACTCTTCATCTTACTCTTTGTGAATGTTATTTCTGTGTGGCTGTGACTGATGCCTTGATTCATAAAAATAATGAGTCTGACAAACACATTGCGATCTTGTCCCAATTTTCTTTAGGCAGCGCCAACGTGTTATTTTGATTCAGTTAAATTGGGTGGTTGCAATTGCTTCCCTTTTGCCCATAATAATATAGCGGTCACTTCTATTGGAATATTTTGTATATCAGGTTGCTACAATTGCTTTTAACTAAAAGTTTTAGTATGAATTGTATGAGGGAGTTTTATCAACTGAAAAAAAAAAAGGAACATATTTTTTCAACTTATTTTGTATGGGAGGGTATATTTGACCATAAGAAAAGTAGACAAAGAAAAGTATGATAAATTGATTATCTTTGTATATACCTATGAAGCCCGGTTACTTGATACGATACGGGAGAAATTTAAAATTCAAAATACGATATGGCCAAGATACTTCAATAAAAAAATAAATTTAAACTAAATGTTAAAACTCAAAATACAAACTATGGACTAAAATTCAAAAGAAAAAAATAGGTGCAAAACCTAGATCAAACAAACCTACAACATCAATAGAGTTCACCAATATTTTCTCAAAACAACAAAAACAGACAAAACAGATAATAGACAACAAAGATATAAATATAAGTATTTGAGAATCAAAATATATCTGGGAAAATACTGTTTGGAAATCGATTCCAATTGAGGTTCAGATACTTTAAATGCTGCAACTCCATCAATGATGCGTTGATCTCCTTGGAAAAGGAACCAATCTGATGACTGTTTGATCAAGCATTTCAACATGGCCAGTTTGATTGCTACAACCGATAACCGATTCCTTCCCATGCACAGCAACTATCACTCTTGCTCTCTCAAGTAGAAAAAAGGTTAGTGTGATCATCCAACATAAGGCTTTCCTTCAATTCAAGGAGAGCATATCTCACCAGCCAACATGTTTTGCATCAGCTACAGCTCCACAACAGTTGAGATTCGTTGAACTCCAAGGTTCATTTGATGGCGGAAGAATTCCAAATGATCTTGTTAGTCTTTCACAGTTGCAATAGATCTTTCAGAGAATCGTCTCGAGGGTACAATCCCTTATCAACTTGGAAATTTCTCTCATTTGTTGTACCTTGATTTTAGTTATAATGTTCTTGTTGGAACCATTCCTCATCAACTTGGAAGCCTTTCACATTTTAAAGGTGGCTTAGTGGCTTGCTGGTAATATTTTATTTTCCCTCTTTCACTCTTGCCTTCAATTTGTTTATAGCTTTTTTGTTAAATGAGTTAAGCCTGAGCTTAAAAATAACTGTTACATCATAATTATAGACCCACTTTGATATATTTTGTTTCAAAAAAAAATTATTTGTGTGCAATTATTTAGACTTAAAGATGATTAAAGAATTGAAGCATTTTACTTAGAAACTTCAAATTTCAAAAGAATAGAGAAAATTCATGTTTTATGAAGACAGGAATAACTTATATATGGTGTTACCTTTTCATATTATTTTCAAGCTCAAACATATCTTTCATTTAATTCTTTGTTTATTTCATTTCACTCAAACTCAAACATGTCCTTTGTTTGATCACTTTCGACAGGAAAAGTTTGTTTAAGCATCTCCAATAGCACCATGCGCATCTTTGTTGAAGAAAGGTAGCAGAACAAAGCTTCTCTGATCACATAGAAATAAAAGATTTCAAAGTTCTCTGTTATGTATCAGTAATTTAAATAATCAATTTGTGAAACATATATGCTGTGAGATTAATATTGTTATTTTGAAGAAAAAAAACATGTCGTGTAATCTAATTATTGGAATACTGTAATGATGCCACTCTTAGTCCTCCTTCGCTTCTCTAATAGTTGTGCATGATTACAACTATTATATTTTTTGGTAACTCAAATGGGGCAGATGAATTATGCTCACAAACTTGTATATCATCATTCAAAGTGATAAAATTTTGCTGATAATTTATACCAACCCTTTGTAATTATAGTTGTTAAGGACTGTCTTATTTTTCTAATATCAACTCTTCGTTTTTTCTATTTAATTTTCATACACAAAGGTTGGCAACTTTAGTTCTTTAAGTACAAATGTTACTCACTTATTAATTATACGTATTTGTCACTAACTATATTAAAAAAAATAATTTTTAAGACTTTTAAAAAGTTGAATTCATCATTTTTCACCATATTCCAACACAATATTTCTATTTTTGTTCCCCTAACCAATGTCCTAAGGGCACTCTTTAGCATTTCCCTAGAAGAAATAATCATTATATTTTAAAAGGAACATATATATTTGAGTAAGAGAAATCATGAGGTCAAAAGATTATTGTGACACACAAGGAGTATTGATTTTTTTTTTTCTTTTCATTGATCATTATATTTAGCTAATGTATCTGTCAAACTTTTTCATTGACATGATCTGAATATATACACAAGAATAAAGATCAACAGATTAGGCTCCTACCTCCTACAATTACTCAAGAATATACTTCTAATGTTACTCCTTCAAAATTTCCTACAATAGCTAATGTTTATCAATCAGTCTAAGATATATATGTCTGAGATTTCCTCATCTATCAATCTATAAACACGAAGATTACAACTTTTATAAACATATTTATCTTAATGCCCCCCCTTAAATTCCAAGTGCCCAATTTGCTGAGGAAATAATCAAACTGTGACCTGACTAATGAGTTGTTTTTGCCTTTTGTAGTATATGCCGAAGAAACTGTGCAGGGCCTCACATTTCTATCTGGTATAAGGAATATGAATCTTTGACATGATTCAATGCTAGCATAATTTATCAAGGAAACTGCATGGTAGCTGTAAAATCTCTTGCTAAACAAATTTGGATCTGCAAAACAAGTTGAATTCTAGACAGCAGCAGTGAGTGTAAGAATTCTCATTCATTTCAATCCAATTGTGAGACATTTGCAACTATTCCATCATTAGTGCATAAATCATCAACCAAACACCTACCTCACCATCTCTCGTCATGTATCCAATTATTTTTCTCTTTTGGCCCAGTAGGACCTTCCTCACCATACAGCTCCACCGGTAACTTGTTAATCAAGTTTCTCATTGAATACTGAAGCACGCGTGGAAGCGCATTGATAACCTTATCCAACTCAGTTTTTGAATCATAAATAATTTTGGGACCCCACTCTCTCATAAACTGCAACCAATTAGGCTCAGCGACAAAATTTTCTAGATATTCAGCCGCAACAACCTCATAATGGATACTCGAGTCCACATACAAATTACTACGAACAGCATCGTTCCTAATGCCAAGTCCTAGTTTTGAAGATCCTTGGATATATGTTCCAGGACGAGGGTAACTTGCATGTCCACTTTTTGACGAGTAAACAATAGCTTTATTTCCATCGATATAATCCAAGTCACATGCGTCCGTCCATTCACCGCCACTGTGTTGCGAGAAGTATAGACTATAGAGCTCTCCAGCAAAGTTACATATACGAAGTGTGAAATGCTCCCAGTCACCAACATGTTCTCCAATCTTGCTCAAAGGTATATTTTTTATTCCCACTTTCAAAGTGGCTGGTCCGTTGAAAGGGCAAAATATCCACATTGCAATGTCTGTAAAAGTCCCACCAAGAGCCGGCTTCACATGAACATAAAGCTTTGCACTCTTTAAATCCCCGCGTTTGATAAAATCCCTTCGATCGTCACTCGGCAAGTCTATCCAAAATTGGCCATCGTTTGATCCTCCAGATGGTAAATTTGAGCCAGTTGCATCGATTCCCTCTCCTGTACACATACCCTTTCTGTACAAAAGGGCTCCATTGTTGAAAAACCAATCAACAGAAGATGGCAAGTAAATTTCCTCAGGGTGAAAGAAAACAGTAGGGCCATAATGGTTAATAAGTCCATGAATTTGTTGCAAATTAGGCATCGATTGTATTGCAGCATTTAAGTTTTTCAAGCATGCAATAGGGTTCTCTTCTTCATTGCTCAAGCCACTACTGCAGAGAAAAGTCCCAACGGAAACACCTTTCCCTAGCATGCCACGATCACAAGGTCTCGAGCTCCATAACTGAAACGATAACTCTGGAATTCTAGAAGCAACAGCAAATATTACACGGTAAGGTTCACATTTGTCAGTAAGGTCGGCACGAACACAACACATTTCATCCAACTTAGGTTTTTCAGGTTTGTCTGTAACTAAGTAGCCAACGGCCTTGTAACCTTCAGGAGGTTCGGGTAGCCAGAAGTAACCGCACCCACTTGAAATTTCCAGATCGGCAGGCGCATTTGAACTCCAAAGTAACTCAAAATCAAGAGGATTCCTCATAGCAGGTAGCTTTTCCTCATTAGTTTCGGGAAAACGAATTCCTGTTTCCTTTGCGACAAGTACAAAACCTCGTAAAGGTTTGTCACTAGGTTGACAATAGTGACCAAGGATATGGAAACTGGGAGGTATTCCTACAGGCTTGTAGAATGCAACAGCTTTTTTCGGGTTTAGTATAGCAGTGCTCCAAATGAGTTCAAACCTTGTGACCACGGAAACTTGTATTTCACCAAGATTTACAACTCCTGACGCAAAACCTTGTCCTGTAATTACACAGACAAAGAAGGTATGTTTAGAAGTAAGTTATTTTTCTTTTCAAAAAATTAACAAAGAGTTATCAATTTACAGCTTAAGAAATTGGATACATAATAAATTCACAAAATCTACCTGCACAAAAAACAAATTACCAAAAATGCTTAAATTGAGATTCCTATCTACGATGAAATTGAGACAAAAAAAAAATGAATTAACCTTGAGGCCATTGAGGAATGGGCTGTGGAAGAGAAAAGATTTGAGGATGAGGGGAAGAGGACTGAGTGAATGTAATTGAATTCCTACAAAAGCACACTGAATCAAGCATCTCCACGATCACATATATATGATCATCGAGATTTGCTTCTTTTTTCTTTCTTTCCTTCGATACTCTCTTATTTTCTATAATAACTCTCTCTTTATCTATTAATCATATTTAAATTCATATCAACTAAAAAGTTATTAAAACCTAGATTATCCTAGAATTATATGTCTTACTATTTATGTCGAAATGTCTATCTATAACGTCAACTTATAATAGTAAAGTAAATCATATATATAAATAGTGGTAAATTTAGTAGTATAAATACTATACTTTAATGCATGTAAAGATACACCATTTTGAAAAATCTATACATTCCATCATACTTCCTTCTCTCTCATTTTTTTCTCTCTCTCGATTTCCTTAATTTGATAAATCCTAACATTATATATATTTGTAATATTATATAATCAGAATAGTAATTTATATCATCTTATTAGTTCACTAATATCATAAAAGAGGTATTCAAAATATCCGATCTTTCAACAATTATCTAATTATTCAAATCTTTTAATTATCTAATTATTGATCACAATCTTAATTGAAAAACAACTAATATAAATTTAAATAAGTAGATTTCATATATGTTACCCTCAATAATCAATCAATATAAAAATAAACTATATTATATCCGTCAATTCACTCATGTAATTTTTATGAAATTCTGATTAAAATTATTTTTATTTTAATTAAAAATATAGATGTATATGTATATATATTTTACTTTCATATTGTAACAAATTCTATTTATCTTTTTCAATGACATCAACTATATAACAAATATGATAAATTTTTGTCTTATCTTTTTTAATGCCATCAATAATATAACATTCTTATAAACAAATTTGTCTAAAAGTGAAAAAGTTACCCCAAAATAATGTATTTGTTATGAATATTAATGAATGTCCATCCTTGATCTTCCACATTCTTATAACTCCCATTAGTGAATGAATTGTTAGTGATGTTTAATTACATTTGATCATTAACTTACTATTTGTATCATATAAATAAGACTCAAGTTTTAGTGTAAAGACATACTAGAGAAGTAATACAACATACTCTTTTCTACTATTCTATGTTACACAATATCTTGCAATATTTTATATTAATTTTATAACAATATTCTATTTATATATAGCGTAGATAATAGACACAAATTTATTAAGAGAAGTGTTAGCAACACTCTCGTTTGAACACTCCATAATACTCACTCTTTTATTAATTTAAATTGTTGTGGGTCTACACCTTAGAAATATAACTCATACAAAGTGGTGGGACATACATTGATTTCTTTCAATGAAAAAGTGAGTGATAGAAAGTGTTGAAAAATGGATGTTGCTGACCTTCCTCATTTATTAATAGTTGCTTCATATCACTTTCGTTAGGAACGTATAGTTTGACTAATTTCTACTTGCTCCCTTCTCAAACCGTGTTTTTCTGCAAAGTTCAACACATGCGTAAGTCCGCAGACTCTAATCGTTGTAACACGTGAGTAGTCTATTCCTTTTTTCAAGTTTGAATAGATGTTCAGTTGCCTCTATTTCTCGGATAAACAAGGGAAGGGACCACCATTAATTTTTAAGCAAGAAAGCAAATGTGATTGTACAAGATGTTACAAGTTGACGAGATGACCTCAAAAATCGCAAAAACCAACCAATATAATAGCAACATAGTTGCTGCAGAGGGCATGGCGACAAGGATTGCGAAGTTCAAGAACTAATTTTTGAAAGCATCAGGGCACAAATGAAAAGTTTGAATATAACATCAGAGCACAAATGAAAAGCAGATTACACCACGAGTTTTTCAAGCTTGTGCCACTAATACAAGCATAGCATCCAATAGATACAAAAACAGGAAAGCTGTTCTGATTCTAATAGCTATGAAATTCTTTGCTCTAACCATTACCAGACCAGAGCATTAAACACTATCAAATGATTCTAAAACACTTTGTTCTCAGCATTTCGAGCTCACTGCGAGAAAACATCTGAGTCTATGCTCATCGGTCTATGGATTTAAATATGGATAGTAATAATCAAGAAGCTTGTGCATTATTAGCATTTGGCTCGGAATCTATTTTTTGATCAATATTTGGCTCGGAATCTATTTTTTGATCAAGATTTGGCTCAGAATCTAATTCTGATGATTTAGCATCTTCAAAAGTTTCCATTTCAACGGCCACATCATCACTCGTATCAGCCTCAACCATTACTTCATCGGTGTCTGGTACAAGAGGCTCAGGCTCAGTCTCAGCGCCATTTTGTGCCCCATCAGATTGCTGCTGCTGCTGCATTTCACTTGCCTTCTCTTGGTCATCTGGTTTTTCTACTGGATCTTGTGGATAAGGATCAGTGCAAATTGTCAATGTAGATGTAACTAACAAATTCTACAGAGAAAAACACCATACAGAAGTCAGGCAAAATGTTTAACCAAGTTATCTATAATTCATGTGCTAACCATTAAAATGCATGATTAACCATTTACAAATACAGGATCTTTATTGTTGTAAATATAACAAATTTGAAAGTGCACATGCTATATTATGAAGCATACCTTTTCAAGAGCTAAAGCAAGCTTGGAAAGATTTGGATAAATGCTTTTTGCCTCCAATAGAATCTGTGCCATACAAAATATCAGACAACACTGTTCTATACTATCATGTTAACCTTGATGGATACTGGACCCAGAATATAATAATGCACAACGGATTAAAGAAGCAAACATACCTCACAAACCCTTTGCAATGTAAATGGTGGGCCATCAATAAAACATGTAAGTGCTGGAATCCAGAAAAGCATTTGAAAGTTAATTGGGAAAGATTTAGTTCAGCAAAAAATAACATGTCATATGCACCCTTAAAGGAGATCATTACTCGAGATTTGTTGCAGGCCAATGATTAAGAAAGAACAGAGTCTGAGTTGGGTCTACAAAAATTGCTTTTCAAAACCATTGTTTATCAGCTAAATGAGTGTCACTACATTATGGCATCAAATAGCTTAAAGTAAATTTGGAAACTAGAATGGATGGAATACTCTTGATCAACACAACACATGCTAATCGCCAGGAAGTTTATCTCTCATGGATACTCTTCTAAAAGCTTTGGTTTCACTAAGTGTCAGTTATCTCCAGTCTAGACATAAATGTTGGCCAACACAAAAGTAAACTATTTAAAGAATTCAAAATATGATTTTAAAATAAATGACATTATATGTTAATATAGAGCTTTCTTTAAGCAATATTTTTTTTAAATAGTTTATGTATATGCATCAAAGTATCTATCTATATACATATATATGTAGAAATGCTACACACCAGTAGCTATATGGCCAACGTTTTGATAAGTGTACCAGCAGGTCAGTCCAGTTCAACTGTGAACTGCTCCAGTCAAGACTCTCAAACAAGTAGCAGAGAGTGATTGCTACAGAATGAAAAGTTGAGCTGATTCACAGTCTACAACCATTAAATGCACCAAGGGAAAAGTGAGTACCAAACACGGATTCCACATCTCTAAGATTGATATTCCCAAACTAATTTTATTAGCTCTTGCCAAGAGTAATTAAATATTTTATAATATTTTTCACATACTTAAGACTACTAGAATTATAATATAATTTTCAATACTGAAATAATAATATTAAATTCGCACAATTGATGTCTATGAAATTTAATGGTACTCATAAAAAACAGTGGAACTAAAGGTGGGATACCTTCATCCAATTTGTTGACCAGATCAGAGTAGGACTCTCCTAATGAAGCACATTGCTGCTCACTTGTCAATTTTGCCTCAGGGTACTCGGACAATACCTGTACAAAAATTATGGAGAGAAAGACAAAAAAGATTGAAGTATAAGAATTACGATGCATGAATAATAAAATTCCAATAAACTAATATGTGAACGACACAAAATATAAACCGCTACATGCTAGCATACCTCTAAGAATTAACATAATATAAAGAACAATGCATGCTAGCATACCTCCCCATACCTGCTTCAGCTGAAACGACAGCATACTCTTCAGATTATCCCAGTCATGCCTGTTATACAAAAATTGACCACATTATTGTCTAAAGTGCATATCGATCTCGAAGTCAATCATCTTTCAAATAAAAATTAGTAAATAATATGTGAATTATAAATACAAGCATATGGAAAGCTCATAAAATTCAAAATTTAGAACACATTCATCATTCATTAATACCTAACCATCATAGCTAACAGAGACAATCAACATCAGTCTAAGGAAGATAGAGGCTAAGGCTAATGATCATTCTTGAACAAACAATTGCAATGATAACACAAAACGATCGGACAATTAAATCAAAAACTCAAGGAAGGAACGGTGAAGGGATAAATAACACAACAACAACAACCAGCGAGACTTTTCTCATTAGGGATAAATAACACAAATACCTCTCATGTATTAGACCAAAGATAAAACGTTTATAACTAAATACTCCCTTCGGTCTCATACATAAGCAAATATTTCATTTTCATATTCATTGAATAATTAATGTATCTGGTTTATCATATATAGACTAGAAACATCAGCTATTCAATAAACCTGGAAAGAAAAAGAAAAAAAACTTTGTCTATATATGAGACAGAAGGGAGTATCTCTTAATAACCGGTTCGTTCTTTAATCTTTCTTAATCTACCTATACCTCTAACAATTGGACTGTTCTCTATCTAGCCAGCCCTCCTTACCAAACCTGACATCTGCAAGCAATAAAGGCCAACGAGGCTGCATCGGCACTATAATGTTTTGATTCAGTGCAATTAAATACTTTCCACTTTCTAGTTCTAGGTATAGTTTAGGCTCACTGAAACAACCTAACAAGTAAGTAACTGAACATATCATCATATCAAAGTGTTGACAAATCGTTAAGTTGCCATTGGCAGTCGTTAAGCAATTCTAAAAAGCTGCAACTGGAATACATATGTTTTTTAAGATTTTGACATTAAAGGATCAAAAACACCATAAAATAACTCATTCTCATAGTCAAAGACACTAATATTAGTACAAAAACATAATTTAGTGTATTCAAGAGACACAATGACACTTCCAATTCATGCAAGGCACGGCTTTAGCACCTTATCATAACTATGAGTTTAAAGAACAAAAAGCACTAAAATTTGAGCTATTTGACACATGTGGCAATATTCATTCAATAACTTCCATGGTTTTAAATTATTATCAGTGCCTACATGTTAGTGTTGTGTTCGTGCTTCTTCCTGGAATAATCACAACATACACAAAATCAAATAAAACTAATCTAATAGCCAACCAACACACACGAAGTTAAGTAACTCTCTCTCACTCACCAAAACCTCCCGGTGGATGCAATAGCTTGTAGAATCCTTACAACTTCATCCCTTGAAACATCGCTTTTTACTTCTTCTTTTTCTTCTTTAGTGTCTCTGAAAAACAAACCACAATTACAAAATTCAATTCCAAAGAATTCTCAAACAGAAGTACAAGCTGAGTTAATTCGCAAAATTACATGTGATTTGAAACATCAGTCACCGCTACATCGTTTTGTAGATTATCGGCGCCGTCGCTGGAAGAAACCACAGGTGGTTGCTGCAAATTTTCCTGTGGTTGCGTCTCCATCATAAGCCCTCTACAACCGCATTAAATTAAATCATAGAAACGGTCAATTTCCACTTCGAACAGTGTATGTATACTGTATAGATATGGTGGAGGAAGAATTACCTATAAACTCTGTCGTTTTGGAGATTTGAAAGTGAAATGTGAGTGTTTGTTGAAATTTGAGAAGGATGTGTCAGAGGAACTGCGTCGCTGTGTGTGTGTGTGACTGTGTGAGTGTATGTGTAAGTCTCTCTCTCTCTCTATATTGAGTTGGGCTTTTTGCAGCAGTGGGTGGGCTCACTTATGGGCCTGTTGTCTTCATATCACTAACGAGGGAGGAACTATTCTTACCCCCAACATCATGAATTCTGGTTTTTTTTTTTCATTTATTATCTATCTCTATTTACTATTTGAATTCATTTATGCGAGAGATAAACACAAGTAGTAGTTTAACTAATCAGTGAACTACATTCATGGGTCCAAGTTCAACTAATCTTCTTTCTTGACTATCTCCCTCATTAAATTAACGGTGAAAATATATTTTTGAATAAAATGTACTACGGTCTTTATAAAAGAAGAAAAAAACGCCGTCTGAAAGTATGATTTTAAAAGAAAAATGTCGTTTTTTTAGAAGTGTAGGGTGAGAAAGATACCCATTATGATCCATGATAGATGCAAAATGTACTTAAATAAATTATTAAAATATGTTTTTAACTTTAATTGATTTTTTTTTAAGGGAACTTTAATTGATTTTATATAAAGCTTAAAAAAGTGATTTAATAAACACAATATATGATTTAACTTTAATCGATTCTATATAAATCTTTTTCTAACTTCTAAATAAGTTTTTAAAATATACGTTTTATACTTTGGGTTTGGTATATATTAGTTTGTTTTTTGTGGTGTTCGGGATTCGAACCCCGATTTTGCATATATTATGCATTGTCGTTATCAACCGAGTTAAACTCGCGTGGATATATATTAGTTATTCAATAAAACTAAAAAATTGTTTATTTTTTATAATAAAAACCAGAGAGAAAACTTCCTATATATCTATCGTTTATCCACTTAACATTAGAAAATTGTCCAAGACATATGAAGAACCAAAAAAAATGTCAAAAATTTCTCAGTATGACATTATAGTTAGTTGATATCATGAAGTAAATTCTGAAAAAGGAATTAATAAGTCATCGACCATTGACGGCAAGCTTGATAGACTTCAGAAGATTCAATGTGAGACAATGTTCAAATCATACAATCCAATGATTCATCCTTGAAGTTTCTTCAAGTTCAGAACACATTTAGAGAAGTTCATAAATATGACTCAAAACCTATTATAAATCTCTTTTAAAATCTTAATTGAAATCCTTCTCAAAAGCTTGCTTATTGTTCATACATCAGTCCAGATCTTACTCAAAAGCATAATCAAATTACTCTTTAGAAACTTTCCCAGAAGCCTGTTAAAACACAAAGGAAGAGATGCTATAGTGCACAAAACATGTTATGCTTCCCTCCAATTTATCCTTTAGTCCAAAAATCACAATTAAAAACAACGTACAGTATAAATAAAACGGGTCTTCACTCTACTGTTTAGTTATTTCTTTATCTCATCAATAAAGAATTACTACTCCTACTTGTTAGTATCATTGTCAACATTGCTTCCTAACAACAACCATATATATGGACTTCATAGCTTTACACAAACACTACCTTCTCGAGGATATGTATTTTGTATAGCCATTAGCCACCACCAACATTGGCTCATTATATCAAACAGAGCAGTTTACATAAATAAAGAACTTAATAACATATAAAGATTCAAACAATTTCATTATGAGTATTCCATTTAATAATAAGCATTGTAAAACTAATAGACAACTTGCCAGCATAAAAGTGTGCCTCGAAAGTTTATTGTAATAATGCAATACTATCAAAATTTGCAAAGTAAAATGACAAAAGCATATCCAAACCAAAGGTTTGGATTTTGTCCTCAACATCTAATAACCAAAGAGTTCCACATTTCAAGTGGTTTCATCCAATATTACTGAAATTCACTTAATAATAAATTTTCTATTACTCAGCCAGCTGATTCTGTGGCAGTGCTTGCAGTGCGGTTCTTTTCTGCTCCACTCCCTGCATTTGGATATCATCATTATTAATCATGTTTGTTTTTTCTTCTAACTTCTTCTTCACCAACTTCTTGAGAACCCGCAAACTAGCAGTCTTAACATCGATGGTTTTCGAGTTTTCCTTCATCGTATTAGGATTGCCAGTACCACTCTCAATACTAGGAACTGCTTGAACTTCATTGGCAATCTCCTTGATTTCTGACTGGGCTGAGCAAAAGGGTTCTCCATTTATCTGCTCAGAAACCACTGACTCAATCTCAATATCACTAGTTTTGTGATCATTGATTTGAGCTACCTCAACAAACTCGGTGTCTTCTTCTGCTGCACGTTCCTCAGATTCATCGGTTTGTGCTTCAGCTTCCTGTTTCTCAGAAGTATCCTTCTGATCTTCTTCTTTCTTTGCAGCTACACCCAGCATTGAGAGTTGTAGAATGACATCTTCAACTTCGTTGCTTTCTTTTTCGTCTTTAAAGGATTGGATGCAGACTTCATTTTCAGCTCCAGAGTCACCAGAAATTTCATCTTTTTCAGCTAAAATAGTAGAAGATACACAATCTACCTTCTCCTCTGAAGAAGTCTCCATAGCTACATCAGGGACCACAGCAGTCTCAGGAGCAATAGCATGGTGAGCAATCTCCTCAGAAGACTCTTCAGGTAACACAACAGACATATCAGCAACATCTTGGTCAAGATCATCCCCACGAGCATCATCAGGTACCACAACATTCAAAGGGGCAATAACTGAGTCAGCAGTCTCCTTATAAGCTTCTTCAGATGCCTCAAGAGACAAGCCAGCAACATCTTGGTTAGGAACATCCACAAAAGCATCTTCAGGTCCAGCAACAGTCAAAGAAGCAATAGTTTGGTCAGCAATCTCCACAGGAACCTCTTCTGATGCAGCAATCTCCACAGAAGCCTCTTCAGCAATCTCCATAGCTTGGTCTTGCTCAGCTCCAATGCATTCCTTATTTTCAATTTCAGCAGAATCACAAGTTTTCTTCTGTTCAGGCTGCTCAGATCCTGTAAAATGACAACATCAAGTTTAGATTAGTAAACAAAAACAAACTATCAGTTAATGCTAATAAATTAATATCAATAGTTAAGATCCACAAGCATATTGCAAAACAAACCTGCTTCATTTGAATCAGCACATGTCTCAAAACTGTCTTGCAGATTTAAACTTGTGTCCTCATGTGAAACCTCCACATGATGGACATTCTCTGAATCCTCTTCTATTGTTTCAGCTTGCAACACATTCTCTGCATCAGTTGATTTCACTTCTGAACCAGAATCATGTGACTGGCTTTCACAGTCAGCTTTGTTTAGAGAGGAAACTTCCACTTCATCAGTGTTCTGAGAAACCACATTTGATTCTGTCTGCGAACTAGCCCCTGCTGATAAACAATTTCATAGTTGATTAAAATCAATCATTACTCAACACAAATGCAAAAAAGCAAAAATAATTCACAATAATTAAATATAATGAGATCTAGCATACCATTTTCAGTCTCGATTGAGCCCCCTTCATTCTGGGAGACACTCATTTCTTCGGAAACATCATCATTCTTGGTCGATTCCTTGTCCTCAGTGTCCGCCAAACTCATCTTTGACAAGCTCTTTCCCACCAATCTCACTGACCTTCTGGTACTGTATGCTTTCTGTACTGAAGTTTCATCAGAGATCTCAGTTTTGTTGCGAACGGAACAACCAGCTCTTGTCCTACTGCTGGGAGCTACAGCAGGAGTTTTAGCCACATCCATTACCTTTTCTTGAACCTCATTCTTATCAACACCATCATCATCTTCTATCACAATCACTTCCTTCTTTCTGCGAGTGGAAACCGCTGGAACCCTTCTCCTGCTACCAACAGCAGGAGTACCAGCAGCCACATTAGCATCTTTGTTCTCTTGCTCAACCTCCCCTTCAGCAACTCCGCCTCTTCCCCCACGGCTAACCCTTGTCGAAACCTTAGAGCTTTCAGCTTCTTTCACCGGTTTCCTTTGAGTCGTAGTTCTACGCGCTGTTCGTGGTTGAACAGCTGGTGTACCAACATCACCACCTTCCCTTGGATTCAAAATTTCATCCAATCCTTCAACCTACAATCAGTTGAAATCAAATCAAAAATCTAATTTAAAAAAAATAAAAGAAAAACTTTTCCGATTTTACAAATCTAATGAAACATGGAATCAATACAATACAATATAGTTTCAAGTTTCAACAATTAATAGCATAAGAATGAATCAACTACATCTCAAGATTGAAAAAATCGAACCCTAAAATGAAAAACCTAATCGATTTAATATACTTCATATTGAAAAAATAAACTCTGAATCAACACAACATGAACAAATTAAATTAACAGCACAATGATATATCAACGATTCCAAATTCAAACAAAATAAATTAAACCAAATAAAAGCAAGAAATGGAGAAAGATTTACATGAGGAAGAGCTGAGAGAGCATCAGCCATGGCAACATTGGTGATATTAGCAGGAATCTTGTTCATCTTGGAAAGTGCTTGAAGCTCTTTACGTGAGAGAGTGTGGAAATCCATTGCTGAAATTTGAGATCGAAAAGCAAAACAAGTTGTTTTGGTTTTGGGAATGGAGGCGCCGATTCAGACAGATACTCGAGAATAGGGTAAATTGGTGAAGAGGGAATGAGAGTGTGGGGGGTTTTATACTGGGATTGTGCTTCACCAAGCGGTGCCACGTTGGCAAATGTGACCGTTGGAGGCTTGATTTGAATTTGAATTTGAATTTTATTAGTTAATTATTAATGACTGAGATTTTTTAATTAGACTATGTTTGGTAAATTCTCAAGGGAAGTTAATTCATTTAAGACTGGTGAATGAATGCATAAACAAAGCAATAGTTAACACCCATTCGTATTAGCGACCGGTGGAAATATACCTATATCAAGATTATTTTGTTTTTGAAGGAATGTAAATCAAGATTATAGTTTTTTTTGACAAAATCAAGATTATAGTTTTTTTTGACAAAATCAAGATTATATTTTTTGATTCAAGAAAAAAGATTATATTATTTTTTTTTGAGTAAATTACACTCATCTCCCCTCTTATTTAAAATATACACTCTTCTCCCTTGAAAAATAAAATTTATACTCCTTTCCCTTACAAGATGCTTGAATTACAACACTCTCCCTTAATAATTTAATATGCACTACAATTTAATATATTTTAACATAAATAAATATTTTTATGATATATATTAATTTTGAACTACTCTTTAAAAAAAATAAATTCATTTCTTTATAATTTAAATGTCAATGATAATTAAATTTATATATTTTGCTTTTGATTTTATAATTTAAGTATAAAATTAACTTTTAAATAACCATGCTTTATTGTCCTTAGTAATTTTTCACATATTTTAATTTTATTTTGGGTTGTTTCATATTTTATTATAGGGTTCAAAACTACACGTTAATGAAATTGTGAATAAAAAATAACAACAAATACGTTTTCAAATTTTAATTATATTAAAATAGACCCGCAATACTATTTTTTTCTAAGGGTGTTAGATTTTTATTTTTTTTGCTAGGTTATTAGAAATTTTAAAAAATATTGAGGGAGTAAAGTGTAGATTTTAACATAAGAGGATATGATAATGTAATTCAAGCTTCTCTTAGGGGAGGGGAGTGAAAAAATTTATAATATGTTTTGAATAAAATGGTGGGGAGTGTATATTTTAACATAAGAGGAGAGAGGGTGTAATTCAAGTATCTTTGTGGGGATGAGAGTGTAATTTACTCTTTCTTTTTTATATTATTTTTTTGACAATTTTTTATATTCAATGGCAAAGGTTTTTTTCAACATCGTTCATTATTTTATTTTTTGACTAAACATTATTCATTAAAGAAATAAATGGCAAATTACATTTGTACTATTTATGAAGAAAAAATAACACTCCACTTGTACCCAACAATTGATCAATGTTACAAGGGAATTGAACCCCTTGAGAAAATGGTTAGATGCTGAATATATATGACTTTTGTGTATGGTAACAATTCGGAAAGAAAAAAAGAAGAAGAACTTATTATATATGTTTCATAGATTATTCCAAAAATATTAATCGTTAATAAATGACGGTAAAAATTTCGTACATAAAACATGAAAAATAAATAAGCACCCATTTCGTACCCTTTTTTTTTTCCTTACATGAACCCATGTTGTTTCATAGTGAGTGTTCATTTTCACTTTTCAATTTGAAATTAATTAATAGTATTTTTTATAGATGAGTCATGGACAAGAGTGAAATAGATGGAGTATTTAATTTTCCATTTATATGTTTTATGAATTTAGTGAATAATGTCAAGTTAAACAATCTTGTGAATGAATAATGCTACTAAGTGTCATAAAAGTATTGGTTGATAAATTGACACAAGGAAAAATTGTTTTAAGGATACAAGTCAATATATTGTCAAAGTAATAATTACGTTATTTTCTAATTCCTTAAACAATGTTAGCATTCTCCATTTTCAATTATCGCCTCCGATAAATATTATGTATATTTAAGCTAAATTAAATTCATTAAAGTTATGTCTAGTGACATATCCATAAACTTTTTATGGTGAATGCAAGAAAATAGTCTAAAATATATTTATTATTTTTTAAGTTTTATCAAGATACACAATTTTATGAATAACCCATATTTTCTTCAACCTTAACCCATGAATGACTCTTCCATCCGAAAAATTCACAAGTTCCCCTTCCCATGAATGCTAATCCCTAATTTCTTTTTTGAATTGTACTTTTTTACATAAATTAATAAAAAAAAGGATAAGATTAAAATAGCTAATTAAGTAATTGGTGAGGTGTATCGATGAGTCAACATAAATTTAGCCTAGTCACACATGTCATATCATCGATTTATGTCCACTTCAGAAGAGAGAGAGAAAATGAGTTGGAAGACTAGATTATCAAAGTGATCCTTACTTCCATCGGCATTTTGCTTATTTAAGCCTAATTGAAATTTATCTAGGCTATTCCTCGTGATGATGTTTTCTTTTTGATGTTTTCTTTTTAAAATATGATGTATTTTGCACAAATGTTGGATTCACACTTTGACGAGACAGGCTTCATCTCCCGTCATTTTGATTTCAAGGAGGATATAACTTAGTTAAACAAGTAGGGTTTCAAGAAGGCAACAAATATGATGGTTCAAAACGAGCTTTGGTCTGCCCTCATTGGGAATATCATCTCTCGATAATTTTGTGTCATGGCGAACATGAAGTTAAAGTGTCTAAAGGAGTTAGTTGGTGCTCGGAAGAAGTTGGCTCTTGCCAACTGCGAGCTAGAGAAGTTTCAAGCTAGGTTGAACCAGAATTAGAAAACCTTGAAGAACGAGCAGGAGGATCGTGCAGAGTTTAAGAAGGAGAAGAGTGATAGGAAAACAACATTGGAGAAAAAGGTGGTTGATCACAAGCAGGTGGTGGTCGATCAACTGGAGTATTCGAACAAGCTAATTAGGGAGAAAGATCAAGAATTTTTTTCAAGAAAGGTCAAGCTAATTTGTGTCTATCCGACCAATTAGTTTTTGTTTTTTTTTTTTTCTATAGGGAAAGTTTTTCTTCACATCGTTGTCTTCGATTTATGTTTTATTCCCTGAAATTCGTTTTAGGGGAGTAAGTAGTTTTTGGTGTTAAGTCTTAACCGCTTCGCGCTCCCCATCATCGGATATCTTTGGTGTTCACTATGAGAGTGTGTCGTTGATTAAGAGAAGTTTTTGAACATTCACTCATAAGAGTGGTTGCTCGTTGTTCAGCTCAACGAGGGGGTCTTATAGATATTAATCATCTCTAAAGAGTGAATCGCTCGTTATTGTTCGCATTCGAAGGGAGATTCCTTCATTGCTCGACTTTTTAAGGGAGTTTGGTCGATTTCTATTGAGGGGGATTTAGTGCCCAACGTGCTAAGGGAGCATGGTTGATCCCTATATATTGAGGGACATTTTAGTGCTCTGCCTATTAAAGAAGTTTGATCGATGCCTATTGAGGAGAATTTTGTGTTCAAACTATTAAGAGAGTTTGGTTGATCCCTATTGAGGGAGATTGTAGTGCTCAACCTATTATGGGAATATGATTGATGGATGTTTAGGGAGATATTTGTGCTCAACCTATTAAGGGAGTTTGGTTGATCCCTATTGAAAGGAATTTTAGTGTTCAACGTATTTAGGGAGACTTTATGACTTTGTATGTAGCCTCTTCCTGAAAAAGATACAGACTAATGAAAGTATTAAAGAATTTTTTTGCATTTATTTACGATTAAAATAAATTGGTAGGCCTCGTTAAAAACTCATGTTCAAGAGAAAAGAGTGCTTTGCTTATATTGAGAAGGATAAAAAAACGAAATAGCAGAGTTAGTTGAAATAAAGTGGAATGTTGTTGTCTATCAAGCTCCTAGTTTCGCCACCTCTTCTATCGTATCTAGGATGGTCTTCAGTCTTCACCATCTTGTTAGGAGCATCCATTTTGAAACTGGTCTTACCTTTCCTTGCTTGGATTGTCATGCACTTGGGGAGGGAGTTATCTCTTCTACCTTTACAAGTCTCGTCCTCACGGCTGCGATTAAGATTTTATATAACATGACATCAAATAAGATAAGTCACAAGGACATTAGCATGTCATATCAATACCTCTAAGAGATATTTAATAGATAGAGCATTTTAACTGAAGTTAAACAATTTGAATTTGTAGTCTCAAAAAATTAAAAGAATTCAAAAGTGATACTTTCTCAAGTCTCAGATATAAGCAAAACCAACATTTTGTTAAAACTCGTTTGATGTGCATGATATGATAAGAGAGAAGATACGATAATATGATAAGAGTTGAAAAATGATAGGATATAATAGTAACATAATAAACACTTATCATATCATATGTTTGGTGTTCACATAATAAAAAATAGGTCAAATACCTCACTGGGTCCTTTAAGTTTTACGTTTGTTTCACATAAGTCCTTTAAGTTTCTAAGGTTTCGGATAGATCCTTTAAGTTTCGAGTTTGTTTCGGATAGTTCCTTTAAGTTTATAAGGTTTCAGATAGGTCCTTTAAGTTTCGAGTTTGTTTCAGATAGGTCTTTTAACTTTGGCTTAACGGAGTTTGATAGAAAAGACCTATCTGAAACAAACTCGAAACTTAAAGGACCGATCCGAAACCTTATAAACTTAAAGGACCGATCCGAAACAAATTCGAAACTTAAATGACCTATCTGAAACCTTGAAAACTTAAAGGATCTATCTGAAACAAAACTTAAAACTTAAAGTAAAGGACCCGGGGAAGTATTTGCCCTAAAAATATATAATAACATTATTTTATATCATATGATATGATAGGAATTAAATCATATAACAAAGCATTACAATGATCAATTTCTAAAGGTATTAAAAAAAATCACAAACTATGCAATGACCATAAAAAAAATAAAAATTTATACAATTATTTTGTAACAATTTTTGAACAATTTTCTCTTTCATCATACTCACATTATATTCTTTTTATCTCTCCATTGCTTTTGACCAATAAGAAGACAAAAACACAAAGTGTCATAAAAGTTTTTTTTTTTGAAGAGGCTAAAATGAAATATATTACCACATAAAAGCGTTAATCCTCACACAAGGAGTGACGAGGAAAAACGGTAAGGTCTGTACAATATTTACAAAGGGAAACAAAACTGAAAAAGAGAAAACAAGAAAGGAGAATTAGCTTATGCCCAATATGGTGAACGGACTAAGCCACCAGCCATGCAAATTGAAGGGAAGAGTAATGTGCTTCGCCTTCAACCACATATAGGAGATGGACTTAATCCGATCAACCAC
>Ga0315913_1000030_pt1 | contig 75454 bp, 43 predicted proteins | sample MpolsnodulesMG_FD_207736 | JGI IMG/M metagenome (GOLD analysis project Ga0315913, IMG submission 207736) | Medicago polymorpha root nodule microbial communities from Los Angeles, California, United States - small nodules | ecosystem: Host-associated > Plants > Roots > Nodule | place: USA...
GATTTTGAATAGGACTGGTGAAGTGAAATGAGTTTTTTTAAGGAAAAGAAGTAGTTTCTAATTATATATTTTGAATTAATCTTTTAGGAAAGGGGGGTTGTGGTGGTCGTGGAGGGGCAATAAATGGGGTTTCAACGGTGTTGTTGAACTCATGAGAGTCATAGCCAAAAACGAGAAAGATGAGAACAAGGATAGTGTGCGGAAATATATTTGTGTTCTTAATTTTATCTCTAACACATCTAAACCTTTAATTTAAATCTGATGGTGTACAAAAGTGGTCCACTGGTGAACTACTTGTTTGATGGTTCACCCTAGAATCCACCGTTTGACAGAAAGTATGTTGGGGTTACCACATGAAAACTAATAATATAAATATTAAATTAATAATAATATCGGTTTGATCGGGTTCATTCGGGTTCCAATGGGTTCAAAATAAGCACCCAAACCGAATATATCTATATTAACCCGTGGAATTTACCCGTAACCCGTTTTAATCAGAACCAAATGTGTAAACTAGGGTTGGATTTGTCAGGTAAATTCGGGTTGACCCGTATTTGTCCACCCTAATTACTAGTAATTTATTAGCAAGCCTGTCACATATTTTATATACTAAATCCACGACGGACCAAACCACGTGCATACATTTTCTTGGAGGCACATACATACATTTTAATACCTTTTTAAAATATTTTTTGTTAGTATTATATTAGGTTTTGGATTATAATAAAGATCATATACATCATTTATTGAATAATTTAAAATGTAGATTTTAGTTTATAATAGTGATCGAATGATGTATTAGTTTAATTTATTATTTTTTATAACGTTTTATGTTTCAAAAATAATCGATGGTTTTTATCCCATAATATTAATTTATAGGGAAAAACGATAGCTTGTGCCCTTAAAGAAGTATTTTCTTGGAAATTATGCGTTCAATATTGTAAAAGTTTAAATATAATTTTTTTTTGGACTAATAAACGATATTCATTCATTCAAATTGATATAGTACATCGACATAATACAAAACCAAATTCGCTAAAAACAAAAAGGATTAATTTGTGAACAAACTCACAACATCCATGTTAATAGCATAAAACGACAAAGTACTTATGCCTACAAATATGACTAATATGACTATATTCAAGTCTCCGGAATACTCATGTCTCTGGATCTGCAACGTTGACGACGCCAAAGTCATTGTCATTAATCGGATATGCACTTGCTCAAAGCTAATCTTTCAACCTGAATCAAATAAACACCGTACTAAAAAGGGAAATCAAAAACACACCACACAAAGACGGAAAATCAAAACAAACAGAGTCGTTCAGAGACGACGAAATCACAAAAACAAACGAAAGAAAACAGAAAATATGTTAAATCACTTATTCAATTAGGATAGAAGGAAAAACAACTCGGAGAGATGATTTTTGGGTCAAAATTGACCATGAATCACCCATCTAACAAGAAAAAGAAGAAGAAAGGGGTGACGGCTAGGGTTTGAGAAGGAGAGAAGAGAAAGAGAAAGAAAGGGTAAAAATTTAAATTTTTAATACAAGATTTATTTCTTATTTCCCTTTATAGCATTACCCTAATTTATAATATACTATTATATTGTATTGTGCATTTATAACTAATTTTCTAAAAACCAATCTAAAATAAACTGCATTAAATTGAACTGAATCGTTTTTATAAACTAATCATCTAAAATCGAAATGAACGACATATGATTTATCTTGAAATTGAATAACTTTTTATTTCAAAATCGATTCAAACCGTACCACAGGTATTCCTAATAAAATATTGGACTTTTGTTATGGAAAATCCTAACAACTTTCTATTTCTAATGAGAGCAACAATAAATGATTGTATTTTTTTTTGTCACAAGAGCAACAATAATTGTTGTTAATATATGGTTCATAAAATGGAATTGAAAGTATATTCCCATGCTACAACTACTATAAATTAAAGTCTTGTCTAAAGCAACCATCAAAGAAAAAGAAAATGGGATCCAAAACTCCCATTCATATCCTTCTTATCTCATTTCCAGGACAAGGACACATAAACCCTCTTCTTAGACTAGCAAAGTGTCTTGCTGCAAAGGGTGCTTCTGTCATCTTCATCACAACAAAGAAAGCTGGCAAGGACATACAAACTGTTAACAACATCATTGAAAAATCACTCACATCAATAGGTGATGGTTCTATTACTTTTGAGTTCTTTGATGATGGTTTACAAGATGATGATCCTATTAGGGCAAATCTTTGTGACTACATAGAAGAACTAAAACTTTTTGGGAAACCATTTGTGTCTCAAATGATCAAGAATCATGTTGAGTCAAACAAACCAATTTCTTGTATCATAAACAATCCTTTTGTTCCTTGGGTTTGTGATGTAGCTCATGAACATGGTATTCCTTCTGTTTTGTTATGGGTTCAATCCACTGCAGTTTTTGCTGCTTACTATAACTATTTCAACAAACTGGTATGTTTCCCTTCAGAAAAAGAACCTTATATTGATGTTCAATTACCTTTTCAAGTTCTTAAATACAATGAAATCCCGGATTTTCTGCATCCTTTTAGTCCATATCCATTTCTAGGGACACTCATCTTAGAACAGTTTAAGAATTTATCTAAAGTGTTTTGTGTTTTAGTAGAAACCTATGAAGAACTAGAGCATGATTTCATTGACTATATTACAAAAAAATCAATCCTCATAAGACCTGTTGGTCCATTGTTTAAAAATCCAAATATTAAAGGTGCAAGTAATATTCGCGGTGATTTTGTTAAGAGTGATGATTGTAATATTATAGAGTGGCTAAACACAAAGCCAAAAGATTCTGTGGTTTATATTTCTTTTGGGACTATTGTGTACCTTCCACAAGAACAAGTGAATGAAATTGCATATGGGTTATTGGATTCTAATGTTTCATTTTTGTGGGTACTAAAACCACCTCCTAAGGAAGTAGGGTTAAAAGAACATGTTTTGCCAAATGGGTTCTTAGAGGAAACAAGTGAGAGAGGAAAAGTTGTGAAATGGAGTCCACAAGAAGAAGTATTGGCTCATCCTTCATTGGTATGTTTCATAACACATTGTGGTTGGAATTCATCAATAGAAGCACTTAGTTTAGGAGTTCCAATGTTGACATTTCCAGCATGGGGTGATCAAGTCACAAATGCAAAGTTTTTGGTAGATGTTTTTGGTGTAGGGATTAGATTGGGTTATGGTATGATTGAAAATAAATTTGTAACAAGAGATGAGGTGAAAAAGTGCTTATTAGAAGCAACAATAGGGGAAAAAGCTGAGGATTTGAAGCAAAATGCAATCAAGTGGAAGAAAATGGCGGAGGAAGCAGTGGCCATTGGTGGATCCTCTGATCGGAATCTTGATGAATTTTTGGAAGAAATTAAGAAAATCAAAATGATTGCACAATAATAATGATTGTACCATAAATGATTGTACCAACTTTTTAGACATAACATCATGGAAACATAAATGATTCAGTACTATGATTCCATGATTTGTTGGGATATGGTCACCGTGTCTCTTTGTAAGTTATTTTGAAACAAAAAATATCTTTAAATATAAGCTACCATAATTATTAATCAACTTTGACATGATATATAGGTCGTTGAATTCATTATAATTTGTAAATAGGTACGTGAACTATTTTGAAATTATCAAATAGATTCCTAGGAAAACAAATAGAAATATAAAGGTTGATCTTAGGGGTTACAATTTGAAATTACAAATATTTATACCTATAATTTTAATCAAAGTCTAACTAATTTCACAAAAAAATAATGGTTGTAATTTATATTCATTTGCGCAATAAAAAGAACGGATAGACGGACACTCTGAACACTTGTACTAATAGAAAATATACTATTTTTTGAGCGATTATTTGAATTACACTAACACTAGAAATACTTAGAATTAAATTATCAAGTCAATATTTGGGACAGGAGCAACTTATCTTGAATCAACTTGCTTTTACTGCTTCTTTTGCTTCTGCTATAGTTTGGTTTTTGGAGGTCATAGTGAAAAAAATGTTAAACAAGTTTTTCTTACTGTCACCTTACAGAATTGTAATTCCAGGTTGAGTTATATATATGGTTCATTATTAAACATGATTTATGATTAGATAATATGACATTGCTTGCTTAAAACAACATGATATAGCCATATAACATTCGATTCGTGTAATCAACACTGCATAACAAGAACAACGAGTCAGCATCAAACACACGATATGCAAAAGGAAGGAACATAATCAAGATTGAACTTTCCTAAGACTTGTACAAGGCATCTGCAACAAGATTTATCTCTTGGAAACATTCCACAAAGTAGAATATGATACAGTGAAACTACCCTAATTAAGGAAGAATCCCTTAGGGAGGGAAGGGATCCAATGAACGAGGTTGAAACACTTAAAAGGAGGACTACTTTCAAATTCACATCACTACTTCTAAGGCTAACTATCATGACTACTAAGATCTCAAGGGAACAACGACTAAAGCCACTTGCTCCCCCCTCTCTTAAATCCACCATTATGTTGCATCGACACTTCATATAGAAAGCATATATGGGTAGAGTTCAAATTTACTCAATTTATCTACCTTCTATTTACGGTCCATTCAAGGGAGATAGATAAGAAACAAGTGGAAATTAGTGGACCTATTAGTGAGCTTCACTTATTTAAATTGATCTCATTAATCTATCACTTCTGTCTTTATCTCATAAATGGATAGTAAATAGATAGTAGATAAATTGTGTCTATCCGAACAAACAATGACACTAACCTAGCTACATACAATCGTGTCAAGTTTTGCAAATGATTAATAGTGTCTAGTGTCTATGCTTGACAAAAGAACATATAAACACATCCAATCATATTGGGTTTTGTGCATTTTTAAGTTTTTAAAATTGGTTTATAATTTTAATTTAGATTAGTATGAATAGAAAACACTCATAATAGTTGCAACAATCACAAAGATTTTCAAGTGCATGAATTAATTCGAAATCCCTTTGTCCTTGACCACACGTATGAGATACAATTATTTATTTTGGATTGTTGTTTCGTTCCATCAATCAAGAATTGAGATTGTATAAATGACAAAATCTTATCTTTGACCATGTGTATCATTTCAACATTAAATGGATGGACGATAAAAATTAGACTACAATTATGTATCTTAACGAAATACAAAGAAAAAACAATTGTTACAAAAAAGATACCCCAATGTGGAAAATGGTAGTAATACAAAAATAATGTCGTCCAATGGACAAGAAATTAAAAGATAAGATAATAAGAGGAAATAGGAAAAAAATCTTTGTTGAACATAATTCTTTCTTTTAAAAAAAAAAACTTTCTTAAACATATGCTTTAGTTTGAGAATTATGTATGTGTGTTTGTAATACTCTTGAGAATATAGTATCATTTAAAGAAACTCAGTTTTACTTTGTTGGTAAAATTATGACGAGAAATTATATTATTATTCTTATGTTCCATGTATTGTTGGTGCTGTCCTCCATTGTTGGGTTCAACTCATCAACGGAGAATGGAGACATGAAGTGCAAAGAGAGGGAGAGACATGCACTCCTCACATTCAAACAAGACCTTGAAGATGAGTATGACATGTTGTCGACATGGAACAACAATCAAAACATGGATTGTTGTAAATGGAAAGGAGTTCGTTGCAACAACCAAACAGGTTATGTTCAAAGTCTCGATTTGCATGGTTCGGAAACACGTTATTTGGGTGGTGAAAGGACTACAATAAATCCTTCAATAACTGAGTTACAACATTTAAAATATTTAGACCTCAGTTATTTGATTATTTTCACTCAAATCCCAAAATTTATTGGCTCCTTCACCAAGTTACGATACCTTAATCTCTCAAATAGTTATTATCATGGGAAGATTCCTTCTCAACTTGGCAACCTCTCACAGTTGAGACAACTTGATCTTAGCTACAACGAACTCATTGGAGAAATTCCTTTGCAACTCGGAAATCTTTCATTGTTGCATTCTCTTTTACTCCGTGGTAGTTTTGATCTCAGAATCAACCAAAGTCAAGTCAGTGTTGAGTGGCTATCAAATCTCTCTTCTTTGAGACATCTTGACTTGAGTGGAGTTCAAGTTCTCAACGGTTTTTCCCATCACACCTTGCAACTCCTAACAAAGCTTCCAAGTCTTGAAGAGTTGCGTCTAAGACAGTGCGGCCTTTCTGATGCCAATTTGCTTCCTTTATCTGATTCTCATTTGAACTTTTCTGCTAGTTCTCTTACTGAACTTGAACTAACTTACAATCAGTTTACATCATCGATGATATTCCACTGGGTGCTTAACTACAGCTCCAATCTTCAAGAGCTTTCACTTTATGGTAACTTGTTAAGAGGTACCATTCCTGATGATTTTGGCAACGTAATGCATTCACTCGTGCATCTCTATCTCTCAGAGAACAGTCTAGAAGGCAAGATCCCAAAATCCATTGGAAATATATGCACCTTGCAGTCATTTCAAGCTCGTGATAACCGCTTAAGTGGAGGGATTTCAGATTTTATCATCCATAATAACTATTCACGATGCATTGGAAATGTTTCCTTGTTACAAGACCTATACTTATCGAATAATCATATTTCTGGCACGATACCTGACTTGTCGATCCTCTCATCTTTGAGATGGTTGATTCTAGATGACAATAATTTAATTGGAGAAATACCCACGAGCATTGGATCACTTACGGAGTTAGAGTATTTGAATCTAGGTGGAAACTCTTTTGAAGGCATTGTCTCTGAATCCCATTTCACTAACCTCTCCAAATTGGAAGAACTAGAGTTGTCTCAGAACTTGCTAACTGTGAAAGTTGGTGCAAATTGGGTTCCTCCTTTTCAATTACAATATTTGTTTCTAGCATCTTGCAATCTCAATTCTACATTTCCTAATTGGATCCTCACCCAAAAACTCTTATTGGAGCTCGACATTTCAAAAAACAATATCACTGGCAAGGTTTCCAATTTGAAACTCGAGTTTACCTACAATCCTGAAATAGACTTGAGTTCAAATCAACTTGAAGGTTCCATTCCTTCACTTTTCTTGCAAGCAGTAGCATTGCATCTCTCTAATAGTAAATTTTCAGATTTAGTGTCCTTTCTATGCAGCAATATTAAACCTAACTCTTTAGGCCTTTTGGATATATCAAACAATCAATTAAAGGGTGAGCTGCCTGATTGTTGGAATAATTTAACCTCATTATACTATGTTGACCTCAGTAATAACAAGTTGTCGGGAAAGATCCCATTGTTGATGGGTGCCCTTGTTAACATGCAAGCTTTGGTTCTAAGAAATAATAGTTTGAGTGGACAACTTCCTTCTTCATTGAAGAATTGCTCAGACAAGTTGGCTATCTTTGACCTTGGAGAAAATACGTTTCATGGTCCGCTACCTTCATGGATTGGAGGCAGTTTACACCAACTAGTAATCTTAAGCCTCCGAGCCAATAACTTCAGTGGAAGTATACCTTCAAATCTCTGTTATTTGAGAAAACTGCATGTCTTAGATATGTCACTAAATAGCTTATCAGGAGGACTTCCGCCATGTGTAAACAATTTTACATCGATGGCTGTAGACACCATGAACTCAACTTCATTAGCGGATGATTCGTATTCACCCACGAATTCGCCTTTTTTTGTACCATACGTTGTCAACATATTCTTGATGTAGAAAGGTGTAGATCAACCCTACAGAAATGCAGATAAGCTTTTAAAAACCTTTGATCTCTCAAGCAACCATCTTACAGGGGAAATACCAACTGAAATGGAGTGCTTAATTGGTTTGAAATCCCTAAATCTGTCAAGGAACAATCTCAGTGGGGAAATCATTTCAAACATAGGAAACTTCAAGTCACATGAATTTCTTGATCTGTCCAGAAACCGTCTTTCAGGCAGAATTCCTTCCAGTCTAGCTAATATTGATCGTCTCACTTGGTTGGACTTGTCAAACAATCAACTACATGGAAAAATTCCAATTGGAAGGCAGCTGCAGACATTCAGCGCTTCAAGTTTTGAAGGCAATTATAATCTTTGTGGAGAACCACTTGATATTAAATGTCCTGGAGAAGATCCACCAAAACATCAAGTGCCGACAACTGATGCAGAAGATGACAATTCAATATTTTTGGAAGCATTATACATGAGCATGGGGATAGGATTCTTCACTAGTTTCGTTGGTTTTATAGGCTCAATATCGTTACTGCCGTTTTGGAGAGAAACCTACTCCAAATTCTTGAATGCTTTAATATTGAGAATCTTCAGGTGGTGGAAGCAGTGATCAGAGTACCTGGCTAGTTGCTCTAAAGTGCATGAATGACAGGCAAGTACTTTTGTTCTTTCTTACTCTGCTATTTTAATTTATATGTTTTAAATGAATACTTTTAGCCTTGGGATAGTTGCTTAATTAACTACCGAAATTCATTAATCATATGACAATTTTAATATTATCATTGTTGATACATGTGTGTAACTAAAGCACTTCTACAATTTGTATTGCATTTCTCAGTGATCAATAACATATCATCAAAGACAATATCAATCCCATAATTGTTTGTTAAGTTAATCTACATGTACATGTCCTGATTAAATGATTAGTTACTTGTTTTTATCTTTTTTCATGGCTATTTTTATTTGCTCCCATATTCCATTGATTCCAAGGAAATTGCACTGCTTTAGTGTTGTTTCCAAGACTATTTGGAAGTTATATGCTAAACTCAATGAAACTACAATTATTTTGATTAAAAAGCTAAGTTAACCTATTTGAGTTAACTTCCCTGCATAAAATGATTAACTGCTTAGTTTTTCTTTCACAGTTGATAAATAGAAAATTGTCTATTTTTGTTTGACTACATGAGAGGTTTATTCCGTGGAAATTCCGCTGCTTGTATCTAAATACTGAAATTGAATTTTGTTTCAGGGTCTTCAATATGAATGCATTTCAGCTGTTATATTTTAGCTAGCATCCTGGAGTACACATAAGATGGAAGCAGTACTAAATAAAACGAATGTAATTTAAACTTTCTTGCATGATAGTTGACTGTATTTTGTTATGCTTTGAAGTTTGGTAATTTCTGGAAGGAAATGTGCAACATTTGCTTCAACTTCAAGTTATTATGTGATACATCAAACATAACATAATGATTTTACCTTAAATAAGAAAGAGTGTAATACTTACCATATGAACCATCAGTCACTTGTTTGCTGTTAAACGACTTGATGACAAAATTTTGAATGCTTGGTTAATAATATCATTCTGTCAAAATTTCGAATGCTTGGTTAATAATATCATTCTGTCAAAATTTCGAATGCTACTGTTATTGTTGTTGACTGTGGCAACAGTCACAAATGAGTAAGACAACAAAAGGTAAAGGCTGAGCCCTCTCAGTTACAAGCTGAGAATTGAGACGAAATTGTAAAGAATCATACAAGAATTCAATGCAGAAAATATAACCTGTCTGATTTACTTATGTCAATTCTTGAAATGTTCCTCAATTATTAATCAATATAATGTTTCTTGTTCATCGTCAACCACATGCTCTCCATAGTTATAAACTTTGCTGTCTTCATACTTTCTCCAAATTTGAATTTCTTGCATGCCTAACCTGTGATGAGTTGAAGTACTGGGCGCCGAGAGATTACATATTGTCTTTCAACAGACATTGTAGTAATATTGCTCGATCATACGGTACTTATGTTATTTTCCCCAGATTCTTTATTTAGTCATGCAAGAAACTCAAATTTGGAGAAAGCATCAAGTGACAACAAATTTTAACTCCAATATGTTGGTTAATCCACTAATAAAATTAATATGTTGGTAATTGTGGTAGAACAATCAATCAATCATCTTGATAATAGGTGATCAAAACTTTTTGAATTAAGACGCAAGGATCAATTCAATTAATGAAAAGTGAAAACACAAATTACATCGTAATTGGGAAACATCAACAAATCCAAAAATTACTCAAATGTTGACTTTTGTAATATCTTCATTATTTCTACATCAAACATGCATAAATGTCCTTAGAGCTTTTATTAACATTTTCCATATCCATAAATAAAAAACAAAAACTGAGCTATAAGCATCAATACTGGAAACATGGCAAATTGTACTCCAAATTACCTCTATTAAGCACAAATAAGTGCAGTTTCTACACCATGGCATGTTCCATGTCATTAGGGGCCTTTCGAATCAAGCATCGATTCAAATCCTCTTTCTTTACTCTCCATTCCCTTTCATCAAGGCAATCTTATTTCATTAATCAATATCTCTCTTCTATACACTCAAAGATATTGTCTAATGAAACCATTGGCTAACAAAGATACTGAAGTTACAATCCTAGAGTTAGACAATCCAAATCCCAACACAACCTCACAAGCAATGAGCCCTCAACTAGTATACTCCATGCCTGCACCACACCTCCCTCTTTCTCCTACTGTGTGCTCTATACCCTTTCATGTTTGGATCTGCAGGCAACTCTGCCTCTAACACACCCATGTACTAGAAAATTTAAGACAATTTTGGTGGAAGAATGCTTTTTTCACCAATTCGGCTTCTAAATTCCAAAAATAAGTACTGTAATGTGTTCATCTGTTTGCATTTTTCGTTTGACTCGAGCAATTCTAACAAACAGAGGCTGCATAAAGCCACAAACAAGCAAACATTCCTTGGTGGAACTATACTACTTGTAGTGGACACAGTAACCAAACCCAATGAAAAAGTAACTTTTTTCTTAAACTTTAAAATGGACCAATCTAATCAATCTATAAAATTTGCAGAATTAATTAATTTTGTAACAATTGCTAACCCGTAATAAAAATATCACTATCCTCTCAAATTATTCACGGCCCTTCTGAGGCAACTATCTGACTCTAAATATCTAGAGGGAACGACTAAGCCACTTTATTCTCCATCGCTTAACTCTACCATTCAGTTGCAGCAGACAAAGAAAACAGGTAAAAAACTATGGCATTTGAAACTTCGCAAAAATCCATTCAATTATAACTTAAAAAGTTAAAACAACCAAATGCAATAAAAAAAAAATACTTTGTTCCTCAAAAAGAAAGTAAACCACAGTAGCAACAAAAAAGTATGAAAGCACTAGATCCTAACATGCTTAACATAGATTATCCAATAAAAGCAAAAACTGGTAAAATTAAGCTTCCACCCTTTCCTCCTCCAAGATCAAGGCCTTTGTTGTGGGCTTAGCCAACATATCGGTGTACTCTTGGAATGGAGATTTGCTGAAGCGAGTCTCCTTCCAGAATTCAGGTGTCAAGAAACCATAGGTCTTCATCAGACAGTCAAATGTAGCCTGGAAATATAGACAGCATTAATAACACTGTTTACAGCAAAGGTAATGAAGAAACAAGAGTAACAAATTCTGGCATACATAGATTCAATTGCAGGAAGAAAAAAAGATCAGAACTATAATCTAACGACACAAACCAACACAAAAACTACTCATTATAGTTTATCATTTTGCATTCAAAAATACACAAGACATTTCCATTTCATGTTAAATTCGATCATCTGACTTCTAAGTAAGCAAATTCATTTAAAATGTAAAGTAGGTAATATAAACATTGATGAACAAATTAAAGATTTATATTATACAAATATACATACATAATCAATCGTATTGAAATATCTAGCATCCTTCAAAAAAATTAATTGAAATATCAAGCCATCATTTATTTTCACTTCAATTTATTATACTCACATTTAACAAGTAACATTCTATATTTTACTCAGAATAAGATTGATCACTCAAGTTTGTCCTCACATAAAACCTATTTAGCACCAACAATTCATTTGAAAGCATGTCTGAGTAGAGTTCAGATTTGCTCCATTTATCTAATCTATTCAAGGGAAATAGATATAGAAACAAGTGGAAGATTAGTGGACCCATTAGTGAATTCACTTATTTAAATGGATTCCACTTATCCATCACTATTCACTTGTGTCTATCTATCTCACGATTAGATAGTAAATAGAAAGTAGATAAATTGTGTCATACCCAAACTAACACTGGCACTAACTTTGCTACATATAATCACACAAGTTATGCAAATGATTAATTGCGTATAGTGCCTGTATTTGTGCTTCTTATTATACAGGTCTATTGTGATTGGTTTATTTGAGCTTATCTACTAGCATAAATTTGGTAAGACTGTTTGAGAGAACTAATGAAATCAGCTTATGACAGTTTTCATAAGATTTTTTCAACTTAATTTCTACAAGTTTTCCAATATAGCTTATGAAAACAGCTTATAGCATATACAAAACTTCTATTAAAATAGCTTAAGCAAGCACATGCAGTTTGAGCTATTTTACAGGTCCAAAGCATACAACTCAAAGGGACATTTTACATATGCATATATACTATTAGTTAAAAATCAAAAAAATGAATGAGACAATAATTTCATATAACATAGAAAAAACAATTAAAATTAAAATAAAAGGAAAAAAACACAAACCTTAACGAAATTGCCAAGGGTTTTGGTGGATCCCCTAGAAGAAGTAAAAACATCATCAATCCCCGCAAACTGCAAAACCTTCTTAGGAACCCTAGCAGCAACAATACCAGAACCACGAGGAGCAGGAACCATACGAACAGTAACAGAACCACACTTTCCAGTAACCTTACACGGCACAGTATGTGGCTTCCCAATCTTATTCCCCCAATACCCTCTTCTCACAGGAATCACACTCAATTTCGCAAGGATAATCGCACCGCGAATCGCAGTAGCAACTTCCTTACTACACTTCACACCTAACCCAACATGACCATTGTTATCACCTACAACTACAAAAGCTTTGAACCGGGTTCGTTGACCGGCTCTGGTTTGTTTCTGAACCGGCATGATTTTCATCACTTCGTCTTTCAGAGTGGGACCGACTAAGGTGTCGATGATTTGATGTTCTTTGATGGGGAGAGAGTGGAGGTAGATTTGTTCTAAGCTGCGGATTTTTCCTTCTTTCACGAGACGGCCGAGTTTTGTAACTGGGACCCATTTTTCTTCCTCTTCACGACGGCCTGCGCCTCTGCGGCGACCTCCACGGCCACGATCTCCGCCTCTGCCACCTCGACCACGATCTCCGAAGCCTCTTCCGAATCCGGCTCTGTCTCCGGTAGCTCCTCGATCTGCCATTGTTGGTTGAGAGAGAGAAGGAGAATGCGGCGCTGAGAAGAGATGAAACCCTAAAAAGCAAAGAGAGGTAAGAAGTGAAGATGAGATTTGTGTTTTGTAGGGTTTTTTTTAATATTGGGCTTTTTTTAATGTAGTTTTGGGTTTTTGATTGAATTTTCACTTTTGCTCAATAGGCCCTTTATTTGCTCACATGCCCCCTCAAATCTGTTCATGACTACCGATCGCTTAAGTTTGGGAGTAACTCCTGAAGCACTAGATGGGATGGAAAAAGGAAAGTCAGCTACTCAGTATAAGTCTCAGGTAGGAGGAGGGCGTTCTGATGAATGAATGATGTATATTGGTAATGTAATACCACACCACATATGACTCTTATGGATGATTTTTGTTTTGTTTTTGGAAGACGGCTTAGATGATTTTTTATGAGCAATTGAATGTATATGAATAACTTTAACGATTGAATGATTTTAAATTTGTATTTTCATAAATTTGTTTAATATTAGTTTTTTCGTCCGGCGCTTGTTAGAATCGAACTAGGAGGTAAAAGTTTGTCATTTGTATTGTGATGTCAACCGATATGTGGATGCTCTAACAAATATGGGGTGATAGTGGGGAGCCTTTGGTATTTCGTTAAGTCTTGCCTAAATCAGATTAGTCGGTTGTTATTAGCTGATGTTAATGGAGTTTCTACCCCTCATCTAGTTGCTTTGTAGTTTCTTTTTTCCACGGTTTAGGCCCACTTTGCTAAAATAAAAAAAATAAAAAACCAGACAATTTATTTTATAACTTCTTCTAGTTCTTTACCTTAAAGAGGATTCTCAATTCGTACAATTTGATACTAATGAGCAACAGATAAATGCGGGTATCGCTTTTTATGGGTTACGTACAATCCCTAAAAAAAACAAATAACGGACAAAATCTGTACATGTATTTTCCCTATACAATTACTATTTTTTATTTTTAGTTTCTAACGGGAAAAAAAAATTCTTCAAATTTGATCCGTAGCATATTTCCGATTAATAATTTTAGTCCCAGTAGTTAACTACACTTACATAGGGTGGTAACTGTAGTCTACGTGCCAAGTGACTACCGATAGGACTTTTTTCTCTCATAATTTGTTTTTGCGAAATTTTGAGCAATTCAGAGTTTTTTTTTTTTAGTAGAGACTAAAGATAGAATGATATTCGTTAAAAAATAAGAAAAAAAAAGCAAATGATAATTTTATAGAAATAAAGAAACATATTGAACCCGCATTTTTATATTTTTAAAACGGCAACATATTTTACAGAGAACTACAATAATCCATAAATTGGATAACTTTCAAATGACTCTAACAAAGGACAAAATAATACTCAGTATAGTAACGTGGCTTACTTATTCATGAAAAAATGACCTAAATCTTCTCTAAATAGATCAATTAGCAAAACAATTATCAAAACCAAGCAAATAGGTGTTTCTTGTCTTGAATATCTACATATACACAAAGTACACAACAGCGTTGAAAACTCCCAGTACGGTGTTATACCTGTTCGTTTCCCTTGAGAATATTGTACTTACAAAGAGGACAAGTTGCATTCATCTTTAGCCATTTTACTATGCATGAAGAATGGAAATGATGGTTGCAAGGAAGAGTGTGGAGCTCTACTCCATCCTCATATGGACAGAGGCATATACAGCATTCCTGAAATGCAAAACAGCAAATAAGAATAAAAATAAACTCTACTGAAAATTGTAAGTTGGTTTCGGGGTAGTATTTTTTCTAGAAGAGCTCAGGCCTACATCTTCAACAAAGTTCCTCTTCCAAGAAATATTTAGAAGAAACTAAATTAAAACCATCAACATAATCTTAATAGACACCTACTATCAGTTTATTTGCTAGCCCCTTTTTTCTTTTGCTACATAACTTTAACATGCATCAATTCTTCACTTCTTTCCTCCCATCCGTTAGTACTAAAAGAAGTGACATATTAGTAAGCAAAATGAAATTTCAAATAATCCAATCAATTGGTGTTTTCTTTCAAGTCAAGCATTTTATTAACCATCCATAAAGTTGTAGCCTCTTTGTGCCATTAAAATTTAACTTCTTATAACAGGGATACAAAAAGGGAAAAAGATATTCCCGCCGTTGTTTGTCTAACTCAAATTTCAACATCTATCAGTTCTTTCACAAATTTCTAAAATATCAAGGACTCCATAAGCTAGTTTCTAAATAATATGTTTCATTAGCTTTTCACCTTTGATGACCAGATTCACATGCATGAAAATAAAAGTGACAATGTTCATGAGCAGTGACTAAAATAGAAATCGGGGACCATTAATTTCCATTGAACAATTGATTTCCATTTCTCAGAAGTGATCAATTATAAATATACAAAACTGAAATAAATTGTGTTTCAGGAAATCATACCGCATCCTCAGGTAAAAGTATTCGTTCAGTTGCCAAGTATGCACTGGTGGTTTCTATGGGAACCATTGATCCAGCTCCACCATTATCCTTCTCCTCATTGTTTGATAATCGAAATCTGTATTTTGGAAGTATACTAAGATCTGCTTCTGACGCACCTTCCTATATTCACTCAAAATGAAATAAATAGAACAATTAGAAGGTTCTCATGTTATTGTTCAATCAGTCCAAACTATTTTTTATTCATACCTGTCCCGCAACAGCATAGAGAATAGCAATGATGCAGGGCAAACAACAACAGAGAGCAATGCCAATCAAGCATGCCAAAACAACACAAAAGATGGCAAAGAAGACATCAAATGCCAAAAAGATAACAGCCAACCTGTAAAGATTAAAAAACAGATCATTCCTTTCATTAGTATAGCAACAAACTTTGCATGGTCAAATCATCTATCAAATAGAAAAAAAATAGAGTAACCGCCCAGTTTGGTCATCTATAAATACCCTCAGTATCACATATGCTCGCCATTTATTTGAGACATCAAATTGGTCCTTCACTAGCAATTAATGGACTCAACTTTGTTCTTTTTTAAGGACTGATAGGTTTGTCACTCCAAGGCCCATACCGATGCGGTTACAAATGGATGACCAAAATTGGCCTTCGATCAAGAAATTTTTTATTGTCCCTGGTACTTTTGAAGTCGACAAATTTGAAAAACTCTCTTGGTTCTATTGTAGTAAGTGGTGATTCATATTTAATCATGTGTTTCACTTGCTTGAAATACAGGTATATAAGGAAAGATTTTTATATACATAATTCAATTAAAAGGAACCAGCCACTAGTAGCTAAATATGTAGGTATCCTCTTTTATAAACAAAGGGCATTGAAGGAGGCTCCGTCTCTCTATTATTCAAAAACAAACTAATCAAAAGGAGCATGTCTTGCGTACATAATAAATCCACCCCCAAATCAACAAATATATACATAAATATAGACACACACAAGCATTTTCAGGCACCTTAAGCACCGGAACAAATAGAAAATATCCTATGTATGAGTGTGAGTATACATAAGTATATTAGACATCATACTATTAAAATTGATATATGAACATTAGTCTTAAATGTTAAAGATAAAAGCTTACCAGTACAAGTGTGGAGCATCTTGCAGAAGGATATCATCACCAGAGACAACCCAGTAAAAGCCTACCATCCACCAAAGGAATGAAACCCCAGTATTTATTGATTCACATCGCTTGGTGAATCTGTTTTAGAGAAACCAGAATAAGTGTCTACAAATCTAAATTACTTGATACAGTGCAAGGAAGTAGATGATAGTAAGCCAAACCACATATCTATACATATAGCCAAAGTAGATTAACATGCATTAGCAGCAAGGTCGTTTAAAAGAGAAAATGACATTCTATTTCCTTTTCCCAAAATGTGCCATAGCCCTGTTCTGCGGACATTTAATAATGTGAGGAATGGCAATATCAGTGGACAGATTCCATACACTGGAGTGTTAATGAAACTAAAAAATAGGAAAACTTCCAGAGATAGTCGCGAATAGCCCCCATGATGTAGCTGCGCGTAACACCGCCGCTACTTGTGAATAAGAAGTTGATTTGTTCTCCTTAATTATATTTATTAGTTTGTTCCTAGAAATAAGGACACAAATCAGAATTTGATTTGTTCTCATTAATTGTAATTATTTAGTAATTACATGTACAGCCTTGTAACCTCTATATATACACAAGGAATAACAACGAGAAAGGCATCAAGCCATTATTTGTGATACTTCTTACATGTATGTCGTGTAAAAGTTTCATGGTGCGGCTGTAATCACTAACAGAGCTTCTCAATGATATGGGGAGTCTTTATTCCACCAGTTCTATTAAAATATTAGGAATATATATGATGTTTAACATTGATTTATCATATCGTGCAAGTGACGCACCAGCAAAATGTTAATTTTGCAACTGCTGCCAGGTTTTGGTATCGATTCTGACGGTATTTGATTTTGCAATTCAACATTGAATAATTGAACAAAATGTTACTAAAGTGTCTTCAGTGTGTCGAACTCAGTTCTTGGTATAAAAAATGGTTTTTACTTTTTACTGCTTCACCTCAATGCCAAACTTATATTTACATTACACAAATAATACATATTACGTAGCTATGGTCCTCTCAAAGAAACAAGACATGCTCCACCACTAGCCGTAATAGCATTCAAAGCACGTGACAAGGGGGCAACACTGTTGAACACCCAAAAATCCAAAAATGCTCTAAAAAAACAAACATTCCAGAGGGGGCATTCTAGGGGTTTCAACTGAAGGATGTTCGCTGTTTGGAGTCTATGCCATATGCAGTAGTCACGCGCAGCTTCCATACTCCATACAGCCCAGCTTCCTACATTAGTGAACCAGCCTCCGACCAAGCTTGCTGAGCGACTTTTCAGCCAGCACTAATTGTTTTCTGATCACCACTTTAGGCTTCTTTCCTCCACTCTTCTGCCAACTTTTGTTCACTTTTCTTTCTATTGTAGGTTGCCCCCTCTAGTCTCCCTCTACCTATCTCTTTTGCCCACTTTCTCTGCTCACGTTTTTCTTTTACTCTCCGGCTTTCTTACACAATAATGCTTTCAATCCTATGTTATGTGCTATATTTATGAAGTCTAAAATGAAGACCCCAAATTCATTGTAAAGTCTAAAATATAATAATCTTATGTCGTTAATTGCAATCAATCTCATCGAAACTTGGAACTTAAATTGCAAGCAACATAAATATTCATTAAACACTATACTAAACAAAACATCATACTCTCGTCAGTTCTATTAATTTTACATTTTTAATACTAAAATGAAAATACACTACTTGTATAATGCAAAATTAATATCATAAGGTAACAAAATTAAATTAAATTATTAATACAAACATAAACCCTAGCATGCAAAAAAAAATTGAGCTAGAAATAGTAACAAAGTCAAACAACTACAAAATCGAATATAATTCACCTGGACTGAGACGAGTTCACGTCACCATCGCTGTCATCACTATCGTTACCGTCGGAACTGAATTCAGCATCACTATCCCTCTGCCTCCGCCGCGAATCCCTTCGATTACGGCGGTGATACTCAATCCACACCAATACAACATGAACAAAACACTGCAACGCATATCCAACGATCCAAACGCGGATCGGCATGTTCGGATGCTCGTCAACGGTGAACGCAAGCATCACCGCCGATACCACAACGAACGCCATATTCCACGACATGTCAAGCGCTACAACTGGCTTCGAGTATCCCCAATCGGCACGACGCTCTTCGAGTTCACGCGCCGCCGTTTCGCGTACAAGGACGGATGGTCCTCTCCGTCCGGTGGCGCGTCCGAGAAGCTGAGCGAGGGAAGTACGGCGGCTGCCGCCGTTGCCTTCATGGTGTGAGCGGAGAAGCGGTGTTTGTGGTACTTCGATGATTTGTCGTGCTGACATGTTTGAGCTAGAGAGAGAAAACACGCGTTTGCATAATTGAAATTGAAATTGAAAAGTGATTATGAAACGCGCGCGCGGTTTTACTTGTTAGTGAAGAAGAGATGAAAGAAAACGGAGAAAGTAATAAGTGATTATTTATTTAAGAAGGGATTAAGGGAATGGCGTTGAAAGGTGGATGCGAAGCAAAAATAATAGTTGTTGAATGTGGTGATGATAACTGATAGGTTAATTAAGAAACTAATTTATGATCTTCATAGATATGTTACTTACGTGTTCATCAATTCATTCAATTCTATTTAATATACACTATACAGTTGCAACCGTTAAAACAATAGTATAATTGAGTTGAATAATTCATTCTACTATCTTTTTATTATTCAATTCAATTTTAGTGTATGTTTGGTATGGTATATGAAATAGATTAATTTAAATTTGGAAAATGCTAACGAATATCTTCAAGGCAATTCTTAAGAAACTTTAAATTAAAGTTTTTATAAAATGTGTGTATTCAATACTTTAGAAATTGAAAATTTTAACTTTTTTAAAGATTTATTTCTCGATTTAAAATTCTTAAAAAATGTTCTTGAGACACTTGTTAATAAAGCCTTTTTAGTTTTCATTGTCAGAACGGAACCAATTCAGTTCAGTCCAAAATAACAGCAATTGTATATAAACAATGTTGATTTGTTAATTGTTTTTAAGTATTGAAAACTTGATTTGATTCTTCTCAAGCCTAGTTGTCTTATTATTTGTTTTCACAATAGGTGACTAGTTATTAAAAAACTTCACCACCGGAAGGTTGAAACTATCAATTAAGTCAAATCGTTATGAAATTAATCTCTACAATCGTAAACTATGAGTTGTTGATGGTTATGCAAATGTGTATCTGATTGCACAAGCATTACAATTTACAACTAATCAAATGTACATTTTTGTGTTCTAAAATATATTAAGTTTCCCTCCTCTCTTTTTTTTAGGCAGAAGTGTACTTTATTTTGTGTAAACCGGGTATCTTTCGTGTGCAACTAATCTCTCGGGTATTGTGGAGTCCAAATGGGCGGTAAAGAGTTTGAAGGCGCGCCACTAATCTCTCGAGCATTGTGGAAATCAAATGGGCGGCAAACTCTCCTTAAGAGTTTTAAGACACGCAACTAATCTCTCGAGCATTGTGGAACCCAAATGGGCGGCAAACTCTCCTTAAGAGTTTTAAGACGCACAGCTAATCTCTCGAGCATTGTGGAACCCAAATGGGCGGCAAGCTCTCCTCAAGAGTTTTAACATTGTTGCATGTTCAATGTTATATTCGAACACAGGACTTTGGTTAAGTTAGAAGAGATTTGTTCCATCTCATTTAAACGAATTTAGGTATCAGTCAGTTTTGTTAAACAAACATATTTAGTCGCTCGTCATTTGTTTCATTTTTTTTGTTGTCACTGTTTTTACATTAATACCCATGCCCTTGTTTTGTACGATCAGACAAAGTGGGGAATAGATTTTCCAATTATTCAATCCTAAAACGTGTGAAGAACATTCTCCATCGTTATCACCAAGTCCTTTTTTCACATCCCAACCAACGAGCCACCGTTATAGCACTTCCTTCTTCAGCACATTAGTTTAGTTGGTAATGATTTTACCCGGATCCCATAAATATCTCAATTGAAATTTGAAATCAAATTCGTCAATTTGATAATTTTTTCGATGAGTAATAGTATGTAAGTATCTCTTTAAATATTATTTGAATATTTGAGGCGTTCTCAAAATTTTAAGGAGACTTTAAAATCCAACTCACCTAAATTTCTATTTTATATATAAAAAAAAATTATATCTCCCATTGCTACTATCAATCTAATATCTAATAATATATTAAAGTTTTAGGAAAAATTAATCTAGAGATCCTTTGACTTTATTTTAAAATTTAGACTCGTCTTTTATCTTCCTTTTTTTAAAATCTTTTATATTTTTTTTTTCAAATTGATCCTTTTAAGTATTTAATACATAAATATAGTTTGGCTTTTCGAGGGGGAAAATAGTTGGCTAACAATTTTTTTTTTCTTTCTGAAAGAGCTAACAAAAAAAGTTATAGTTGGCTTTCTGTTCATTTTTCATGTACGACGATTATTAACTTTTTAATATTTAAGGAACTAACTAAATACAAAAAAATCCAATATATTAGCATCTCAATACTTATAGGAACAACTTGAAAGAAAAGGACCAAAGACAAATCTAAAACTTTAAATTAAGTTAAGAAACGCGTAAATTGTAAAATTGTCTTTTTATCAATTTCAACTTGAGCAAGTCTTTATTAAAACTTCATTGTTACGTCTATGGTGGAAGTGGTTATTCACAGATCCTGAACTTTATCTGATGGACATGTTAGCTTACATTTTAAGAAATTAGGGGAGTCTCTAGTGTCTGGCCAAATGTAATTGTTTCAATTGAGATTTCCCACACCATTTACCCTTAGAAATATATTAATTTTTCTTCTCATATAGTCTGGATTCTAGTGTTTGGTCGTTACTGCGGCAATTTTCCAAGGTCTGGCATGGATTCATCATCATCAATGTCGAACCCGGAGTCATTAAAGTAATAACAGCACACATTTACACACATATTATGCAGTAAACAATTTGGACACTGATTTGAAATGGGAGGAGTCGCATAACATTTTCGCAAGCTAACTTCATACAATTAGTGAGGGGAATCTGTTTCCATGGTCATGGAATTCCACAATCCAATTCTTTCCCCAATTTTTCCTTGTATAAATTCACTGGCCTGTAGATTAGTATTAAGAAGTTTAATTATTAATTCCTACTGAGTGTAATGTAATGATTGGACTAATACATAAATACTTTTTATCAAATGGTACCGAAACATAACTGATCCTGATTATAACTAAACGGTTTTCCTATAATATATTTGAAATATTAAGAAATTGAATCGCTTTCATTTACAAAATTTTCTGCTTGTATGTGTTCGCCGTAAGTTGGCACTCGGTGGTAGGAATACTAGGGGGACTTGGTCGGCCTCCTGCACCTCTTTGATGGTTCCGAAAGAGAGAATGACGAGAAACAAAATTATGACAAAGACGTCTATGCATTTCGGCATTCCACCATGGCCAAACAGGAGCTCAAAAGCATAAGGTTGAACTTCAGCAACAAATTTGCCAAAATTTGTAATAGCTTCTAGGTTATCAGAGGAAATGTGAACTTTTCACGTCATTCCCATCAGTCTGCGTGCCAAATCAAGATGTAATGCATGGCCCCCCTGCATATAACATAAGAGTCAATTGCTTTAAAAATCATTCGTCTCAGGTTGCACAGGATACAACATCAGCACTTGTGACACATTAAAAATCAAACTGACAAATTAAAATACTTAGTAAAAGGAGGAGAACGAAAGGCAAAAACCTTGTAAGCTACTATGTGTGCCACTGGGAGTCCTTGAGTACCAAACTGAGCAAACAGCGAGAGATCACCAATAAGATCTAAAATCTTGTGACGGCATGGTTCATCACTGAAACGAAGAGGTGGATTCAACCAACCTTTACTAGCACTGCAAAAGAAAACAGTACTAATTATAGCATCAAACAATGATATTTACTAGCAATAAAAAAAGAAAAATAGAACAGAAAATTCAGATTTCAGTGTGCTAATGGAAATGAAGGTCTGTATTTGAATGGTAACAGATCCTCTCTAGTGACTACAATGAGAAAAAAGACATAAAGTTGAAAGAAAGGAACCCAGGCAATTTTTAAAGTGCCTAATTGGTTCCGAATCCCAACCAACTCTAGCCTAACTCATCTCTCTCTCATCTCCCACTCTTATACTACCAATCCCCTCACACATAGAACAAGACCACTAATAGAAAAATCTTGATTGATTATTGATCTTTTATTTGAGATTAAGGTATATGATTCTAATATTGAGTCTTGCAAAGGGTTCATAAAACCATGTCTTACATCAGAGATTAAACGCCTAAGAAAACTCTAGAGTCGTCACAAAGTTATAAATACCCTAAACAAATAGTGTGCCATACTTCGAGAAATAGTGACTTAATTTATGCATCTAGTGCCTAGATTTATGTACCTGATTTCATGGACCTAAGCTTAGATATGTGTTTATGTAAATGTAAATAACTTCATGCATGAAATTTCGGGAAAATTCTAATGAATCAATGTTGCAGCATAAACTATGCTTTAGTATATAATAAACTATCAAACTGGTCGCTAGCTATCACATACATAGATGGGCATTAAGAACGGTTATAATACAAATTTGTAGCAAAGCAATACCTACACACAATGGCATTTTCTAGAGAACCCCCTTTGATAAGTCCAGCATTTCGCATTTGCTCGACCTAGAAATTAAAGAAGGGTATCCACCCAGTGTTAGTTGCATGGTATCAAACATGTACAACTAGACTAATAGATTCAATAGGCAAGAACTAACAAGAGAGGGAAAAGATGACAATCAATCATATAAGGGATTTGATTGATACAATTGCAGTTAGGATGACCAGAACCAATTGATTACAGCTCTGAAGACTGATGCGAGAGTTCCTCATCAACTCTCAACTTTACTGAAAATTGGGTTTTTGATCAAACACATTAGTGTCAGCTATCAATTTGGTCAACCTCATTGAGTGAAATACAGCAAGGTGTTGTACATCTGGTTATGGTTAAACTTAGAGTTACAAACACATTCACGTGGCATCTAAAATACTAATCAATTTTGCACTAAATAACATATGGCAACAGAAACAAGCCAATAACTAGACTACAAATGGATGACCTTTATAACTAACCTCCTCATAGATGCAGAAGGTTCTGGACAAAGCTATTTGCATGGAATAAACCAAATCATCAAAGGGGGTTGTAGAAAACCACTGGCAGCCAATTGCAGGTGCCTGTAAAAGAAAGGAGTATTTGCTTATTATTTAATGTCAAACCAAATCATCTTATAAGTTGTGACCTTGCTATACAAAAGATTTTGAATGCAAAAATTTAGCTGATTTCTTCTCTAATATTCCTTCAGAACAAGTTAAAAGTTCCGATTCTCACGCAAGGGTAATCATGATGGGGATAAAACTTATCATATTCAATTGCATTATCAATTCTAGGGCAAAACTGTTAGCACATTAGTTTTTATAAAATAAAAATAAAAAATCACTAAAAATGCCCAAAACTGGTAAATTTGATGTTCTTGGAAACACATCATCTGGGAAAGATAAAAACAACTTTGCAATGGTTATTACTCCAATAAACAAATCTTCAAACTGCTATACATACTATAATAAACCATATTTGGTTTCCGATTTCTTTTTTATTTTCCTTTGGTAGCTTTAAGTGAGGATTAGTTTTTGCAATAATACAATGGCATCTTTTGATTTATGTGAAAAGGTTTTAGTTTTTGTTCTTGTTGTTGGAAGCTTTAAGTTTGACACTTTCGAACACAGATGAGGATTTCCTCAACTCAAGTAGCAGCTTGTGGTCTATTTCCCATGAAGAATTCGTATTAAGTACAGTCTCCTTTGAAAGACATGTAAAATATATTCTTTCAAACTTAGAAAATTGGGTAACACATAAAAATCTATAGAGTAATCAGAAAAAAGCAAGCAAAACTTTTCAATTATAATAAAGGTCCAGTAACGATAGTGTATTGAAGAAAACATAAAGTACAAGGAAATATTTTAATGGCATATGCAAAGAAAAATCTTGATCAATAGTCTCAATCTAATGTACCAACCTATCCTTACCTGTGGAAAGTTAATGCCATAAGTTACTCGAACCACTTCTGAAGGAAATGCAGCAACAAAAGAATCATTCCTCCAAACATGTACCGGTTCATTCACATGTGGAACTATTTTCTCACAGCTTTTCCCATCAACATCAGTTGCTATCTCTAAACCAACTTCTTCCAAGGCAGCCACCCATTCCCTCGCCGACCCATCAAATATAGGAATCTGTACAAGAAATTAAGGAAAATAACACTATTTATTTCAAGAACTAAATGTAAGGGACGGCAAGAAAATCTAATCACGGATTATTTTCTTTCCACGAAATTGCAAATGCTATCTTTAATTTGATGAAACAGAGCCTAGGAGAGTGGATATGAAAATTGAAAATACAAGCTGTACTGTCCTTATTAGAGGTTTGTGGTAAACTACTAAGGCCTTTTCTCGTATATTATGAAGGCGTTTGGAAGAGTTTATTTAGAACTTATTTAGGTTTATTAATTATATCATGGCATAAACACTTATATTTTTACAAAAATAACTTATAACATGTCCGTTAGTTGTTTTTAACTTATTTCAACAACTTTTGAATAAATAAATGCTTAAAAATAGTTTACGCAAAAGTGCCTCTTATCATATTTGCACACCAAAACCTTGCAAAAATCAGGATGTGGGTATTTGGATATTTTGTTGGTTTCAGCAACAAATTACAAATTCAGCATGAGATTAATTAGAATCGTAACTAACTGTTACATGTACAAAAGAGTATTTTAAGAATATCCATACACAAAATGGACACAGTAAATATAATGTCTACTTTTCTAAGTAGGTAGTATATGTGAAAACCATAAAAGGAGTTTATAATATGTGGCATATGTCATGTTTGGATAAGCGACTTAATTACGTGCCTATCCTATACGTGTTTATGTATAAGCTTAGAAATTGTTGATGGGCCTAACAACCTCACAAAACCGGATTGTGGGGTGAGCCTCACCCCTACTTATAAACACTTATTCAAACCATCTCTCAACCGATGTGGGACTCTTTAACACCCCCGTCATGCCCAACACTATTGGACTTGGTGCGTGGATATAAATGGTGGGTGGCCAGATAGCGAAAACCTGATAGCAGGAGGCTCTGATACCATCTTAGAAATTGTGGATGGGCCTAACACAACCTCACAAAACTGGGTGAGGATTGCCCCCACTTATAAACACTTATTCAAGTCATTTCTCAACCGACATGGGACTCTTTAACATATAAGACCAAGTTTGTATTTTTTTTTAAATAGCAAATGTTAGTATTGATTTTTATGTTCAGAGTGGGGATCAAACTCTTGACCTCCTTATCACTCCACTCTTTAACTCCCCCGCTTTAATCATCAAGTCATCATCCTTATATTCTCTACGTATAAAGAGAGAATAAATCAAGTTGTTTTCATATAAACTGTTTTCTTAAGCTATCCTATAGAGCTTATGGAAATAAATGAAAAACAACATATGAACATGCCCTAACTTCTCTCGAACAGTCTCACAAGTGTTTAAACTAGTAAATACGAAGAAAGCAGCTTATGAAAAGTCATAAGTTTTTCCATAAACTCTCTCCAACAGTTTCACAAATGCGTACACCAGTGAATAAATATGCTCAATTAAGTCAATATAAACAGGCACATATTAATACATTCTACTCATAAAAGAACAAGTAATTTTTCATTTTTATACCATTCACCAATCTTCTTACCTCAGCATCATCACCTTGATCATCCAAATTTTCAATCTGAATCCTACAATTATCAACCCCATAACCTTCCAACGCAGAAAGCAAATGCTCCACAGTCTTAATCCTCACCCCATCTTTACACAAAGTAGTACAAAGCGGCGAAACTTGAGCAAATTCAACAGAAGCAGGAACCAAATTGTTCCTAAACTCAAACCACCTTCCTTGACCTGCAAATCCAGGACACAATCTCACCGTAGATACCTTCCCCGAATGCAACGAGATTCCCTTCCGCTCCACACTTCCTCCTAGGGTTTGTTGAAGCTTCCCCGTCTGCACAAAGAGAGCGAGATAATCTGTTTTTGTTTGGTTTCAATGAAATTATTTGAAGTTTGTGTGATTTTGGATAGTGGAAAATTTGAAATAAACCAAACAGGGTATAAGAGAGAGTGAGTTACGGGTTTCCATGTGATGAGTTTTGATGATCTGAGAGCGCTGAGAACAGACATTGTTGCATTTGCTACCAGCCAAGAAAGTCAACAAAAATATCACAACCAGTCAAGAAAACATTTTTGTCGGGAACAAAACCCAACTGACACACTATTTGCATTTTAGGGATAAACATGTTTCTTTTTTAATGCTATAGAATTTTGATGGTGATTTTAGTCCTTTATAATATTGTAATTTATAAGAAGAATAGTCTCTTTTCTTAAAAAAATAATAAATAGTCTCTTTTTTGAAAACTTTTTATAAAAAACAGAGATAATTTTAGTCCTCCAAAATAATCCATATAAAATAAAAATAAGGACTAAAAGTGAATAAAATTTTTGTAAGATTAAATTTGAAAGTTTGTAATTTTATAGGGATTAAAAACATATTTAACTTTTTTTAAAAATTACATTGTTTTATTTTTGAGTGAAAAGGTTATTAAGTCCTCCAATTTGTATGTATTGATCAATTTCTTTCTCGAATTTTTCGAAATAGTTATTACATCCCTGAATTTGTTAAATGTCAATCAATTTAGTTCATCTGTCAAGTCTCGCCGCTAACAGTGTTGATGTGTCACGTTAAACACTGACGTAGAGTTCCAAGTCAGCATCCACGTATACATAGATGAATTTGATCCAAAAAGTATTTGAACTTTTTTTTAAATGAAAGTCATTACAAATTGTTAGGCTGTCAAATCAATCCCTGAATTTTTCATTAAAAATCAAGTTGGTAACTTACTATCAAATTGATCTCTTAAATATTTATCTTATCTATCAAAATAATTTATGATACTGTCAAATAAATACTAAAAACTAAAAGAATATGTTTAAATTAAACAAAGGACAGATGTCCCCTTATTTGTGAACTTTGTAGATTAGATTTAGAGAAACATGGTAAAGAAAACAGTGGTGTATCTGTTTGATTTGTTCAGATTGGGCAAGGGACATGTAGTAGTAATGTGTGTAAAGCTAAAGACTTTGGTCACAAGGAAGACAATCGCATTGAAGAAAGTGAGATTTGATAATTTGCAACTAGAGAGTTTGAAGTTTATGGCAAGAGAGATACTTGTTTTGAGGAAGCTTGATCATCCAAATGTTGTAAATCTTGAAGGTTTGGTTACTTCTAGAATGTCATGTACTGTTTATTTGGTGTTTGAATAACATGATCATGTTGGCCTTTCTGCTGGTCAAGGTGTTAAGTTCATTGAACTTCACATACTATAATTTTAAGCTCATTATGCTACACTTGTTTCCTTTTATTTGAATTTAATTACATAAAGTTATTTCATTTGATTGACATTAATATTCTTTGTAGTGTTTAGCCTTTCTAGAGGAAGATAGGTCCCTTTTTACTATTCTAACCTATTGAGTATGTGGGCCAGCCCGCTCCATCGTGCCACAATCCGTTTTTCAACGGGTTAAATGGGACAAGACAACTACATGGGATGGACTCAAAATCTTAGCCCAACTCACCTAAAATGGCGGGTTAAACGGGTTGGCTTGAAAGATCAGACATGTTTTACCACCCCTAATTGTAAATATTCCGATATAAAAACTAAGGGTGGGTTTGTTTCAAGGTTTGTAATATGATTCCCGGAAATGTGAGATTGGAATTGCAACATTCCAATGTTTGTTTCAAGTTTTGATTTTTTTTCTTTCAAAAGAGTGTTGTATTATCAGGAATGTTATTTACACACGATTTCTTCTATTGTTATTCTCATGCTGAAAGCCTCATCCATTTAAACACTTATTAAGCACCTTTAATAATGTCTCGCCTATTACTTTTCTCATCCTATAGTCATCTCACTTGCCTTTTTGTTCTTCATTCTTTTTTTTTACAAAAATGCCCTGAAAGAATTTTCATATTAAAGAATCTGAACCGAGTTTTCCCCCTATTTTTGGGTGGAAAATAAATTTTTCACTTATTCGGACTATACAATTCGAAAACCCAATGTAACAGGGCGTGTTTCTTATTTATTTATTTTTTAGATTATAAAATTCGAAACTCCATACACACACCCTCTTGTGCCAAGAATTTAGAGAAAGTTCATATGTAATAGTGTTGGTCAGTTTAAGAAGTATACTAACCATCATAACCCACGTCCTTATGTTTCGGGTCATTGTTAGTTGTTTTCGTTGAATCCCAATCGAAAAATCCACTTTTCAAGCCATTTGATCGGATGAGTATTGCTAACAACATTCTCTTTTGAATCTCTCCCTAATACTCACTCTCTTATTGGTTTAAATCATTGTGGATTTACACTTTGAAAATTGAACCCACACAAAGTGGTGGGACATACCTTGATTTCATCTAATAAAAGAGTGAGTGCTAGAGAGAGTGTTGCTAGCATTCCTCTTGATCGGATTGCTCCGAAACTTGCTCAAAAAACGAGAAAAAAAATCAAAGAACAAGACCCCCGTAGAAGGACTCCGCCACTCAAAATTCAAAATTCCATCTTTTAGACCCATTTGTTATTTTTTATTTATTTTTTATGATCTAAAAAAACAAAATGTTTTTTGCATCAGCTTTATTTAATTTTTAGAATTTTGTGCTGGTATTTATATATATATATATATATTTAATTGACAAAATTTATTATTTTTTACTTTGTTTTTAAAAGTAAAATTCAAAATTGTTAAAATGGAAGAGATACTCATTGTTAATTATAGGATTTACAAATTTTGGATTTTAGAATCCGAAAATCCATAAAAAAAAAAAAAGTTCAGATCATAGAATCCGAACAAATGATATTTTTGTAATAAAAAGTAGGGCACATGAGAAACACATAGGGTGTGGAAAGTAATAAGTCTAATGTCTCGTGTTGATGGGCTATTTTGACATCAGTCATATATGTAATTATTTGTGTGGAGTCGGGTTAGGGGGATTTAGAGGCCCATTCCACGATCTATTTTATGAACTATCTGCAAAGGTTGTAAGAGAACAACAAACGCCGAAGAAACCCTACCACAAATACCTAGGTTTGTTTCTTGTTCATTGTCGTTCTTCACTACATTATTGAAAAAACCATCATTCCCATTCTTCTCATTCAAATTTGTTTCTATGTTTTTCTCAAATTTTGTGTTTTGATATTTAGATATGCTTCATAACTGTTCTCCTCTTTTTAAATTTCATATTTTTTCTTAATTTTTTTAACCAGTTTCGTTTATATCTTATGCGTTAATCATGCTTTTTTTATTTGAAAATTCCACCTTTTAATTTCACCCTAATTTCTTCTTGCAGGTGATTTTAGAATCGAAGGTTTAATCAGGTGATTTGCTGCACTTTTGCGAAGAAAATAGATTTTGAATCTTAAGGTTTGTACTTGTTTTTAGCTCGTCGTACTTATTTCAATAACATCATGAATATTTTGTCTAATCTACTTTAAACAAAGCGACAAACTTTTTACGATTTTTTTCATTACCAACAAAAACCATAAAATTAATTTAACCAGTTTCGTTTATATCTTTTGCGTTAATCATGTTATTTTTATTTGAAAATTCCACCTTGTAATTTCACCCTAATTTCTTCTTGCAGGTGATTTTAGAATCGAAGGTTTAATCAGGTGATTTGCTTCACTTTTGCGAATAAAATAGATTTTGGGTCTTAAGGTTTGTACTTGTTTTTAGCTCGTCGTACTTATTTCAATAATATCATGAATATTTTGTCTAATCTACTTTAAACAAAGTGACAAACATTTTACAATATTTTTCATTACCAACAAAAACCATAAAATTAATGTATTTGTATGCAAAGATAATGATTATAGTTAAACTTTATTTTCTTCAAAATATGTGTTGTTATTGTTGAAAGATTTAAAATGCTGATATGTATGTTCACGTGTGTTTTCATGAGAAAGAAACAATGATTATTGTTTTTTTTAACTGAGTATAGAACTTAGACCATCCATGTTTTCGTTCTTATTTGAGATCAATTGAACATATTGATTCCCATAGAAAATAACATAATCTTGTTTCTGAAACTTTTTTAACTATGTCAGTTGGTCCTCCACATTAGATGATTACATTATAAGGTAGAACAACATTTTAATTAAATGATATTAAAATATAGAAAAATTGAATTAATTAGTCATGTCTCTAATTAATTCAATTTTATCTACAATTTTAAACTCAAATTAACACATTGTTCTACCATGTAGTGTAGTGTTTTAATTTGGAAGATTAGATTATGCAATTCAAAAGGTTCTGAAAATAAGATCATGTCAGTTCTCCTGAACGCAATATGTTCAAATCATCTCAAATAAGAATGAAAACAAGGACGGTCTAAGTGCTACACTCACTTACCGAAACAATAACTATTGTCTCTTTCTCACTAACAAGGACATGAACATAAACATATCAATATTTTAAATTCTTTCAACAGTTGCAACACAAATTTTGAAAAAAATAAGTATGAACACAAACATTCTCATTGCATACAAGGACATTGCTTTCATGATTTTCTTTGGCAATTAGAAGAATCGTGAAAATTTTGCTACTTCAAAAGTAAAGTAGACAAAAGATCCGTGACTTTTTTGCAACAAGTACAATGAATAAAAACACTTGCAATTCACTTGATCCAAAAACAATTTTATTTTTGAAAGAGAAACATACTTGAATGAGAAGAACAACAATGAACGATTTTTTCAGTATAGTGTGGTGAAGAACGAGATGGATGTAGATGATAAAAAAGTTGTAGATGCAGTAAAAGTTGAAGATGATAGTTTTCAAAGTGATGATTGGAATAACATAGAGCTCGCCCAAAGTTGGTTCAAACGTATATCATTAGGTGATAAGAAAGTTGTAGATATAGTCAAAGTTGAAGACGATGGTCTTCAAAGTGACATAGACATTGCCTAAAATTAGTTCAAATGCATATCATTATAAAACTAAACAAATGTCATGTATATATGTATATACATACACACACATATAATGATTTTTTGTATATAATTATTTATGTTTTAATGCTCAAATCTTGTAGTTTATGAATATATGTAGATTGAATCTATATATATGTATGAATGTGGTACATTTGCACTCTGTTTGGTATAAGAGAAACACTAAAGAGAGAGATATCAAAGAGAGAAAGAGCCGAGAAACTAACGCTTCTCTTGTTTGGCACACATGTGAAAGAGAGAAGAGAGACAAATCTAAGGTGGGACCCACGTGTTTTTGCTTCTGTCCAAAACGGACCATGATTGACTGCAGTCGATAAACATCATCCATTAAATCCATCCAACCACCAAAAACTTTCAATTATCACCAATTTGTCATTTCTCCTTCTATGTAAAGCACCGACCCTTTCAACCCCCCTCTTATAAGTTTTGTATCTCTGTTTATGAAAATTATCACCGCCATTGTTTATTTGTTTATGAAAATTATCGCTGTCATTGTTTGTTTGTAGATATCCTTTAATACTTCCATGGAGGTGCTCATAACTGGGGCAATTTCAACTGAAAATGTAACATTTTGTGAAAATGAAGGCTTTGTAAACTCTTAAGGAAGTTTCAACAACATTGAATCATTGATGTTGTATTTATATTCATCTTAAATATAAAAAAAATCATCCAAAAAAGTAGTACCAGCTGCCATTGTTGGATTCTATAATTAACAAGTTGAGTTTTTTTTCTTCTTCTTTTATGTGGCACTACAACAAGTTGAGATGCCAATATGAAACGCTCAACTTCAAACAATTCATGTTTATTTTCTCCTACGGGTAGATGGGGAATAATTTTTTTGTATTTTGTTTTATTTTTTACTAACATAAATTTCTTTAATTAGCGTTTCGTACCTTTATTGTGATGTTTAGGATTTGTAGAAAGAAAAAAAAATGTCACGTCAGAGGTTGAAGAAGGGGACTTTTTCAATGGAATACGGGTTGCCGATGTTTTTCGTCATTTGAAAGTTTTTGGTGGTTAGATGGATCTAACAGTTGATGTTCTTTGATTGCAGCGACTGCACCATCTTATCGACTGCAGTCAATCATGGTCCTTCCAAAACAACGAAGAAAGGCCTGGGAAGTTACTGATTTTGTTATTTTTACTTTTATGCCCTTTAATATGTGATGTAACACAATGTTATTATATCATGTGACATTATTTTTCTTGGGTTCATTTAATTAATAAACCATTAATTATTTTTTTGATTAAATAAAAATCAAGTTAAACTTAAAATAAATTCAGATTAATAATTGAAGCATTCAATTAATTAATTGAATAAAAATACAAATAAAATAGTTTGATGAGAGAAATTTTTTCAAGGGCATTCCTCTACTTTTAAAAATAATCAACACTTCTCTCTTCTCTATTTCTCATCTTTCTTACTTGTACCAAACAATACCCTAAATCTTCTCTATTTCTCACATCTTTCTCTCTTCTAACACTCTTTCTCACATATTTCTCTCTTCACAACCTCTCTTATAAACCAAACATACCTTAAGGGCCTGTTTGTTTTGGGTGAAAGTAGTAGGAAAGATTGAAGAAGGATAGAAAGTAGTAGGATTAACATTCTTTCCTTTGTTTGGAACAATCTTAAAAGAGGGGAGGAAAGGTAATGATAGTTGGGTCCCACATAAAAAATGTTTCTTCCCAATTGAGGATGGAAAGGATGAAGTCTGCCCTATTTTGAGCAAAATTACATAAAAACCCACAAATGTAAATGCTTTTCAACGTAACCATGGAGTAATTAAATTAAAATTAAAATGTAAGTAATGAAAGTAAATTTTTCTGGTTGTGTTCTATCAAAATAAAAAATCGTATGGTTATGTAGTTTTTTATTATCAATTAAATGATAACTTAAAATTAGTTATATATATAATCACCTTCTTATAGGGATATTTTAATCATTTTATTAAATATAAATCTTTCTTTCTTTTCACTATCGTTTATACCAAACAACTAAAAAATCATCACACTTTCCACTCACTTTCTTTCTTATAACAACCATTCCTTTCACTTTCTTTCCTTAAACTTTCCTTTACCATCCAAACAAAGCCTAAGGTATTTTTTTTTTGTTACAACATTAAGGTGGGTTGAGTAAGGAGAAAAAAATTAAGATAATAATTAATATCTTGTAAAAAAAAATACTCCTCCCGGTTCTATTTATAAGAAACATTTAACTTTTTGATTCATGACATAAATGATGTATTTCGTCTATATTCTAAATCAGATACAACAATTACTCAATGAATCTAAAAAATCAATTTTTTCTTATAAACAATGTAAGTAACAATTAATATACTAATATTTACCTATTAATAAAAATAAAAACTAAAGATGGTAAATTCTATTTTATGTCTTTAGCTGTCTAACTATTATTTTGATATTATATAATCCAAAAATGGCAAAACTCACTTCGGTTTATATAATCCAACCGGGACAAAAATGAGAAATCAAGCAAACCAAATTTAAAATATGACATGAGAAAATACGATTAAGCCAAACACGCCCTAAGGTATGTACTAGTTGCGTTGTGCGTGGTTACCCCCCCGCTTTCTTCATAGTCTTGCAGAGACACGAACTTAGGTACTTGTCTCTGTGATCTTTCTACTTCTTACTCGCGTTTTCTCATGATACTAGTATAGTTTTTGCGCAATGTTTATTTTATGTTATTTTTTATATTTTGAATGCGTTTGATACATTGGATGTGAAAATTCAAATCAGTTATTAATTTGTTGATCGTAATCTTTGGTTTTGTTGTTTTAATTAGTTAATGTGTAATGCATTTGTTGTGTTTGTTGAATTGACTGAACCAAATAAAGCTGAACTAGACTTTGCCACAACGTGAAGATTGTATTGATTTATTTGGTTAATAATGGTGTTTGATATAGTTTGAAATTTGAACCAGCAATGTATTTACTTGCTGTTTTAGAATCTCAACATCTTATACACAAAGGAAGGTGTAGTTGAATATACATATTCAATACTTTTTCTTCTTCTTCTTTATACAGGTTTCTGTATTCGACCACTTTTCTGGTGTTTAGACTGCTAATTGATTGACTTGCCGTGTTGACTTCGCTGAACTTTGGTTATTTAGCTGAGAAAATATACCGAAAACCATAATTTAAGGCTGTAAGCATTTTGAGTGACGAAGAAAGCCACCTGGGAAGTAATATGGAGACTAAGCGCTGCAGTTTCTGGCTTCCTAACAAAAACAGATTTTGTGCAAACACCCTTCTCAATGGTTCCTTGTAAGTCTCAGTCTTGTTTCTTTCTATCTATTATTTGATTCATTCATTTCACTCACTTTCTTCAAATTCTATGACTCAGATTCTGTGGTAATCATAACTCAAGGGCCGAAGGTGAGTGGATTCAATGCCCCGTAGATCCATCACAGTATGTATTTTCTCTCCTCTCTCTCTCTCTCACACACACACACACACACACACACACACACTGATTGAACCCTGAGTTCTTGTACATGTGTTGGCCCAATTGTTTGGCCCAATCCACACAAGCACAGCTTCTAGAAGCCTGTAGAAGCTGTGGGAATACAAACGGCTATAATAATTAGGCAGAATTGCAGTTATTAAAGAGAGGGAAGCCTAGAGGGTTAGTCATTAAGAAGAGAATTTCAGTTATAAAAGAGAGGGAAGCCTCGAGGGGGAGGCATTCAAAAAGTTTGTTAAGAGTATGAGAGAAGTCTCTCTGTTCTAGGAGCTTAGCTCTGGTAGGAGTTCTCTGAACTCTGGTTTATCCTTTCAGTTTTCTGTTTTCATCGTTGTAAGAGCTTTGAGCTCATAATTTTCCAGTTAAATAAATACAGTGTTACCTTCAAATTTCTGGGTTCTATCACACACTCACCTGTAACTATCATTTTCAATTCATGTTCATTCTTTTAATCTGTTAGCTCTTTTTGATTTGGATAATGTCCTTTCATCGTTTGACAGTTCGGTGCTCGAGCAAAATCTAAATTGGCATGTTAAGCGGTGCCCATTGCTGAAACAGGTTCAATCCCTGTCCGATCAACCTTTCTATAAAAAAGGTATCAATGCTGGTTCTGATGGAGAACAACAAGAGGAGGAAACTTCAGGGTTTAATGATTCAAAATTGACTACTATGACCGTTTCTTCAGAAATGAAGAGGAATGCTCTTCATGGGATGAGTGTGCCCAAATTCTGCAATTTGATTGAGAAGATTGAATCTGTTCATGAATCCTTGTGTAAAGATATTCAGGACTCGTTTCAGATGCCGGAAGTTTGCAGACTTTGGATTAAAAGCAAAGAAGAAGAAAGGTAGGTATTGGCAAAACATTTGAAATTATTTTAGGGCTAAATTCAGGTTGTCAGCTGTCACATGCAGTTTTTTGCATCAAAAACATTTTATCAGACTCTGATTTGTTACTTTAACCCAGTAGTTAGTTTCATCAACTTAAAGTCCCTTTTGCTTACTTCAATTAGAACAAAGCTTACTTCCATATCAACTGATAATGGAAGTAAATACACCAGGTAATATGACTAAATCAAATTTGCAAGGTTTCAACCCAAACTAAAACGGGGCAAACTGAATTTAACCCATTGTTTGACGGGTTTGGTTTTATTTCTAACTTAGGATTTTGCAGGAAATTGCCATTTCAGGAGAAACATATAATGCAACAGGCATCGATTGTGGGAAATTTGGAAAATTTTGCTGTATTGAAGAATTCTCTTGAAAGCAAACCATCAAAATGTGAGGAGCCAGTTGAGGGGAAGGAGGACGGTGTCTCTACAGTCATTGAGTTTGGAGCTGGTAGAGGGTATTTAACACAAATGCTTGCAGACTGCTATGGAATCAACAGAGTCTTCCTCGTCGAGCGAAAGGCATACAAGTTGAAGGTGGGACTTAGACCTGGAACTGCTTCTAAGTTATAAATCACGACGATCATATTTGGAGATGTTCCTGTCGTGTTTGACCGTGCAGCAATCTTTGATTTATTATTTGTTTATATATTTATTATTAACGTCATGCCAATACTATTTCTAGGCTGATCGATCCTTGCGACAGAATGAGAATTTGACGTTAGAGCGTTTGAGAATTGACAGTAAGTGTCTTCAATATTCTTGTTGTATAAGATATTTTCTGAACTTGATATTGTTCTGAGCCCGATAAAATTCAAAAATCCAACTTTGCAGTTGAAGATTTAAATTTGAATGCTGTTGAGTCTTTGCAAGGAGTTCCATTTCTGGCCACTGGTAAACACTTATGTGGAGCTGCAACAGGTAATTTATGCAATTTAAATATGCACTCTGATGAAATTCATAGTGATGTTTTATTGATGAAAACATAAATGATTTATGTAATTTTTCTAATTAAAAAATGGTTATCCAATTGTTTCCTCAGATTTGACTTTGAGATGCTGCTTTCCTGGATATAGTAAAGATAGTAGTGAGCAGAACATTACTAATATTAATCTTGGAGGTTTAGCTATAGCAACATGCTGTCACCATCTTTGCCAGTGGAAGCACTATACAAGTAATCTTCTTCTTTACCTATGAATACTATAGTTTGTTTATATCGATAGCTTCTGGTTACTAGCTAACTGTTATCGTCACCTTGCAGATAAGAAGTTTTTCTTAGATTTGGGAATGACAAAGGGAGAATTTCATGCCATTACATGGTTTACCAGCTGGGCAGTAGATGCTAATCACGATTCAGATCTTCCTGATACTACTAATTGTATATCGCATTTGCTATCAATGTAATCCTTCCATTCTTTACTTATTCATTTTACTAGCTACCAGTCCATTAGTATTTCAAGCCTTGCTATTGAACTATCTAATTTCTCCAAAGTGAGCAATTTCACTTTAAAGTCTAAAATAAGTAATATCAACTATTGATGAATAAATCAATGGTTGATAACTTGATATTACATGCAAATCATGGGTGTGTTGAAATATCAGTTACTTTACTTTCTACTCATTTTCAAAGGGATTTGGCTCGTCTTAGAAGTTAGTAAAGTGAGAAAATCAATGGTTGATATTGTAACAATCCATGGTTTCTGTAATGCAAGTGCATATAATATCAACAATTTGTTTATAAACGGTTAATATTACTCATTTTACTCTATCATTTTAGAGGATCATTGTTTTTTTAGAAATGTCAAATAAGTTATTAAAATATGTATTTTAAAAATTGTGTTTTGGTTGTAGAAAGGAGCAAGGCAATGAGTATTCGGATGGAGTTGAAAAAATTCTTTCAGAAATGGAAGCAACAAAACGAGCAGCACTGGGATTTAAGTGCAAGTGGATTATTGACATAGGGAGGTTGATGTGGTTAAGAGAACGTGGATTAGATGCAAAGCTTGTCAGATATGTTCCACCAAGCATTTCTCCAGAAAATCATTTACTATTAGCTAAACCTTTGAATTGATTATTTATATCATTCTATTCTTTATTTTGTATCCCTTGTGAACATTGGGTTAAATTTTATGTCAGGTTGATTATATACTTTCCGATGTATTGAAATACCTTGGGGGATTAGGAATTACTTGTTTGTTATTTTTTTATTTTTTATATTTGCGTAATTCAATGAATTGAAATGGAAGTGTGTTATTTTTTAGAGTTATTCTTGTATGGTCATAAGACTAAGGGCTCGTTTGGATTAACTTATTTTAGAGCTTATGTAAAACAGCTTATGCAAATAAATACGTTTTTATGTATTATTTATAAATTTTTAAGGTAGTTTATGAAAAAAATGGGTTATGAAGATACAATTTTCGTTAGTGAGAACTTATAAATTAAAATAACAGTTTATTTATTTACATACGCTATTTTTCATAAGTTCAAAATGCGCTCAAACCAGACGGAGCCTAAATTTATGTAGTGTTTATACACAAAAAAAAAGACATGTATCATGTATATAAGAACATTTTTAATGAGAGCAACTAAAATGGACACACATGTATTTTTAAGCAACACAGTTGATTTAAGCATTTTTTTTATTTTATTTTAATGGTGATTGTTTATAGAGAACCTAAACTTGATCCCACATGTTAATTATTTTTTATTTTTAATTATCTTTGATTGAATAAAAAATTGTGGAGTGAACGTGCGCTATATTATTTAAAAAATCAAAATGATAGACCTCTATACTCATGTAAATTAATGACTTTTGAATGATCTTTGTTTCTTTTGGCAATGAAATGACTTTTGTTTTATTGTGTTTCTTTTATAAATTATTTGAATGAGTAGTTGAATGCATGTATGATGAGTTACGAATTAAGGAAAATTTTGGTGATGCTTAATGCAATTTTGTGTATAAGCAATTTTGTAAAGAATGCTTCTGCCTTTGTTACCATGGAGCAACAACAGTTAATTGTCGTTGATGTCAACTGCAGTTAACTGTCGTTGGTTCTAGCGGCAGTTAATTGTTGTTGCAGACAATTTTATATGGTTGAGGTTGCATCGATAATTTTTGTGGTCCACGACGCATAGAAACTTCTGTAAATAGGCGTGTTGAGGTTTATATAGTGCAATTCAGAATTTTTTAGAAACAATATCATTTATTTTTCTGAAGGAATCAATATGTTCAAATGATATCAAATAAGGATGGAAGCAAGGAATACCTGGCTTCTATACTCACTTGCCAAAACAAGAACTATTGTTTCTTTCACGCTAACAAACACATGAGCAAAAACATGTAACTTATAAGTACTTCAAATCTTTCAACAATAACAACACAAATTTTGAAGAACATAAAGGATAACTATAACAATTATCTATGCTTACAAGGACATTAGTTTAATATTTTCTTTGGTGGTTAGAAGAATCACGAAAATTTTGCCACTTTAAAATTAAACTAGACAAGATATTCATGTCTTTCTTGCAACAAGTACGATGAGTAAGTAACATGTGCAATTCACATAACCTTAAATCCATTTTATTCGTGAAAGATAAAAATTTTGAACGAGAAGAACAATAATGCATGGTTTCTTCTGTACAATGTGGTGAAGAACGAGAAACAAACTAAAATAATTACGGTAAGTTTCTCTACCCTTTTAAATGGTAAGATAAACAAATTTGCTTACAACGATTCTTTCTTATCATAGTCTTCTTCGTCATCTCCATCATTACCATCTAGTGCTTTCATCACCGTTTTAGGATGCGGTTCGAAAGGATTGAAGTGTTCCATGACCATAGCAGATAGAGCGGTTATGTCCGCGAACGATTTTTGCATAAGTTTATCCACGAATTGAGAATTAAAAACAAGCGAATTCCACAACTTACAAACGCACCTCAATTGCAGCTGTGTGGAATTCCACAATTTGCAATTGAGGTGCGTTTTCAAGTTGTAGAATTCGCTTGTTTGTAATCCTCAATTCGTGGATAAACTTATGCAAAAATCGTTCCTAGACATCTCCTCTCTATCTGCTATGGTCATGGAACACTTCAATCCTTTCGAACCACATCCTGAAATGGTGATGGAAGCACTGGATGGCAATGATGGAGATGACGAGGAAGAAGCAGAAGGAAAAGCAATAGAAGAAGAAGAAGACGAAGAATATGATGAGAAAAATGGAGACTAAACATAGTAAGGATATGGCCGCAATGGAAGGAAAATTGCAAGTTCTTCTAAGGGTCGTGTTGAACCAAAGCAAGACAAGGTCTAGATATGGGGGATTTATGAGCTTTTTATCAACCCGAAATGATGATAATAATGCTCGACATTCGTCTGCATCTGCACATACTCCAAATAATCATGAGGTATGTTTTCCTTATACTGAAGCGTCTGCTACTTGCTGCAATAGAGATAAACATCAGTTGGAGTAATCAATCTATAAAGTAATATATCTAATTTACTCTTTGGTTTTACCGGCTTCAATGACCTATCATTGTTTTTGTTCATAGCAACTTGATATTTTTTATGTTGTTTACAATTCATAATTGTTTTTTTAAGTGTCAAATATGATGGATAAGGAGGATAAGGGGATTAGTCTTTTTTGAATGAACTCTCTACCACATTGCAACATTGTGAGTATAATAGTGAATTAATTTTTTATTTTTATCTTGTAGGTAAATAATAGATCTATGAGTGGTGAATGCTTTTTTGATAACTCCGAAGAAGAGCATGAAGAACATTTGGTTGATGAATCAAAAGAAGATGATGAAGAATAATTGTTTGATGACTTGGACGAAGATGAAGAATATATAATTTGACTTGATAATTTTGTTTATTTTTATTTTCTTTTGTGATATGAACACAAACACTATTTTTTTTTCTATTCATCATTTGATGTAATAAATATCACATTGAAGACATCCCCGTGAGCTTAACTCAGTTGGTAGGGATATTGCATATTATATGCAGGGGCCGGGGTTCGAACCGCGGTTACCACATTTCTCCACGTTAAAACGTGTGAGCTCTAACCACAAGGCTACTTGACAAAAAAAAAATCACATTGAAGACTAAATTGTCGATATTCATTACAAAATTAATTGACTTTGGTTAGACATTTAATTTGACAATTAAGTTAATGATAATATCTTTTAATTATTCTCTTTTATAGACAAATCTAGAAGTCCTAACTCACCTGGCAAAATGCCGAAATTGTTAGGCCGGATGCCATAACTAAGGTTCGAACCCCGGTACCTCCACTTGTGTGTGTGAGTTTATAATGGCTTTGCCATTTCGTCTATGTACCAAAAAAAAAATTGTTTTCTAAAATCAGCACCACGATTGTTTTTTTTTATAATAATTTTCACAAGTTTTTTTTTTTTAATAAAAGTTAAAGGTAACGATTACAATGCATTTTTCCAACCGAGGTTTGGCATCATATTGGTTTCAGTAATCCGGATTTCTTCTCTTCTCCTTCTGCATATGAATGGTTGAAATCAGGTTTGATGAGTTCTAATTCTAATCTCTTCTCAGTGGGAGTTTGGTGGGTTTGGAGACACCGCAATTTATCTTGTCTGAATCATGAGGTTTGGTCTTTCCACATCTATAGCTTGGCTGATGTTATAAAAAACGCGCTCTCTAAGCATGGAACTGTTGAGACTATAGAGCGTTTTATCAGATGGAACTGCTACAATCAATCGTGCCACATTCTTAACGTGGATGGGAGTTGTCTTGGAACACCTCAACGAGCTGGCTTCGGAGGCCTCATTAGAAATTATGCAGGTTACTACCTATCCGGTTTCTCTGGTTTCATCCCTAATTCAGAAGACATTTTACTCGCCAAGCTCTCTGCAATCTACCACGGTTTACTTCTGGCTCGAGACTTGGACATCACCGAATTTGTGTGTTTCACATACTCCCATCTTTGCTTAAACCTCATTACAGGTCCAGCCATGAATTATCACACTTATGCTGCCCTCATCGCTGAAGTTAAGGACCTGTTATCCGCCAACAATACTGCCATCATCCACACTCCGCGGGAGGGTAACCAATGCGCTGATTTTTTGACTAAAATGGGAGCTTCCTCTGAATCTGCTGTAGCTATTCACTTGGCTGCACCTGATGGAATGAAAACTCTGCTGCAGAACGACGCTTGGGGAGCCTGCTATCCAAGGGGCTGATTGTTGTCCTTTTTAGGACTTTTCTTTTCTTTCTTCTGTTTTTGTTTTCTTGTTTCTGTTTTGTTTCCTTTCCCCTTGTAACCAAAAAAAAAATTCTTAATTTTCCACCAACCATTTCTCCCGAAAATCATTTACTATTAGTTAAACTTTTGAATTTATTATTTATATTTATCTTGTGAACATTGCGTTAAATTTCTTGTCATGTTGATTATTAAATTTCTTGAGGACATCATTGCTGATATCACGTCTGCACATTTCGTGGGCACCATAGTGCCACAATTTCGGAATTGTAATTGTTATTTTCAGAAACTTAATTCTGGAACATTGTAATAAATTTTAAGATAAAGTTTTTCTTGTAGTTTTAAAATGTTGTTTTCATTCACCACCAAAAAAAATAAAATTGTTTAGTCTATTTACCTCAAGAAAAAAAATCAGACTTTTTGGCAATTCAAACCAACACATTTAAGCAAAAGAATGCATGTTTCTTAAAAAGATAAACAAACTATTTCGTCCCTTTCTAAAAGTCGTTTTAAAGTTTTTACACATAAATTAAGAAATATAATAATAGTGTCCAAAGACATGACAACTTTACTAAATTAGCCTTATTTATTATTGGTGCAAATGATATTCATTTTGAAACACAATTTTTTTTAGTTAAAACGACATTCATTTTGAAACATAATGACTACTCCCTCTGGTCTTGAATATAAGAAAATATTCATTTTTCAAATTCATTGAATAAATGATGTATTTGATTTATATTCTAAACTAAATACATCATTTATTATTTGAACCTTTAAACAGAATATTTTTTATATTTGAGACTGAAAAGAGTATTATTTTATGTTGTTTGGTAGTAGCAAGAACATAGGAAGAATGAAAAACATTAACGTGGAATACACACCAAAGTTTGTTAATCGCAGTGGGAAAACACGAATTGATTGCACTGTTCTCAATAAGGCATTTTTGTCCAATATAAGAAAATGTAGACTACACCCGATTCTTAGAACAATTAATAATTTTCAAAAAGTATATTACGTCCTAACTATTTCATTTAAGAGCCATTTGACTTTTTCATTTGATCAAGGTAAAATATATTTACATCGATCCAAAGTCTTAGCTCAATTGATAAAATATCGAAATTGTTAGGTCAGATGTTATGATCGGGGTTCGAACTTCGGTATCTCCACTTCTGTATGTGAGCTTATAATGACTTTGTCATTTCGTCCATCTAAAAAAAAATGAAAATTTACATCGAGTGTTCATATTTATTTAGATTAATTGTTTAAACTGACTCTGTATTATACACTATATCTGAAAAATGACTCTGTAAAATAAAAAATATATTCTAGTCTTGTAATTTTAAATTTTTCTAATTTTTGACATTCTAATATACGCGTAGTCCAAAAAAGTGACCTTGTATTTTTTTATGATTTTTTCTATGCATGTTTATGACATTAAAATATGACTTTACAACAAAAAAAAATGGAATAGGAACAAATTAATTATGAATTTTTATTCCCCATAATTATGAATTTCTTAAACAATTTATAATTAATTAGTCACTCGTTTAAAAACTATAAAATTTCATTGTGAAGGTTCTTATTATGTTCTAATCATGCCTACAAATGGGAACAAAATTTGACATACGAGTATACGCTTACTATGAACAAAATTTCAGTTTTGTGTGTTTTGGTTGAAAAATAAAAATAAATTGAAACGTCTTCAAAATGCTCTGAAACTTTGGAGATCCTTTTTATTTATTTTTATAAAGGTCTCTGCAACGTAATGAGCTTAAAATTTGATTTATAGGTCGAGATTTCTGTTGTTTTGTTTTTTTGAGTTTTTAACGCTTTAAAAATTCATAATTAATTTTCCATTTATCAAAAATTTCTAATTTTTTGTGCAAAGCTATATTTAATGTTCTTAACATGCCTCTAAAAAATTATGAAAAAAAAATCTGATCTCTACGTTGCTTTTTTGGACTTCACAAATGTTACATGGTCATAAACAATACGAATCTCGAATTACATAGTCAGAATTTGTATTTTTTATTTTACAGGGTCATTTTTCAGATTTTGTGTATATTAGATGATCAATTTCAATAATTAACCCTATTAACTCTCTCTCACTCCCTCCCTCCCTTTCTTACATAATTTTCTTTTCTTGTATTTGAAATGCATTTGGTTTGCTAAAAAATAAAAGATAAGACATGATAAATATATGTTTGATTTTAATTTCTTTCATGTGATTGGACAAACGGGGGGCAAGAGACTGGACACAAAGTGTAATTCTTGTCGATCATTTCAGTTTGATAGAATTTCTAAGTTAGTCCTTTAAGTTTCAAAAGTTTTAAATAAGTTTATTTTAGTTGATAAACTATTTCACCGTTACCCATGCTGTCAGTCTCCATTTAATTGATGCTGATGTGACTGTTAAGTTGCTGACTTGGATCAAAACGACGTGTTTCAAAGACTTTAGGTAGTCAAAACTCTGTGTTTAATGATCACAAGTGATCGTTTATAGGGCTAAAAAGGCAGCTATTGACAACAAGAACCGCCTTTCTAGCCATATATAAATGATCAATTGTGACAATTAAACACGGTGTTTTGACATCGTGAAGCCTTTAAAACGCAACATTTTGATCTAAGTCAACAACTTAACGGTCACATCAGCATCAGTTAAACGGAGACTACAACATATTTGAAACTTTTGAAGACTAAATGACTAACCTGAGAATTCTATTAAATTAAAAGGACTAAAAATGGTATTTGGCCTTCATTAAAACTACAACACAATTTTTTATCCAGTTGTTTAAAATATTAAAATAACATTTTTTTCATCAAACATCGACAAAATAAAAAATTGTTCAATATTTTAAATATTTGTCACATGCTACTCTCTTATGTTATGCTATTATATGTCTCGTGTTGTTCGGTCGAATTCGTAACTTTAAACAAATAAAACACAGATATGCTTTCCTTAAAAATACTCAAATCCACTAACTTCATCTCTCTAAGTTCATCAAACCAATGGCCAACACCCAAAGCCAAAAGCAAATTGCTTCATCACTTTTCCTTATAAACAATATATTGTGGACTAAAATACCTTTTTAAAATAGGATAATGTATTGTAATGTAAAGTAAGTTGGATGGATGATGTAAAAAATAATAAAATTAGCCACATATCCAATAAGGAGTTGACCAATATTTTACAACAGCATGAACTCGACTCTCTTCTATTAAAAAAAATGAACTCAACTCTCTCACTTTAAATATAAGATCTTTGACGGTAAATAAATGATATTCGTATAATTAACTTTTTAACAATTCTTCCATACTCACATTATATATTCTTTTTATTTTTCTCTCTATTGATTTGTTTTCGACAATAGTAATACTAGATACTAAAACTTACAAGGTAAAAAAAAACTTACAAGGTAAGACGTGGATGGTCTTCACTAATAAAAAAGTTAAGGAGAATTCCGTGATTTCCTCTCTTTTCCAGCTCAACAGTTTCTGAGAAACAGAAACACACACTCATTCACTCCTTAATTGTTATTAATTATCTTAAATCCCAAAAAAGAAACTCCAAATTTCATATAGCTCCAAATTTCAACTACAATTTCACACTAACGGAAATTCTTCACAAAAAAATTCAATCCCAATTCCAATTCCAATTCCAATTTCTAGATCTGATTTTCAATTTCTCTTCTGAATCTTGAATCGCAATTCCAATAAAATCAAAATTTCCATTTCCGCAATGTTTCGTTTCGAGCAGGAAAAGATCCGCAAACGAATTTCATATTAATTTCAATTCAATTTCAATTTCAATTTTCACTTCATTCGTTTCTGATTTCATCCTGTTTCCATGGCGGATGCTCTCACTGTCATGCCGGCCGCCGTGCTCCGTAACCTCGCCGATAAGCTTTACGAAAAACGCAAAAATGCTGCCCTCGAGGTTTTGTTCATCGTGATTTTTTGTTTTTTTTTTTGTTAATTGTTGAAAATTTGGTGAAATTTGAGGAAATTGTTGTGGAATTAGGTTGAGGGGATTGTGAAGCAGCTTGCTTCTGCTGGTGATCATGATAAGATTACTGCTGTCATTACTTTGTTGACTACTGAATTCACTTATTCGCCGCAAGCCAATCATCGCAAGGTAGTTTAAACTATGAGTGAATTATCACAATTTTATGGCGGTCCAATTTAGTCTCCCACAAAATATAGTCTCTGACATTTTCATACCGGGACAAATTAGTTTCTTTGTTATAATGAATGACGACTAATTTGTTGTCTGTATGAAAATTGTGAGGGACTGAAATGGGTTTCATTCTTAAACTTATGTTTTTGTATTTTGGTATTGTTGATTATTGGTTAAGTTTTATAAATTGAGCATGTTGTGATTATTGTTATTGTATTGGTTTGATGAAGGGAGGGTTGATAAGTTTAGCTGCTGCTACTGTTGGTTTGACCAATGAAGCTGCTCAGCATCTTGAGGTGAGTGTTGCATACATGTTACTTTAATATGTGTCTGTGTGCGTGCACGACTATGTCTGTGTGTTTGTGGTGGACTATGTTTCGTATGGTTGTACTTGGAGTCTTGGTAGTTTGCATCTTGCGAAATTATGTAAAGTTTATTAGAATCTTGGTGGTTGACATTGGATCTTATGGAAAAGAATATTTGTTTGTGTGTGTGAGAGAGAGAGAGTATAAGCTTCAGGGCCGTGTTTGTCATATGATAATCGATAAGTACCTGAGCACTTAAATAACATTCTATGAAGGGAAAAAAACCCAGCTACTTGATTACTATACGAAACATCTCATACTAATCTATGTGGGACTTAGACAACCATACTACCCGAGTTACTAACATAGTATCGCTTTTGAATGCTGAAGTTCAGGCAGTTGTATTCTGCGAGCGATTCATTTGGCCTTTCCAGTCAACCCGTCTCTGATACCAATTGATGAGTATCAAAGTACTCTGGAAGTCCTCCCTTAAAAGTTAGCTATCAATTGGTTAGAGCCTATGATGCATGGGTATGTGTCTGGTACCGGGTACGAGATACGTCATTTTCAAAATGAATCTAGGTACGGGTAAGTCAATTGAAAGTATGAGAGTTTTATTCTATAACGTAAAGGGAGAGATCTAAACTGTTCAATTCAGATCAAAACATTGCAATAAAAGTTTTAAAGTTAAAAATTGTGTTAGGTTACAACAACAAAGAAGCTCAACTACACAAATATTATGTGTTTATGTTATTACATTAATATATGAAAAAACCGGAAATTTCACTCTAAACGGAATACGAGAAATACAGGACTCACACGGGTACGGTAGGCATACCCGGTACGGGTTCTTCATCATTTTAAAATCACCCATACTTCAGCGTAGAACAAATCCAATTAAGTACTTCCTTGAGCATCCCATACTAGTCGATGTGAGGCTTAGGCACCCCATAATACCAATCTCTGTTGAGGGTGAGGTGAAGGGATTTGACGAATCACTTAAGTTTTTCGAATGTAGAAAACAATATAAGAAAGTATCTTGGTTCAAAATTTCATATACCCTTCCCACTTTATCTTATAATGGGGTTGAATAATTCACTTTTTATGGTGCAGTAAATCCTTTCTTTAATGTATGTAGCACTTTTCCCCTCCTATTGAGTAAGAACATAGTGTTAATAAGCCTATGATTAAAGTAATTTTTTTTTTGAACTGCTTTCCATTTAAACTTATATCAGGCTTCCTTGGGATTGCTTGTAAAAGTTGACATTTTACAGTTGTGCACGTGTAGGTGTGTAAAATTATTTTTGCGATTTAAGTAAGATATTCTAATTCTAATATTTGGAAACGTTATTGTTCTGTGTCAATATGTGGCTTTTACTATAGTTGAACGTACTGCAACTGCACTTTTGCATTGTCTGTAAAGCACGATAAATTCTGGAAAACCACGTCATTAGCATTATCTGCTGCACAAGTAATTTTGGAAAACCACGTCATTAGTATTATCTGTTGCACAATTAATTTTGGAAAACATGTCATTTACATTATTTTTCTGTGTCAATGCGTGGCTTTTACTATAGTTGAACTCCAACTGCACTTTTGCATTGTCTATATAGCTCGAGAAATTTTGGAAAACCACATCGTTTAGTATTATCTGTTGCACTATTAATTTTGGAAAACCACGTCATTTACATTATTATTCTGGGTCATTGCGTGGCTTTTACTATAGTTGTACGTACTCCAACTGCACTTTTGAATTGTGTATATAGCATGAGAAATTTTGGAAAACCACGTCATTTAGTATTATCTGTTGCACAGTTAATTTTGGAAAACCATGTAATTTTCATTATTATTGTGTATCAATGTGTGGATTTTACTATCGTTGAACGTACTCCAACTGCACCTTTGCATTGTCCATTTAGCATGGAAAATTTTGGAAAACCACGTCATTTGGTATTATCTGTTGCACAATTAATTTTGGAAAACCACGCATTTAGTATTATCTATTGCACAATTAATTTTGGAAAATCACGTCATTTAGTATCATCTTTTATTTTTTTGAAAGCTTAATTGACATTATTCCATATGTGCGTGACAACATGTGTTATATGAGAGTATGTTTTATGTGTATATAATGTGTGTTTGTATTTTCATTTTCGTTATTCTTACCTACATATCTTTTTTTTGATAGCAAATTGTGCCTCCTGTGTTAAATTCTTTCTCCGACCAAGATAGCAGAGTTCGTTATTATGCTTGTGAAGCACTATATAACATTGCTAAGGTGAGGAGTTGATTATGCTTACTTATTCAAATTTCAATCTAATAATATAAAGTTATCCAATGTGAATTGTGTTTTGTTGCTAGGTTGTGAGAGGAGATTTTATTGTATTCTTCAACCAGATCTTTGATGCCTTATGCAAGCTTTCTGCAGATTCAGATGCCAATGTACAAAGTGCTGCACATCTCTTAGATCGACTCGTGAAGGTATAATAAGTTTCTCCTGAACTCCAACAAGCCCTTTAAAAGTCCTACATGTGTTCATACACCAAATGTTATACAAATAGAGATTATCCAATTAATGATTCAAATCCTTTTAGATTAACTATTGATTACACTCTAATCTTTTAACACAGGATATTGTGACTGAAAGTGATCAGTTCAGGTGCACACTCTTACTATTAAGCTATATTTTTTTCTGTATGACTATCTTGCCTTTCAAAGAAACTTGTTGATATGTGGGTCTCCTAATGTAACTTATACTGCTTCATACCCCTCTGCTTTCATTTCTTGATATTCAGTATTGAAGAATTTATACCATTATTGAGGGAGCGCATGAATGTATTAAATCCATATGTCCGCCAGTTTTTGGTAGGATGGATTACTGTATTGGACAGTGTCCCAGATATTGATATGTTGGGCTTTCTTCCTGATTTTCTTGATGGTAAGTGCGTCAATCAATGAGCGAGTTTTTCCTGACATTTTTGTACAAAATCAATACAAACCATTTATATGTTGTTATAAATGCCTCAGGTTTGTTTAATATGTTGAGTGATTCAAGTCATGAAATACGTCAACAAGCTGATTCAGCTCTTTCTGAATTTCTTCAAGAGATAAAGAACTCACCAGTAAGATTTCTTCTAATATATTTCTATATTTTGTTTGAGTAGCAATTCTTTTGGAATTATTCAGGTGCCAGTTCTACTTTTGTCATTTTTCCCCTGTCAGCTCACTCGGGAAGATTCAATTGCAGCAATTATCCACTTTTGTAGATTTCGCATGTTAAGGATTTACCTATTTGACGACTACTGTTTTTTTGTGCATTTTGTGTTGATTAACTATGCTGTGAATCATTTATGTGTACTATTTTGAAGCAAAAGCAACTTGTTTTGTTCATTTGTCATTTTCTGACTCAAGCAGTGCTACTCTTGAAGTCTGTAGATTATGGTCGAATGGCTGAAATTCTGGTACAGAGGGCTGGTTCTCCAGATGAATTTACTAGGTTAACAGCTATCACATGGGTAAGTGGCATTGCAATTTTTTAACTTGTTAAACAAGTCTTTACTGTCATCAGTGTTTTGCTTAGCGTTTGTTGTAAATTCTCTTTCTCAAATAATGTCTGCTTTGCTGTTTCAACAGATAAATGAGTTTGTCAAACTTGGCGGAGACCAGCTTGTTCCATACTATGCTGACATTCTTGGAGCCATTTTGCCTTGCATATCCGATAAAGAAGAGAAAATTAGAGTGGTAGGGTTGTCTTTTTCCTCACTTTCTTTTTACAATTTACTTTTTAAGTTCTCCATTTTGTCCCATATTTTAGTGTTGCCTGGCATGTACAACTCAGTACAAGTACATCAACGAATGTGAAATAATTTGTTTCTGGCCTATTTGTAAGGTTGCTCGGGAAACCAATGAAGAGCTACGAGCAATCAATGCCGATCCAGCTGAAGCGTTTGATGTAGGAGCAATCCTCTCCATTGCAAGGAGGTGTAGTTTTCTAACCTGGGAAAAAGGCTGGGTTTGAATTTCATATAACTTGTAACTGAAAAAAATGATTTTTACAGTGGTGATCAATAGTCAGGCTACTGTAAAATGATTGCGAGAATCCCTTTTGTTTAACCAACTATAGTTTGCACTGATTATTCTGTGTAATGATTTTGGGAATGGTTTGCTTGGTTAGGCAACTCTCTAGTGAATGGGAGGCTACTCGAATCGAAGCTTTGCATTGGATATCAACCCTGTTAAACAGACATCGTATTGAGGTGATTAGATTATTGTCATCTTCTATTTTGATACATTTAGACTGCTATATTAATATCCTCCTTGATATCTATATCATAGAGCTCAATGTCATGCCCATTTTGACTCTACTGTCTCTTGAAACATTCTATTTTTTATGCCCTCTGTATAGACTTTTGATTATAGGTTCACCGTCAGTCCAAGAGCCAATGACACACGGGCACTTCAATTTATTGTTTGGTCATGAGAATTGAAAAACATACAATTTGTCTACCGATTTATTCTTTGACTTTCTCTATTTTGTGTAAAACTTTATTTCGTAATTGTCAAGCCCTTCTCGGAGTAATCACTTTTTTCGCTTTACATTCCTTATATCCATTGGTGATTATGACTTGCAACTGATTAATTGTCTGAAACAGGTTTTGACATACCTAAATGACATATTTGACACCCTACTCAAAGCACTTTCAGATCCATCTGATGAGGTAATTTCACCTAACACCTTCTTTTATCCCATTTTTTTTATTATATCAAATAATTTACTTCTATATATCTAGAAAATGCGTAAATACATACTAAAATGCCTTGACAAATAATTGCAATACCAAATATGGTGTTTTGGAACGTGGAGCAGGTGAGTGGCTTGGGATTTCTATTTCTGATCACAAGCCTTAGGATTTCAACTTGTTCTTATACATGTTTATTTTTCTTTGAAGCCACATTGGCTCGCCCCCATATTAGGATTGACTTCTTACCCTCTAACAAATCAATCTCACTCTAAAAACTCATTATTGTTCTATAATTCTGAAACTCTTGATTACCGCTAGTCTGTGGTTTGTTATTTAAACATTGCTCGTGTGCTGACTGAATGAAGAAGTGATATTTTTGACAATTCCCTTGTATGCTATATTGTTTAATTGTGGAAACTGGAAATTATTCACATGAATTGTCATTAATTCATCTGAGTTTTTTAATATCAAATAGGTTGTTCTTTTAGTTCTTGATGTTCATGCATGCATTGCGAGAGATCCTCAGCACTTCCGGCAGCTTGTCGTTTTCCTTGTGCACAATTTCAGACTAGATAATTCTCTTTTGGAAAAGTAAGCTATTTTCCTTCATCCGGTCATATGTATTCTTCTAGTTATATAATTTTTTATCCTTTCATTAAAACTTCATTTAATACAATTAAATTTAGGCGTGGTGCTTTGATAATCCGTCGCCTTTGTGTGCTTTTGAATGCCGAGAGAGTCTACCGTGAACTTTCTACAATATTAGAAGGAGAATCTGATTTGGATTTCGCATCAATTATGGTTCAGGTTTGTTTGACTTTTCCCTGAGCTAAACAAATAGCATTAGACTTTCATGTTGCTGTTTCATTAATAATAATATGCTGTGTTATATGGATGGCGAGACATAACTATTTCGATTAATGGGTAGGATTTGGTGTTCACTCTTTTCTTACAACACAACCAGCTAACTTTTCAAGGTTACTGTAGCTTTTGGATGCTGTAGATTCATCCAACATTCATGTTTTAAAAAATATTATGGTGTACATGATTTTTGGTCCCTCAAAATTTTGCTATTTTCCCATTTGTCCTCCCTATTTTAATTTTTTTCAAAATAAGTCCTCCATAAAGTTATTTCGTTTACCAAATGATCTCTTCGTTAGTACTCCGTTGCATTCAATTGTTAAGTGCACACGTGGCATGCAACTAGACAGAGCATTTGTTAAACAAAAATATTATATTGAGGACTTGTTAAGGTCATTATGATATTTTTAGAGACCGAAAACATAATTAATGGTGCTTAGATAATAGTGAAATGTAATGGATGGGTTAGTGGGAAAATCATAATATTTTTTAGGGACTAACCAACAACATATTTAGCAAACTTAAATTGTACTTCAATGGAGTTGGAAGTGCAAGATTGCAATGCTCAAGGCTTCTGCTATTTGATGGAAATTTGTTTTGTTGTTGACCTAAAAATGCTGTATGGCCCTCTATTGTAGGCTATAATCAATTTTATAGAACCACAGAAGTTAATGCTTTGAGCACCAGGCTGCCCTTTTTTAGATGTTTTTGGGGAAACAGTTCTGGGACACCATTGACAATATTATCTTTTTGTTGCCTTTAACTGCTTCATTGTTCGATTTCTGTTTGTTTTTCACGAGTCTGAAATTCAGACAATCCTATGTGGTGAAACAGTATTCACTGTATATGTTTTTCTTCCCTTTGAAAAAACTTTTCAGGCTTTGAATTTGATCTTACTTACATCATCAGAATTGTCTGAGATTCGAGATCTTTTAAAGCTATCACTGGTAAATCCTGCCGGGAAGGACTTGTATATTTCTTTGTATGCCTCTTGGTGTCATTCTCCAATGGCAATTATAAGTCTCTGCTTTGTAGCTCAGGTATATATCATCTATAACTTGGTTATGTTCATTTGTTTCCATTTAAGCCTTTCTTTGTCCAGCCCATTGTGTAATTGGACACACACACACACACACACAGAGTTAACAATTTTTGTCTGTGGATCTAGCTTTAGCTTTATTTGGAAAACACACACCCCGTTTATGTAATTAAATTTTGCACCTTCCACTACAGACTTACCGACATGCAAGTGCTGTGATTCAATCTCTGGAGGAGGAGGATATAAATGTGAAGTTTTTGGTTCAACTGGATAAATTGATTCGCTTGCTGGAAACTCCAATCTTTGCTTATCTTAGATTGCAGGTGCTTAATCAAAACAGACCATTTTTAATTCAATGTGCATGTTCAAGTTTTATTTTTAAATTGTGGCTGGCTTCTCTCATGTACTAGAACTTTAACGTTGCAGCTTCTCGATCCTGCAAGATATTTATGGCTATTCAAAGCATTGTATGGTCTTCTGATGTTGCTACCTCAGGTATCTGCAATTAAAAAGTTGTTAGCTCTTTAATTCTCTTGTAAAATGACATTTATCAACATACCTAGTATATACGTCGTCGTTCTGAATCTACTGCTGCAAGTTTTGAATTTACGGTATGCTGTTTACAATTTGACTCATAATTTTGTACCACCATGCAGCAAAGTGCAGCCTTTAAGATACTAAAAACTCGTTTAAAAGCTGTACCGTCGTATTCTTTCAATCGTGCACAACTGAATAGAGAGCCTTCCGGGGATTATTATCAATTTCTTCCTCAGATGCCTGATGGAACAAAAGAGGATGGTGATGTAACTGAAGATGGTGGGAGCTCATATAATGCAATTAACTTTGCTGCAAGGCTACAACAGTTTCAGAAAATGCAGCAGCAACATCGGGTACACGCCAAATCACGAAGAACGTCACGCAGTTTATCCACTTCATTACCAAAGGTTGCTAGCCTCAGTTTGTCCACTTCATTATCAAAGGTTGCTAGCCTCTTCATTCAGCTTGCTGATTTTTTATTATCAAATGTTTCATATCTAGCATTGTAAAACTTTTTACACCGTCAATCAACCACAAATCACCTTGTGTGACTTTTAAGAAATATAGTTAAACTCAATTTTTTTAGTGATTCGATGATTGTGATTGACTGTCGGTGTAAAAAATATTTACCCTGTCGGTGCATATGAATTAAATTCATAAATTATTAGTTGAGAATTTATCAAATTTAATTTATCAGTGCATGAGTTTCTTCTGATTCACTGTATGCAGGAGGCACAACAAGAGGAAGAGCCACCGAAACCTCAGTCTATTGATCTTAATGTCCCTCCTTCAAGATCAAGGAGAAATTCAGGGCAACTACAACTATAATTCTAATGCTGTTTCTATGTATGTGGAGTCTAATCAGTGCATGTGAACTTTGAATGGGGTCGGGTATGATTTGTAAAATTGTAAATCATAGTAGCTCGTTTTATTTATAGAGGTTGGGATGGTGAATATTGGGTTTTGGAATCAAGATGACGCTTGGGGGTTTTCTGGGCTATTCTTTTCACCTTGTAGAAGAACGAGATGCTCACGTGGTTCTGTTATTTTTGTTGAAATCCTTGTGGGCTAGATGGAGTATTTTATCTAGTAAAGTTTCTTATAATTTAGGGTAAATTATATGCTCCTCCTATGCCTCCGAAAGATAGAAATAATGCTAAAATATGTTTTATCCATTTTATATCGAGTGTAATATTAAAAAAGAATAATGTCTCATTATACTCTTTCACTTATTTATAACTTTTTTAATTTGTGTAAAATAACTTAAATTGACACTTTATAAAACATATGCATTGCACACCACCAAAAAATAAAAATAAAAATATATGCATTGCTAATTTGAGTTTACTTGACTACGCCCCGACATTTTGATGCCTTGCTTGCCCTAACATATCTTTCCTGTAAGCACGTGTGCTTCACAACCTAACCTAACACAACCATGTTAAAAAAAGTCACATTAAGTCATGATAATCATTTACATAAGTCGTCCATGGATTTGAAATATAGGCATCGTATATAAATAAAGATGAACCAACGCCATAAATAGTACAAAAAAAAAAGGTACTAGTAGTACAGCATAACTTTATTTTATCCAAACATGTCAACTTACAGCCATCCCAGATCCCTTTGGTTTAAATTTATAAACATTTCTATTAAAAATTTAATAAATTATCGCATTTTACAATGTATTTAACCTTTCATGTGATGCCAAAAGTTTTGTAAAACCGCCTAATGAGTGTGATCAACTACCAATAATCTTATGCAATTTGCAGAAGGGTTTTCGTTTAAAAATTATTAATCCCAAAAAGACACTTCTGAAGTTCTCAAAGGCATTAACAAACAAACTCTAACAAAGAATACTACCAGAATTCTTTTTTCAATGTACTCTTTTTTATCGGATGAAATTTATAGGAATCTCATTTCATATCCAAGACATACTCCCAATGTGAATATCACCGAGTATTAAAGCATCGCTAATGCCTATCAACTTATAAATATTAGAAAGATATTTGCATCCAACCCACTTTTTTGACAGTCTTTGTCATCCCTTAAAAAATTAACCTATAAGACAGCCAAAATGGCAATTTAAAAAGTGAAACAATTATAAAGAGTGTGATACTAGCCGTCCTTGTACCTAAAGCTTCTCATAAGCTTAATAATTACGGTCTAACCCCAACAAAATTATGTAAAACTCTTCTCATGATTCCAGAGCAAGGTACAAGCATGGTAGAAGTTTATTTGTATTTTTTTATATACATAAATCAACATCAGGCTTCATATTATCAGTAACATAATATGAAATCCCACCAATTTTCTCAGTAAAGCTTAATAGCTAACTGCAAATTAAGCAGCCAAATCCTAGAAAACAATGTAGTAAATACTCTCCTGTTAAAAGTTTACCAGACCTCGGCACATGAGAATTTTATGTTTATCTCTCCTATCATATACATTTACAAATTCTGATAGAGGCCACTTATTTCTTTTCCAAAAGAGAGAAAATTATCACGTGACAAGGCCATCTGAAGACTCGGATAGGATACTCTCCAGTCCCTCCATCCGCTCGAGTCAAATCTCAGGTGTTGGATCAATCTAACGGTCGAAGGTATTAGTCTCTCGGCTGTTAGTTATTCCGACAATGGAGATTTCACTGCAGAGACAGGAGAGGCTGCAGATGATCTCACTGTACCATTCAAAATCTTAAGAGAACTTGTTTTCATGTTTCACTTTCTCTCTGTATCAGCCGGATAAACACATTCACTCGGCTCAAAGAGCGTATATCTTCTCAACATCAGAATTATATTCCTCCTCATCTGATATATGTGCAGAGTAAGACCAGGAGTATGATTTGCTTCCACTTGGTCTCTTAGCTAGTACTCTCTGGGATTCACTTCGGAATCCAAAATGTCGCCGGAACACAAAGTAGCACAAGTACGCTAGAGTCCCAACTAGAATCGGTGTTCCCAAAACGGTTACAGTAGTAGCCATCCATCTTTCCTTTCCAACAACCACAAAAGCTATTGCGAGAAAAGCTCCACAAGTGCACGCACAAGCCGTCCACATTAGCTTGTTAATCACCGACACAATCTGTCTTTGAGCCCTTGTGTCCCAAGCTACCAAAGTGATTTGAACAACAACAACTGCGAGAGAAATGAAAAGAGACGTGGCATTCAAAAGACAGAAAGCACTGAAGGCAACTTCGTGAGCTATATTCGCCTTCCCTGCCTCTGGCTGTTGCTTTCTATATTGACCTGGCAAACTGAACAAAGCCATGAATGCTATTGATGCAAAAAGGACAGCAACTACTGTGACAGAATTTATGGTGTTTTGGATTGCTTCCCTATGAATTTTCCTCAATTCCTTGGCTATACCAGAAACTCGTTTGCGAGTTTTTTCGTTCTGTACGAGTTGTGACTGCACCTCGTGCTTTATATCACTCACGACTCTTTTAAGTTCCATGGCTTCATTCAGTTTGCCTATATTCCTGGCATTCTTGGCACCACATTCCGAAAGGGCTTCCTTGATTTCCAGAGATGAATCTCCGTACGGAAGTTTATCTGCCAAATCCAAGGCTGTTTCTTGCTGATTATTTATTGCATTGACATTCATAGATGCATAGCTTAACAAAAAGCTCACTATCTGAAAAAGAAAGGATAACCATGTGTCAAGAAAACTACGAACATGACATAATTATACATAGGTCTAAAATAATGGATGAAATAGTTTATAACAAAACTGAAGCAAAGCAACCATGTGGTAAAAAACAGAAATAAAATATGGTTTAATTGACCTGCGAACGAGCTTTCCGAGTAGCCATGTGAAGAGCCGTATTACCCTTCTTATCTTTTTCGTTTAATACCATTGGGTCAGCTTGTAATATCTCCTCCACTACTGAAGTACACTGTCCTTTTACAGCCATATGAAGTGCTGTTTGACCCTTTTTATCTTTGATGCAAACAATTGCTGAGTCCCTTGCAATAAGTGCTTTCACGATGCGGAGAATGCCATACCTAGCCGCATTGTGCAACGCCGTTTTGCCGTTTTTCCTTACTATCATCATTGAACTGACATCAACATCCAAAATAGCATTCACCACATCCAAATGGTCTTGAACAGCAGCTAAATAAAGTGGACTAGTGTTCGAGGAGTCGCATAACTTACAAGCCTCAGGCCAAGTACTCAAAATTTCCCTCACAATTTCTGGAAAAAAAAGATTGACATTTTAACATTTCATAATTGAAATCCCTAATATCAGCAATATTGAAGGGAAATAAGAATACAAATTTGCAATATGATAACTATCCAGTGTTGTCAAATAACGGAAAGAGTGACGCTATAGCATAATGGAATTTTAACAAACTTCTGTTATTTCGTGATATACAATTAAGTACAAATTGTTGTCATATAGCTGCTATATCAGTGCTATAGCATTGTCGCATCATGAAATTTGAACAAACTCCAATTTTTTCGCAAACTAGGATTGACAACATTGTAACTATCCCTTAGCCTTGAAATTTTACTTTTGTAGGACCTGTCATGTGAGACCTTATGAGTACTGTGGCAGATATTGCAGTTATAAGCTTAGGAATTATTATCAAACTGCAGCTAATATCCTAATTTTTTTAAAAGATGTGTTATATCACCATACCTATTTCATTCATGGCAGGGTCATAATAAGAGAAAAACCAAAATCAACATTAAAGAAGACATATTCATAATTCATGATTCAAGTAGTTTGATTTTTTAAAATCGTACTCCCTAACGGCAATTGGGAGGAGCGCAATATACATAATCATTAGGTCTCTGCAACATCAATTTGGACCGAATCAGCCACATTTTTCTGCAATATAAAAGCTCGCAAGCATAACCACTACCACGATCGCAACTGGAATAAAAAGAACAAATTACTCTAAAACATGGCATGTCACGTGTATATATAACAACAAGAAAAAATCAGAAACTATTCTGATGGTGTAGCTCAGTGGAGTAACAAGAAAAAATTATGTCTAGGTTTGATCCATCAATAAAATATACCCAATTGATGAAAAAGAATGAAAATGAATAACAAGAAACAAAATGAAAGAAAAAATATACCCAAATGGCCACGCTTAGCTGCAACATGAAATGCATTCATATCAGATTTAGACCGGATTTTGAGTATCTCCAAATCACATAACCTTAACAAGAAGCTGAACAAATCCTCAACACCATTTTCTGCAGCTATATACAATAACGTTTCTCCAGCATCATTCTGCATGGACAAGAATTCAGAAACTGATGATGATGGCCCATTTGAGGATTCACCTCTGTTAACATGTTTCAGCACCTCTTTGAGTCCTTCAAGATCACCAGATCGAACCACATTGAAAATATCTTGGTGGGTTATGAAGCATAGTGACTTTGAATCCATGTCATGCAACAAAAACACACAGTTGAAGAGTTGAAGTTTAGAGACAGAGAAACACATGTGAATGAAGAGGAGTGAGAATCTAAGTAGAGTTTGAAGACAAAAGTGTTGCATTATTTTGGTAATATATTTGTCGTTTGGTTTTGTTGCACAGAAAATGCATGTGATGGTGAAGTTGATGGATTGTATTTAGTTTTGTCTTTTTAATGATGTCTCTTCAGAATCTGTTTGGTTCCTTGTACCTGTACTTGTTGCCGGTTTTCTTATCTAAATATCTATCTATGCAAACCAAGTGATCATCTCATATGATTAATTAACTCCACCAAACACGAATTGTTCAAAAGAAATCAAATTCGATTTTTGAGCAAATTTTTTTTACGAGACTTTACTTATCTTATGGTCGAACTCCAGATTATAAATATCCATTTCCTCTTAAAACAACGGAAATGTTAACACAAAAAATAAATAAATCTATCTATGCATAAATCAATTATCAAAATCAACACATAATAGCATAACATCTCATCAACACATAATAAATTCTTCAAAAATAGCTATGTCACATGTACCATAATACATCACCAAATACAAATCTAAATCTCAACATAATGAGTGATAATCTCATCAAACATGAAAAATAAATGACAAAAGACCGACATCCTAATCAGAGCCCTAGAACTAGACTCCAAACATAAATGAAAGGAGGTAGCTTCAAAGCTAGCCTCAAGCATACTCACAAGCAAATCAACCACTCATGCACACCGTCTACCCATCCATACGAATAAGGTAGGCGGTCAACCAAACGACCACTAGAAATTAGATAATATTCCACAAATAATATATAATCAACTTAAGGTAAAACAACATATTCGTTTTCAATGCTTTGAACATTTAATTAAATCATCCACAAAGAATTCCATATCAACATTAATCATCAAGCTTACAAGCATAATCAAGCAATGCATACAAATTCACCTTTTTCACATATTCACCAAGTTTTACCAATACACATAATCACCAATTCACATAGTCAAGTATGACACGACTTACCAATTATCAAATGCATACAATGTTCTAGACTCTTCTACATGCACGTGGTACCAATTGGATTCCGGAGATAATTTTCCCATATTGAATCCACTAACGTAATAAATATCACCAATTACATTCTGCAGAAGCTATGTAATAAACATCACAATTACATTCTTCAAAACACCCCAACATGACTATGAATGCATGAACTTCACGTAAAGACTCGACAATGCACAGCTCACAAAACTATATTATACAATTCCAAATCATATAATATCTTCACCAATTTACATAATAATCATCACCAATTATGTTTTTCACCAACATTTGCATTATCAAGAATTTGCATCCATACAATCAACAAGTCACAATTCAACAAAGTCATCATCAATTCATCAAGTTAAAATCACCAAAGAAATCATCATCAACAATTAACACCTCAAACAAACAATAAAGTTTCACAATCACATTTTGCATAAAAGACGGACAACTAACCACATCATGACATTCATCATATTAAACACTCAATCATCATTGATTAATTCTTATTCAATCCTATTATCATAAACACAAAGCCATTTACAAGTTATCTGATCATAAAACCTTACTTTGATAAAGTTCGTCTATTTTCACAAAAACCATCATTTTCTAAATACTTCACCGAAAACAAGGCATTCATGTTTAAACACATCATCAAGTATTTTCATATATCATATAACATCACAGTAGCTCATACATATCAACATCATAACTCAATTTCGATTATTTCCAAAAATTCTCTAAGTTCGTCTTATTTTCTTATTTTTCAAAAGTAATGCATTTTTAAAGTAAAACCAAGTTCTAAGCCTTCATACTCCTTGCATATTCATTCTAGACCCATCGTTACAGAAAACAAATCATAACCCCGTCATTTTACTTGAGAAAAACAAGTTTCAGAAAATTCTACGTTCATGACATTTTTCAACTAAGTTTCAATTCAATTAATTAAACCATTTTAATCCAATCCAATTGATGTTCTAGTAGGTTTAGAAAGCAAAACAACAGTTAAACACATCAAAAGAAACACTTAGGGGTGTCCGGAACGGCCCCTAACTGCCGGGACGCTTGAAATCATGGGTTTTGTCCTGGGCAACTCACCATGGCAAGTGATTGCTCACCCAGCGAGCTCACCAGGACAGGGGAACCTAGATTTTGGGTTCCTCTCGGGAACTCACTCCAAATTTTCATAAAAACCTCAATTTTGACCCTCTTTGATCCAAAATCGTTTCCCAAACTTTGTGTTTAGTTAACAATTAACATACATCAAAAGACAATCAAAACACTTACAAACATGAATTCATAACCTCTTCTCTCTATCTTCCCACTTTCTCTCTCTAGCCTCCCTTTGTTATGAGAATGAAATGTTCTAACCCTAATTTCCCTTAATGAGTTAAGTATATATATTACTCTCCAATGGGCTATGTTTCTAGAATTCTTCTCTTTACCCAAATAGTTTTGCTCATTCCCAAAGTAAATGACCTTTTTACCCTTACGTGACTTGACCTACGCTAGTACAAAATGCAACAAGACTTAAGTGACGTTGCGTGACTTAAGACGCTAGTGTTGACACAAGTACAAGGAATAGCGTGAGTAGCGTGAGTTAAGTCACACTAGTTTTAACACGAGCGCGAGTTAACTCACGCTGGTGTTGGTGCTATGCACGCATCAGACCTGACTGGTAGTGGCAATAGCGACTGCCTTGTTCCTGCATTCCCTGTTTATAACATGCATTCAGTCAATAATAATTTTGGTACAACCATTCATTCATTCAACAAAAACTCATAATTTAGAGAACATGCATCCAACACAATTTTAGCGAAAATTAACTCAAATATCATAAAGAGGCGCAACCGCGCAAATGTAAATATCATACAACCAAAATGTCGAGAAAAATACTACAAATAGGAAAAAAGTCATAAAAACAAGTCATAAAAACAAGACACTACTGCTGCTCCTGTGGACTATGACTCCTAGACCTCCTCCTCGGAACCTACTGATGGTCAAACACGCTATACTCGGTCTGGAGGCCCTCCAAAATGCTGAAGAAGAGTGGATTTGAAACCACCTCTGGGATCTCCATCGCATGCTCCACTCTGTCTCTCATGCTACTAATGACCTGCAATGGATCAGGAGGATGTCTGGCCCACTCCTGGTCAACAAGAATATCCTAGTAGACAGGTCTCGGCATGACATTCTGTGGCTCTGGAGCAGGGTTGACGATGAGAGGATGGGATACACGGTAGAACCACTTAATGTACCTCTCTAATGCTTCCAAGGCTCGGCGTCCGGGACCTGACCACCCCTCTGTTGCTGGGAAACGACATACAGAGCAAACTCTAAGAAGGCAACAACCACATCTGCTGGGGCAAGAGGCATAACCGTAGTTGGAGGTCGGGGAATCCTCTGAACATGTCTGTAATACCTCAGAACTTGCTCCGGCAAGTGACACACCATCTTTTGTTTGCCGGCCATGATCCATCTAGAGTACCAGCACACGTCCTGAAAAGGCGTCACGTCTCGTCGGTGCTTGTACGACGTCCATGTGACATGACAATGCTCCATCGAATCCATCAAGCCTCTGAAGTGCTTAGCATCAACAAACCCCCTTTTAGGTTTCCATCTACCCACATACGGGTTATGTTGTTCGTAACCATCATATTTCTTCCTCGGAACGACATGTCTGATGTGAGCTATAACCCATCCCTGGAAACACAAAAAGAGAGATTTATATCAGCACCCAAGTATCATAGAAAAAACTATACATTTACAGTTAACTTAAAAAAATAATAATATATTACCACAAGCAAGGTCATGTAACCACCAACGAAGCCAACAGGTTCGCTGGAGGTAAGATTCAACTGCTCGTACAAGAAAGCAAGTCCCATCCCGCCCCATGACCAGGTGCCTATGTCATCCAAATTTCATATCGCAAGCATCCACAGCAGACTAATGGTTTTGCTGTTCTTGCCGGCAAAAAGGGTGTAGCCAAGCAAGAGCAACAAAAACGCCTTAATACAGGCGGGCCTAATACGACTCAGCTCCTCATCCTCCTCCTCTAATAAATCCTCCCCCATCAAATGGTTACACCTATTCAACAGGTGCTCATAACGCTCTTTCAGGGCTGTGTAAGTGACATAGGCACCAGAATTATCACTCACCTGCTGCACAACTTCCTCCACCGAAAACAATAGGTGAGTCATCATCAGGTCTACACCATGGTCCTGATCTAAATCATCCTCCTGAATCAGCCGTCCAATGACGGGGATACCTAGCAGACAAGCCACATCATCCAGTGTGATGGTCATCTCCCCAACAGGCAGATGGAAGTTGCTGGTCTCCTGATGCCATCTCTCGGCCATAACACAAACTAACCCGTGGTTGATATGATATCATACTCAGTCAGAAGGAGGGGCCTAAGACCGAATGCATCCACCGATTTCCAGAACCAAGGGTTATCTTCTACCGGCAACGGAAAGGACAAAGCAGAAAACCTAAGTTTCCTCACGTGCGAGATGCCAGTCAACTTACGATCCGCTTGCAATTGAAATACAAAAAAACAAATTAAATTAGTAAAATAAACATGCCATATTCTACGTAAAATATAAATCAATTATACTTAAATACGTAAAATAAGCATGACATATTCTACATAATCATACTTAAATTAAATAAACATAACATATTCTACGTAAAATAAACTTCACATAATTATAAACTATAAATATTCTATTTATAAAATAAATCAATTATACTTAAATACGTAAAATATCATTAAATTAAATAAAACAATTATACTTACTGTTTTACTGTTCCAAAGCCTGCATGCCACGTGTTTACCGAAGTTCGATAAAAGTGACATCTCATAAGGTCCCCCTGGAAGGCCCCCAATCTCATCCTCCATAACAGGCTCTGCATGTTGTTGCTCTGCATGCTGCTACTCAGGATGCTGCTCATACTGCTGCTGCTGAGGAGGCTCGACATACTGCTACTGCTGAGGAGGCTGCTCAGACTGGTACCACTCGTGAGACTGAGCCTGATACCCCTGGTGATACTCATACCCCTCCTGATACTGATAACCCGGCTGAAATTCAGGCTGCTCCTGATAATGCTGCTCATGATACTGTGGCGGGTCCACAATCTGGGATGGACCCGTCTGTGACGTCGATCCCCCCGCAGTAGCAAATCTCGTGCCCCCCACTCTCCCTCGACCAGCCGGAGGGTGTAATGCTTGCTTCTCCCTTCGTGCACTACCGGTAGGGGCAGGCCTCCCTAACCCAAGTCCGTCAGTCCTCTCCGGCTCAGACATATCTGCACAAAAAGCAAAAAATCTTTAACACATTTTCCCACGGACATAAAATTTCGACAATGTCATCTTTAATAATACAACAACAACACTATAATGTCGACAATGTCATTTGAATCCATAAACTATCACATTGCAGTCAAATTAACTATAATCAACATTAACAAACATAGCTCTAACTAATTACATCATTAATAATCCAAAAAAAATATATATATCATTGAGACATTTCACCGAACACGTAGTGTGCTATTTTCAAACAACTATGTAATCTAACAATTTCTAAACCCTAAACTACCACATTGTACCCTAAACAACATCTAAACAACACTTCATAAGTTAAATCATCACTAACAATTATAATCTTTAACATGCAAGACAATTTTTTAAAAACCTAAATATGTAAATTTTCTACAAAAATTCGAAAATTTCAACCAAAATAACGCAAAGAAGTAGGATAGTCATCACTTACTTGATATTGCGGACGAATTTGGCTTTGAATGATGCAAGAATGATGAATTTTGAATTTTGGGGTGTAATTTTCGTGTTTTGGAGAAGTTGGAAAATGAGGGAACTGTGGTGATGTGTTGCTGATAACTGACTTAAGTTACGTAGCGTGAGTTAACTCACGCTGTGTGACTTAAGTCACGCTTACATCATAACTGGCGTGAGTTAACTCACACTACGTGAGTTAACTTGCGTAGGGGTATATCCGTCATTTACTTTGGGAATGAGCATATCCATTTGGGTAAAGAGCAGAATACATGTTTCTAATGTTCATAATGGGCCTAAAACTTTTGCTAACAATTCAAAAAGTTACTACTCATTAATTCACTAAAACATCGAATAATTACCGTCTCTAAATAATTACTTCAACTCACAAGTAACTTAGTAAAAATAACTATTCTCACTAAGTTACTAAAAATAAACTTCTCAATAAAATTATTAATTTATCCTTACTCGCCAAATGACCAAAATACCCCTTAGTCTAAAAATGATTAAAATATCCTTCTAGGCTAAAAATCCTATAATCCTAACACAAATATACACATAAGCAAATAGGCACAAATAAACACACATAAATACATATAATACATATTTAAAATAATTCTAGCTAAACACAGTGTGTTACAAAAAACGCGAAAAAGCACGACATGGATTTGTCGTGGAAACCACACGACCATGTATTTAACCCGACCACAATTTCATATTTGTCCACAATTTCGTGTGGTTGGTGCTTGCACATTGCCGTGTTCTATATCATAGCTCTATTCTAAACATTCATGGATATTTTCATTAGAAAATATGTAGGCTATGAAGGCTATACATGAGTTGCCTTAAAAATAGGGACTAAAAGTCTACGAAATTTTTTAGAATGATTAAAACGAAAAGAAGCTTGAATTGTATATTTGTATGGATCATAAACATATGAGTAAATTACACACCCCCTCCCCTAAAAGAAGCTTGAATTACACTCCACTTCCATCTTAAGTTAAAATATACACTCTTCTCACTTGAAAAATAAAACTTATACCCCCCTCCTCCATGAGATGCTTGAATTACAACTCTCTCTTAATAATTAAATGTGCACTACAATTTGTCCTCGAGCTTAGCTCAATTGGTAGAGATAATGCATAATATATGCTAGGTTCGGGGTTCAAATCCCGGCCACCACCAAAAGAAATATGCACTAGAATTTAATCTATTTTAACATAAATAAATATTTTTGTGATATCTACTAATTTTAAAACACCATTTAAGAAAAAAATTATTTATTTGTAATTTAAATGTCAATGATGATTAAATTTAATTTTACTTGTAAAAAAAATTATTAAATTTAATTTTATTTTGTGTTGTTTTATACTTTATAATTTATAATATGGTTTAAAATTAGATGATAATGAAATTGTGAATAAAAAAATAGAGAAAAATATGAATTTGAATTTTGATCATATTAAAGTGAACCCACAATACTATTTTTCTTTGGAGTGTGTTTGATTTTCTTTTTTTAATAAATTAATAGAAATAAAAAAACATTTATTAAGGGACGAGATTGTAGATTTTAACATAAGAGGGGTGAAGAATATAATTCAAGCTTCTTTCAAGGGTGGATAGCAAAATATTTTCTAATATGTTTTGAATAAGATGAGAGAGAAGTGTATATTTTACATAAGAGGGAGATGAGTGTAACTTTTTTTTCTTCCGGTGGTGCTCGGGTTCAAAACCCAAACCTTGCATATATTATGCATTGTTCTTACCAACTGAGTTAAGCTCACGGGACAGATGAGTGTAATTTAAGCATCTTTCTAAAGAGGAGAGTGTAATTTACTCTAAACATATTTAACCTTTAATCAATTACAAAATAGAGTGGTATTTATCTCTATTAAATTGTTTTTATGACAAATTCAAAATAATATCTTGCTCATTTATTGAATTTAAAACCAAAATCAAAATAATCACGATATTAGTATTAAATATTACTAAATTTCAAAATATTCCAAACAATTTCATACTTTTTTATAACCGTGTTTGGTAAAACCAAATCAAATTAATGGTCTCGAAAGACCTTTTATTGTTTTTTGAACAAACTAAAATCATATATTATAAACAACAATGAATCACCCCGCACTAGATGTGTAAAGGGAGAACCACCCCAGAGTATTTACACGGCAAATGTGCTAACAAAAAAATGCACCATCCAAAACTGACAAGAGAAAATTACAAATGAGCACTCATACAAGGGATTGGGTGTTTCCACCAGTTATGATAACTGTAGTTAAAATTCATCCGTCCTGCTTTCAGCCATAAAAAAGAATAAAGCTTCACCTTGTCAAGCATACCAGGCACCAGCAGCAGAAAAAACCGCATTTTTGAAAGATACAAATATTTCTCTCCTCCCATAACACCCAAGCAGAAGCAAACCAAATAATTCTAAGAAATGAATGAGTTACTTTAGGAAGCCCTGCCATGTTTGTAAACTGTAAATAATAATGACTAATGTCACTAGGCATCATCGAAGATATGCCCAACCAATGCCACACCTGATACCAAAGAGAACTGAAAATATTGCAAGCCAAAAACAAATGATTTGTCGTTTCCCGTTGACCACAACCTGAGGCACAAACCGCATTTTCTGGTTGAATCACACGCCTGTGCATCAAGTTGTCTTTAGTAGGCAAGCGTTTCTGAAAGAGTCGCCATGCAAACAAGGACACTTTGGAGGGAATCTGCTTATGCCACACGTCTATAACAAGGCTTCTGTTCAACGGCTCACATGTGGTAGTGATAAATGTGTAGGCACCCTTAACCGTATATCCGCTAGAGTTGTCCAGAAGCCACCTCCAAGTATCATTAACTTCGTCCTGCAAAACAATGTTATGAAGTAAAACAGAGCACTCCCTCACACTCTCCTCCTCCCATGCCAACAAACGGCGACGCCACACCCACGCCTCTCCCACTTCCCCCACCCTAACCTCAACATCTCTTCCACCGTATACTCCTTGAAAGACCTTTTATTGTATTTTATTGTTTTTTTTTGAAAGTATTGTATTTTATTGTTTAAATTAAATTTTGTGATAGACACAAGAATAATGATCACGTTTCCTAAAAAGAAAGAAAAGAATAATCATCACGTGGATTGAAGTATTAATTCTCGGCAAAACAAATTACAGTACACTGAAATAACTCCCCCATAGTAAAAAAATAAATAAAAATCCCCGAGCTTATCTCAGTTAGTAGGGATATTGCATATTATATGCAGGGGCTAGAGTTCGAACCCCGGACACTCCACTTCTTCACAATTTAATTGTGTGAGCTCTAGCCACTAGCTACTTGAACAAAAAATAATAATAATAATTACACAAAATTGTTCCATACCAAATATAAAAAAGTTTACCCTAAAAAAATTAAAAAAAGAAAAAAAAATTTAACTCAAGAGCTACATTTTTTTTATTGAATTCAATTTTCAAAGCCAGTGAAACAAACACATAATTCATACAAAATAAAATTATTGAATTTATAAGTTATTCAAAAACTCATTAAAAAAAATTCTTCAAAAACTATGTAACAAATATTACGTGGATGCAAAAAATATAAAATTCTTCTTAAATTCATAGAGAATAAATATTAAATTAATTTCATTCTTTTTGTTTTTGAGGAAAATTAATTTAATTCTTTGTGCAATCCTTTAAAGATGCATTTATTGAATTTTTTAGGAATTTATAGAGAATAAAGATTGTGTCTTTTTTCCTAAAAAAATAGTGTTTTAAGTTTTTATATAACTAGTATAAGTATCCGGACTCGCAGAAACCTGTAACCGTTATTAAATTAGCATAATTGTACAACTGTCATATTACTTAAATAAAAATCTTCTCATTGTGAAATAAAATATAAATAGATTTTTTAATTCATAGTTTTTGTTTGATTAGGAATTTGTTATCAAAGTGAAGAGATATTGTCCAAATTTCATATGAAAAGTTGTAAAATAATCAATAATGCAACAACAACAATAAGAACAAAAAATAATACAAACCTTGCGATAAATGATTCAAAATTGATAAAATTTTATTTGACACTTAAAATAGCTCCAACAATTTTTTTGTAAATATATAAGGAAATAAACATCTAAGAAGAACAAATGAAAGAAATATTGATAAATTTAGTTTTTATGTTGTTGCTTGACAAATGAAAATGTTTAACATCATCTTTTTTTTCTTATACGCCACAAAACATAGTAAAATAAAATTAAAATATATTAAAAAATAAATGACTACCTTTCACTCGTTATTCTCAATAGAAAAAAGAAATACCCATACAAAAAAAATAATGAGATGAAAAAAAATAACATAAACATAAGAATAAGAAAAATTATAATGTAAGGGAAATAGTCGAAGATAACTATTATAAAGTAGGAAAAAACTCTAATAAATAAAATGGTTGAAGAGTGATGAGAAAAAATAAGGCAAAATAAAAGAATAATATTATTTTATAGAAGAAATAATAAAATATATTACATTATATATGAAACATGTAAGAAAGTGTGAGAATAATATAAGTGGTTAGTATCCATAAAAAAATAATATAAATGGCTAGGTATATATAAAGAAAATATTGATAAAATAAGGGGTTAAGAATTTAATGAAATAAATTATGTTAATAGAATAAGTGGTTAGGAATTTAACGAAATAAATTATTTTAAAATTAAATTGAAAGTGATAAAAAAAATCAAAATTGGAGGATAAAAGCAAAGTAGATATGGATTATTTGTTGAGAATTTGAGATGTTTATGCTATATAAGAGTAAAAAATAAAACTTAAATGTTAATATTGGAGGGAACATGTTCATAAACAATTGTCATTTTTTATTAGATTACCTAAAATGGAAAAATTCTTAGGAAGGTAGTTCTATTGAATCAAATAGTCCCTGTGTGAGATAAAAGTACATAAACATCATAAACTTATTTTTTTGTATATGGCTCATTTTTTATAGATTTTTTTTTTTGAAATTCAATAATTTAAAGATATATTTTAGAGACTTTATGAAGAAAAAAAAATCAATTTTGTGTTTATTTATCGTAACAACAATCATTTCTTTGAAAAAACAACTTAATTTGTTTGGATACAACTACATAAAAGAGTTTTTATTACAAAATTATCTTCATCTTTTAATACTTATTTTCCCCCCTATAATTTTTTTTTGAAAAATTACTCTTAATATCTTTTCATTTGAAACTATTTTATTTTTTGTAGATTCTGGTTTTTGGAAGAAAAAATCCATAACGAACAGATACAATGCTATTTAAAGTGATTTATTTTGCTCATGATTAACTTTCATAAATAAAGAATAAAAAGATTTCGTCAAAAAATAAATAAAGAATAAAAGGTAGACTATTGATTGATAATGTTGATGATTAGGAAATTTTATGATATTATGAGTAGTTTGTTGAAATATTTATGCTATATAAATAATAAAAATAAATTAAAAATTTAACAAAATATTAAGTTGATAAGATCAATGTAACAATAAAGTTTGTTGAGATATTTATGCTAAATAAAATATTATTTTTTATAAAACAAAAAAAATAAAAATATTGAGAATAATTGTGGAAGCGACATGTGGCATAAAAAACCTTACTTTATATATATACTATTGATACTATTGATATACTATTGATTAATTCATGTGTAGAGGCATGCACACTGGTCAAGCGATGTTCCCCCTGGAAATTGAACCCGGTATTTTCTGGATACGTTCTTGGAAGGAGCTCCTTAGCAACTTGGTTTATAAAATGAATTTTTTGTTACAAAAATATTTCAACCTTTTGACGGTTGTTTTCTCTCTCCTCTAGATAGGATTTTTTTTGTTACAGAGAAAACAAAATGGTTAAATATGTTGAGGTGTCAAATGACTATGATGAGAAAATATTGTGTTTTTTGTGGTCATTAACTTTCATAAATAGATAATAAAAGATAGACTATTGATTGATACTATTGATGATTATAAAATTTTAAAATATAATGAGTAGTTTGTTGAGATATTTATGTTACATAAATATTAAAAATAAATTAAAAAGTAAAATAAAATATTTAATCGATAAGATCATATGAAGTTTGTTGAGATATTTATGTCGAATAAAATATCAGTTTTAGAAAATATAAATAATAATAAAAATATTGAGAATAAACGTGGATGCGACACGTGACATAAAAAACCTTATTTTATATATATATATATATATATATATACTATTGATACTGCATTCGATCATTTTTATAAGAGACAAATAAGTCAACAAAAATTGATGTACCTAATTCATAATATGAATCAAATATATTTTGTTGACTCATTTGTCTCTTATGAAAATAACGAAGAGTGTAAATCTTTATAATATAAGAACAATTCTTTGAGCTGTGTTTCAAGATACATGAATATTTTTTTTAAGGAATTCAAGAAACTACGTAGAGATGAATGATTCATAGGCTTGGGTCAAAAAGAAAAAATCATTGGCAATATCAAAAAGAAAATTTTCCATCTATACTATACCATACATATCAAAATAAATTATTTCATACTATACCATATGAAAATGTCAAATAAATCTATACCATTAAAAGGAACGGATTTTCTACCAAAAAAAACAACTAAACAAGGTAACGGATTGATATACTTCCTGAAAAAGGATTGATTCATATCATAGTTCATCATATAAAAAAAATATCCCATTTTATTATATAAAGAAAATCTTTTTTGTTTTTATCATATAAGAAAAAAAGGGTAGATTCAATGTACCGAAAATAGTGCATTTAAATTATAAATGGAAGTTAATTTTAAGAGTGAAAAAAGATTAAAACAAGAAGGCCAAATCAATTAGAGGACTAACTAACTCAAAAAAACCCGATTCTCATGCAAGAATCACGTGTAAATTGATCACCAAAAATAGAAAACAAAATCAAAAATTAAAAACACACATTACAACAACGCAAAAAGCCTTTACATAGTTAATGTTGCCAATAATAAACATCTAATTACGATTGATTCACCCATAATTATTTTATTGTCTTCCCCCAAATTCACAATTCCTTAATATCAACAAGGAGATCAAGGAGTTTCTGTCATTTTCTTTTTGGGATCAATTCAAAAATCATGGGTTTCCGATCCCTCTTCCATCGAAAGAAGAAACTCCAAAATACAACATCCTCTTCTCCAACAGCGGAAACCACAAACACAACCTTTCTCTCTCGAACCACGTCCCTCCAATCGCGTGTCCAATTCACCGAGGATTTGGAGCACGTGTTTCGGAAATTTGATGTTAACGGTGATGGCAAAATCTCTTCTTCCGAATTAGGTTCCATCATGGGAAGCCTAGGGCAACCCGCAACGGAAGAAGAACTTGATAATATGATCCGTGAGGTTGATGCTGATGGTGATGGTCACATCAACCTCGAGGAGTTTATCGAGTTGAACACCAAAGACATCGATCCCAATGAGATTTTGGAGAATCTCAAAGATGCATTTTCCGTTTTTGACATTGACAAAAATGGTTCTATTTCGGCCGAGGAGTTGCACAATGTTATGGTGAGTCTTGGAGATGAATGCTCCCTCGCCGAGTGTCGAAAGATGATAGGCAGCGTTGATAGCGACGGTGATGGAATGATTGATTTTGAAGAGTTTAAGAAGATGATGATGGGCTCCAACTTTGGATCGATGGAAAGAACTAATCAAGTTGATAGCGAAACATGAAGATTTGATGTTTGGTTTTAAATTATGGTTGCGGTTTGATTTGGTCACACTATTGTGGCTGTAATTTTATCGCAAACATTCTAAGACCTACTTAATTAGGAAAGTGCTTTGCATCCTTGGTTGTGATTTCTTGTTGTTATATATGGGTTTTCATCCTTGCATTTACTTTTGAATCGTTTAAGTTTCTACTTTTTCTTTCCTTCAATATATATGGGTTTTCATCCTTGCATTTACTTTTGAATCGTTTTAGTTTCTACTTTTTCTTTCCTTTTGAAGGAATTGTTGGTTGAAGACATCATCATATGTGAGTACATTTTAAGCTTTCTTTGATGAATATCTTAATTTGTGTGATGTGATGGTTTGATGGATCGTTCATTTTATTCACTTGTGATTTGTATTATATAGCGTTTTGATTGAATTTCCTAGACGTGTATTAAACTCCCATAGCTCTTCGTATAATTTAGTTTTGTAAGAATTGATTTGGTAATATATATGCTTGATGATTGATGAACATTCAAAACTCACTATTACATTTTCTGCAAAAACTAACAAAACACTAGCCATCTATCGATTTTATTTTACAAATTAGACCTATGATTCGTGTTATGCATTGGAAGAGAATGTTATTTGAACAAATGATTTTGAGTTCTTTCGGGGATAAGTATTTGAACAAATTAGTGTCTCTATCTATCCATCTCTCACACACATGCGCACGCATACATCGTCTGATCTCCTCCCACCAGCTCGTAGTATTTCCATCTGCCACAATATTGTTCATGTAAGCACAAAGGTGGACCCACATGCATCTTAGGGTGTGCACTTACGCCCCCTTGAATTTTGAAAATTTTACTTGTCCCTTCACGATTTTTATTTCGACGGTTACATTTGCGCCTATTCTCACAACTCAATCGTGAACACTCTACACATATTCATGCCCCAATAGATAGTAAATTATATTTTTCAACACCAACAAACAGATTTAAAAAGTAAATTGTCCACACATTGTTTTCTCTACTCAAATAGTGATAGATTTATGTCAAGTGTACTAAAATTGTTCAAGTAGTAATTAAATTCGAATTCTTGGGGATTATTAGCAAATTAAAACGCAACAATTACAATGATACTTATGTCATAAACTGTAGGTGGGGGTTGGTTTTTAAATAAAAGGCAATAGGACTTCAAATCGCATCTTTGGTTGCTACTAGGTAAATTAAGATCCTAGTTACAATAATTGCCTATTCCATGATCACGATAAAACCCTGATTCCTTAGGTCAACTAATGATATAAAAAACATGAATGAACACTAATTCCTTAGGTGACTATGGATGGGATGCATCTAGGCGCAGGGGCGGATCCACATAGAGGCTATGTGTGGCTAAAGCCCCACATGTCTTTTCCCTATTTTTTTTTGTTATAATAGATATAACACAAAAGAACATGTCAGTAAACCCGTAAACTATCTCTTTTTTCCTTCCTCTCTCGCCTGCCTCTTCTTATCCTCCTCTCTCAAATTTCAATCTCTCTCAACTAACAATAGCAACTCTCCATCCTCCTCCTCCTTTTCAACTCTCACTCACTCTAAGCCATTGACTCTCCAATTTCCCCTTACTTCTCCAATTGCATGTAAAATTGGGAATTTGAAAATGGGATTGACGCTTTCTGATTTTTTTTTATGGTTTTCTTTGATTTTTTTTGTTTCTATTTTATATATGATTTTAGCTTTTAGTGTCTCTGTATCCCTTTTTCCCAGTTTGAAATCACGTCCCAAGTGACTTGGTTGTAGAATTGTAGATTATTTTGCCTTTCCCATAGGCTGAAATTATTCAAGGCCCATATTTGTTCATCAACCTCGTACAAAAAATTATGGAAAAATATTGTTATTGTAATGTGTTGTATTAAACAATGTTAAAAAAAATAGATATAAGACGATTTCTATTGTAATGTATTGTATCAAACAATGTTATTTTTTATTTTTAATATAGTTTGCATTATCTTTTCTTTGAAAATTTAGCCTCACATGTACCAAAAGTCTAGATCCGCCCCTGCTGAGACATGTAAGGTAGCTTATTTCAGCGATTCGAATAAAGTTGTGTATTAAATAAATTCGAATAACAGTTACATTATATTACATAAACGACATGTATGTCAACTATATATGTTCATAAATATGTCATATCATTACATTACATTACATTCGGGAATGCACCTTCCAACTACAACAATTGTCTT
>Ga0315913_1000031_pt1 | contig 72485 bp, 26 predicted proteins | sample MpolsnodulesMG_FD_207736 | JGI IMG/M metagenome (GOLD analysis project Ga0315913, IMG submission 207736) | Medicago polymorpha root nodule microbial communities from Los Angeles, California, United States - small nodules | ecosystem: Host-associated > Plants > Roots > Nodule | place: USA...
GCAAAGTTGAAATGACTCATCTTTTGAGCTTGTTGACGTGTATCCCACGAACCCATGGATTAAGGGGACATGCTTGTTGGTAATTAAGTATAATTACATTCCTAAGACGCAAACTGTGACGTTGAGTCACACCTTATGTCTTCTAGTGATCTGAAGATGTTGATTTGTTTCTCTTCCCTGAAGGTTATATAAAGCGAGAATTCACAAACTTGAAAGTTTTTTTTTTTGAAACCCATCATTCAATAACTGCCTTTTCTTAACCAACACTTTGTTTTTCTTGCCGATTTTGGGGACATTATGCGCTTATTTCATGTTTTCGTAATTTGATCCAATGTACTTTGATAAGAAAGATAACTCTTTTCTATCCTTCTTCTATTGTTTGTTGTGTTTTCTTTGCTGATTTAGGTATAAGATTTAGGCCATCCCGGAGGTAGTTCGTTTAGATTGATAAACTCCTAATTCAAATATGAGGGAGATGAACCTGATTTGTGATATTAGTGAGGATTGGTCTCCTCCAATTGGTCGTCGTGATGTGGCTAGGGGATTTTCATTCGAGAAAATAGAACTGAAATCCTTCATTGTGGTCACTGACCTTGAGAATTATCCCTTTTTTTCTAAAAACTCGGAAGAGTTTAGAGAGGAAATTCAGGGGATTGTTTAGCAAGAGGGAGGCTATATAGTGGATGGAGGAATCTTCTAGGTGTTGGACTCATGGTTCTCGTCTTAAAGGCTAAGAATCGAGTAATTTTATGGTAGAATTTGGGACGGAAACATTCTAAACACGTTGGTGAGTGTAATTATTCAATCTCTTGTTCGAGAGAAGAGACTGAGACAAGGGTTGAACTTACGTATTATCATTGAAGACTAATTTCTTACATCTCTTTGTAAGAAATTCATTGATATTGGATTTTAAAGTTGATATCTCTACATAGGTCAATTTCGACCTAACTAGATAAACAAATAACATGATGTTCATTCTTTGCTCTCCTTTATCTAATTTTGATATTATATTTACTTTATTTTGTCACTTTGATGCTTGATTATTGATTGCTACTATTTTTACTCCACAAATCATAATATTAGTGCAAGCTTAATCGAATTCACAACAAAAATAATGCTAAATTACATGTTAAAAATAACTACTATAAAAAAAATAAAAAATAAAAACGAAATAACCATATTGGAAGTTTCTTAAGTTAAGACTTGTACTGAAGTAAGAGTGCATTATTTTGATTCAACTAATAATCATTTATCGTAGGATAAGATTTTCTTTGTCATTTTCAAAACTAATTGGTAGCAAAAATGAATCTTAATGAATATCACCGACAAAATGTGGGTCTGGCTTGCTACTCGCTCGACAACGCTGTTCTCATGGTTATGGAGGGAAATAAAGCAAAAGGCACAGTCTCAACATTTTCTATTTTATATTTTTGAATCTTGCTAGCAAGTATTTTCGAGTACCGTTTAAGAATTTAAAATAATAAATTATTTTTTAAACAAGTCAAATATTTGAATTTTCAATGTAATGACTATATAAATTTTCACAAAAACTTACTAGTTAAAGCCGTGAAAAATTTCCCTGATGCACTCGTTAATATTTTCTTATATTATTTTTATATAAAGAAGTCTAAAAATATATGGACCTGAAGGCTCACAGGATCCGAGAAACTTCACGACTTATAAATTTATAGAGTGATGAGAACTAGACTAACATGTTATATATCGATCAATAATATCCTCACATTGACAACGAAATTTAAACTCTAATCCTTATGAAATTTGGGTTGAATTACCTTTTTTTTATCTTGTAGTTAGTGACTAAAAATCCTCTATCAACTTAGTGACAGCTTAAGAGTAAGTTGAATTAAGTTTCTACCCAACCTATTCTCTAAATTAAAACAACTAACCAAATCCAATTCTATCTCTGGTGGGGTCACTTTATCAAACGGAATGGACCACCATGTGCATTTCATCTGTTTTTGTCTAACTACTATTTTTATTAGTTTATTCTGTTTATTTGAGACTATTCATTTAATATAATTAGTTAACATATTAATTATGTAACCAAAGAAATTCACATATTAATTATGAGTTAAACTAGTGTGGAACACATGGTACTTAGGATGGGAATGATGCAAAACTCAAGTAATTGCGATCTTTATAAGAATGACAACAAGAAATATTACAAAGAGAAAAATATCCAAGAATAACCTGCATCAGTGATTCAATGATCAGTCGTACCAAATTACACAAAACAGCTTCAAATAAAATTGAGCATGGATATCAATGAAGAGCTTGAAAAGGAAAAATAACAAGATTGAAATACTGTTGATATGATTTGATATGTGATCGTAAATTACGTCCTTATTTGTCACCCTCAAGAATAATGTTCCTAGCCAATAAAATAAAATCAATAGTAATGTCCAACAATATATCGTTGGTTCATGAATACACATAAATGAACGGGTCTTCATTATTTCAAAAAAAAAAGTATATTATAGTAGTATATATCATTCTATACAAATATAATTTTCTAAGTACAATATGTTTTAAGTGTATATTAAACAGATTTTCTGAAGAAAAAAATTAGTATAATTACCCTATCATATATATAAGTCATTGTAAAAGCATATGTTATTTGAACAATTTAAAAGAAGTCATTAACTTGATAAAAAATTACTTCCCAGACAAAAATAAATAAAAATTACTTTATTCCTTTATGATTTAACCTAAAATATATAAAATAAATGAGATAATAAATTTAATGGATCACAAAGTTGGGGTACCTAACCTTGTTTGTCCATTACTGTCAGCAACAAAAAACTTAGTTTTGTCCATTATTAAAACTGACCAACATTCCAACAATAGCTAACTATGATGTTAGACCTGATTTGTTTATGAAGACAAAATTATACTATGAACGCCAGAGTTTATAGCCCACGGGTCATTTTGACAAATTGACATTATTGCTTCAATGCTGTATAACAGTAGTAGATAGAAATTCTCTTTTTTTTCTTTTGATAGAAAGATAAAAATTATACTTTGGGGTAAACCACTCCTTTATACACTAATGTTTTAAGCATATTAATTAGATTTACCGGTTGAACTAGTCACACCGACAAATGGTTATGGCTACAATTTCAAACATTATTTGTTTTAACTAAAGTCCTGTATGAGCACGTGTGATTAAAACAATTTATAAACTTGATAATATATTTTTGGCTAAATTACATTCCTTAAGTTATTAAACTATTTCTAGGTTTTAAGGTTTTCTCTTTAATTTTTTTCCGTTATTTTAGTTACTTAAGTTATATATGTTACACACTCATTTCGATTTAGTTTCAAAAGTTAAATGTTAGACATTTCAATTCTTTTTGTCATTTTTTCATTTAAGTCATCAATATGTGATACTTTCGTGATTAAACATTTCAATCAACAATAAAAGTGAAACATGAAAGATATTTGACAAACTCAAACAAAGAAAAGATAAAAGTGGTCAAAATATCAAATCTTTATAACTCAAGGAATCAGAGTAAAATTAAGATAAACTTTAATGAACAAATATAAAACATATAAATTACTTGAGAGGTTAAATGTATTTTAAGCTTTCCAACCAAAAAGAAATTATATTTTAACCGTTACCTTTATTGTTAAGTCATTCACATTAATTCTTCGAAGTACTAAAACACTTTATATTAAAAAATGAGAATGCTAAAAAGTGTCTTTAAGATATTGGTTAAGTAATTAAAACAAGTAATTTTTTTATAAAAAGTGTGCAACTATTATTTAATAAAAAGTCAAAACTTATATTTTCAAAACAAATTTTTTATTTATAGTTTCCTTAACTATTATCCTGAGAGTATTGGTTAGAGACCCATTAAAAAAAATCAAGATATCCAATCCCAAAATCCTACTAAATTGTCCAAGTGGATCATTACCTTGATAAACTGAAAACAAAGTCAAGCATTAAGGTCTTAATTAATCAATTCAATCCAATTAATCACTAACTTTATAGCCAATATTTATGACTTTTCTCTTCCTCTCTCTCTCTCAATCAAGCACACTCATATTACATATGCACAACCCCACCAACTATACTGAAGTGTTTACTGATCTTTTGATGCTTAAAGTGAAGTGGGGTTATGCTTTTTTGTTTCATCTCTTACTTACATTTTTCTCTCTAAAACAATGATCACACTACTTTCACAATTCTCATGTCTTCAATGATTAATGTTTTACAAAATAACATAAAACTTTGGTGTTTTTCACCAAATTCAGTTTTGTACTATTACTGAGCTGTCTTGAAACATAGGTTTATGTTTTACCGTCACATGCATTCTAGTTTTGCTTCACATGTTTCTGTTTCTACTAGATTCTCTTCAATTTGTTCTGTCATTGGTTTTTTGTTGAAAGCTGAGAGGTTTTCTCAATTGATCTAGCTCTTCTTAAGCAGAAAATGGGAGTGTTTCTAATTTTTCTGATATTTATGCTACATTTTGTCCTCAGTAATCAACAGCTTCATGAGTTTTCAGGTATGAATGAGTATAATTCATGTGTTTTGAGTTCTTAAATTGGTGATTTTATGAAATGTTGTTGTAGTTAAATTATTGTAAGTATTTTGATATTTATAATCTATAATGATAATGGGTTTATATTATGATTCTCTCTCTTAAAGTTAAAGATGAATGTTAGTGTAATTGTTATTCTATACAATCCTTCAATTTTTGTATTTTGTACTGTTTGGTATGAAACATTTCAACAGCATTGGATAACTATAATTAGTTTATAAGTTAAGATTACTTAAAAAAGATACTTTAAGTGAACATTGGATCAAGATCATTGATTTAGTTGGTTTGACTCGATGTTGTCAATTGGTGAAATAACGTTTTGTTCAAATCCTGCTGCGATACAGAAACTGTTCAAATCCTGCTACGATATAGAAACTATTTGACAACACTTTGAACTAAATTGGGTATCATAGCACAAAAGCAATTTGTTAAAATCCATCTATACTATGGCGCTATAGCACCGCTATGACCACTATTTGATAACATTGGCTTGATCTCTGACTTACACTATATGCTTAGCAGAGGGATTCTAAGAAAGAAATTAGGGGTAATGGCTGTACATTTTAGTATGCTCCATAACAGGTTGAAGAACATGAATAAGGTCTAGAAAATCTGGGGAATTTTATGTTAACTAATTTTATAGTTGATAAACTCTTCTTTATGAAAGTTCATGCTAAAAATTATACTAAATTAAAGTTTATTTTTACACTTGTAGACACCAATCTACCCCATTTCAGAACCAGAATTCATTTAAGTATTGCAGTCCCACCAACAGTGTCATCTTCTCATGTTCCTTCAAGTATTGCACAACCACCTGACAAGTCAACGTTCGGCGTTCCAAGAAGTATTGCATTTCCACATTCGAAGTCACCTGACAAAGCTCCTAGAAAGGTATGGAAACATGGTTCATTGGATTCTCCAATATCACATCACAAGCATCATCATCATTCCGGAATAAAGAACGAAAATCGTACTCCAGGGCCGAACTCTCCAATCCAGGCTCCTTCTTACAGCAGTCAAGGTTTGATTCTCTCCCTGAAAGTGCTTAAATAAAATTATCACCTAAACTTTATACTGAAATATCAATATTAATTTTTTTTAGTCTACGAAATTCTCTTCTATAATAGGTCCTTCAGTTTTCAAAGCACAACCTCCTTTCTCTTTACCGAAGAGCAAGTTTATCCATGCACCTGCACCATCACCAGCATTTTGGTCAGGCCATCTGGATGGTATAGAATCCTTATTTATTCATGTCATCGATTTTAATTATACTCTTTCATTTCATCCATCTTTCTTTTTTATTAACATTGACTGTCACCAAAGGTTTGATTTTATCCTTTGTTGAGTATGGCTCCTAGTTACTGATAAGTGAACGGGCCAGTTGAGCAAAGAGAGAGAGGCTCGCCCTTTAGGGATGTTTGTTGGGTTACTAGGAGGTGCAGAGGGAGAATCCCTCTGTGGTACAGTTCAAGGGTAATCTTGTAAACTAGACCGTAATATTGATATACAAGTTTTACTCCGTAAACCTTAAGTTTTGATATTATAATGCAAATGATTTGCAACTGCTCTGCGGTTGGAGGCGTAGGCAAAATTGGCTGAATTTCGTTACCAAACATCGTGTGTTCTTTTTCTGTGTTTATCGTTTCATTTTTTTGAACTGGAATTGCTGTTCTAACATCCTTTGTTCATCAATCATCAGCGCCGTCTCCTTTGCCTAGAATTTCACCTCTAGGTTCACCATTGAACAAGATTAAGACTCCACCACCAGCATATACATTGGTTCTTCCCCCTCCACCTCCTAATAAAGGTATTCTAAAGTTAATCCTGCATCTATATTAGCCAAAGTTCTATTTAAAAACACATGTGCCTTCCTTTATAATCATTTCAATAATTCTATCTGATGTTGATCCTCCTGCAGATTGCTTGTCAGTTACTTGTTCGGAGCCGTTGACATACACACCTCCTGGATCACCTTGTGGTTGTGTATGGCCACTTCAAGTTAAACTCCGCATTGGTATTTCAATATACAAGTGTTTTCCTCTTGTTTCAAAGCTAGCTGATGAAATTGCAGCGAGTGCTATGCTGAACCATACACAAGTTCGTATTATGGGAGCTGATGCAGCTAATCAGCAACTAGATAAGACCAATATCATCATAAACTTGGTACCTAAAGGCGTAAAATTTGACAATACTGCAGCATTTTTAATATACAAGAAATTCTGGCACAGGGACATTCTAATAGATGATTCCCTCTTTGGTGCTTATGAAGTACTTTATGTTCATTATCCAGGTTATACATTGATTACAAGTTTGTTACGATTATTTATTTTATAAAGTGGTTTTCTATAGTATGATTGGTTTCATTAGTAGATATATCTCTCTATATTCATATATTTGGATAATGCATGCAGGTCTTCCACCATCTCCCCCTTCAATTCCCTCAGGTGTTTCTAGTATAGATGATGGTCCAAATCCAGGTCGTGACAATAACGGAATGATGATGAAACCTTTAGGAGTAGCTTTACCAAACAAAGAGAAAGAAGGGAGCAACGGAAGAATGGTTTTTATAATTGTACTGTCATCAATTACTGCTTTTGTTCTATTCTTTGGACTTGCTTGGCTTTGTCTGTTGAAATACAGTTCTTGTATTCATCAACATGAACACGTTTCAGATAGCTTAATGTCAACTTCTTCAAAACAGTTAAGTAAGTCCAATTACCAACTCGGTAAAAGTTTTATTTATAATTTAGAATATACTATACAAAATAAAGTTCATGTTTTCTTTAAGCATCATAAAATGGAATCAAAGTATGGTATTTTATAGAATTTGGTTTGAATGTGGCAGGGGTTGCCGGGTCATTAAATCATGGGATCATGTCAGGATCTGGATCACGATCCTTCAATTCAGGAACGATAGCATATACAGGGTCCGCCAAGAATTTTACCTTGAATGACTTGGAGAAAGCAACAAATAACTTTGACACTTCTAGAATATTAGGAGAAGGTGGCTTTGGACTTGTTTACAAAGGTGTTCTAAATGATGGGAGAGACGTAGCAGTAAAGATTCTCAAAAGAGAAGATCGGCATGGTGGCCGCGAATTCCTAGCAGAAGTTGAGATGCTTAGCCGACTGCACCATAGAAATTTAGTTAAATTGATAGGTATATGCATAGAGAAACAAACTCGTTGCCTAGTGTACGAGCTTGTCCCTAATGGAAGTGTGGAATCCCACTTGCATGGTAAGCAAACGCACACTTGAAGAATTTCATCAACACTTATGTAAGTCAGTGGTGATCATTTCTTTTCAGATACTGACTTCTGAGTAATCTTGATTTTACCAGGTGCTGACAAGGAAAACGATCCATTGGATTGGAATGCTCGGATGAATATTGCTCTTGGTGCAGCTCGGGGATTGGCTTATCTGCACGAAGATTCCAATCCTTATGTCATACACCGGGACTTCAAGTCCAGTAACATCTTGTTGGAACATGATTTTACAGCCAAGGTTTCAGATTTTGGATTGGCTAGAACAGCTCTGGAAGATGGAAACAAGCACATCTCCACACATGTCATGGGAACATTCGGGTAATAATCCCTTGCTAGTTGCTAGCACTTTCATTTCATGTTGATGCGTCTTTTCCATATATGTTTACTTTTGAACCAGAGTTCATATGAATGGTTTTATTAGAGTTCTTAATAATAATTCTCCAGAATGAAAACTGAATTAATCTCAATGCCATCATGTTTTTGCAGCTACTTAGCTCCTGAATATGCAATGACAGGCCATCTTCTCGCCAAAAGTGATGTTTACAGTTATGGAGTTGTACTCCTTGAGCTTCTAACTGGTAGAAAGCCTGTGGATTTGTCACAACCAGCAGGTCAAGAAAATCTCGTGACATGGGTCCGTCCACTTCTCACGAGTAACGAAGGCTTGCAAACGATCATAGACCCAGTTGTAATGCCAAACATATCAATTGATACTGTCGTAAAGGTTGCAGCGATTGCGTCCATGTGCGTTCAACCAGAAGTATCTCAACGGCCTTTCATGGGAGAAGTTGTTCAAGCATTGCAGCTTGTATGCAGCGAGTTTGAGGAAACAAACTTTAAAAGGTCAGATAGTTTTCAAAAAGAGAGTCTTGTAACTAATGTCGAAGGTAAGTTTTTCGAGGTTTCAGATGAAAGAGTGGAGTTTTCGGAGTATCAAAAAACACTTCATGCCTATCAATCTGGTGATGAAAAGTTAAGATTATCAGATTCAGAGTTGCTCAGCACTTCAGGTCAAGAATTTGAGTCATTCAGGAGACAATCCAATTCAGGGCCTATTACCACCGAGAAGAAAAGACATTTCTGGCAAAATTTGAGAGGTTTGTCTAAAGGTAGCACAAGTGAACAAGGATTTTCAACTAAACTATGGCCTGGATCCCATTAAGTAACCACTTCCTGAAAACAAATCATGATGAAAATGGACTTCTGTTTCTTACTAGAACAGAAGTTTATGATTTGGTTGCTTTTTCTTATACTGTTATAGAAAAAATGGCATATTTTTTCATGCTCAAAACCAAAAAGCAGCCATCTTTGTTGATTACAAACTTATGGAGCAAAATGAATAAACTTGTATCCTTGTATAAGCTATTTTATGTTACCATTGAATTATAGAAACTTAAGGTGTATCATATCTTTCCCAGGGCCGTCCCAATGAAACTGGAGGCTCGGTTCTCATAGTAAAAATAGGCCCCTAGTAAAAAAAACGAACAATTTTTTTAAAAGATTAATCTTCTATTTAAATTGAAAATAACACTCGTATAATGATTATTAGCCACTGAAATCAAAATTAGCAATTATTTTTACTAAAGACGTATTTTTAAACTTAGAAATAGAAACATGAAACATGATTTTTTACTTAAAAATTGAAACATGAAACATGTTGATTTTTCTTATTTGAGTGGGGGTGGGGATATTGAGCAATATTTTTTTCTCGAGGCCCATTACTTTGGGAGGCCCAGTTCGGTTGAACTTTTTGCACTCCCCAAGATCCGGCGCTGATCTTTCCTAAGCTCCTAAAGTAAATAGTCAAGGCAATACAAAAGAACTTTATTTTGAATTTCAGTGCAGTCCAACAATATTTTTAATGCTAAAATAATAAAGTAATTCATTCAATTTTAAGGTTCATTTCTTTTACATCTTTTTCGTTCAATTTTAAGGTTCATTTCTTTTACATCTTTTTTGGTTATATATAGCCAATATCAGGTCTAGGCTAACTTTGATATTACAATGAATACTTAATTTTCTGCTCTAGAGGTACATTTTCAAAGATTTAATTCTCTGGAACTTATTTAAACATGTACAAATTTGTTCAAAGGAGTTTAGTTACACATAATGCAGATATTTTAAATGAGTGCTGGAAAGAAACAACTTCTAGGCATATTTTGTGTAGTTATTATACTCTCAATCTTTAATTAGACCCTACCATTTTGCTTGTTTTCAAAAAAAAATAAAAATCAATTGTCTTCAATTTTTAATGCCTATTTAAAAAATAGATTTTACCAACTCAAAATAACTACTCTTTTTCCCTTGAAATAGAGGTTAAAATCAGCCACTATCCTTAGAAAGCTAGACTTTGTTGATTACTAACAATCACTGTTTTCTAGAAATTGCACCAAGAATAAACTAAATTCATTTCCAATTCTACATCCAATTGTTTTTTGTTTTCTTTTTGATGTGCAACAGCTCCTTTTATCTTCATATTACATGCTTTCGTTGGTTTTTTCAATACTTGAAGTGATCTTAACACAGAAAAATCATCCTTATATACCAGCCAATCTTCCCAACCTATCTCTCAGTATCTTCACTCCCATGTACCTGTACAAACATAAATACATTATTCATATGCAAATTTTGTAATCTGTATCATAACTTGTGTGATTAGATTTTATGGTTAAATATATTTTTAGTCACTATAATTATCTTAAATTTGGTTTTTGGTCCTTGTACCACTTTTAAGTCTCTACAAATTACAAAATTGTATACTTCTTCTAGGGACTGAAAAGTGGATACAGGGACTAAAACCAAAAAATTTAAATTTTACAAAGTCTAAAAACATATCTAGATTTTATAAAAAACATGTTTATCAGTTTTATGAATATAATTCATGCATGCATTATACATACCTTCCCATCATCATCACAGTGGCTTGAGGATTTGTTCCTGGTGATTCAGTAAACGTTGAACCATCGACAACTCGGAGTCTGTCAACATCAAGAACCTTATAATCAGGACTAACAACCTTCCCTACATGACATCCACCATGGTAATGCCAAATTGTGATAACAGTGTCTTTGCAGAATTGCTCTAGGGAAGTTGTGTCGTTGGCATGTTTTGGTATGAAGTTGACAGTAGTCTTGACACTATGGTTAAGAAGTCTCTCTGCGGTTTCTCTTTTACATAATGTGTAGTTTGTGAAGTGTTCGGACTGGACTACTTTAATTGCCATGCTGATCCCTTCGACGCAGCGCTTCAGATCATATGGATGACTGAAGTAGTTGAAGGTAACAGCAGGATTGTCATTCACATTGGTGTTGACCAACTTGAGCTCACCTACTGACCAAGCACTGCCAACTTTGGACAAGACAAAGCCTCCCTTGAATGCTTCAACCGGTATGTCTCGCTTATTCTTCTTGTAAGCTTCAATAGCTTCTATTGATCTTTGCTTGGGAGGAATTGTGTGAAGTTGTCCGATCTGGTTTATCATGTAAAAATGAAAAAAATTACTTCTGGTTTCTAATCTACTATGCACATTTGCTTAAGGGCCTATTAGGTTTGAGAAAATGTTTACTGTTTTCACTTTTAATTATGAAACAGTCATATTGTTTGCACTCTATATCTTGATTTTGATGATTTGTACAAGAAACGGTGGAAACAACAAATCATTGAAATCAAGAAACAAAGTGAAACATCAGACGATTTTATAATTAGAAGTGAAAAATGGAAAACGAAAAATAGAAATTGTTTTCTCAAACCAAACAGGCCATAAGGATTCCAAAAGTGATTATTTAAACTTTATTTTATGAAATTATAGAAATATTATTGCATACCTCAGGTGACATGATACCATGGTGGCAGTGAATGCTGCTGTTGGACTGACTAAATCCACTGCTAGCCTCAATGTATATACCTTTCTTGGTGATACCTACAGTTTGTATGAGTGACTGATGAACTGGCCTATTAGAAGGAACAAAAACTGTGTTCATAGGATTATCTATCATTCCCTTCCCAACAAAAGGATTGTTAAGGACTACTGAGATGTTCAAGTTCTGAAGTTCATCTTTAGGACCAATTCCACTTAGCAATAGCATTTGAGGAGACCCAATTGCCCCACTAGACAATATCACTTCACTTTGCATATCATTTCCCAACCTTGCCTCATGTTGTTTCCCATTTTCATCATTGAAAATAACCCCTATAGCTTTTGGTCTTTTACCTGCAAAAATAGGATATTGCCTATTTTAGTTATAAGTTACTTTTAAGGGCCTAAATATGCCATATTTTTGGATTCGAATTCCCGGCAGTCAGAATTTCCCATTGTCACCGCAATAAGTTTCTCTAAGCCGTTGTTGATAGATATCGAATGACTCTCGTCATGACTTTAACCAATCAAAAACTCAAAATCTCAACTATTCGATTGTTATCAACGACTAAGAACACTGACAGCAGGGAATTTGTTTTCCAAAAACTTTCAATTTGGATTCTAACAGTCAGAATTTCCTATTGTCATCGCAGTCAGTCTATCTAAGCCATCGATAGATATCAAATGGCTCACATCATGACTTTGTCCAATCAGAAACTCGAATTATCAACTATTCGATCTTTATCAACAACTGAGATCACGAACCGCATGAAATTCGTTTCGCTTATGTTTTAAGTATATTTTAACTCTGACTTAAAATATATTCTATAGTATATGTACCTGTTGTATCAAAAACAATCTTTTGGACAGTAGCATGAACCAAAACAGTAAGTTTGTCAGGGTTTCCAGAAGCAAGAAGTTCGGCAGCTGTGTGTCGGCGACCAAATCTATCGAAAATGGTTCCACCAACTTTTGTTCCATAGATATGATCATAGGTGAAGCCATTAAAAGGAGAGACTCCATTGTCTATAAGGCTGTCCCTAAATGCTCTTTGAAATGGTGAAAACTTTGGACGATGAACAATTTGCTTCTCAACCCAAGGGTATGACTCATTTACTAGCTTGACATCCCACCCTGCCTTGTTTATAAACCTGCATGCCATATTCCATATAAGTTTTTGGATTTAATTAATATGCCTTAGTAGAGTATAAATTTTTTACAATGTTGATCAATCATAATCATCGGATCGTTAGAAATATTTGACTTTGATAAAATTATCTTTAAATTTATATGCACGCGTTGTGATTGTTTGACTTACATTGACTGAATGTGTATATCAAAAAATTAAACTCTAGTTTTAATACAAGACATAGTTGAGACTACACTATTGCTTCAACCAAATGAATTTTAGTGAGTCAATATTGCATGTATAACTTTATAAGTGGTTACTCCTATGAATTAGTGTCTGTTCACAAATTTCATTTGATGGGTTTTCAGTTTTTTTTTTCATTTGATGAGTTTTCAGTTTTTTTTTTGTTTTGATAAATCATTTATTAAATGTACTGCCAAAAAATTAAATAAATCATTAAATGTACAATAAGGCAAAAATGTAGCAGTATCGTTTATAAACTCTTGGAACACTCTTTAAGAAGCATTGAATGTCTTCATCAATATTATTCAATAAGTAAAAATTTTTGTTGTTAATTTGAAGAAAAATTAAAGTAATTTATTTAATTCCTTAATCATTTTTACAATTATATACTTTATCTGTCCTATTTCTCAATATAGTTAAATGTATAACAAAGGAAAAAAGAAAGTAATGTTTCATTAATATTATACTTATTAATCAAGAAAGATAATCAAGAAGAAAAGAAGTTTGGAACTGAAACAGTCTATATTTGGAGAAACTAATTAATAGTAGTATATATGAATAGAATAAATAAAAAAAGATTTTTCCAATTAGCAATGAACTTAATTAAATTATGTGGTTGGAAAAGTATGGCAATTAGTTACAGCAAAGGTTGGGACCTTGCTAGGAAAAAACTGGAGCCATGCATTACTCAAAATGCCTTCTATCTACTAAACCGCAGCATGTGTTAGTTGCAGCCTCTTATTAATAATATTATAACTATAATAACCACTTTTGAAAATGCTACAGATAAAAGGCATAGAAAGTGTATATATTTATGTTTAAAAATAAATAAAGATTAGATTAATATACACTTTTATTTTTAGGGTAGATTAATATACACTGTTAATATAAAAAATATATATAGTTGTCAATTTATTATGTAAGCAACAAAATTTGGCCTAAACCTACATGTTTAGGCTAGAGATGATCCACTCAAATAAGCTTCAAAATCATGTGAATTTTTTTAAAAGTTCTATTTATTTATTTTAAACTAGGTTTAAAACTTTTCTACTATACACCAATTAAACTTAATTGGGTAAAATATTTTTTTATAGCAAAACACATACTTATTAAAGCAAAACCATAAACCCTACTTAGTTGGACACAATCTCATCCGAAACAAAAAGTATTTAGGTACACACATGAATGATAAAATTTAAAAAAAAAAAAATTTATCGTTTTTCTTTTAAATTTTATCAATCATATGCGTGTACTCAAATAAATTTTATTTAGGATTGTGTCTATATAAGATTTGCACCGCTAATGCAACGTACAAGTAATGCTAATAGCTCCTGGTGGTTCATATTTCCTAATAAGGACCATGGAATCTAAAGAGCACCTTAATGACTTTTTCACCAAAATTGGAGGCTTTCCTTATAACAATGAATGTATTTCCTTCAGATCTGGACCCTCTTACCTAATCACTATCAAAGGACCACATGTAGCATTTAATTTAATTTAAATTTTTTTTAAAGAATTTAATTTAATTTAAATTAAATAGAGAAGAGTTCCGTCTAAGAAATGTGCAAACATAAATGTCACCAATATAAGGGTGGTTCACTATTTACTATTTTATCCTAAACAATCAATTCCTAATGGAAGGATTTGTAACCATTTTTTCTTTCTTGAATTCTTAATGACAATTTTGTACAAACATTTTCTTTCCCCTTTTTACTTTCTTGTTGATGCTTCTATCATTTAAACGTACTAATAGTAGCTATTTTCTTAGCAAATTAATTAAATAGGTATTTATTTATATCATATCCAAATAATCCCGATGTTACCAAAAACAAATATATAAACCTATCCCAATATATTTTTTCACGAAAATAGGCAGCTAGTAATCAATCCAACAGAAGAAAGCCAAATACTAACGGTAACAAGGGATACAGTTAGACTAATTATTAAGCATAGGAATTAGAATGATTTGTTGTGGGACTAATTATTAAGCATAATCAAACATATTGTTGCAAAATGTTAGTAATTAGAGAGAGAAAAGTTAACCAGGGTTTCTAATTCTATTCTATTTGACTGGAGTTTGAAGATGTGACATGTGGGTGAAATGCATAACACTATCTAGTTGTTAACATTATTATTATACTAAAGATTGTGACCTACCCTTTGGTCTTATTGTAATAATGTCTTAAATTGAATCGAACTATTTATAAAAAAATAAAATTGATAATAGAATATATTTTGTTTTAAGGATGATAATAGAATATTTAAATACTAGCTTTTTATTAACAATTTTATGCAAAACCATTTCGATAATGATTTACTACAATTTCAACATGAAAGTAATTAAATCGAGCATTGTTCTTGACCTAATCTTTTGTTTACCTCAATTTTATTTTCTTCCCATGCAAACAACTTTTCTTTCTTTTTTTAAAGACATTCAAGATGTGTTGAGATGCAAATTTATTAGGTGTGTACCATAGGTAGTAAATAGTTATAAGAATATCAGTAAGCAAATCATATATAGAAATCTAAAAATACATTTAAACATCCCTATGTTCTATACATAAGAAAGTAATTTAATTAAAAAAAAATTAGGGAGCTTTAATAATAAATAAAAATGTAGCGTTTGCATGTATATTATTTTATTTTTTGACACGGTATGTACATTTATTATTAAACATGGAAGAATAAAACACTGACATATAATCAACACATATCATATGACACAGGCATCAACCAGATGCAATGTATTCTTCTCAGAAAAGTATTAACAAAATGAGAAATGATATTTATACAACCATTTTGTGACAACTTTTGTATAATTTTCTTTCTCATACTCATATGATGTTCTTATCCTCTCTTTTCCTTTTTCTCTCTTCATTGTTTTTGACCAATAAAAAGAGAGAAAAACAAGGTTGTCACTAAAGTTGTCATGAAATGGATGTACAAATATCATTGGTTTAATAAAATATGGATCAACACCTTAAAAAAATATTGATGAAGAGTGATATTTGTACACCTAAATTTGTTTACACGTATTCTATGCTCCATTTTCTTTCTTTCAATCACATCATTAATATATTACATTTACCAAAACTTTTTTTTTATCTTTATCTCTCTTAACGTGTATGTATACTCCTTTGTGTTGTCTAAGAAAAATTGTCTAATATGAATAACAATGATAAAAAAGAAAGGCAAATTTTAATTCAAAATAATTAAAAGTGGAAATGAAAAGGAAAAAAAAAACAAAAAATGTATGAAGCATGAAGTTTAATTATTACCTTGAGCTTGCTCTAGTATAGAAACCAGCATTGATAGAACTACCACCACCTAAAACTCTTCCCCTTGCATTAAAAACTCCATCAGTTGAAACAAAATATTGTGAAGCTGAAGTTGGTGAAAGGTCTGCCAAGGTAATGTGGAAGTTCTCAAGAAATGTTACATTTGGATTAGTGAAAGGAACACCACCTCTTTCAAGTACTAATACACTAAAGTTTTGAGATAATGTTGCAGCTAAAGGACACCCTGCAGTTCCACCTCCCACTATTATGTAATCATAAGCCTTGTTGATTGATGTAGTTGAAATTGATGGTGATGAAAATGTACTTGCTTTTTTTATAAAAGGGTACTCTTGTTTACCTGCAATTAATTTTTTTGTTAGTCCAAATTTAGTCTCTTATTGACTTGTACTAGTTTAATTAGATTTCAATTTCTCCACATAAGAACAAATAAAAGTATTCAAGAGCAATGATAGTACTATTTTTATTTTATGGCCTAACTAGTTGTACAAATTTTATGAAACTTTCTTATAGCAAACTGATTTTATTTTTCTTGTTAAATTGTTAATTACCATGTAAGCTATAAGATAGTTTCATAAACTATTCTAGAGAGCTTATAAAAATAAGCTGAAAACGGCTTATGAACAGGTAATAAGTTGTTTTTAATTACAAGCTATCTTAAACAAGTTCAGAAGTGCACGCTTATGCCATTAGATAAGCTACAATAAACTAATCTGAAGTCCAAAGACCCTTTCTCTCTATGTGATCTAGCCATCTATATATGCTTATGCAAGTGAATATGAAGGAAGAAAACAGAACCAGTGGTTGTATATTTCTTAAAAATTCTAAGATAAATTGATGCTACATACTACATTTACAAATTCATACCAAAATTGCAACCAAAAATGAAAGAGATTAGAATTTTGATGCCATAAAACATATATCATAAAAATGAAAGTGAATAATGTAAGAAAAATGTTATATAGATATTATAGAATGATGACAAGAATGAACCTTGACAATGAGGTAGAAAGTTGCAGTTCCATAGCCATAGAATTAAGCATAACAAGAATTTGACTGTACCAACTGAAGCCATTGGAATTTCACAGGCTATAGAAAAAGCACTCACTCACTCACTCAAGAACTTTCTTCTTTCCAACCAATAAGTGTCTGCCTCTGGTTGGTCTTGTTTTGTGTGTAACATCATATAAATACTTTAAAATATAATGCGTCCTAACTAACCATATCAATATTAAGGATAAAATAATCTATTATTAATTTGTGTGACAAATTAGGAGCAAAGCTAAATTAACATCATATAATTAGCTCCCTACTTGGATTCAGTTCTCCTACGGTTGAAATTTTTTAGCATTTATATTGTCGAGACATCAATAGTCATTCGATCAAGATCGAACTATCTAAATTTAAATTTTATATTTTAAATTATAAAATAAAAAAAATTGTAACTTTTTGGACCGTCTGATCTTGATTAAACCGTCACTATGTCACAAATGTGTGAATGCACCTAAAACACTTGTAACTATAAGTGAATAAAGCATTTAATGAGGAAATGAATGCAGCGGTTAGAGTCAAGTGTCTCCAGCCGTTGGATTTGACAATGCATTTTCTGATCAATTTTATACAAAACAGCTCATTCACCAGCCTATACAATGTGTAGTACTAGTAAAGTTCTATATTTAATATGCAACCGAAACTATACAATTTCTTTTATATTTTTCCCTTTTTTTTAATACAATATATTTTTCTCTTTATTATGGTTGATTTTATTAGAGAGAGCACTGTCTAGATATTGTCTCTTCAACTAAACACGGTACTTGACTTAACAACCATTAATTCCAATATTCATGGTCAGCAACTACTAAAGACCAAAGATCAGAAATTAGAAAAACAAAAATTATGTGATTTAACTAATGGTATAGCTAGAAAAAGGATTTTTTTTTTCCATCCCGTTTGCTTTGTTTCCTTCTGAATTGACTTAGCAACATAAATTTATGTTTGTAAAGGTATTCTTGAATGATTCCGTAAAAAAAAATGATATTCTTGAATGATTGTATATATCATAGATTTTGTTTATCATGGAAATTGATGTTAATGGGAGAGTAAAGGACAATGAATATGAAATTACTAACTCCTTTAATTAAGAACTTAATTTTGGTGTAAAAGGAGCAATGCCAACTTTGATATATTCTAATGTGCAACTGATTCTGCCAACATGTAGGGTACAAGAACATTTTTTTGGTATAGGGATGAGGTTTAGAAAGCCACACTTTCAAGATGAATCAACACACCCAAAGAGATGAGGGTGCGAATAGTTTGCAACTCAAATCTTAATAAATGTAAGGACATTTATTGAATTTCTATAGGGTTTCCGAATTGTTTGACGGATGTATATATGTGATTGGACACCCTCATTTTATGAGCTATTATCTTTTACGACTAAGATTCAAACTTATATAATATGGTATTTAAGTTTGATCACAAATAGGAATGTGGAAATTAAACTCAGGACTCACGTTAGTCGTGAGTATTGAAGTTGTATTGGAGTCGCGTGTTGTCAAAGTTTCCATATTGTTGGATGTATAGTATGAGGTTAGACACTCTCATTCTTCAAGTAAGCTTTTACGAGTGATTTTCAAGTCCATTTAACAATAATGAAAGAGGTGTTAGCGGTGGTGTAGTATGAATTGGTTTTGTGATTAGAAAAGACCATCTAATACAAAGATTAAAATCACATATGTTTCGATTTAATTTAGATGTCTCATTTAAAAAGTTATCTGATGTGACTCAATTAAATATGATTGATGGGTGTTGTCCTTAGGGGTGTTTTTTTGGGTGTTTATTGTTAGGTGTTCCGCCTATATACGGCGTCTTTTGTTTGTATTCTCTATTCCACTGGTCTATGTTCGTGTTGAGCAGGGATCTAGTTGTTTGATAAAATTTGTTGTTAAAAAAAATTAAATATGATTAAGTTTGGATAGTTTTTCGGTTGATAAAAATCATAATTGTAAAAACTCTGTTAGTAAATTGTAAACATGTTTGATGCAAAACATAACATATAATATACTAAAGATTAACATTAAAGAATTACAGTGATTGAAAAATATGAAGAAGAAAAAAAATATCGATTAAATTATCCTATTAAGAATTATTTCAAAAATAGTATAAAAAAAACTCAAGGACATGCATTATTATATCCAAGGACGAAGATTGAATCCTAGAATTCTCATTTATTCACCTTAAAAAATGAATTTTAGCCACTAAGCTATTTGAAAAGGAAAAATACCAACAAATAATATATTAAAGCTAATCTCATACCAATAAAAAATAGATAAAAAGGTGTTATTTGTCCTAATTAGCAATTGTTACGGTTATAAATAGCTATGGACTAATAAAATTTGCCCAAATAAAACTCTTATTTTCAATGAAATAGTATTATAGTTTTTAATTTCGTTGAGCGATTAATTTTTAACATTATTATTTTAACCATACTTAAAAATTAATCATGGATCCGTCCCTGCTTTTTTATTACTTAAATTGTCAACTACTATAGGCACAAGAGTACAAAGCATATTTAAGCTCTGAATTTGTCTGATTTATCTAGAAATATGGGGCATAAGAGTACAAAACATCTTTAAGCTCTGAATTTGTCTGATTTATCCAGAAATGTGATGAGGTGAAGAATGCAAAATATTGTTTCATCTCTGAACTTTGGGATCAGTTTGCACTTTTGTGTCAGCTTCAACTGAAAATTAAAAACATATATAAATTTATTCAAGAAAAAATAAGAGAACTTTTTTCTAGACATGAACAAAATGGTATGGTAAATTAAGATGAAGTCATGAAAGTAGCACAAGAGGAAGGAGTTGGCAATTTGTGGTGGCAGGTTCAACTTGTTGCATCACTAGGTAATGCCAAATGTGGTTTAATATTTAATATTGAAAACATTGAGAAAAAATTTTCTAATTGACAACCGAGTAACATTTATTTCCACATGCATGTATGACATAACATTGCTATATACAATTATGCATATCATTTTTTTATTTTCCTCATTTTAAAGTTGAATGTCCAAAAATGAGCTATTGTTGCTACATATACAATATCAACCAACTTTATGTCATTTAATTAAATTCCTGAGGCCAAAAAATAGGAATAGAAGTCCCACCCCTACCCTTTCATGAATGACGTACACCTAAGTTGGTTGTTCTGAGCTGAGCTGTAAAGTATTGTGCCTCATACTCTAGCTGTAAATGCTATGTAAAAGATTGTGGTTATTGATAAAAATAACGTGAAACTTATACTTATGTCAATCGGGTAGGTATATAGTATATGTAAGAAACTTGCCCCAAGACTTGAAAATTTTGGAGAAGCATCTTTAACCAGTTGGAATGGGCAAAACATAGGTTGGAAAGTGAAGTGGTGAATAAATTTTTGCTCTTTATCACAGAAAAGTGAAAAAGATTAAAAAAGTGTCTCACTTAATTTGGTTAGGCGACCGCTTGTTGTATATTTAGATAATGTTTGGTTTAGCAGTGGCTTCAATAGCCTCAATGTTGTTTAAACTTGAAAAATAGAAGCTTCAATTTGGAGCTTTGGGTAAAAAAAAACACATATTGGGTGAGGTACACCACCGTGAAAACAAATACGCTATTAGTTTGAAAAGAATAATGTCATTTTAACACAAAAGTAATTAATTCTTGAAGATGGTTGATCGTTTAGGTGTTTATCCTGGTTTTAGTTTATTTGTAGATATGAGAGAAATAAAAACTTAGTTTTTTTAATGGATTGATATACTAATCCACTTTCTTGTATTTAAACAGTAAGAATTGGTCATTTTGTAATGGATTTTCAGTATTCCTTGAACTGATTTCAAATGTAATTTTCGCTAATAAAAAAAGTTAAATATGTTTTTTATTTCTATAAATATTTCAGTTTTTATTTTAGCTCCCTAAAATAAAATTTCAATTTTTGGTCCTATAAAACTTTTACATCATCAATTTTGGTCCTCCTTTAAAATCAACCTATGTGTATCATTTAAAATTGTGAATGAATTTTTGTAGTAATATTTGGAGTATTATAATAATCTCTTACAAAAAAAAAAATTAGAATTTTTTAAACAAAATATGAATTTTTTAAGAGACAAAAATATAAAAATTCATATTTAATGCATCCTTTGTTAAAAAGATAAATAAATTTTTGCAGGAGATAAGTCTATAGTGTACTAAACATTATTGCGGAAAAAAATTCAAAATTTCGAATAATTCACATAAGTTTATTGAAAAAACTGTGACAAAAAAATGTGATGTAAAACTTTTTGAAGACCAAAAATCGAAGAAATTTTTTGGAGAAATTAAAACAAACAAACTTGAAATATTTATGAAGATCAAAAACATATTTAACCCTAAAAAATGCAAGGCCAGAGGTTGAGTTATATAAAAAAATATAAAGTTCGTATTGAGAATATACTTTTTAAACTATTGAAAATATGAATATATGAATCTAAGAGATATTTACATTTCTAGTTCATTAACACGTGACTTAAGGACACATGTTAGCATTTCATAATTTACAATTATATTTAATGAATCACCAATCTTGTGAGATCGGGTAGTTTAGTCTATGCGTCAAGAAAAAGTAATTTAGTCAAAAAAAATTAACCGGGTTGGTGAATTGAAGAGCCCCTCACACTTCCACAACATTGTACTTATGATGTATTGTTTGTTCAAGATCTTGTGTGATTCATTAGGTTTTCTCTTTTATAAATGGTGTCTCGTTGAGTTGAGAAGTGTGAGTGTTGTTTATAAATATTATTTTTTTGATTACATTGTTTATAAAAATATATACGATAGAAATCTCAACCATATTGTCAGTCCTATCGCCCATTAAGTCCTAACAAGTATACTCATTAATTTGTAAGGTAAAAAAAAACTCGATTGAAACATTTGAGTTTCTCTAAAAAAAATTAATTATCTCATCCAAACACACTCACTAATGATTGCATAAACTTCTTTTTGTAGAAAATGTTTTCATGACTTTAATCTTACCATATTTCATTACTTTTCTCTATCAAGGCTAAATCTTCATGAATTCGGTTCAACTTTCACAATCATCACAAATATATTTTTTTACTTTTAACTTTACATCTACTTTTTATCATGAGTTATTGAAGGACAACCGAACCACACACTTAAACCTATTGTGAACCGCTCAAACCATGTAACATATATATGCAGCTGTCGTTTTTTTCTTGATTTAGAGCCATACAGCAACCACATTCTTTGTCACATTGTAAAGGAAGGAAGGACTAGATGTTGTCACCGTTACTAGTACTAGTATGTGTTATTTTGATTTATGATAGTCACGTTCCTCCTTGACCTATAAAGTCACATTTCAACATAAATGCCGTTAAGGTTCGTGAATGAACAAAGCCTAATAATTTTTTTTAGAGATCATAATTAATGAAAGAGATTGTGTGGAAAATTAAGGCTCAATAATACAAACACGCATAATAGAGCTTCAATAATACATATAGGATAAGATAGGAGTCGCTTTGTGATAATAGTATAGTGTGGGTTAACTTAACTATTATTGAAGAAAATACATGAAAATGTCCACAAACTCAATATATTATAGAAACCTAATATACATTTATCACAAAAATGAGAATAACATACCTAATTTTCTTTTATCCAAATTCCAAGGATATTGAAGTGAAAAAATACAATATATTCTTATGATAAATTAAAATATATGTGAATGACCGAAAATATTAAGATATTCCAAATTGCAAATATAGTAAACAATTTATTATTATACAATCTTTAAAAAAAAAATTATTATTATACAAAATACTTCGGACGATAGAATTTTAACGTTCTAACAAGCTTTCAGAATCGACAAGAGTCCATATACAAAAACTAACACATTTATTCACACATTAAAGTTCTTTTAATAAGTTCAAGGTCGCCGAGTATATTCACAACCAATTTTTAATGTTTTTTGTCTTTAGTCATCTCAAAAGGACTCATCAAATTATAGAGACAGTGGAAGTTCTCATCAAATTAAGTCAACTTTTTTATTGTTGACAGAACAGAATCTTAGTATGCTTGTCGAGACAAAACTTTGTGTGAAAATAAACTGAGAAAATTTAAAGTGGGAAGAATGGAAGTAACTTTCACTTTTGTTTCAACCATATACATCACAGGATTCATGTTTTTTCACAGAAAAAAAAAATGATTGACAAAAACAAAAGAAATTGATGAATAAAGTAATAGGGTTTTAAAAAATCACAAGTCTTTAAATGAAAAAGAATTTTTTTTTAACATATACTACCTCCGTCCCTAATTATAGGACCCTTTTGTTAAAATCACGGGAATTAAGAAAGTGAATGTTTATATTAATTAAAGTTGTTTGTAATCACTATTGTTTTTACAATTTTATCCTTAAAAGAAAGAGTTAGTTTATGTTTTCCATATGCTATTTATTGTTGATTGAAGAAAAAGATGTACAATAAATAAGGGCATGTATATAAAGAAATAATTAATGTACTTGAAAATAACAAAGAGGTCATATTAAAAGGGACGAAAAAATTCTCAAAAGGGTTTTATAATCGGGGAGCCAGGTAGTACAACCTTACCCACCATCAAGCATCATTCATTGTCCACTTTTTTGTATTATTAATTTTCAGTTTCCTATTCGGTGCAAAGAGAGATTATATAGAGGTGAACCATAAAACAAATAAAGAATTGATACTGCATTTGTTTCTAAATATAAGAAATTCTCGTCTCTTTTAATAAGAGATTCTTAAATTTTAAACTAAATTAATCATTCAATACTATTAATTTTCTTAATTCATGTAATTTAGTCAAGGAGTATTTTTCATTTAAGTTGCATTGTTTACTTTTTTTAATTACTACGTCTACACATGTCTCTAATGAAACCAAACAAACCATTTCCATCATGGTTAGTTGCACAATTTCTATTTAGAATTATTAATTTTGACCCAACTTCTGCAATGGTTCAAATGAGAAGTAGCTTTTTGTGCAAGTAATAAAATGAGAGATAAAGAAACCAGGGTACACAGGTGGGTATGGTGCCTATGTGTCGATTTTTCATGATATATACAAATTCTGGACCACAAATATTGTGTTGCCTCAGAATATATGGTACCCAAAAATATAAAATTTTAAACATCCTAAATCTACTGGGACCCATTCCTTAAAGACAAAGATACTGACTACTGAGACATGTATATTTAATTGTGTTTGTTATTTTTATACTTTACACGTAACCACGACATAAACCTCTAATATAATCTCATATATAAATAAATCATAAACACACAAGTCTAAATAATAATTTTCAAAAAATAAAATAAAATACACTCATAATAACACTGATGAAATTACAAACAAAATTGATTGCAAAACCAGAATATATTCATAAAAGACCATATAAAAATAAGCTAGCTTCAGTAACTAATTGAAGCACCCAAATTTTAAGAAACCTATTTCAAGGGGGGGACTATACCTTGAAACAAAACACTGCCCCTGTATATGGCACTTTTGCACAAAAAAAAAACTATGCCTTTGAATGTCTTCAAAGCTCACAACTTACAAAACTCATATCAAACCAAAAAATCATCATGCAGCCAGCAGACACCACCACCATCTTTCAAAAGAAGAAAATCGCTATTTGTTGAAGATTGAATTTCTTCGCTTATTCATCTTTTGATGAACTGGTATATCGATTTCCATTTTCCAATGCGGTTATGTTAGATGAAGAACTAGATGAAACAGAACTGCCAACAGGAACGGCATTGGTGTTGTTTTGTGATGTGTGTCTCTGAGGATTGTTAGCTGCAGGGTTATTTCCCTCTTCTGCTAGTCTTTTCATAAGGTTCATGATAGTTGGAACTAACTTGGTAGCCAAGGAAATGACTCCGGGAAGCTGAAAGCAAGAAAAAGAAGAAATAAGGCTATCATATGATACAAAAAATTGAATAAACGGTTGGCAAGACCAAAATAACTCAGCTTTAAAAGTACTCCGTGTGTCTCATATTGTTACGTTTGAAATATTTGCTTTCCTCATACTATTTGTCATTATTTAATTGTATCTCAATCTCAACTCACCTAACTATATCACTAACTACTACATGGTTTGGTATACTCAATGGTTTTCCCAAGATGTGTACATAACCTTAAACGACATTTAATTCCTTAAACGACACTTAATATGAGACGGATGGAGTATTGACTATTGATGCCTCAACAACTTTGAACTCTACAGAATGCCTAGTGAGATTATTGGCTATAGGTTGCAAAGAAACTCAAGCAGGCAAGAGAGACACGATAAATATGAACATTGGGAATGAACAATAAATTATAAAGATAACAGTAAAATATACTCACTACTCCATGACGAAATTCACCGGCAATGTTAAGTTGCACCCACACGGCTTTAATGAGAAGAAAACCAACAAAGATGACACCCAAATACAAGGGATTTCTGCCACAAAGAATGACAAACATGGGTAAGATCAATTGAATAAGATCACTTGAACAAACATATGCTCTATGCAACATTCTTATGTAACTAAAATACCATCAACTAGTTTGTCCAACACACAAAATATTTTTATTTTAAAGTTACTACTTTCACATTGTGCAGCTGCTAGAGGAGAGAGGGATACAGAAGAGCAAATGAAAACAAACAAAAAATAAATAAGTTAAAGCAAGAAAAAAAGACATCATTTTGAGTACAGTTGACACGCACTTTAGAAGGGTCATAAATTCATTGAATCCCAGAATAACCAAAGCAAGTATTGCCCATGGGGGAGGTAACCAGTTGTTATGACGCTTGTTGGCCTCCTGAAAATGCAACAAGAAAATTACATCAATAAGTAAAAAATAGTAAAACTAAAACATTTTCCCAAGATTGTAAAATTTTAATGCCTTGACCATATGTGCATCCATTATAGTTATTAAACTAACCATTTTAGCTTTTCAAAAATCATTATGTACCGATGCCATGTAGAACCTAAACAATACTATAAAAGAGCAAAATACTTGGGGCAAAATACTTGGGACAATACCAACAACTTTTTATATACAGGAAAAATAGAGCATGAAAACATAATCCAGCCTAGATGGCTTAAGCTACAAGTTTCAAATATATAAAATCCAAAAACAAAATGTCATTAGGATTTAAATTATTGTTGATTTTGTCACAACAAATTTTCCATTCTGTCAAAGGAACATTCAAAATCTCTTAAAAAAGGGGAAACGCGGTACCTGTGCAGAAATGGCTTGAGAAACACTGTACTCTGTCTCCATCTTGAATTGCCTCCACAAAGTTTTGCACTGGACAGGTGTAATTAATGTCTTAGATGATGGAATCTGCATAACAAATTCGATCACGACAACCGATTAGTGCCCAATATAGAAATCTCAAACATCACTCAACGAACCCAAAAGGTAGGCATTATTGAGGTCCAAAATATATACTCATGTCAAAACTTCTTGAGATGTATTCCTATTTGCCCAATCAAATCACTAACTGATGCCAGTTAATCAATCACTCATTTTATCCAATAGAACAAGCAAACAGTAACAACAAAAACACACCTGTTCCCAACTGCTAGTAGCTAGCGGATCAACCGCTGTGATGCTCTTACTTATATTAGCACTGCTTGATGAATCCAGCAATGCAACTTTCAATGTTTTCTCAATATCATCTTTATCACCATCATCCAAACGAAGTGCTGCCATAACAGATAGCAACTTCAAAGACTGCAAAGAGTTAAACTTGGTTAAAAAGATAACAAAATGCAATACAAACTAGGTAGTAAAATAATATTTGTAATCGTGTCATACAGCAGAGCGGGCAGTTTTAGTGATGGCTCGAATATCTTCATTCCCCGTCCAAACACGAGGCATTGAATCAGAGTCATGGCTAAATAACATTGTAAACCTGTTTTCAAATATAAGGTGAGTGTCTCTACAGACAACAAACAAAAGGTAAAAAAGTCAACTTGGATGTTATAGAAGTTTTAATACCTGTCCTTCATACGGATCAATACCCTTCCAGCTTCTTCCCTAGCCTTTCCTTCTACCACACCCCTTGCATAATCCTCTAAACTCAAAATCATGTTTTGTCTTGTTTCTTCATCCATATCAAACCCATTAAGCGCAGCAGAAAACCCTAAAACAGATGATTGAATCTCACGCTTAAGAAGGCTCCTTACTGATGGCCAAGTATCACTATTAGCTCCATCTAAAAGAGCTTCGACAGGTCCAGACAAAGATACTTTCAGTTTTTCCTGGAACAGTATTATTATCAGAAAACTTTCCAAGAGGTTAATGATTCAACTTCATGAAATAGAAACACACCAAATGGCATGACTCAATAAAATTTCATAACTTACATAATTAAATAATTCCAGTCACCAAGCATGGGAGTTGGGCAGTATCTTATACTTTTCCTTTGCCATTATTGATGGATAACATATTTTTTACAACATAGAACATACAAAATATCAATCCCTTTTCCTAAGTGAATATATTGTTGGTGGACACTTGCTTAATTTTAATCTCATTTTACCAGGCTAAAAATTTCAATATCGATCTTCTCGCACACATATATGAAGAGAAAGAATAAAGACTTCAAAATGTGATTTTTTTTATACCAATGTACAAAATACTAAACATGAACCTTCGTTATATTAATACTAGGCTTCTCATACTACTTAAATAAGAAAAACCAATCATGAAATATAAAGAAATATGAAAATCAATCCTAAGAATCTAAAGATACAATCCTTGCTAATCTTGAAAGACAATCCCTTCAATATTAATAAGCTATGAATAATCAATGCTGAACACATACCTCATATGAAGAAGTAAGTTCAGAAATCTTAGTTTCACGCACAGATGCAACATGTGCATCAATATCACGCAGCAGTTTCTCTCGTACTTTAGATGTATCCCAATTTGTTAGTTCAATAACAACATCTGCAGTGATGGTATATCAGTCTCATGTTGTAATTCAGTTCAATAATAATATGCATGCTGGCAACAAAAATTATCAAGTTAACTTCTCAGATAGTACATCAGTCGAATGAACCAAATCATAGCAACTAGCAAGTGTGCTCCCGACGCCAAATCAGTAAATTATACAGTTTCCTATGTATCCACATGCTCTTATTTCTCTTTCCAGTGTTGATAGGACCCGGGGTGAGAAAGTTAACTCAAAAGGACAGTTAGCACGGCAGTTGGGCAGGCCTATAGTATGGGGAGTTTATGTTAAGAGAAATAGGGATAGACAAAACGGGAATATCCACATGGCTTGTGTCAGGGAAATTATGTTATAAGGATGCAGAGCAGAGAGGAGTTATTTAGTAGTAGGAATATTTTACTAGTAATATATAATAAAGATATTCTCTAAACAATATCTCCTAAGTAATATATAATAGAGATGATATCTTCTTAGTATAGATATTCTCCGAATAATATCTCCTTAGTAGTATATAAGAATAAGTTCTAGGGTTTGAGAGGCTATGATGGAATAACTTTCTGTTAGGGCCAGAGTAGGACACCTCTCTGTGTTGGAACTATCGATCCATCAATAAAATACCTCAATTCATCTAATTCTTACTTATTACTCTTTAATTTATGTTAATTCATTTGCTGATCTTCATCAAGTGTAGATCATTACATGTTTAGGACCCTCAACATGATTCATGTTCCCTAATAAACAGTATAAAGAAAGATTTCATTACCTGCACATGCTTTATCAAATTGATCCACACAAGACTCAATGCAATTATTAGCAGCTGCAGAAAACCTTTCCCCGCCTTTCAAAGCCTTTTCAAATGTCTCCTTGAATTTATCCAAAGTTACAGATCTAATATGTCCCAGTGCAGATTGGTAAGCTGGTTGGACAAGCTAACCAAAAGAAAAGGTGTTACATACCCTTATAAACCTCATAAATCATCTTTACAAGTCTACAAAAGCTGTAAAGACAGAGAAGGTAAAACCAACAAGCATCTAAAAATGGTCTTTCTTGATTAAATAATATTCAAATATTCATTCTCTTTTTAGTAATCATCGATTCATTTATGTTTATGAAAAAAGAAAGGTTTACGACCATGATGGCACAAGAGTTAGGTTAGGAAGAATTACTTGCAACAATTTTTCTTGAAGTTGCTTTTGTTTTGCAGTTCTAACACCTTCATCGAAATAAGTGGCCTCAGCATCATACCTAGATTAAAAGAAAATGCAATAGCTCAATTAACCACCTGTCCTCATTCTTACATGATGCATTATGTAACATCAAGATAGCAAACTCTAAGGCCACAGTTTTCATGAAACTAACAAATTGAGACCGTACAAATATTAGATGTCACATAAACTGGACTATACTCACTCCGACAAACAAGCATGAAGAAGTGAATTGATTTTTTTCCCAAATCCAGGAATAGGATCAGATTGCACAGTCTCTTCCAATTGACACCATTCCTGAGTGAAAATTGAAAGCGGTTTCCACAGCATTAGTAATTGAGATAGTCGAAATTTTGGGGAAAATGTACAAAAAGAAATGTTCATACCTCATTTGTGACAAAAGCGGCATATTTCTCATTGGCAATTTCTTCACATCGTACAGTTGCAACCATAACCTACAAGAGAGTTGACCCTTCAACGGTTAATAGTTAATAAAATCAATATACATGTGAGAAAAGGTAGCAACATTGCAGCATGTATATTAACCTTGTGTGCAGGAAGGTCAAGATCTTTGTTTTCCTTAATAACTTTCCATATTTCCTGAGCACTAAAAGAAAATCCAGAAGCAGGAACTACTCCACGCCGATCCCCTGCAAGTCCACCAGGAGCAATAGACTGATTGAAACGTTGCCTCAAGCTGGCAACCTGCATTTAAATTAAATCAACACAAGAAAATATATGCACGTTAGCAAGTAAGAGATATTTATTAAACCAAAGTATCTGTTTTCAACAAGAAAGCTAAATATCTACTATAATTCATATATACAGATTAAGATGGAAGGAAGATTGTCACAGATGCAGATATGGAGATGCATACACCAATTAAACCAAAGTATCTGTTTTCAACAAGAAAGCTAAATATCTACTATAATTCATATATACAGATTAAGATGGAAGGAACATTGTCACAGATGCAGATATGGAGATGCATGCACCATAAAATCCTAATAACGGGTCAGCTAATACCATCAGCAACTAAAACAGAACGAAACTGGTGCACAATTCATACCTGCTCTCTAAATTGCTCTTCCTTTTCTTCATAACTAGAAAGCGCAACAACTTCAACCTGGTTATTTGTTACCAAGCAATAAGTTAATATAAATTACCAATAAACTATCAATAAGAATAGTAATGTCAAATAAAAAAGGAAAGTACGTTGAAAAATTCACTCAGTGGGGTATCCTTGTGGGCCTGTGGTTTAGGAACAGAGTCCCATATCTGCAGAGTAAAAAATTAAAGCAAGAAAGATCAAAAAAATACTATAGAACAATTTAACAAACATCATATGAAAAGATGAAAGCATGGCACTACCTTCTGAATATCTTCTCTCAAAACAGGTTCTAGATTTTCAAGTGGTGTCTATAAAAGGAAATGGTTAATCGCACCAACAAAAGATTAAAATGCATAGAATTAGAAATTAAAACTTCAAATAATAACAAAAACAATATGAAAGTTTTTTGCATATATACCCTTGTTTTATCACGTATGACAAACAACAGTGTTGTTTTGCGTGGACTAAACAATCTCATCATAACCTGAAAGCATAGAATCAGATAAATGACAATTTTTCAGATTCAATATAACTGCTTGAAGTCAATAGGCTGCTGACAAAAGATACCTGAAAGACAGTTTTCAAAAGAGGCTTATTTGCAGCTTGCTCACGGCCAATGTCATGGCACCACCTTTATAAGTATTGCAGACGGAGAAAAATTAGTTGCATAAAGAAATAAGACTCAACTGGAAAAACATCAAAACAACCAAGTACAGGCCGCTAAACAGACTTTTAACTTTCTGAAATTAGCCAGTACTGAAGATGTCTTGATAAAGAAGAGGGGAAAAACTCACATGTTTATTAGCACTATATCTGAGACAGCAAGAGCAAACAGAGCACTCTGCTTTTCGAATGCAGTATCATCCTGAGAGAGAAAATTTCAGCATACAAGTAAGTAAAGAACCAAGGAACTACCCATTTCTCATTCTTTGTTCAAACTTTTTTCAGTGGCAGACTGCTAGTATGAATAATAATAAACCCTAGCTATTTACTATTATCATCTCATCATAGTGTAAACAGAGGATTAGAATTATCATGAAACTCTGGGGAAAATGGATATTAAAAAGGGAAATTGCACTCGGAGCCCTTGAGGTATGCGTAAATGACACACACACCCTTACTTATTTTAAAGCCAACACTTGCTGCCCTAATTTACTGGAGAAATTTCCCTCATGCGCCTCCCTTTAGGTCTGTTTAAATGACATGTACCCTTCATTTTTAACAAAATAGAGGGGAGGCCAGGTGAGTGTAACTGAGGGGAGGTCAATGTCTAAGAAAATTTAGGGTTGTATGTATTATTTATACATATCTCAGGGGAGATGAGTGCAATTTCTTCGTGATAAATTAAATCTTGATTAATGGGAAATCAGATACTCCACAAAATTCTATAATAAACACTTTTATGTTCCATAGGGACTAGAGACACATTGGCACATATGCATCCCCGATTTTAAAATGTAAATTGCATATCGGCAACAGACACTAAATTATCATCACTGTTAATATATAAGTCAAGGTATAACAACAGTAATCATTAATCAAAACATTTTCCCATTAGCGGGGTCAGTCAATGGATAGAACAAAACCATAGTGTTCAAGATAAGGTTTAACAAATGAAAAAACACCTCTCCACGTTCCCTTCCATCTGTACCCTCCAAATCCATCACAAGGGTACAAGGCTCTATGCCAGCACATCTGGCCATCCAGATACCTTTGGTTGTTTGAGACCTGAAAACAAAAACATAACATCCGGTCACTGCCCTGTTATTTGAGCAAGGCTAATGTGATATGTCAGACAGTATTGCAAGATCATACCTTCCCTTAAAGGCATCCATCTCTCTGAAATTTGTATGAAACAAATTATTTAATAGTGTGCTCTTGCCTGCGCAGAGCAAAGAAAACAACAAATTAGACAATAAAAATATTTGTTTATCGGGAATAGTACACATCTCATTATATTTGTAAGTTAGAGGAAAAACAAAATAATGTATTGAGTTTAAACAGAAGAATAAATAAAAGAAAGAATGAATAAATTCTCATAAGAATTAAGATAAGGGTGAAAGGAGTGTTTTAGAGAGATAATGAATGCATAAACCATGTCAAATTCAAATAGATTATATTGCTAATGACATTATAAGGTATAAATTTTGATTTCATCTTTCCATGACTCTGAAATAATAATCACTTAAACCATTCAAATTCAAGTGAAATATATTAATTACAAAAGATCCTCAAGTTCAAAGACTACTAAAAGAAATCATGATATACAATTAGCATATGAAGGGAAGAAGAAAAAATAAAAGTATGGGGGCAAGAAACTTTACCACTACTCTGTGGCCCCATAATAGAAACTACAGCATATGAAAGCCCACATTCACCCAATTTCACTTCCTTCATAAACTTTTCGATCCCAGAAGCATTGAATAATCCATCTCCATCAATAAGCTGAGTTGAACAACAAGTCTCACTATTTGCTGGACAACCAAATTACTCGCAATGTTAGTCAAGAAAAAATCAAATGCCAAAAAATAATACTTGCACGAATTTCAAGTATAGCACTCATTGAAATCCACAAGCAAAACAAAAATCATAGGATATGATTGCATTTGCATTTGCAGAACTATACCATGACATATTAATAGTGAGAAACGCACTTAAGCAGAACAATCTAAATTCTACATAACCATCCAGCTCCAGTAAAAAAATATTTTAGTCCTCAGGAAAATAGAAAGAAAAAAAAATCTAAACTTGTTGCCTTGACACTTTTGATTGAAGGTATGTCTGGTGTCCAACATGTATCGGTGTCCGACACCAGCACATGTGATTGCACTCAATTATGTCATTTTCTAAAATTACTACAGGTGTCGACATGTCCTTGTATGCGTCAATGCTTCATAGCTGTTGCTGGTTCCATACACCATTCTTCAATACTTCCACCCCAAAGAGGTTACCAAATTACTAATCTCAATACCATAGAATAATTAAATTGATTAATTAATTAATCATTCAACCTTCTAATAAACATTCTATTTTTTAACTCATCTTCCTCCTTTCAATTATATCAACAACCTAAACCTTAACATTGGATCCATCAATCAATCAAAACACAAATTATGGATCAAGTTGTTACACTTAATCATCACATTCACATAATTAATATCCAAAAATCAAAACTGAATTTCAATCAAAACTGAAACAATAATAATAATTATAAATAAAAACAACAGTTAGTTTTATTTTTTTTAAAATGCATAAAAACAAAACGGATACAAGTGTAACTGTTCATTTCAATTAATACCCAGAAACCATTTCTATAAAAGATTAAAACTTTGATGAAAAAAAATTGTGATTGCAGAAGAAAAAAAATGTTGAATTGGATCGGAAAATGGGATCAAAATTGAAAAGCGTACATACCCATTAGATTAGAGCGTGGAAATGGAAATGATGATGATGATTGATGTTGTTGTTGTTGATGAGAAATGTGATTGATTGAAAGAGAGAAAAGTAAGGGACGATTGAGAGAAGAAAGAAGAATCACAAAGCCATTACCATTGCTTTGTTTTGAATTTTCTGTTTTTTTCTTTTCTTCTCTTTTCTATTATTTATTCAATTTTTGTTCCCTTTTTTATTTCATGTGTAGTATTGAGAATTGAAAATTTGAAAATATTTTTTGGAAATTGGAATGCTATTTTTTATTTTCTATAAATAAAACAAACAAACAAAATTATGGATTTAAAATATATGAATTGTTATTACAAACTAGTTTTACATTGATATATTTAAAAATAATTATGGAAAAAGTTTAGATGAGTTCGACTTAAACAGGTTTCATGGATTGAATAACACTTGCAGAAATTTGCTAAAATGTTCTCACATGTCGTAGAAGATGAACTCAGGACCTTGCTAGTGAATCAATTTATAATCAAATGAGTCGATCTTTGTTGACAGAATTTATATTTTGCCACCACCAAAAAAAGGTTTGATGAATTCTAAAATTTGAAAAAGGTCGAATGTTTTTGATTTCATAAACTAATATATTTAATTTGATTTATTGTAAAAAAAATATTTTTTTTCTTTTTTACAATCCTATTCTATATTTTTAGATAAAGGTTATCTGTTCTCTCGTAAGCTTAACTCAGTTAGTATGAATAATGCGTAATATATATGCAAGGTCCGGGTTCAAATTTCAACCAATAAAAAAAGAAAGATAAAGATCATTAATATTTGATTGCCTGCAAAATATATTGACGGTATGCAAAATAAAGCCAAGGCAAGGAGATATAAAAATTCCAAATTAAGGCTTTTGGGTATGAGTATGATAGTGTACTATCTGGCCAATCTGTATTTATCGCTTTGGACCAATCCTTGTTTGTTTTTTATCACAACTTTGGACCAATACTAGGTGTACATATGAATGAACAACGTGAGAAATAAGCAAGGTTTTTATTATTACGTCAAAAAAAAGTATTTACTTATTATGAATAAATCACCAGGAATTTACTACTGATAGAATTTGATTTAATAATTTAAAAATATGGACGTGTTATATCAACATTTATTATAAATCTCTCTTACAAGGAAACTTTCAAATTTCGACATAGTCAATTTTTCAATGGTATTAATATAATAACATGTTTGACAATGAAATTTTCTATTATTCTTTACTAGTAGTTAAATTTCTTTAAACATATGATCATGCATTTGAGTTTGACAAGTGTTTTTGGAAGTGCTTTTGTTGGAAGAGAGGCTATGGTGTATTTGAAAGGATTAGTCTTCAATTACAACTTAAAATAGGTTATAAAATAGATTTCTACTAAGAGAAAATATAAGTACTATTATAGATTTGTTAGAACACAAGTAAAATAGTTTTGGACTATATACAAGTCTGTTTTTTACCCTTTCATCAATAAATTTTATCATATCTCATTTGATTTATCGATAGGTTCTATCCTTTTTCAATTATCTTCCATTTCCAATAAACTGGCTTATTGTTCAAAACAAAAAGTTACATTTTAGTTGAAAAATGTGAAGACTTCCAACCGAGACGGTGAAGAATGGGACCACACAATGGCCGCCCACACACCATCATGGCTCAATTTTTGGTACCTTTCGGCATGCTTTTGACGTTTCTCATCATTCATTCATCATCATGCAATTGCAATGCAAATAACAATTGCATTCTTTTGTTGTTCCCACACCCTGCTTTCGGTCTGTCCTTGTTGTCTTTCATAGATCTCAAAATTCCCACACATGCACTATACTCAATTTAATATTCATAAAGGATTTTGGACTCAGCTGAAACATTCAGTAAATAACGTCAACAATTAATTTGATATTGGATTGTTCAAATTATACATTGTAGTAATATTACATAATTTTTAGTATTGGTTTAAATTAAACAGTTGAGATTGATAACTATGTGTAGACAATCTGGTACCATTGAGAAAATTGTGTGAGAGAATGTTGTTGGGACAGACAGAAAAATAAGAGACCATGTCTTTGTACGGTATCGTTGTGAGTTTGATAAAATTGCAATGAATCACTGTGATTTTACAAAAGCTATGTTTTGTAACTTTAACAAAATCAAAACTCAACATGATACAAAAATTTTGATCAAAATCTTCTTGTACATATTATCATGGTCAAGTAAAGGTTTAAATTAGTCTTGTACGTGTTTACTAATATCGATAAACGTGTTTACTAATATCGATAACCATGTCTAAGAGCTTGTTTGGTTTTGCGGCACGGCAATGAAAACTACATTAAAATTCATGACAACACAGAACCATAAGAAAGTTGAATGGAGTGTAGGGATCGGTCATCCGGACGCAAGAACATAGTGGTAAACACAAAACCAAAAGAAAGTTGAATGGAGTGTAGGGATTTCGCGCAATGTGATAGAGTTGTGCCGGCTTTGATGGTATCTCATACCAGCATTCATTGGAGGCAGTGGAAGAAGCTTTTACATCTAGTTTACTCAACAAAGCTTAGATTTTGTTCATATTTTAGGTTCTAACACCTCTCTTTAGGGTATTTTTACTACCACAACGTTTTCTATCAATTTAATCAAAGTTTTAAAATACTATATTCTTTAACTTGTTTTTCATAGAACTGTCATGAAATGCATGTTATGACGCATTGGAAACGGGACACCCTTCATCCGCATAGGGAGTTAGTGACAAACGGCAGAGTTAAGGGATTACTAACTTTGCTTAGTTACTTCCACTATTGGGGATTCCAGAAAAATATGTGGTGACTTTGTGATTCGTGTGCCTCTCTATTCTTCCAAGACATTAGTATTTCCTTCTTTCTTGACCACCTCTTTGTTTCCATTATTTCCTTCCTTCAAGAATCAAGATGTGCATTATACTTCTTTTAGCAAGAAAAGGTAACGAACAATTACTACACAGAATAAATGATCTCATTGTGCCACAACTCTTCATAAAGGAAAAGAGAAGTTTTGGTGTACAGCATTCCTTAAAAAAATGTACACAGCACAGCATTACCAACATACAATTCTGAAAAACATGGTAATTTTACCTACACAAGACAAACAAGTACAAACTATGGATTCGCAATAATTTTTCATATCCGATAATTTTACCTAACTAAATTACGACCAAGAATGTTCTTTTAGTAGATAATTTTAGGAAAATATTGGCTGTTTTTTTTCAATGTACTGTTTGTTATTGAATTCACAAACTTACATCCCATACATAAATACAAGAAATTTTAAAAATAAAAAAGTATAGTCTCTTTTTATAGGACATCTTTGAAATTTCGATTGGGAGCATTCCTTTTTCTAACAAAATGCCCCTAAGTCACTACCCAAAAAAAAAATGCCCCTATGTAATTTAAATTTTTTGTAACCAATAAGTAAATAATAAATACTATGAAGGATAAACTCAGAAAAAGGGTATCAACTTTTTTAAGGGTCAGAAAAACAATATCAATTGATAACATGTTTAATACTACCACCAACTTATTTCATGTGATTTAGTTAAAGAAATATTATATTTAAAGACGGAGGTAGTGTCTAACAAAACCCAACTAGAGTGTAAGTTGTTTCCTAAAGAAACAAGATTTATAGAATAAATTATTCCAGACTCATTGATAGCTAATTTTCAAGCAGATACCTAAATTTGACTAGTGTTGCATCAGTTGAAACAACTTCAAAATTATAGATTCAAAACTAAAACATGATCATCAAAGCAAATAAACCATATGAGGCACAGCCTCAAACTTAGGCATTTGAAAATTTTAGTAGTGAGAAGACCATATCAGCATACATTACAAGGTACCCTAAGCAGAAGAAGCAAGTTCATGGTTTATGACCAATGGAGGACGAAGAGCTCGGTGGGCTTCCTCCTTCTCTTTGCGGGCCTTGTACATCTCCTCTGTCTCAACAACAACTAGCCTCTTGACCTATATCAATTACAAAGGTTACCAATGTTAGTATACATGGAGATAGGTCATTTCAAAATGGATTTGACAGAGCTATGTTGAAACCTGCTGGATCATTCCCCTAACAGTAGGTGTGTTCCAGCGCATGACAGTTCGGTTGCATTTGCCGAGACGTAGTGCTTCCAAAGTGCGCCTATGTTGCTTCCTGGTCCCCGGAATACCCCTCACTAGAGTTATATATAGATTGGGGCTATAAGCAATTGGGACACAGGACTTAAATGCCTTGAACGCATTCATGCTCATGGCTACAACTTGAAGTCAAAACAGCAATAGCAAAAAATCAAGTTAATACAGTTTTTTAATTATCTAAATATATAGAAGTTGTATTTGCATGTAAGTGCTGTGTATAATACTAGACAGAGAAGTTTAAAGAAATTGAAAGGCAATCACTTAGAGATTGGGTCATGCTCGGTTAACAGAACCAAAATAAACCACTCCATTTTATGGTCCGGTTTTCGCAAAGTAAACATTTTTCTTCCCCTTACATTAGCTTTGGATTTTGTGAACTGGTTTAGAACTGAACTGGTGTTTATATGTAAACTGGTTTTGATTCTCAAACTGATTTAAAACCAGTATTTTCTCTAAAATGTTCACCCTGAATTCCCATAACATTTTGAAATACATGCTAGCAAATTTTTGCAATACAATGACACCAAAATCGTGGTTATGCTTTCTATAAGTTATCAGACTATATCAATTTTTTAAAAAGATTGCTATTATGCTTTCCAAGCACAAAATCAAAAATAAAATTTTATACAGAACTGAGTTTTGTAAAATATATAATCAATTGTATTGCACCGAAAAGTGACAGCTGATGGATCTAAGGAGTTGATATTCATTATAAATCCTAACAACTTCCTGAAAAACGCTCAACCATATTTATATACATACTGAAAGGTAATTATTATGAAGCATGAATCAGGAAGCACACATGAGAACTAACATTCATTTGATATTATGTGAAACAATTGTCAATACTAAAGCCAACAGATTCAGACCTGCCTCCGAGAATAATAGCACAACAAAACCAACTAAACTAAAGTCACTTCAGGGAAGTTCCATCTAATTCAAGCATAACTTGTAAGAAATTTCCAAGTAATGAACTAAGAATAAACATTGAGGAATAATGCACTTCTTACTAAAGTCTTACTCAAGAATACAAAGCAAGTTTTGTACAATAACAAAAGAGAGTACATCATATAAGAACATCTCCACAATACAACACACCATTCAATCACAGTGCATCAACCCCCTAACAACCGCAAGACATACAATCCTGCTAAACCCTGACAAAACATCTGAGCTTCTCTCTCACACAAAAATAAACCTACACACAACACAATAAAAGAGCAGCCAAGACCCCGAGCTGCTTAAACTCCCCCAATAGAACAAACACACCAGTGAACTGCATAACATAACAGGCCAAAACCAGAACCGAAACACCTTAAACTGTTACGTAATGCCCCTCAATATTGAGATTTCTACACGTATTCAAATATATGAATTGTTTTGCACGCATTCTTAATTTAGTGCTATGTTTTATATCTGTTGGATCAAGAATCCATGAGAAGTGTGCAGTCATTCAATCAACATTCCCAGTTACTATAAGCAAATGGAAAAAGTGGAACACTGATTATCTTGCTACATCGTCCCGCGCAACTCATGCCAATTGGGAGAGTTAGTCAGCAATAGAGGTATCTATGATGTAAGAGGAGTATGTTGCATAAGGGGGAAAACTCCATTTAGATCATACTAGTGTAGCAATATTAGGTTTAGGAAAAATAGGTTTAAGTAGAACTCCATTTAGAGGTATCTATGATGTAAGCAAATGGAGAGCAAGTAGAACTAACAATTGAGTTCTAGTGTAGCTTAAGTTTCCTGATGATATTGAACTTATTTGTTGGTAAAGCAGGTTATGTTCCGCACAACTGCGAAGGTTAATCCCTCGAAATACAGTTGGGCACAATGGAGACCTCTTCCAACAGAATTTGCTCTATTCGGAAGCACCGGGGGTTGAACCTTGGATCTCTTGCTTAAAAGAACTCAAGCCCGTTCCGCTTAAAAGCAACACATGTTGGTTAATGATATTATTTGATCCTCCTCTTCTGGGCAAGCATTTTCAATTGTATCTTAACTATTTTGTTTTTCCAACAAAAATCTTAATTTTATATAAAAATTTCTAACCTCTCCATTCCTAAACCTCTATTTTCATTTTCTTGCTTACATTTTTGCCTATCGTTTTTCCAGAAATGAAATATTGATACACATTCGACATAGAATTTGGACTGTTAACAGCTTAATGCAATTTGGATTAAAAATCTTAATTTTGTAAATTAGAACTGGATTCCAGAAGCTATTACAAATTGTAACTTGTAAGCTGTTTATCCCTTATTCAGTGATAACTTGAATGCAGCAGCAAAAGTCCAAGAATGCAATTATAACAGGAAGCATAAATCGTTTTACACATTCATATATGAGTAATTAGGTATGCAAATAAAAGAGAAAACAAAAAATCAATTATTGATTCGTAACCTCAAAACCCTATAATCAGAAGGAACCGCGCGCCGTCATTTTACGGAGCTGAGCGGCGGCTATTATGGTAGCAAGTCGCATTGGGATCGAATCCTCACGCGCGATACAAGAGAGTGGAAGAAAAATCAGTAAAATGAAAGAAGAAAGTTTCTCACTGTTTGTGGTGGCTTTTCTTCCGACGAGGAACTATTCCGACTGCGTTTCCGCCTAGAATGGATTGCCTTACTGCACCGTCGACGGAGAGAGAGAAGAGTACGATTACAAATTATGATGATACCGACACTGTATAGTATAGAGTTCAACCTGCATATCTCCCTGTTTGTGTATATTCTTATAATTACATTTTTGGCCACCCAAATTTCTTAATTGTATGATTTTGACCCTTAAGTTTAAAATGAGCCATTTAAACCCCTTTAGTTTTCCACAGTTTTAAAAATCAGATCGGTTATCGACTCGGTAAGTGTAGTAGACCACGAGGTCATTGGTCAAGTCAAACTATTAAGTCATTGACTGAATCATATGAAAAAATCGGATGACTCGGTCGTATCACATAGTCTCCATAAAGTTTTTATCTTTTTGCAAGTGAAGAGGAATGTTATGAGCACTATCTTTTCATCGCTCTCTAATAGACTAATACCCACTAGGTTGAAATCAATGTTTGTCCCCTACTTTAGAAATAAGAATGTCATAAAACGGATGGGTGTCAAAAGAAGTGTTTTAAAAAGAATGTTGCTAGCACTTCACTCTTTTTTTTCATTAGCAATCTAATGACCAAAATATATACAAATAAGATGGGAGAGGAATTGAGTGTCGTGGGATAAAACTCATACACCCACATTCATGCTAACTGTCGTGTAGTAAACGTGAGTTAGAAGTCTCACATTGCTAAAAAAGTGGATGTTGATAACTTTATAAATGAGAAGATCATAAACTTAATACATTAAGGTTTTAGATTAAAGTGTGTGTCCAACTCAGTTATACGATTTCTTGTCCAATATGGAAGATATATGATCTCTAGACTTTTCCTCTTGTGATCCAACACTAACTAATGCACTACAACAACATGAGAGACATTCTAATTATTTCAAATTCCAAATATGGATCTACAATGTGAAATTGTAGATTCATCCTTGTTACATTTGTATATAAACTATGAAGTTATTTTTGTTAAGCTAGCGATTAACTAATGATAATGCTCATTCTCTAAGCAGAGCATACTCATCTCAATATTTTATAGTGTATTTTTGTCCATCAATTATTATAAATGAAATGTCATTAATTTCTTTGAAGAAAAAAAAAGTCAATAATTTCTTAAACTATTGTGAATTGCTAATAGAAACATAATCCTATGCAAAGGTGAAGTTATTTTTAGAGGAAACCAAGGAGGATGAATTTTATTAATATAATTTAAATTTATATTCACAATCAGTATAAGGAAATTTAGCAACACCAATAAAAAACAACTTAATTGTGTTCTTTAAATTAGTTGAATTAAAATCAACATTTTTAATGATGTGTCATTTGTTTAAACACATATTTTTTGTAAATGAAATTAAAATATTAAACACTTAGATTAAAACTTAAAAGAAAACATAGGAAGCAAAATTTATATATATATATATATATATATATATATATATATATATATATATATATATATATATATAGAGATAAAATTACTTTAATAATTAATCACGAATTTCTCTCAAAAAAATTAATCATGAATGAATTAATAAGCAATGAATAATGAAGAATTTAAAATTGATTAATAGTTATTAGAGTGTCTCTATCTGGTGTGGTGAGTTAGATTACCATTACAAGCAACATATAATTGATTTTCTTCCTTCATATAAATTCCACTTCGCATCTCTTTCTCATTCTTTCCTCTTTCTATCTCACACACCTCACTCAGATGAAGGAGAAGATGATGGGATGCACCGCCATCTCCGTTCGTTCAACCACCACCACCGTCTTCTTCCTCACTATCCTCTTCCTTTTCTCCTCCGTCCATTCCTTCTACCTTCCCGGCGTTGCTCCTCGCGATTTTCAAACCGTACGTTCTCCATTTCTCATTTCATCTTCCAATTTCCTCGCTATGTTCGTATTTCCTTGGATCTAGGGTTTTAGCTTTGATCTACGTTGAATCACGCTCTTTCTTTTTTGATTTATGCTTGATTTTGTGTTGTTTATTGAAGAACTTGAATATTGTGTTGTTGATTCGGATTATTTAATTTGTGTTTGATTTGAATTGAACATGATAGATTTTATATATAGCTTATTTCGTTATAGTTGAGTTTTAATTGGAGTGATTTGTGTTTGGATTGTCTTTGAATCAATCCATCACTGACATGTATGACACTGGAAATATTTTTTAAAATGAATTAATTGAACATAATCACATCTGTCGGTGTTGTGTGAGACACTGACACGTGTCGGACACCGGACACACCTTCAATAAAGAAGTGTTCGCGCTTTAGAGCTTATGGTTAGTGTAAGTTGAACGTTATTTTTAATTGAATGTGATCACATTTGTCGTTGTTACGGGACTCGATCAGAAGTGTTGGTGCTTCAAAGCTTATCGTTGGTGTAAATTGTTTAACCTAACTCAAAAACCACCTGTTAATACTACTCAAATTGAGACTGAGGTGGCACAATCAATTTTGGCCTAATTCAAAAACACATATTTTTTCTATGAAATCTTGTTTGATAGAAGGTAAAATCAATTATGATACATTGCAACATTTAACCAAGCTCATGCCTAGCTGTTCCGGTATGGTTTTAATTTGGAATGTTTAGTTCAGCAGAAGGATACTTAGGAGCTCTTCATTTTCAGTATCAAGCACTTCAATTGCTGTTTGAATCTTAGTGTATGTTTGGCAGCACAGTGAGTTTGCCAGAATCACGGTGAGCCACCATGATTTTGCAAAAGCTGTGATTTTGGCAAACCACTATAATACCAAATATGCACTCACACTTTTCTGTTTTGAAGCTCTTGTTCACATGTGATGAGTAGTGAAACTGTGTTAGACCTTTTCATTTCAAGGAAGAAAAAAGAAGAGAAAACATAGTAGTGTGCGTACCTTTTTATGAATTTGTAACTGTTGATTTTGGGGGATTTGGTTAAGATAGAGAACATTTTATTTCAGTTTATTTTTTGTTTAGTTTATAGTTTTATTTCATGTGCTTGGAGATATTGATTTATTAGTTCACTTGTGGGACCAGGGTGACGCTCTCTATGTCAAGGTGAACAAATTGTCGTCTACAAAGACTCAGCTCCCTTATGACTACTACTACTTGAAGTATTGCGAACCCTCCAAGATTGTGAACAGTGCAGAAAATTTGGGAGAGGTTCTTCGAGGTGATCGCATTGAAAACTCAATATATACGGTGGGCATCTGTTACCTCATTCTTTATCAATTGGATAGCATTTAACTCAGTGACCGTCATGCCTTGTTTTGTAATGTCAGCCTAAATGAGTTTGTTCTTTCCGTTTTTTTCCTCAGTTTCATATGAGGAAGGAACAGTCCTGTACTGTTGCTTGCCATAGAATTTTGGATGCTGAATCTGCAAAGAATTTTAAAGAAAAAATTGATGATGAATATCGAGTGAACATGTAAGTGATAAATATATTGAAGTTGGTGCTTAGTTATGTAATATGAGTTTGAGTTCATTAAACTACTTTTGTGAAATTTTTTGGTTGGTTTCTGGCTTCTCTATATGTCTCATTTATATTTCCTTGAGCCTTAAAACTTTGAATTGAAAATGCAGGGTTTTGGATAACCTTCCAGTTGCTGTTCTTAGACAAAGGAGGGATGGAAGTCAATCTACAACATATGAACACGGTTTTCGTGTCGGGTTCAAAGGAAACTATCAAGGGGTATAACTTGCTAACTCAGCATTTACTTCTATTATAGAATTTAAGTATCGTTTTAGTCCCCCTAATTCTTATAATTTCCAATTTCATACAGAGCAAGGAGGAGAAATATTTTATCAATAACCACTTGAGTTTTAGAGTCATGTATCACAAGGATCCTGAAACTGGTTCTGCTCGTATTGTTGGATTTGAGGTCACACCAAACAGGTCTTGTTCTTTTCCCCTCCACCTATCTGTGTGGGTGTTGCATTCTTAACTCAGCATCATATGATTGGACTTTGTTCAATACTATGTTTTATATCTGGAACTAGAATAAGATGTCGGTCAGAATAATGCAAATGAAACAGATTATATGAGTAGTTTTCTAATAGATCTTACCTTTATGATGTTTCTTTTACTTGAAGATAAAAAAATTGTCATAGATATCTTATTAGTCAGCTATTAGTTACTCCTGTGACCTTTCATCTTTCTCATTCTTTTGCATTTGTGCTTATCACATGCATTGAAATCATTTCTGTCAAATAAAGAGATTGTATGTTTGATTGCTTTCTAGTAGATTTCAAATGACTGCCTGGTATGTGCCTTGACTTTCTCTCATAAGTTCTATAACTGTGAGCAGTATTAACCATGAATACAAGGAGTGGAATGACAAGAATCCACAGGTAACAACATGCAATAAAGATACAAAGAATCTGATGCAAGGTAGTACTGTCCCACAAGAAGTTGATACGAACAAGGATATAGTATTCACATATGATGTTTCCTTTAAGGTATTGCTGATTAAAACTTGGCTACTCATGAATTTTCACCGCATCCTTTATATGATACTATGAGCTAAGATTGGCGGTACTTTTTCAGGAAAGTGAGATCAAATGGGCATCACGGTGGGACACATATCTTCTAATGAATGATGATCAGATCCACTGGTTCTCTATCATTAACTCTCTTATGATTGTTCTTTTCCTCTCTGGAATGGTGGCAATGATCATGATGAGAACTCTTTACAGAGACATTGCCAATTATAACCAGCTAGACACCCAAGATGAGGCCCAGGAAGAAACAGGGTGGAAACTTGTTCATGGAGATGTTTTCAGGCCACCAATCAATTCCAATTTGCTTTGTGTTTATGTTGGTACTGGTGTTCAGATCTTTGGAATGACACTTGTGACAATGATATTTGCTTTGCTAGGGTTCTTGTCTCCATCTAATCGGGGAGGTCTTATGACTGCAATGGTTCTACTGTGGGTTTTTATGGGTTTATTTGCTGGCTACTCCTCGGCACGTTTGTACAAGATGTTCAAGGGCACAGAGTGGAAGAGGAATACCTTAAAAACTGCATTTATGTTTCCGGGCATTCTTTTTGGTATCTTCTTTGTGCTGAATGCTTTGATCTGGGGGGAGCAGTCCTCTGGGGCAGTTCCCTTTGGAACAATGATTGCTCTAGTGTGTTTATGGTTCGGTATATCGGTACCCTTGGTCTTTGTGGGCAGTTACTTAGGTTTTAAGAAACCAGCAATTGAAGACCCTGTGAAGACTAATAAAATTCCTAGGCAGGTACCTGAGCAGGCATGGTACATGACACCTGTCTTCTCAATTCTGATTGGTGGCATTCTTCCCTTTGGTGCAGTGTTTATCGAGCTCTTCTTTATCCTGACATCAATATGGCTAAACCAGTTCTACTACATCTTTGGCTTCCTTTTCATAGTGTTCATCATCCTATTGATCACCTGTGCTGAGATTACGGTTGTGCTTTGCTACTTCCAGTTGTGCAGTGAAGACTACAATTGGTGGTGGAGAGCTTACCTCACTGCTGGGTCATCAGCTGTGTACCTTTTCCTCTACTCAATTTTCTACTTCTTTACCAAGTTGGAGATTACAAAGCTGGTCTCAGGCATCCTTTACTTTGGGTATATGATAATTGTTTCATATGCCTTCTTTGTTGTGACTGGAACAATTGGCTTCTATGCTTGCTTCTGGTTTGTCCGCAAGATCTACTCTTCTGTGAAAATTGATTGATTGATTACAAGCATCATAAAGTGGACGATCATCTGTGACATGAACACGGAATCCGAGTGGCTGTAGGAATTTGAGGACTGGAAGCAAATACCTTTGGGAAGTTTCTTTTCCCCCGAGTCTTGAAAACCCATTTTGTTTATTGTTAGGATAGCAATTTACTGGTATTATGTTGCACTGTTTTCTAATATTCTTGTGGTAGTTTCTGAAGTAACGATGATATATCTGCATATTTGTGTCGCAACGTAGTAGTGATAGATCAACAATTAGTCTCGTCAAGGAATTTTGGCATTAGGAACTGATGAGATATCTGCATATTTCAAATATTTGACATTAGCTGACAAAACTTTGGTCGAAATCTTGCACTGTTAAATGACTGTCCAGGAAGAAATGACTGTCTGGTTTGATGAATTTGATTACTCCTACAAAATCCAACTTAATCAAAGCTATGAACCCTGAACTACAATCCACATTATACCTGCAAATTAACCACATAAATTGAGTTCAATTTTAATTTGATGACCCTAATCGGTTAATTTAATATGTCGCAGAAAATCAAGATTGATAATATTAAAGACGTAAAGGAAAGGCATAATCTGAAATTGAGGAGAAAAAAACAAGAAGCGGACTGCTATTGGTGTAGGACGACAGAACAAGTTCATAGATGTTAGTCTATTACGAAATTAATGTGTTTAATGATGTTTAATTTCTTAATCACACGTGAAACAAATTAAAATTGGTCATAATAGGAAGAAACCACCGAATGTTTGATCCAAACGTATGAGATATATGAATTTGGTTAATGATATTAATGGATTCAACAATGGAGGTTTGTCTTTTGCCTTTTTTTATTTTATTGTCATTGCACAGGTAATTCAAGAATACTCGCCAAATGTTAAGGGAAAATTCTCTCCAAAAATGTTAATAAGATAGTGTAAATTTTAAAACTAGAGTCTTTATAGAATGTAAATTTTAAAACTAGAGTCTTTATAGAATCATGCTAACTTGTGTTTTAATGACATATGTTAAGAATTAGATACATAGTAAAATCGAAAATTTAAACCTTAATCAACTTTGATTGTCTCGAGTAACAAATTTGTACTCAACTGATTTGTACACACTCTAAGTCGAAATCGATAGTACCCAATTCATTAAACATACAAAAATGAGTACAGGTAAGTAGCATTAGGGAAACTCATCTGTTTCAGCTCTGTAAACAAAACCTCATAAGTTTTAAAGGTACGTATATAAATGTCTCATTCATCCATTCAGAATTTCAAAAAGAAACTCAATATGTAACCATAAAAAATAGCATAGGAAAAGAACCAAAAAGGACATGCCTGTGGCAAAAAAAAAAGTAGAAATACCATTTGGATTTACATTCTAAACTAACTCTAAGTTATCTAAACTAACAATGTCATTAGCTTGAGCATTGTCTTGATTTCCCATTTCTTTGCCTGTGAAAATACAGAAAATGGTAATTGATAATCAGTAAGCCAACCCTCTCCCTCTATTCAATTGGGAACAAAAGAGAGAAATGGTTCCTACAAAATTTTAAAAATAATTAACTTTGAAGCATAGACACCTTTGAGATTAGGCATGTCCTTGTGTCCGACACACGTCAGTGTTCGACACCGACACTTTTGTTAGATTCAATTAATTAATTTTCTTACATTATCACAGGTGTTGACGTATCCGTGTCAGTGTCGTGTCTGGTATCCGTGACGGTGCTTCGTATAAAGTTAATGAAAACAGATAAGTCCCAAGACACTGTTAAGGAATAAAAAGTATTTTTATTTGAATAATGGAATATTTGATGCATTAGAAACATTAAATGTTACACTTGAAAAAAAAAATCATTTTTGATTCCTTAACAAAGATACTCTTTAGCATTTGCAAACAAGAAATGAATGAAATGCAACTTACCAAAATGAATCCTTCTTTTCTTGTGTTAATAATTCTTCAAAAGAAATGTCAGAAAATCCATCATCTTTTCTCTCTCCCATCTTATAGACAAAGGAATGTGTAATTAGTACATAATAACAAAATAAATTGTTGGTTTAGTTGTCAAAAAAAAAATGTTAGTTAATATACAAAATCGATAAGGAACAGAAACGAAGTTGCATACACAAAATATTGTTAGGATAAGGGCAAAAATTTACAACCAAGTCCCATAAGCTAGAAAATGTGACATTGATGATATGCAGAGCTTATGGTAAATTACCTTGTTGTATGCTGGTGAGAGTTTAAGCTGTTGCTGAAGCCAGTTATAAACAAAAGCATCCTCTTCTAATTGTTTTCGCTCTAATTCAAGCTTGTATACCTGAAATGTGGAAAAAAACCAACACTCAATGTAGGGTATGAAACACAACGTTTCCTTTTAGATGAGACATCTTGCTATCAAAAATATTCAAATTTCAAACCAACCTGTTGTCGAAGTCTGTCAAAAGAAGAAATGTCTGCCTTGCATAGTAAAGCTTTCGCTATCATAAACTTGCGTTGTGTCGCTTCAGCCCTGTTACAATAAGAGAGCATGGAGAGAATCAAAATAAGACACAACATAATAAAACATACTCAACTTGAGAAGAGTGGTACAAAATTAAAGTTTCGTTAAATGGAAAGATGTGAGTATGCATGCATATAACCCTTGATGACTAAGTAGAAATAATGCAATATTATCTGATAACATTCTTCAAGAGTGTAAAGGGGACAAAAAGAAAAGCTATTTGAATTTGCTGATTTTAGGACATACTTGTGTTGTAGCTCACTCCTAGCATCAACCAAACTATTTGCAAACTGTACAACCTGCATTTTGAAATATTATCTTTTCTGTTGCTCATGTTTAAATAAATTTGATGCCATCATCTCTTTTGAGTGCAACTGAATTTTGATAATAAATAAATAAATATTACACGCACAAAGAGAGGAACCTGTGAGAGTGTCAACTTTTTGGATTCATTGCATTTCACAATATTATCATACTGCGGTTTCATCTTCTTCTGCATGACACTACTACAAGACGTAAACGGGTCCAAGCCATCTAATTCGGGACGGGTATCCGAAACAAAATGATCCCTCTCCACCATATCATCATTCATCACGCACTGACCCGACTCCAAGAACTGGTTCGGGTCATCATGGGACGCCGGTTTGGAAAAGAGAGTTGGAGTTGAGTCATTATCGTCAGGTCGGTTTAGATGAGAATCAGCCGGGGCGTGGGTAACCGGGTTACGGGTCGAAACGGGTTTTGGGATTGTGGGTGGTGTTTTATTACGGAGAGAGGAAAGAAAGAGAGGTATTATTATGGAAGATATGAATATGAAGAAGAGAAGAATGAACGAAAATGAGAAAATAGAATCATGCATTTGCAATACTATGTATTGTGTGAACAAAAGAAGAATAAGTACCTAGTTAGATAGATTCATATGTAAAAAAAAACGAGATATTTTATTGGTTTTTCACTTTTTGACTTTTTATTTGTTAGGGGCACGCAGGCCTCTTTTTATGGGAGGAATGAAGTTAACAGTTGACCACGAATATTATGTCCACGTGATCATGCATTTGGAACATCGATGACTTGATGAACAACTGCAATGTCATCAATGGGTTGTCGCAAATGTTCGGAACGCGTGAATGTGAACTATTTGATTGAACAATAACCGCAATGTCATGAATGCGTCGCCATATATGTCATGAACACATGAATGTGAACCGTCTGATATTGATCAAACAACCATCAATATCTTAAATGCGTAATTCCATCACCATCAATGTTTTGAATGTACCAAAGTGTGGATTGAAAATAATGACATAAGTTTCTTTTGGTTTTGGATTGAAAAATAACAAATACGCTTTGTTACAATATTTTAAGTCAGTACTTTTGAGTCTTCCATTTTACTTTGTTTTGAGTTAACCTAATAGCTAATTTCAAGAAGCATTGTGTGTCATCATTTTACACTTTAAGTTTGTTAGAAGTTTTGATGAGGTGTTAGAAGTAGTGAAATTTGTTAATCTTTCATGGTTGTATTTGACTATTTAGCATGATTTGATTAATAGTCAAGGAAAAATGGATGAGTAACTTTAATGGTTTGAGCAAAGCGAAAATGAGTTGGAGGTTATGCGTTTTAATACGGATAAAAGATTAAATATTAGAATTTTTTGTGTCATACAAGTATACTTCCTGATTCAATTTTTATCTTCATATCAACCTAAGTTATGTACCATGTGGAAGGGAGACAGTAATCTATTTAATGTAAACCTTGGTCTAATGTAAGATCTCAACAGCAGAAATATAATATGAACAAAAAAATGAAGAGCGAGGAATTTAAAGCATGATAACATAACATTACACTACTGAATTTCACATATCTGATCTTATTACACTGGAAAATTTCCTATAAGGAGAAAAAAGTAACTAAATTGCCTATCCATGAATCTACAAAAGGGAAGCAAGAGACTTCTACACAAACAAATAGTCTATAGGCTTTGTCAACAATCATCACAACAATAATCTATAGGCTTTGTCAACCAGATGGTGTGTTGTGTTTATCTGCAACTTCACCTTGGTAAAGCCAAATTCAATGCCGGTGGTGATCTAGAAGTGTAGATTTATATTTGACCAAAAAGACCTGTATCGAATTACATAAAAAAAATAATCCATGGAATCGTTGTTCCATTTATTTGAGGTTGAAAATGATCAGGTGCAAATAGTCTCTACTGAGAGTTTCTTCATAAGATTGGGACATGGATCACCTCCAAAAAATTCAGGAGACACTGTCACGATGCCTGAACTCTGACCAACACAATGCTGCAGCAATTGAGGATGCTTTAAAACAACAACCTTGGTTCTAAACAAAATAGATATGAAAAAGGCTAACAAAGAACACACAAGATTTGATCAGTGTTCCGCCAATTGTGTCTACTGTCAACGTCTCCATCTGTGGAGTGGTTGAGTGTAATTTTCTATTATTTAAGCTTAGGTTTCCAAATAACAACTTATGTTTAAATACCATGGTCCAGTTCACAAGCTTAGGGTTACAAATTATTCAAGCTCGAGCGACCTATCCACTTATCAGAAAACTTTGAGTCATACCCAATATAATGTATTGAGAAAAAAGGGCCATAAACATTGATGGAACATTAAAATTGCAGAATTTAACTTCAGAACATTAAATCTGCAGAATTTAACTTCTTAAATCAGAAAAAAGACAAAGAGTTGATGTTTTTCATGTGTCAAATTTGTGTTTGTCTATAGCACCCTATCCACTATAAAAAAGAAACCATCCTACAAAAGCACGGTATGGTTTGTAAGCATAGACAGTTTCCAACATGGTAATTTCCACAAGATCCTACTGGTGTGCCAAAGCTAGCAAATTTGATTGATGATATTTTTTGTCCAATACCACATGACAGATGTGTTTTTGGACTCACAGGTATCTTAACTTTACCTGATAACTAACAAGATTTCGCTGCCTCAGCACACACACTATCTATATCCCTCCTTCTAACCAAAGATACACCATTTGAATCCCCACCCAACAAATTTCCTGTTGGTTTAAACCAAGAATGAGGAACATGATACCTGAAATTATCAGCCAGAGATTTGTTTTTGTCTGGTGTTTAGAAACAAAAACTATTAGACAGGCTACATATAACACTCTCTTACCATCGTTGAGAAGCCTCGCCGCAGTTGGTCCAACATATTTTTATCATTATAATCAAAAGTACCAGATGCTTTAAAAGCAGGGCAGTACGTCCTAAATTATGTCCTTTTAACCACACTTGACCTTTTCCCATATTGTTCATGTCTAAGGCCAACACTTTATTTACAATAATGATAATAATAATGAAGAAGATTAGAATAATTGAATGCAAATGATGATAAAGTAGTTTATATTAGATAAAATTAAGAATAAGAAAGATGCAGAAAGTAGAGTGATTATTATACATCCATCATAGTCATAGAGAGAATGTAATTCTGTAACCAATAACACACATGATTCCAACCTAAAATGGAAAGTCCAGTGGTCTCTTGAAGCTCTTGTTTTTGTTTTTCTTCATCTTCTTCTTGGTGGTCTCATTCTTCTTCTTCTTCTTCTTCTTGTTCCGACTTGTTTCATCAGTTGATGGTCCCATATCAGTAGGCGCAGCCTCCAACTGTTGTTGTTTTGCTGCCCATAAAAGCCTATTCTTCTCATAACCCTCTAGCATTGCAGCACAAATAGCATCCACATCTAAACGGGGACCCTTCATCTGGCAGTTTAGAGAGAGAGAGAGATTGATATAATAATAGAATTAAAACATGCAAAAAGAAACAATAAACATTGTTGAGAGTTGAGAAAAAACTTGCCTTACGAACTATGGTGTGGTCACATGAGGGAGAAAAACTCTTTGGGCGCTTCATAGCAACTTGTGATATGAGAGACACTCGGATGCTGATTCTGGCAGAAGAGATTGAACAATTAATTATCAAGTAGAATTGGAAAAGCAACAAAATTAGTGTGATCGAGGGTCGAAAATTACATAAGACACGTGAGAGAGATGATTGAATATCGGCAACCCTTGTGAAGCCAAGTCTATATCGACCAAAATGTGTTACCTGGACTGCAAGCTTCATTGGCCCATAGGTGGTACACTCAGAGCCCGTCCTATCATTTTTGGTTTCTTCGACGAAATAATAAAATTGTGCCCTTTAAAATATTTCAATATTTTTCTTCTTGCATTTTTATTTCAAAAGATTCATTTATAATCAAATTTCTTTAAAAATATTTTTTCAATATAATTAATCAAACCAGATTAAAAAGAAATATATCTATATAGTACTGACCACTAAGTAAGAATAATAATTTTGATGTCCCTAAAGTAATGGTACCCTAGACTGCCTCCCTCCCGCCCACCCTCAGGGCCAACTCTGGGTACACTGTTTTTATTTCATTCAAATAAATAAATTCACCCCTTCATCATATGCTAATGTCTTAATTTCAAATCCGCTACATTAGTTTAATGAATTGGTTTAGACTTTGAGAGCACCAGACTGAGCATTGTGAATCCCACTTTAAGGTCCATTGGTTCTGATTGAAATAGTACTACCACTGATTAGATGCAAAGGTTAAATAAGGGATGTTGGAGTATCGAGATTAAATAAAAGTATAGAATACAACATCAAGAAAAAAAATACTTGTTTGTTGAGACTATGACTTGGATATTTTTGAGAAAATATAGTTTGTGGTGTCATTTTGCATTGTTTTTTTAGATTTATTTATCTGTAGGGTTGTGTATTTCTTTATTTTGACTAATTGCACATAATATGCTACTAGATCTATTAAACTTCAGAGACCATTGGTTGATTGTATATTCGCTCATCAGCTAAATAATATAAAATTAACTATTATTATTATTTTATTTATTATTTTAAAGTTTATAAATCATTAATCTGATTTAATAAAATGAATAATCTAGTGTTTAATTAATACTCAATGACCATTCAATCATATTTTAACAAAAAGATAGCAAAGTCGGATATTTTAACACGTGCACAACAACTTTGTCACCATGAATCAAAAATAGCAAAGTCGGATATTTCCTTTCAACGCACAAGTTTGGTATTCGTTATCTCACTTGTGTGGTTCTACAAAAAATAAACCAACACAACACAACACCAAAATCTTAAAATGAACCTAAAGAATGGAAAGCCACCTTCTTTAATTAGAAAGTGTGAGTCTGTGTATAAAAGAGTAGACTGAGTTAGAGTGTCACACTCTGAGTGTGTTATAAAATTATGACGAAACGGGTAACTTGAACCCGATCCTTGTTTTAGTTGTGTTTCTGTCCCTTATTTTTGTCACTGCTTATTTTTTGATATTGCATTTGGACCAGGACGGGTTGCAATACCGGGTCGGGTTTTATACACCCCTACTTCCTATTTCATTATTTTTCTTCATATCAACCTAAGTTCGGTACCATGTAGAAGGAAGACAGCAATTTAATGTAAACCTTGGTCTAATGTAAGATCTCAACAGCAGAAATATATATAATTGGTGGAAACCAAGCCATGACAGAATGAAGAAAAAAGAAAGAACAAGTAGTTAAAAGCATAATACCATAACATTACTTAATTTAACATATCTGATCTTATTACATTGGAAAATTTCTTACATAAGGAGGAAAAAGTAACTAAATTGCTCTCTCCATGAATCTACAAGGAAAAACAACAATAGTTTTACAGGAAGCAAGAGACTTCCACACAAACAAAAACCAATTTGCAGCACATGGACTTCAATTGGTGTCGTCTCAATGTGCATCATCAACCAACTTTTCATCTTCCTTAACCTTTGTATAACAAGTTGAAATACCAATATATATATACACACATAACCACAATCATCACAGCAATTCTCTATAGGCTTTTTCAACCAGTTGGTGTGTTGTGTTTATCTGCAACTTCACCTTGGTAAAGCCAAATTCAATGTTGGTGGTGATATTGAAGTGTAGACTTATATTTGACCCAAAAACCTGTATTGAATTGCATTAGAAAAAATATATTCTGGAGTCTTTGTTCCATTTATTTTCTAAGGTTGAAAATGATCAGGTGCAAATAGCTTCTACTGAGAGTTTCTTCATAACATGTGGACATGGATCACCTCCAAAAATTGCAGGTGACACTGTCACGGTGCACGAACTTTGACCAACACAATTCTGTAACAATAAACAATGAGTTAGAACAACAACTTTGGTTCTGAAGGACACACATATGTAAAACGCAAACAGAGAACACACAAGATTGGATCGGTGTTCGGCCAATTGTTCCTACTACGTCTTCAACTGCAGAGTGGTTGCGGTGATTTTCTACTATTCAAACATAGGTTTACCAATAACAACTTGTGTTTAAATATTATAGTCCGGCTTACAAGCTTAGGGTTACAAATTATTCAGGCTCGAGCGACCTAGCCACTAATCAGTAAACCTTGAGTCATACTCAATAGAATGTTTTGAGAAAAAAGGGCCATAAATATTGATGGATAGAACGTTAAAACTGCAGATTTTAACTTCTTAAATCAGAAAAAATAATAATAATAAAGAGTGATGTTTTTCATGTGTAAAATTAGTGTCTGTTTAGAGCACCCTATCCACAATAAAAAAGTAACCATCATAGAAAAATAGAACAAGTAACAATACCTTTTGAAAGGCATCATATGACTTGTGAGCGTGACAGCTTCCTTCGCGGTAGTTTCCACAAGACCCGACTGGAGTGCCAAAGCTAGCAAATTTGATTGATGATATTTTTTGTCCAGGACCACATGACAAATGTGCTTTTGGACTCACAGGTATCTTAACTTTACCAGAAGCTTGCATTTGATAACTAACAAGATTTGGTTGCCACTCATAAATATCAGCACAAACACTATCTATATCTCTTCTAACCAAAGACACACCATTTGGATCCCCGCCCAATTCCTCAAACATAACCAACAAATTTCCTGTCGGCTTCAACCAAGATTTAGGAACATGATACCTGAAAATATCAACCAGTGATTAGTTTATCTAGAGTTTCTCATCAGCATTAAACAAAACTGTTAAACAAGCTACGTACGGCATATTTCTTACCATCGTTGAGAAGCCTCGCCGCAGTTGGATCCACATTTTTTCTCATTATAAGTTCCTGCATAATTGCAATAATCACAAGAACCAGATGCTTTATAAGCAGGCCAGTAGCGTCCCAAATTCTGTCCATTTAACCACATTTGACCTTTTCCCATGCTATTCATGTCTAAGGCCAACGGTGCAACTCCTGCCGGGGCGTCAAAAGTTGTCTGTAATAGCATTATAATGTATCAACATTTATAAGAATAATAATTAATTAAAGAGTATATTAAGAGGAATGGATCAATATTAATAATTAATTATGATACTCACTTTGTACCAAGTCAATGGCTGCTTGCGCGAAACTAAATATCCTTGGAGCCAGTCAACAGAGGAACTTCCAGTAAGAGAATGAAGACTCAAGGCTTCTCCTTTAAGACCAACCTGAACGAAACATGCATTCAAATGAATTTCAAGTAAACTCAAGCAAAGATGCAAAATGAGATAGCGTGGTGACTGTTTGAAGTACCTTGTATGACCATTTCTGCCAAGTTAAGTCCCTTCTTCCCTCGTTGAGACCATTCAATGAAATTGGACCAAGAACGCCGGCGTTCCATGTTTCAAAATGTGGGCCAATATTCTGTATATAAAGACACCAAGTGAATAACATAGACATAGCCATGACATCGACACCAGTTCATATTTTTAGATATGCGCGTGCGAACACAAATAGAGGAGGGAGAAAACAAACCGGAAGTCCAACTGCAACACTTAGAAGGGAGATTTTGTTAACACCAGCTCTAAGCTTCACACTCTCACTAAAGGTTAGTTTGGGGAAATCCACACTTCCATACGCAGTTCCTGGTCAAAAGAAGATAAATAATAGGCTCAATGTATTGAAGATGAAATTGAATGGAACATTGATTAATAGATCATGTCTTGATATATTATTACATGTAACGGTCTGATTCAGTGAATTCTCAAAAGTGTGTGTGTGTGTGTCAACTAGTATTTGCAATATTTCTGAAGCAAGATTGCAATATGTCTGAAGCGAGAATAGTTTTAGTAGTCAAAATAACTGGTGTTATTGAAATGGTATATGCCGAGGATTTGCTACTGACCTGACAGCTGACCATTGATAAAAACATGCAAAGCATGACCAGCAGATAATACTGTAAGAACAGGATTCTTTCCATTCCTAAAAAATCCTTCATTGGAGTTGATCACAACACTAGCAACAAGAAAAGGAACAAGATAAGTATTCAATATGATGGAACCAAAATGAATAAATATATCAACAATGCTGCAGAGTTATATGTGACTCACTCTGTAGAGTACCACAAATAGTCCGATAAATCTCTGGTTGCATTAACCTGTTCCAACAGGCCAGTCACAGTGAAGGAACTATCATCGGTAGTCGTAGTCTCTTCATTAAATGCTTGCCAAGAGAGCCCCCCATGAATAGGAATGCGGCTCATCTTCATCTGTGCGCTCTGCGAACCAACCTATACAAAGATTTCGAAACTTAAATCATCATTGTTGCTGAAATATGCTACTTGGTCAATGAAAATAAAAAGTTTGTTCTATTTTTTCCTCACCCTTGCAGTGTTATAAACAGTGTGCTTGCAGTTAGGAAGAATACTTATAGACCAAGGAGGTAAGTTGTAATGCTGATTCCCAAATGACACTGTTGCATAAGATTGTGGATTGTAGTTTGCAAGGAATGCAGCACAAGCTCCAGATTTTGATTTAAAAACATGAGCCTGTACATCAGCAAAGAAAGGTAAATATTTCTTCTAATTACACAGAAATCTAGATAGTAATTCAAAAATTTAAGATAACTCAATTCGAGATATACCTCCTGATAGTTTCCAAGACGAGTTACAGTAGGATCTGCAGAAACTAAAGCAGGTTCGCAGAGTTTAATTGCTCTGTGTAAATCCTTTAAATGACCCCACTTTGGTTGCCTTAGAAGTCCTGCGTAGCGAAAATAATAATATAACACAATGCATGGAATAAAGAAGAGAAAAGCTTGGTTTTCACTTAATATATGTAGATATAGATCATAGATGTTTGAATGTTGAGCATATACCGTATTCATCAAGAGGTGCATCATAATCATAGCTTGTGGCAATAAAAGGACCACCAGCGGTTCTTCCAAAATTTGTTCCCCCATGATACTGAAAAGAACAAAACAAAAGAGCTTAGTTGAATTAAAAAAACGGCGAATCCATACACCGACACTCTGGAATCAACAAATATTCAAGTTACCATGTAATAATTGATAAAGGATCCTCCTTTCTGTATAAACCTTGCAATTGAAAATGCCAAGTCTTCAGCAGGTCTATGAGGAACTGGAGTTCCAAAGCCGGTAAACCTACAAGGTTAACAAAGGAAAAAGAGCAATGATTCTTTTTTTCTTTTTCCTCAAGAAACATAAGTACCAGGGCACTAAATAAGAGCTACAAATTTATTTATACCAGCCAGTCCAAGCTTCTGTCCACATCTTTGGTTTGTAAGCCTTATTTGGAGAGAAATAATCACAATAGAAACCATTGCAAGTATTAATCTGCAAAATTTTACACTGGAATTAGAAGCTGGAAAATGACATTAAGTCGACACAACATTATCTGGAAAAATTGGATTTACATGCAAAAATACAATATTTCTTCAGCATATATAACTATGTTTATCCCTCCTTTGCTAAAAAAACAGGAAATTGAAGAGTGTCAAATTTTAAATTTTAACCACGTGCATGTAGGGTAATGATTTCATTAAAGTTATGATGCTAAAAAACTAGACATGATGGTGAGAATGAAATTGAAAGGAGTCAAAGGACTAAATAAGTGAAAATATCAGCCATGCATGCACATGGAGGAATAATATTAATTTTTCAAACTCTTTTCTCTTACATCTCCTTTTACGGACCCGGATTGCCTGCTGTAAAGATATCACCCAGTTCACCCGGCAATCAATCTCGGTCATTAATTTGAGATCGAACCATTCAAATTACACCGTCAGTAAATTAATTGTAAACTATATCAAACATTGATTTGAGATCGGATGGTCCAGATATGTAACACGATGATACAGTTACAGCAGGAAGTCCATTTCCCTTTCAATCTCTCCTTTACTTTCTTATTATCACATCAATTCTTTTTTCATTTCTCGTCCCTTTCTATCATTTTCTTAGTTACACTTCTCACACTCAACATTTACAATCTACAAGTTTAAAAAGGTAAAATGATTTTTCTTTAAAAGGTTACAAGTCAGTTTAACTTACAACAGGATCAGGAGCATCATCTTGTTTGCACATGACCCATGGAACACCAGTATTAAGTCCTACAGCCATATGTGCTGCCCACTGAGTATAGGCTTTAGCAGGAGCACCAAGTTCATACTCCATTGGTCCATATTCATTTTCAATCTGTGCATAAACAATGGTACCAAAACGCAATAAATTCATTACATATCTCCGTTTTTTCCTCAACTAGTAAAGTAACTAGATTAATGCTGTTTTTTAATATCTCCAAGAAAATACAAAGAAAGTAACAAGATTAACATCTTAACCTGAGATAGAATTATTGGACCACCCTGAGACTCATACAACCTTTCAGCTTTCATTATATTCACAATCTTAGTAGTAAATCTTTGCATTTGAAACTTCACCAAACAAAAACATTAAACAAAAGTCAAAATTAAGTTATCAGAAGGGTAAAGTAACAACATCAAATAAATAATATTTTTTTCTATTTATAGTGATTCTTAATAATATTATTATAACAGTTATATTACCTTAAATGGTCCATTGTCTGTTCTGAAGCTGATACCTGGAATGTACTTGAGCCAAACAGGGAAACCTCTACAAAAATGAACAAGGTAAAACTGTTAATAAAAATTTCAAGTAACCATAATTTTTGTTTGAGTAAAAGAAGAAATTAACATTAAACTCTTTTATTACCCAAAGTTCCATTCAGCACAAGCATAAGGACCAACTCTCAAGTGAACATAGAGACCTGCTTGATGCACCAACTTTATGAACTTCACCAAATCATAGTTTCCCTCAAAATAATACTTCAATAATCAAAAACACAAAAAAAGTGATTAGTTAAAATTACACTACAAGCAAAACAAACATAACAAACAAGGATTGTTTAATGTTAATTATTACTTTGCCAGGTGAAGGTTCATGTCCATTCCAGAAAACATAAGTTTGAATCACATCCAATCCTCCTTCTTTAGCCTTCTGGATAAGATCTGGCCACATCTAAAACAACAACAAAAACAGTTTCAAATTCAGTAACCCAAACAAACAAAAAAACATGTTTTTTTTCACAAAGGTTGAAACTTGAAACTATCCATTTGATAAAAACACAAAACAAAAACAACCCAGAAACACATTTGATGAAAATACCTCAGGGGTACTTCTGGGGTAATGAATAGACCCAGAAAGAAGTATTCTTCTTTGTCCATTAATGGTGATAGCTTTATGATCATATGATACAGAAGCTTCACCAAAACTAATCAATGAACTTGCAAGTATGAACAATAGCAACACATTGAGCTTGAAGGCCATGATAGTGTAAAGCAAAAGTGAGTTTTTTTACACTTTATTCTATGCTTCAATGTATAGGGAGAGAAAAAACATAAATGTTGTGTGTTTCTTCAACTTTTGTTCTGTTTTTCAACAATGTATTTTTTTTCTTCTTTTTGTATTGAAAAGTGTGAAAGGAAGGAAAAAAGATGAAACTTTTAAGAGAGAGAGAGAGTTTGTTTTTTTGTGTGTGTTTTGGGAATTAATGAAAATTGTTGTGTGAAGAATTAATCTTTGTTGTGGCAAAATGGAAGTGGTTTGCAGGTGCATTTATAAACATTCAAAAATGTGAGGAGTGGAGGGTGTGAGTGTTGGATAGAGGGAAATTAAGTAGGACCAACTTTTTCAGACAATTTTGGGACCCACATTTTGTCCTTTCAACCTCCAATAAAATTCCTTTTTCATTTATTTTGACTTAACCTCATCTCTCTATGTCAAATTAAGTGTTTTTTTTTTCTTTTTTATATAATATTTACTTTTTTTACTAATATTTTTTTTATTGTATTTCAATCTTCTAATTATTTTACTATATGTAGAGTCAGTCTTACATGCACAATCACAATTTAAATTATTTGGACACACAATAATAAAAGAAATTAAAAGGTAAATAAATTCATCACATCAGTAATCCATTTTTTCTTTAAAAAAATATTTTTATAAGTGTGTTCAATTTTATTTTTTTTAATTTAGGTTTGTTCTTAAACTAGTATTCTCTTTGTCTTAAAATAATTAAATCATTTGATTATTTCACACATGTTAAAAAAATATATGAGTAAAAGAGAACACTTATTGTGAGCCGACTAATGGAGTATTCCTTTTCATCCTATTCCATCATATCATTTATTTTTTGAACAAGTCTTGCATAGGCACAACTCTAAATAAAATTTATTTGAGCACACACAAGATTGATAAAATTTAAAAGATAAATTATATTAAATGATGTGACTAAATTATTTCACTTTAAAATTTTATAATTCATATGTGTATGCCTAAATACCTTTTATTTGGGGTTGTGCCCAACTAAATATTTCTCTTTTTTCCCCCTCTATATGTAATGAAATCAGCCACTCTAATTTTAAAATTACTAATAACATAATTTGTGTGATAAAAAATTATAGATTAACAATATTTTTACATTTTTATCTGTTGATATAATTTTTTTTAAAGGAATTAATTCTTTTTTCTTTTGAAGGAATGGAATTAATTCTTTTGTTAATAACAACTTAACAGCGACTGAATATTCGAGCTTGGTAAAGGTGTGTTTGGTTTGATTGCTGAAAACGCGTTTTTTGTGATATTTTTAAGGGTTTTGTTAACCAGTGCTTCCGGGGCACTAGTTAAGGAACCAAAAGTAAAATGAAAAATCAAATTTTGTATTGAAAATAACACTTTTTTAACTTTCAAAAAGTGAAATACACAATTTTCAAGACAAAATTCCTTTTTATAATTCTTTAAACAATGTTCCGGGGCACTCGTTAACATATTCTTATTTTTAAAGCAAAACGAGAAGGGACAAAGCTCCATTCCCATTGCATGCATTGCTTGCCATCATAAGTCATACCATACTAAAAAATAAATAAACTTGTGTATGTGTGAGAAGCTAATCGGCATTGCATAATAAAATTAAAAGGCTAATTGGGTTTAAAGAAATAATAGTAATTAATAAAAGCAAAATCAAAAGGAGCGAAACTCATCTGTTAAGTGTATATTTGAGTTCATAGTGAATTTGGCAAAATCATTGTGTCAAATCAAACATACACTAAACATGTTTCTCAAAATCACAATGAATTTTCATGTTGATATGAAAGCTTACATATTTGAGAAATCACGGTGAAAAAGGCAATGAAACCAGTAAAAGAAATAGAAAATATGAAACCAAACAATTACTAAGCCTACACGAAAATCGTACTTAATTGTATTTGACATTTTCGTTCATATTTTCATCTGTCAATACAATAGTATCATAGCTGAACCAAATATCAAACCTAACAATAGTATTTTTGAATCTTTAACAAATGCGCACTTGTTAGCTTAACCTTTTTTTAAATCAATTCCAAGATAACTAATGTCATCATGATAAAAATATTTTGATTCGTCAATTAGTGATCATTGTTTTCTAACAAATGTAGCATTATAGTCCTATAAGAAAGAGTATAAGAAGCAACCTTTCTATTTCATAAATAGAAAAAAGGGTTTACTTGGCTTAAGGAGAAAGGGAAAGAGAAAAGAAACAACTTAGGTGCTGTTACACAAACTTTATGAATTATAAGCATTATCTCATAATATTTGATTTCTGTTACAACTTCCAAATCCACACACAAAGCAATGAAGTAACGTTTTGCATATATGCACTTCACCCCCACTCACTCACCACCCCCCATGCATGATTGCCAACACCTACCTGGCAAGTGGCAACTTCACCTCCCTTCATTTTCATAATCATATGTATGTCAACAACTTATAAGTATCAAACAATAATATCTTAAGCCCTATTATTAAAATCATCCATGCCCTAATTTATGCATATATTCAGATTTAGATTTCAATTGTGTTTGACTTCTCATCTCCCATTAATTGAGTATATACTATATACATATAGTATAATGAGATTGAAACTCTTAATTAATGTGGCTCTGATCTTCCATATACTACAAAACTATTTTGTGGGAAACTTCCCAGGTATGGGAGAAATTGATTAATATAGATTAATGTTGAAAATTATTATAAAGGATGAATAGGATTGTGGAATATAATTAAGTTGTATTATTTGTGGTGTAGTACCTACAATACAAAAGGAGAGTAAAGCATGTATAAACAAATTAAAAGTGATGGGATCTAAGGATACATATCTTGCAAGGAATTGCTTCGTGTAGTGCCCCAATTACTCATCATTGGCTTTTAAACGTACCTAACTAAACTATAACTATTATATATTATTTGATGGTTATAAATTTATAATGCTCTTGTAAAGTTACACTTAACATAGGCTCGTAGACATATCCACCGAAACCGAAAGAATGAAAAAAAAACCTGGACATACATTTTGTTTTAGAAGTGTATTTAGCTATATAAATCAAATTATATCTAAAAAAAGGTATTTTAGGTCTATATATACCGATCAACTTAAAAAAATATGAATTATATTTTCTTATTACTTTTATTATTTTAGATTTTATCCAACCTTTTCACCATCTCCCTTTAGAGTTGCGAAAGAGTCGACCACATCCTTTACAAGTATCATCATTGTTGAGTTTTATTCAACCTTTGTTGACATCTCATTTCTTTGAAGATTGCGATGATGCGGTTGATCACTTGTTGTAAATCCTCTTCAAAAATCGTTTTGTTTCTCCGTGTCCACATGACCAACAAGTGGTCATGAAAGTTGTATAAGATTTTATACTTGTATTATATTACTAATTTTCTAACATTTTTGGTAATTTTTCCTTAAAAAAAAAACTTTTTGGTAATTTAAGCATATTATCCCGTACTTTTTTTTGTCCGTTGCATATTTCAATGTATTATAATAAAATAGAATTGAAAAATGGTATCCTATAAATTCATATTCTCTAAAGTATCATGTTAAATATCAAAATGAGGCATAATCTCATTGATATATTAATTTTATTTTTTTTTACAAGTAATTTTGCTATAATCTATTTAAATATATGTCTCATGACTTATTTAGTATGTTAAAACTCAAATAAACATTTAAGTAAGTTAATTAACATGGCATACCATAGTTAAAAAATGGCCAGACTATAGCGGTCATAAAAAATTAAAGACGACATGTTCCGAACCAACGGGGACAAGTTTTCCATTTTGCAGATCACCCACTCGTTTGACTGCGTGACGCACATCTATGCCATGCAATTCCAAAAGTGACAGCAGATTTTGAAATTTGTACTCCATTAGTACTTTTTCAAGGTTTTCCACAAGATATTTGCTTATAAATACGTACAAGATTTTGAAAAAGAAGTAACATTATATTTTTTTTTATCAATTTACTAAAATATACTACTTTTATTCAAGGTGTACTTACTTTATTGGTGGTTTTGAGCATCAACAAAGGAGACCTTCAATTTTGAGGTCTTAAACGGATCTCACATGGACACATCAATTCTTTATAATTTTTTAATGGGTCATGTTAACTTGTTAAGCATTAATGTCATTTCATTAATAATGAAATGTAAAGAATTTAATGAAAAAAATTAATATTAAAACATTTTGAACAATAAATTAACACAATTTCCAATACATTATTTCTATTATTGGAATTCTTGTGCCCTTACAAGTTATCATTTCCCTTTTTTAATAATAGTACTTAATAGGTACTCAACCCCCCAATGAAGACTTTCTAACAAAAGGTCTATATGTGTCCCATAATAACATTAAAAAGCCAAGGTAAATTGCAATTGAAAAGCAATAGTACAATGACAATGATTATTTTTAAGCAAAAGTAATGTGAGGTCCACTTAAGCATTGAGGTCTTAAGTGAGACCCTGGGTCCAAAAAGACCTCAAAAATAAATTTCACATTTGGGGTACCTATTAGGTACCAGGTCTTAAATGGTGAAGACCTCACCAATGTGGGGTACCTAATAGCATACTTTAAAGCATGAAAAATTGCAAACAAGCCCTTTAATTTGGGAAAATAATTTTTAGACACCCAAGAACTAATCACCGCCCGCTAGAGAGAGGAAGAAATAAAGAGACTAAAATGATAGATATGATAGAACAATTACGTGATAGGAGGATAGATATAGAGAGAGAAAATAAGGTGGTGAAAGAGTAGTGAAAAACGAATTTGGATCGTCCTTGTGAGCTTCCCTCAGTTGATAAGGATAATGCATAATACTTCCTCCGATCACATTTATAAGCAAAAAATGACTTTTTAGGTACATTGAATAAATGTATACGGTCACATTTATGGGTTAGATACATTAATTATTGGATGTACCTAAAAAGTTGTTTTTTGCTTATAAATATAACCGAAGGGAGTATATGCAAGATCTTGGGTTCGAACCCCAACCATCACAAAAAAAAAAAAAAAAACTTGGACCACCTCCTTCTCTCGTTCTCAATTTTGCGTCTTTCTCTCTCCTGATATTCTTTCACTCTAAATCTTTTTTCTCTCTCTCTTGATTTTCTCTCTAAAATTTAGAGAGAAAAAGATACAAAATAGAAAAGGAGAAAGAAGAAGAAGAGAATTAGAGATGGAGATGATCCAACCTCATGATAAACATGGCGTACAAACTTAATTTTGAAGTTATTCACGTCTTGTGAAGAAATAGAGTCATAGTGTGTCAACTAACACAATTGTGGTTATCTAGAGATGGTGTTTTATAATTTTAACTCTATTTTTAATGAGATTAAATCAATTTTATCCTTATGTACAATTTTTTTTTTTAAACTTAAAAAAAAAACACTTTGAATTTCAGACTTTTGATTTTAAAGTGGCATTTGAGGCTAAGATCAAGCTTGTATTAATAGTATAATATATTTATAACTTTTTTTAATATCATTCTACTATAAAATAAGTTTTTTAATTGATAAAATGTTTATACATTTAATGCTTGTTTCACGGATAGCATTTGAGTGACATTATGGTTAGTGATATTGGTGACATTGGTCAACCACAATGTAACAAGTATATAAAAAAAACTGTGAAAAAGAAAGAAAAAAACTATTTATGATATTGTGGTTGATCAATATCACCACTATCACTATAACAGTCTTCTACCTCTAGATTTTCTTTTAAGTGACATTGTAGTTGATCAATATGACTATTATCACCAACTAGAATGTCATCCAACTGCTACACTATATCAGCCATCTCTCTTTGGATTTTCTCAAATCTCAAAATTCAAGACATATCTCCAACATTAACATCCATCATGTTTCACATGGAACTATGCATATATGGATCAAAAGTCAAAGCAACTTGATAAAAGAAGGCATTTCATTAGATGCTCTGTCTTCCACTAATTAATTTTTATTCTTTTGCTGCTGCAACTTTTCATGGTGGACCTATATATATAAAACAGTTATACGGTTTTCACTTCAAATTTCAGATCATAGTAACGTCAAGCTCTATACCAACCTTTAAACTTTAATCTCAATCTAATTAAAAGGAAAATAATTCACTTATTTTGCTATGTTTGTTGAGATGTTAATTTTAACAAAACACAAATAGTACTAGAGGTACCCTACTCAATCACCATCTAGTAGTTGTTTATTAGCTGTGATTCATCAACTATAGTTTCTAAACAACTAGATTGGACTTTTTTTTTTGAATAAAAACAACTAGATTGGACTTAGTTAGCCATATTAATTGCTCCCATATAGTATGATTTTATGACCTGCAATACCATTTTCTTGACCATAATACAAATCCAGCTCATTTATCTTTCATAGTTCATCACAAAAATTCCTTTATGAGCTTAATTAATCAATTAAATTAACATACCTGCAGCATGTTCATTGCCGGTAACCTAATTAATTTGAAAAATATCACATGCTAGTCATGTTATACATTAATTGGTGACAATCCAATTTTGTTGGCAGCAATGTGATTGTGTGTTTAACTTATACTTTGCATAATATTGTTGAATTTTGAAAATTATGATCAGATATACTATTAATTAGTCCAATAGTCATGTAGTTTGTTAAATACTTTGTGATCATTGTTTGAAATTAAGTTGAAAACAGCTAAAATTCGCAAACTCAAATTTGTTTTCAAACTTCATAGTGACAGAGATATCAGTGTGCATGGTAGATTAAAAGTATTTTAATTTCTTTTTTGTCAAGAAAGTATTTTAATTTTTACTGTCAAAAAAGTTTATTAACCTTTTTAATTCTAAAATAAATTGATCTAATCACCTATTTAGCTCATTATTTATTGATTTATTTATTTTATCATGGTATGAGATCCGAGGTCACTAATGTGGAAACGTGGTACCAAAATTGAATATGTTTTTTTTTTTGGAAGGAAAAATTGAATATGTTGTTATTTCTTATAAAATTTCAAAATTTTGTTTTAGTTCATATATTTTTTTTTTCAACTTTTACTCCCCCACAATATTTTCGGTCAATGTTTTAGTCCTTTACATTTAAACTAATTCATCTATCCATTCTATTTTTTTAATAAATTTTTCCAATCATGCGTGATATTATACACATATCTCCTACGAAAATATATAATTTTTTTAAAAGTATGAATTGAATATGATTTTTTAAGCGCTGAAAGTTCAAGAAATCAAAATTTAGAAATAAAATTTTGAAATTATATACATACTTATATCATTACACATAAAATGTAAATATTCAAAGTGTGGTAGTATTCTGATATAACTTTGATTTTAGGGTTAATTAAGTAAATGGTCCCTATAAATGTTCAGAATTTTGTTTTTAGTCCCTACAAAATAAAATCACACTTTTTAGTCCCTATAAAATTTTCCATCTGCTTTTGTAGTCCCTATAAAAATTTTCCATCAGAATTTTAGTCCCCATCAAAAATTTCCATAAACATTTTTGGTCACTAAAATGCTTAAGGAAAATGTCACAGAGACTAAAAAATGTGATTTTATTTTGTAGGGACTAAAAACAAAACTATGAATATTTATAGGGACTAAAAACTTAATTAACCCTTGATTTTATAAAAACTAAAACTGTTGACGAAAAATTGTGAAAACTAAAAGTTTTTTTTTTTTTATATTAACAAATGAATATTGGAGCTTTAGCCCTCTTTTTCCAGAAAAGAAAATAATATTAATTTTTAAATTTTACTGAGACTAAATACATATTTAAACCTATCAAAATTAAACTCTCCTATTTTCTCAAATTAAAACATGTGTAAGATGATTTTATCTTGTAGAAAGGATGAGTTTGCCACATACACTCCCACTTTGGATATTGTAGCTAAGCCTTTGCATCTCACCAAGTCACCACCACTTGTCATCGATCGGATTTGGTAGGGTCTAATTTATCCAGCAAAATAGTGGTCGCTAAAATGTGAGGGCATGAATAAAGTGCATGCATGGGACAGATGAAGAGGGACCAATTGCAATTCTTATCCAATTATATCAAATGTGTAATTTAAAACAAGCTACAACAATACATTCAGGTTGCTTTGATTGTCGGGGATTTCAAACGCTTAAGCAAATGGTTAAAGGTTCGATACACGTTTCAAAGAAAACTAGTTAAGAGGAGAGAATCCACATTATATGTTTATTGGTTTTATAGTAGACATTAATTTATGTTAAACGACGACATGGTTATGAACAAGCTACATAGTTCAAATTCAAACAAAGTGTGAGAGTTTGGATTGGGATGGAGTTATAGTGAATCAAGTCTAAACTAATAGTAAAAGGTTGGAGTTAGTTGTAGGTTTGGGGTTGTTTTGTCAAATTGTGCAACTTGGAAGGGTTTTCAAAATCTCAAATGACGCAAGTATTAATCATTGAGTCTAATTATCAAATACTCGTGTTAAGTTATAATAATTAAGTACTAGTTCTACACGGTAATCGAATTTAGTCAATAAATTGGTAAACATGATTGTGTTTGTCATCTTATCAAATTGAAGCATCAAAGACTCATGACGTCGTACATAATAGTACCTTTTTACTTTCAATACTAAATTGATGCCAATTAATTCATATTGAAATACAATTGTTTAAAGGAGGGCCAACAGGGATTTCCTTTTGTTAAGACGCACAACCTGTTTTTTTTCTTCTTCTCTAAGCTTTCTTTAAAATATGCGCATGCATGCACTTTGTTTTTTATATTGCATGATATGGTAGAGCTTTGAATTAATTGTCATCATTTACTATCAAAGAAGAAAATGACACAATACCTCAAGTTATTATTTAGGCCAAATATCTTATGTTATCATTTAAGTTAAAAGTTTGTAATATATTAATCTTCTAAGGTTTGTTTGTAACAAATTATTCATTTAGTTTTGAGTCATTTAATTTGGGTTAAATATCTCTTTAAGTTCCTGTAAGTTTGATAAAAATACCAGGTTAGTCTTTGAAGTTTTTTAAGTTTCAAACAACTCGTTTAAGTTTTTTTAAGTTTCAAATAGGTCATTTAAGTTGTTAATTTAATGCACCTATTTGAAGTTTTTTAAGTTTCGAATAGATCCTTAAAAGAGTAACAGTGGATTAAATTAACAACTTCAACCATTTAAAACTTAAAACACTAACTCGATATTTTTGTCAAACACAAAGGACCAAAAATGATATTTGGCCTTTAATTTGTAACGGTGAGTTAGTCTAGTCTCATGAATTTGCGAAATTACAATTTTTTTTCCTTTAAATTGAAAATTTTCCAATCAATTTAGCATGTTTTCAAATTTTGTACCACAAGTTTAAACACTTGTATTGTGTTTTATTGGTTTTGTGATAGATGTTTATTGGTATTTTTTTTTCCAATTTCTGAAATAAGATAGATGAAAACACTTTTATATGGTGGAACAAGGATAAAATATGATTTTATTTTTTTTTGCCAAAGCAATAAAACCATGATTAGAATCTTAATTTTTGGTTGGGTTATAATGAGAATAAGAGCTAAGGGGCCCCTTATCTCCTAATGTGAGTCACGCATTTGTTTCCCTCTCATCTCAATCCATTTCTATAAGGCAGATAAGCACTTGCATCACTCTCCTTAAAAAAAATAAGCAGCCATTCATTTCATCAAGAACAATAATATTATAAATTTCCATCTATACTACTGTGATCAAGTATTTATTATTTATACTACTATTTTAGTGCAAGTAATTGAGATGTACCTTTCACTACCCTATACTTATATATATGACCTGTGGCATGTTAGCTTATCTTGTTAAATCTTAATTAAATTTTTTAATCACGGTACTAATCTGAGATCTGAGGTCATTAATTGAACTATACCTAACTTTGTCATTAGTGAATTTATGGAAAAATATGCTCTAAATTATAATAATGATATTTTCCTAAGTTACTAACTCTTTTACATCATTAGAAGTTTCTATTCATAATATACCTCTTTTTTCAGTAGTTAGTAAACATAATTGTACTTAGCTAGACTCCGTTGGTCCTCTTTTAGTTAAGCTTGATTGAGACCCAAACAAAATGAAGGTAGTTAGACATAGTTGGCATGGTGCATACACTTTTGGTTCAACTACCATAGTTCCTTGAAATAGGATTTTCCTCTAATTGCTTACATATAACTCAAGGTAATTAGTTAATTTCCTTATGATTTTGTTTTGCTTTGTTATTTTGGAAGTTGTGATGGGACCAATCACATGCTCTAAAGTCTTAACATTGTGCAATTCTTTTGTTAAGTGTCAATTCACATTGACTCACAACTAGACAATGCCAACAAGGACCATGTGTCCAATTAACCAAACTAACCGGACATAAAAGATAATATTGAGTTAAATTGAACAATACTCTTTAATCAATATTGCAAAGATTAATTATATGTATTGCTGGTACTTTTAAAGTTGTTGGACCACTATCCTACTTCTTAAAGTTAACCCTTTTTATTTTCTTCCAATTTTCATGAAAGGGAAATATCATGCATTTTGTAGGAGATATACTAGTTATGTATATAGTTTTTATTTCTTGTTCTTTTTGCACAAAATGGATCAATTGCTTTAATTAAGCTAGTGACATGTTTTAAACACATCCCAGCAAAAGTTCGATCAAATTGGAGAACCAAGATCAAAGGCATAGAATGTTATCTATATAACTATATTTACATAAAATCTCTAATAAATAATCAATTTTTTATATGAAAAAAAATCCATTTTGAAAGAAACTTTTATATGTAAAAAATCCTTTTTTTTACATTATTTATTCTTTCATTTTCTTCTTGATATATTAATTAAATGTCAATCTGCCGGCCACTCCAATTGGGGAGGGACCTACCTAACCTATAACCAAATTAACACACTCAATGAAAAATGGAAGGGGCTATCCTAAATTCTCCCAACAAAAGGATTAACATAATATCTACCAATGCCTTTTTTTTTTCAAAAAAGAAAAAAAGATTATCTGCCAAGGCAAAGAGAATACCACTCTTTTTTTAAATTTTATTTTTTAAATTGTTACTATTGGCTGAAAGGAATGTGAATATCACATACTAATCAAGTGTAACACCATACATAAACTATGAACATATCTATAAAGTTGATAGAATGGCTATCCTCCCATACCTGATCCAAATGAACATCAATATAGTTACAACTTGAGAAGATAGATAGCATTCAATTCAAGCCCACTTTTATGAGCCATTATCTATTTGCCTCTGCCTTATCCTTGAATGTGATGTTACAATCAAACCCTATCATGAATTCATCACATATTCTCTTCATACAAATTAAATTTGTGGATAAAATTTAAGAAATCAAATGCATTACGTATGTCAAATTCAAAGGGACACAATTTGTTATTATTAATTGTTGTCACTTCAAGTGACTGGGTACACTTTTAAATTACAATACAAATCTACAAGTATATTATTACAAAGAATCAAAGGATATTGTTGCATTATCATCTCTTGATTGTGTTCCTCTGGAACAATATCTTTTGCTATGGGACCACGAACATTTTTTCATTAGTAAGGACATGGAAGGGTTTAGATTTCTAGCATGAAATAGAATGTGGTTGGAATGTGTCTCAAGATCTCCCATCACTAATAAAACAGGGAATTCAATCATATCCTAAGATAACTTTTTGCAAATAAAATGTAGGTTTAAT